>Ga0255338_1001676_pt1 | contig 39284 bp, 44 predicted proteins | sample MeOH1_35cm_T4_19_FD_203715 | JGI IMG/M metagenome (GOLD analysis project Ga0255338, IMG submission 203715) | Sandy soil microbial communities from University of British Columbia, Vancouver, Canada - MeOH1_35cm_T4_195 | ecosystem: Engineered > Artificial ecosystem > Sand microcosm > Unclassified ... | reverse complement strand
ATAAAAAGCAAGCAAAAAACAGCTCTCGCGAGCTGTTTTTTGAAATGCTTTAGAGCCTATCGAATCTCGTAAGTCACCGAGACATTCGAGACTATCTTGTTTTCCCCACCTGGGAGCTGGGGTGCAGGAGCTGCTGCATCACCACCCATACCGTACGCACTCTCCATCATAGCTGACTTTGCGTAGTAGATCGGGCCAGGATTCTGGTCGTAGTACGAGATAACACGGACGAGACTGACGCCGAGATCATCCGCAAGTTTGTCTGCATTGGTACGAGCCTCTGCGATAGCCTTTGCACGAGCTTCTTTTACGAGATCATCATACTTGTCTACAGAAAATGTGAGACCTGATACATCACTTGCACCGTATTCACCGATACCTGAGAGGAGTGTGCCTGCGGTATCAATCTTTCGTGCCTTGACCTCGACAGACTGTGACACGACATAGGCTGCGAGTACGCGTTTGCCGGTACCGTATTGGTTATATTTATCTCCGGTGTATTCGTAACGAGGGTAGATGTTGTAGCTCGTAGTTTTTATATCCTTGTCCTCGACTCCGTTTTTCTTGAGGAAATCAAGAATGCCATTTGTTTTGTCAGTCGCTCGCTTCTGAGCATCGGCGACGACTGGTGCTTCCTCTGATACAGAGAAAGAGAATGTTGCGACATCTGGCACGGCGACCACCTCACCCTTTCCTGAGACTGAGATAGTACCGTTGAGATTTTGTCCGCCGATAAAGCGGAAACTCTTTACCCCAGCGACGACCTGCACGAGCAAGAAGAGAGACAGAGTGATCGCCACGAGCATGATGGGACGCTTCAATGTGTTTGTATCCATGTGTGTTGTGAACTTACTACGATTAATACCGACTAATCAATTGGAGAATCATTATACACCACTATTTGATACTCAGACAATACGGCTCTACAGAGCCATCACAGAGGCATCAAGAAGATTTTCAAAAAGTGATAGCACAGTCATCGGTCCTACCCCACCTGGTACTGGTGATATCGCTCTAGCGATTTTAGAAACTTCCGGAAACAAAACATCGCCGACGATTTTTCTACGAGGCAATTCCTCGTCGAGAGGACCCGAGATCGTATTGATACCCACATCGACCACCACTGATCCTTCTCGTATGTATGAAGTATCTACAAATTCCGGCTTACCGACAGCAACGATGACGATATCTGCACCTCTCGTAATTTCGCGCGTATTGGTGGTCTTTGAATGACAGACAGACACATGAGCACCACGGGCAGTGAGAGCGAGCGCGGTCGGTCCTCCGACGAGACGCGAGCGACCGAGCACTGCCACATTTTTCCCTCCTATTGGGATCTGATAAAAATCGAGTAGAGAGACTATTCCACGAGCAGTCGCTGGTATAAATCGAGGTTTGCCCATTGCGAGGAGACTCTGATTTTCATCCGTGAGTCCATCGACATCTTTCTCGGGATTGATGAGCTGTATGACTCTGTCGCGTTCGAGATGAGCTGGGAGTGGAAGCTGTACGATGATACCCGAAACAGAATCATCACTATTGAGACGATTGATTTCATATTGAAGCTCGGTAAATGCAACAGACTCTGGGAATTGTATGTGACGAGCTGTGGCACCGATCTTCGTAGCAAATTTCTTTTTTTGTTCTATGTAAAGTGTCGAATCAGGATGTGTACCTATCTGAATGATTGCGAGTGTGGGCGAAAAGCCGAGACGAATGATGCCTTTTTTCAATGCCTCTGTATGTGCATCGCGCACAATTTTCCCATCGAGAAATATCATAGCTATCCGAATATAGCATGAGAGGAGGGCAATGCCGAGACCTAGCCAAAGAAACCATGTACGGCATATGCGATGACGAGTATGCCGAGTCCGTTGAATATGAGTGAGATTGGGATAAATACAATGGTGCGCATTTTTGTCATACCCATCATGGCGAGACCGAGCTCATCTGGTAGTGGCGAACTAATGATGAGCGCACCGAGTGCTGCCATAGACCATCGAAAGAAACGATATTCAAAGATGTGCGAGAAACGCAGACGAGTATTACTCGATACGAGAGAAGCGAGATCTGCGCTCAGATGGTCACGAATAAATCGGAATATGATGAGGTCTCCAATGAGAGCACCGACACTACCGACGAGGGCTATAGTGACGGGGTCACCGACAATCGCGAGCTTGCCCAAAAAGACAATAGCGGGCACCGTGGTAAAGACAGAAGTGAAGAAAAGACCTCCGATAAATGCCGATATGATGATGTGATCACTGGCTACGCCAAATATTCCAGCAATGAGAGCACCCTCGCCGAGATATGCGGCGACCGCTATAGAGATAGAAACTATGAGTAAATCTTTGAGAAGTCTGCGTCTGCGTCCTGTATGCATGAAGAGATTCTACCCCGTATTTTGGAAAACAAAAAACCGCCCTGAGGCGGTTTTTTGTTTGACTCATTTAGAAGTCGACTGACTTTGAGAGATTGAATTCACCATTTGCTACGACGAGGAGCTTGGTATGAGCACCCTTTGCATCCTTGTACGAGACCGAGACAACATAGTCACCATCTGAGGCAATATCGTCAGCTCGGAGGCCCGTGATGACCGCGCCAGAACCTATGACTGCGTATGACTTATCTGAAAGTACATTGTTTGTGTTGTCGAAGAGTACGACATATGTGGTCCTTGTCGTACCAGCAGTGACTACGAGTGATGTGATGATGTCATTACGATCACCGACCGCCTTTGGGATAGCGATATCACCCATAACTACTGATCCCTTTGCTGAGCTACCCGAGACAGTGAAATCAGCCTTGCCATTGGCGAGAGTGACCTTGCTACCATCCTCTGTGACACTGACAGAAGTTGACCTGAGTCCACCGAGGAGTGCATTGTCAGTCGAATCCTTTGTTACTGGAGCATAGGTATCCTTTGTGACACCTGCTGGCACATCTGCCTTCACCTCAGGAGTTCCTGTGGTGTTTTCAACGGTCGTGCTTGGTTTTGAACCAAATGCGTAGTAACCGATGATAACGAGAACGATGATAACCACTATGGTTAGTATTCCTTTTTTGTTCATGGGATAAATTCTAAAACTTCTAATTCCTAGTAAGTGCCATTGTACCACAATGACATGGGGAGATTGCAATAGAGCTGACTCTATTTTAGGCGTGGTGATATTTACTGCCTTTTAGTATGGAATATGCACGATATATCTGCTCTATGAGAATAAGTCGTACGAGCTGGTGTGGTAGCGTCATATCCCCCAGAGAGAGAGTGAGGTCGGCGCGCGAAAGGATGTCGGGATGAAAACCATAGGACCCTCCTATGGCAAAGATGACCCTCTTCTCACCTGCGACCATGAGACGATCAAAAAAACCAGAGAATGCCTGTGAAGTCATTCTCTTACCTCGTTCATCGAGTGCGATGAATGTGTCGTCCTCTTTCAAGACACTGAGGAGCGATACTGCTTCCTCTTTTCTCCCCCGCTCACCCTCATCGCGTGATGCGGATAGTGTCTTCCATTCGATATCAGTCCAGCGCGATAGGCGTGAAGTAAAATCAGCTACTGCATCCGACAACGATGTATCGTTTTCTTTTCCGAATGAGACAATGACGATTTTCATGTCTCCTAGTTTATCCTGAAAGAGAGAGTATTGGCGACTGTCCCGTACTGGTTGCGCAGAACAATGCGGTGTAGACCCCGTGACACAGTCGATGGGACTGAAAATACGAGTATAGTACCGTCTGGTGAGACAAAGAGTACATTGGCCGAATCTTGATATACCCCATCGAGATACACTCTAGTACTCTGTGTGAAACCTGAACCAAAAAGAACTGCTGACGCCTTACCATCAGCGACCATAGAATCTGGCACGATAGACGATACCTTCAAATCAGGAGTACTGATGGTAAATAATCCACTTTTTGGGTCTCTATTTGAAACACCTGAGAGTTTATCCTGGACGCGTATACGATATTTGCCCGGATCGACAGTGATCGTCGAATTGCCTACAGTCACTTTGCCTACATCCCAGAGATGTTCCCCGTCTGGGCCTGGAAAATAAGAAATGTAACCCTTTGTAGTACCGCCCTCGTCCTCAAGCACGAGACTATCGTTCGTACCCATCATATTGCCCCATCGGATGGTGTAGAGCTTCCCGAGAGTGATACTCATCCCCTCCCATGGTTCAGTGATGGTGACAGATGATCTCGGTAGAGTGGTATTTGTCTGTGTAGGTGTCGATACTGGTGTCGTCGTGTTTGGTATCGGATCCATCTGCACTGACTCACAACTCTTTACCTGTATTGCGAGACGCGTAATCGGACCGATAGTGCCGACAGAGGGAATTCCGTTTGCTGATTGAAATTTCTGTACAGCGGTGAGCGTCGCAGGACCAAAATATCCATTTGGTGTTGCCGACAAATATCCTGAAAGTTGTAGGAAATTCTGCAATGCGAGTACTGAACTACCAGACGACCCCTTCGATAGATCAGAGGTAAGTGCCGTACACTTTATTGACGCTGCCGACACCAAAAAAAGAGGAATAGAAAATACACATACAAATAATATGAGAATTTTTTTCATTACCCCAGTATAGCAAACACACATAGAGATATATTTGCATGTAATAAAACCGTATCCACCACGGCTTCAATAATGTAGTAAAGACATATCGCAATGGTACACATATACGATAGTTTTACCTCTTAAAAACGACGGTTGTTATCATTAAAAAACAAACAATATGACTAAAATAATAAACCATTTAAAGCATTCGATTGGTTTTATAATCGGAGCGAGTCTCGTATTTGCATTTGGACTTTTTGTCTCAGTTCCCCGAGTAAACGCAGAGACAAATATCACAGCAGGTGAAAACCTCACGGTTGGATCGACTGGACCAGGTGTTGTGGTCCTCCAGGGGCTCCTATCTGAAATGGGATATATGAGTATTCCTGTCACTACACCGTTTGGGTATTTTGGCCCAGCGACAAAGACGGCCCTCGCCAAGTATCAAGCTAGTCAGAATGTATCTCCTGCGGTCGGATATTTTGGCCCAGCAAGCAAGATAGCTATGCATCAACATTTCTCGTCACATAATTGGCTAACACTGTTGGGTTGGTAGTCGTGGACTAGCAACTATCGAAGTGTTGTGTAAAACACGGTGCAATCCGCACCGTGTTTTTATATGAAAACCTATCCAATACCTAGAGCATGTCGACCAATAACCCGACGACCATACCGACAAATATAGCGAGACCACCGACGAGTACCATGACGAGTCCCCTCTTCGTGGGGTTGATCGATGAAGTGCGACCGCTCACCAAACCGAGGACAAAGAGAGACACGAGTGAAATCGCGACTGAGAGTGGGAGGGCTTTTCCATTTTGGAGAAAAACATAGGGCAATAAAATGATAAATCCTGATAGAAAATAAGAGAAAAACATGATGCTCGCCGAGATAGCGGATGTCCTGAGCGGTACTACTGCTTTTTCCTCAAATTCTCTCACTGAATTGTCAGATAGGAGGCTACCAACACCCATCGAAAAAGCTTCGACGAAAATGAGCACGGTACCAGTGAGGAGAATGACCGACCTCTCAGTATCGACGATGGCGATACCAGATATGAGCCCTACAGTAGAGACGAGACTATCTTCTACTCCGAAGACAAAATTTCGTATGTGATCTGATGTGATAAGGCGCGATGTCATAGTGATTAGTATATCGCCTTTTTCTCGTGGGGTGCCTACAGAGAATCGAACTCTGGATATCGGTTCCACAAACCGAAGTTTTACCACTAAACTATAGGCACCATTCTCTTTGGAAAAATGGCGGCGGTACAACCGCCGCCATTCCCCCGTGTGCGCAGGGGGAGACTTGAACTCCCAAGCCGTAAGGCATACGCACCTCAAGCGTACGTGTATACCAATTCCACCACCTGCGCATATTCTATTCGATTTATAACCGCGTGAGCATGATAGCCCAGATGAAACACTTTTTCAAGGAAAAGACCGGCTCTCGCCGGTCCCTCTCTTTATGCCTTTGCTGGTTCTGCGGTCACTGTCTCTTCTTTGACCTCTACTGACTTCTCTGAGCGAGCGGTCCTCATCTGTCGACGAATCTCTTTTGCAGCCTTTTCGCGGACGAAATAGAGCTTTGAGCGACGAACTTTCGAGCGACGGACGATCTCGATTTCATCTATGACTGGAGAGTAGAGAGGAAAAATCCTTTCTACACCGACACCGTCGACGACTTTTCGTACAGTGAATGTAGCACCAGGCTCATCACCATGCTTTCGAGCGAGAACGAGTCCATCAAAAGACTGGAGGCGGGTCTTGTCACCTTCTTTTATTTTCTGCCAAACACGAACGGTGTCACCAGAACGGAGTCCGAGTGCAACACGCGCTTTCATGTCTACTGGGGATGTGATAACTTTGCTTTCCATAGGTGAGAGACAATCTATCATGCCAATACTGAATTCGCAAGAAAACTTCATATTTCTTGAAAAAATGGCCTTTTTGATATAGTCTGTGCTCTGTATGTGATGCGCCCTTAGCTCAGTTGGTAGAGCAGATCATTTACACTGATAAGGTCGGGGGTTCAAATCCCTCAGGGCGCACAAAATAGAGAAAACCTGCCGTTGGCAGGTTTTCTCATGTGTGCGAACCGGAGCTATGTGAGTCGTTTCGACGAACTGCGAGGTGGGGTCGAGAGGCTTGCGAGTGACAACGAGCAAGAACTCGTGACCACAAAAGATAGAATAATCCGCAGGAAAGTAAATCTTCGTGGTCACAGATACACGCTCGCCGTCGCTCGCATGTTCCGCGACCCCGGCTCGGCATCGCTCGAAACTCGCGATATACCTCTGCCTGGCACAAAAGCAGAAAATCCGCAGTAGATGCGGATTGTTCTGTCTTTATGTGCCCCTGGTTGGAATCGAACCAACATTAACGGCTTAGAAGTCCGCTGTTCTATCCATTGAACTACGGGGGCGTATGGCGAGAATACCAGTGCTAGCGCGAGGGGTCAACGAGCACCGAAGCATCAGGGAGAGATGTCACGGATCTCTCCTTGAAATACTTCGTTATGGTGATGAGTTTGTCGTGGTCTATCATCTGTATCCCGTTACCACTCGTAGATGCTATATCGACAGACTCAGTAGAAACTCTGAAAAATATGAGTGTGCTCGTAATAGAAATCACGATGAGTAATACCAAAAACACAGACAGAGCGACCGCCCAATCAGTACGAGGAGAAAAACCAAATCCACTAAACAGAGTACCAATAGTGTGCCTATAATGTTTTATTTTTTCCATATGGTTTAGTGAGGGAGGATAAGTATGGATATATCCAGTACTGCATTCCATCGAGTCGTACTGCTTGGATGCGATGGGTCTGCATCGAGTTCTTTGTTAAACGCAGCTGTCTGCACTACGACTGCCTGTGGTAGAGATTCGAGCGCTGAGGTAAATGACAATACATTCCTCCAGCTACCAGCTGTAGAAGCCCTGACACGCAACTGTTTTGCTACCGTAGAACCAGCCACAGGGTCGATACTGAGGGAGCCGAGGTTGATGGTCACACCCTCCCTCGTAGCGAGGGTCTCGAGTGAATCTATAAAAGAAGATACTGAATCTTCGGGTATGAAAATAGTCTCGAGTTCACCTAGTGTCGCGCTCGATTCACGCAATGCTGCACGGACCACTGCGAGCTGTTCGTCTTTTTTGAGAGAATCTTTTGACTCAGATATGAGTGACTGGGCTTCTGCGTCACGCGAATAGATACGATAGAGGAAAAGCCCACCAGAGCAAAGCACGACGAGACAGATGATCCATACTGCGAGAGTGACTACTATGTTTCGGTGAGTATTCATAGGTGGCTAGAGTGATGCGGTGATAGACATGCTAAATGGCACATTCTTACCCTTCGTAAAGTTTGATACGGGAAGTTCGACTTTTTTGAAAAATGCTTCGCCTTCGAGCGCTTTTGAAAAAGAGACGAGGGTGTCTCGTGTTGATGCGATACCTGATATGAGAATAGTCCCTTTTTCAGTCCCTCGATTTATCGTGATGGATGATAGAGAAACTCCCTCTGGTATACGATAGAAAAGTTTTGCGAGTATGAAAGACATAGGCTGTCTCGATATGAATGGACCGAGAACTGCGAGTTTTCCCCTCGCACCAGCGAGCTCTTTTTCAGTAGTAGAAATCTTTTCTGTGTCGACACCGGAGACAGGCACTGTTTTCTGTATGAGTGCATTATCCCTTTTTGTAGAAACGAGAATGTATGAGGGAACGAGTGAGACGATCCATGCGATACCAGCAAAGGTCACAATAGCGATATAGATGAGGAGTAATTTCTTTCTATACTCTCTCAGTACCGACTGACGCTCTTTATGTGGTAAAAAGGTAAACATAGATTTTATGAGAGGGTCGCTCCGATGAGACTGCCATAATCGAGTGAATCTTTTTCAGAAAGTGTCGGAGGTACATCTTTCGGGTCGAGAATATTCGTCCAGACTGACCCGATGCGTGTCGGTAGCTGTGAAGTGACATTGATATATTTCGTGACACCGTTCATGAGTGCATACTGACCAGAGAGAATGATATCTGAGATAGGAGTGACTCCACCTTTTCTACTGCGTGCCTTCCAATAGACGAGCATCTTCCCTATCTCATCATGGAAGGTAGAGAGTATAGGCATGGCTGCGTCAAAAATGCGCATATCCTCCTTGCCCACTTCAAATCCCTTCTCGAGTACCAATTTCTCAGCATCAGCGAGGGAAATGTTGAGACTCTTCGAGACTACAGTCACGATATCGTGTGATCCTACATCAATAGAGGAACTAAAGGAGACTGCACCTTTTTCCAGTATTGCCATGAATGAGTGCTTCCGACCGATATGAAGTAGGGCGTGTACACCATCATCCTCCCTCCCCACGAGAGCACGAGAGAGTGAACGGGCCTCAGTCTCAAATGAAACTGGGAAAAGTCCTCCGGCTTTTAAAACATCTGCGTAGGAAGAAACAAATTTATCGGATAGTACTGTGACAGAGAGGAGTGTCTCACCTCTCACGGGGTCTATCGAGATGATTTCGTATTCAAAAAGTATGTCTGCTGGGGATAGAGGGACATTTTCTTCGAGACTTGATTCGATGGCATTTCTAAATGTCGATGCGTCTGTCGAGGGAACAGTGACTTGAAACACATATGCCTCGTCTTCATGCACAATGACGCGAACCGCATGATATCCATGCTCAGATGAGAATGATGAGAGTGTCTTGATGGCCTCCTCTCTAGCCTTTTGATCTTGACCCTCAAGCCTCAGATCAGGGAAAGGTGTGACTGCAAATGTCTTCGGTATAAAAGACCCCCGAGAGTAGCTCATTTCTGAAAAACGAAGCTCACCATCATGTAGAGCGAGAGAGACTTCGGACATGATGAGTGTGCGCGGCACGGGAAATGCGCGATTCAAAAGAGACGGTTTCGATGTGACACGAGAATCCATGGTACGCCTCTGATTATACTATGGACTACCATCAGTCGTCTCCTTTTTATCGTGCCTTGGTACCTTCTGGTATATTCCCTGTCGGCTCGAGGAGTGAGAACCCGCCTTCGGGAGTAGACACGGCGAGTATCATGCCATTTGACTCGAGTCCCATCATGAGACGAGGGGCGAGGTTTGTCACAAACATACATCGCTTGCCGACAAGTGTCTGACTGTCTGGAAAATATTTTGCTATGCCAGAGAGAATAGTACGCGGAGCTCCTTCAGCAAAGTCCACTGATAGTTTGAGGAGTTTATCGGATTTTGGTATCGCTTCTACAGAGAGTATCTTGCCCACCATCATCTCTACCTTTGCAAAATCATCGTATGAAATGCGAGGTTTCTCAACCGGAATCTGAGCCATCGGTTGTGTTGCTCCTTCTTTTGGAGTCGGATCAATAGTCGGATTCATATGGTTCGTCTTTCTTTTTCTTATCTATAAAACTCTGCAAAATAATCGACGCTGCGGACGCATCTATCATAGCGTGCTTGCCTTGAAAATGTGTAGCCTGATGCGATGAGAGGAGCTCTGTCTCAAATACTACCTCCACATCGAGATCTCTCTTGAGTTCATCCGCAAAAGCACGAATTTTCTTCATGATGGGATTGTCCTTCATCTTGTAGTCCTGAGATTCACCGATGACGACTGTCGTAATGCCGTGTCCAGAGATGAGAGATTTGATTTCGGTCATGAGGAACTTGTCATTTGGCAAAACCGCTTTTGGAAACGCCATCATTCCCCTATCGTCAGATAGAGCTATTCCCACTCTCTTTTCACCATAATCGATTCCGAGAAGACGCATAGACATCATCGAGATGGCATGAGTGCATCAAGCGCCTTTTGATCATCTATTGTCCATTCATAAGTCGCATCTTGGTGAGTGACACAAAACTGCTGATCAACTAGAAATTTGTCGCCAGATCGTTTGAGGGCAGCATCCCTAGTCGGAGACTCTCTCTCAACTGCCTTCATGAACTCTGCACGAGCTTTCTCATAATTTTTCATATCTTCAGGACGGAAAGTGTTCAACCATGACAACCACCCACTAAAAGGCTTGAATGCCCTGAGGAGGGTGTTTCGTTCATTCTCCACAGCCTTATCAAATTGCTGATACGCAACCTTTCCTGAGGTCTCTCTATTAAGAAGAGCCCTGTTCAGACATTTCTGGTAATTTGTCGCCTTTAACACGGTCTTTGATACAGAAGGAGCTGCTGGAATAACTTGTTTTGACTGGGCAAGTGCAATATCACCAACAGACAGAAAAACAAGAGTGGTGATGATAACCGCCAAATACATTTGATGCTTTTTCATAATGACAATCTTATCCCAAATTGCTGTGTTTTGATAATGGAAATATTAATTGCTTCATAGTCGCGAATCTTTTGTCTCATATATCTCTGACACCTCATGAATGGCGGATGGGGCGAGATTCGGTCACAGATCTTTTCCTGTTGGAAAAGCCCGCGACCCCGCCTCGGCCCGTCGGCCTCCGGCTTTCTCATCTCTCCCATCACGAGCCGACATCCTGTTCAAATAGCTAACAGCTATTTTCACAGGTCGTTGCGGATGGGGCGAGATTCGAACTCGCGGCCCCCTTTCGAGAGCGACGGTTTTCAAGACCGTTGCTTTAGACCACTCAGCCACCCATCCGTAGCGTACAAGTTACCTGCCAGAACGCATCCTGTCAAAATATTGACGCTTGTTCATTATACGTTCAGGGCGGGCTGGCAACAAAGACGAAAGACTCGCAATGAAATGCTATACTATTTGGGTATGAAGAGGATCTCTTGGCACACCCCCGAATATGTCTTTCGTCAGAGGACATCAGACTGGTTTTGGACACTTGGCATCATCGCTACTGCTTGTGCGGTGACATCTATCATCTTTGGAAATGTCCTATTTGCCATCATCATCGCGATTGGAGCTTTTGCCATAGCCCTCCATGCCTCTCGTCAGCCCCGTATCATCAAGATAGAGATCAATGAGCGTGGTGTCGTGGTAGATCATGACGCATACCTCTATCGATCTCTCCACTCATTCTGGATAAATGACGAACATCACAGTGGGACAAAGCTCATCCTCCGTTCTGAGAGATCTTTTGTGCCTCTCATCATGTTACCGATAAGTGACGATGTGGATATAGAGTCAGTTCGTACGCATCTCAAACATCATCTCAAAGAAGAAGTACACGAAGAGACGATTACCGGTCATATCATGGACCGTCTCGGCTTCTAGGTTTTACTTTTTCCCATTTTCCTGTAACTTAGAGGAGTTTCCAATCGCTCTCGTCGTTCAATGGATAGGACGCAAGTTTGCGGAACTTGCAATATAGGTTCGATTCCTATCGAGAGCACAATATAAAATTCACCAGATAGTTCTGGTGAATTTTATATTGTGCTCGAGAGAATGTCTGTTAGACATTCGTATAGGAATCGAAAAGGTTCTCCTACATTTTCGAGAATGTACTCATTTGAGAAAATAGGAAACCTGTACTGACCGAGTAGCGGTCGATGTCTGTAATCACATGGTGCGAGTCTGACATCTGTAGCTATACATATAAAAATCAGTGATTTTTGTTTATACCCAATCCGACTTTGACAAAAGTACGAGTAGGAGTAGCGTATGACATGTAACCAGCACATTCCTATGGAAAATATCCTACTCCCGTTAGATGATCCTCGGAGGCCATCCCTCCAGCGCCGTGCCAATCAACTCGAAGGTCAGATCGATGTCATCGCCCTCTCGTCGAGGCAGATGCATATCATCTGCCCTCTCCAAATCCTGCGTGCGCTCCTGCGCACCGGATCTGTCAATTTCTTTGAATTGCGGTCCGACCTCCTCATCAAATACGACTACACCCGCAAGAGTTTTTCCGAGGCGAGATACACGGAAGCGTTCATGAAAATCGCCGCCGAAATCAACCCTTCTCGATCGGTTGTCGAAAAAGCACAACCAACGATCGTCGCCTAACCCTCAACCACCCGCTCATTTGAGCGGGTTTTTATTGCGCTTCTAGGTACAAAAAATCCCCTTTCGGGGATTTTTTTAAATTGCTTTCTTTATGAAACTCGCAAGTCGAGACTTCTTTCGATCTGCGGTGTTTTTCTTTATGAAACCAGTCTTTGCTGCCTTGTCGAGTTCTGCATAGGCTTTTGGAAGGAGTTTCATCGCATCCTTTGCCTTCTTTGCTGAGACGAGCTTTCGTATCTCTTTGGTAACAGATAGGACAGCGTCGCGATGGCGCACATTATATACGCGCTTCTTTTTCGAAGCTCGGAGCGCCTTTTTTGCTGATGATGTTATTGGCATATGTCGCAAAACATTACCAGAAACCCTTTAGATTTGCAATGTTTCCGTCCTGCTTCATGTTCTCGGCGTTATGTTCTATGATGAGACCATGATTTCACATCTGACTGGCACTGTCATAGACCGTGGTGAACGCTCGATAATACTCGATGTTGCAGGCGTCGGTTATAAAGTGTTCGTTACTACATCTGTACTCGAAAAACTCCACGACGGCTCAAAGGTATCTATCTGGACACATCTAGCTGTCCGTGAAGATGCTCACACGCTCTATGGATTTCACGAAAAAGAAGGCTTGGAATTCTTCGAGCTTCTCATCTCTATCTCTGGTATAGGACCAAAGACGGCACTCGGCATACTCAATGTCTCCTCCCCTCATGCGATACGAAGTGCGGTCTCGAGTGGTGACACATCACATCTCACAAAGGTCTCTGGTATCGGCAAAAAAATGGCAGACAAGATAGTGCTCGAACTCAAGGGTAAATTCGGCGCAGGCTCTGATTCATCGATATCACTCCGTGATGAGGTGGATGCACTCGAAGCATTGAAGGCTCTCGGCTTTGGCCACAAAGAAGCTCGCGAGGCACTCAAGGAAGTGGATGTCTCAATCACAAACACCGGTGAGCGTGTGAAAAAAGCTCTCAAGATTCTAGGTAAGTAATCATGTTAGATAATCTACTTTTCAAGATAAAGAAATACATACCGAGAAATCTTTTCTCATGGGTAGCACCTCTGTACCATTATAAAATGGCTCTACTCGGCGCCCTTTTCTATCGTTTCCCTTCTCGCAAACTCATCGTGGTCGCCGTCACGGGGACCAAGGGTAAGAGCTCGGTCACCGAGATATTGAATGCCATTCTCGAAGAAGCTGGATACAAGACCGCTCTCACAAACACCATACGATTCAAGGTCGGTGATGAGAGCGAAGACAATCTCTACAAGATGTCCATGCCTGGCCGATTTTTCATGCAACGATTCCTCCGTCGTGCAATAAAAGCAGGATGCAAATACGCCGTGATAGAAATGACGAGTCAGGGTGCTGAGATGTACCGCCACCGATTCATCGATATAGACGCACTCATCGTGACCAATATTGCTCCCGAACATATCGAGGCTCATGGTTCGTATGAAAATTATCTCGCAGCAAAATTGAAAATCGCTCAAGCCGTCGCCCGCTCACCGAAACGACGAAACATGATCATTGTGAACAAGGAGGATAAAGAGTCCCACCGTTTCCTCGCAGTAGATCCAGTAGAAAAATATGAATACTCCATAGAGAATGCCAGACCGTATACGATCGGTAAACAAGGTGTTTCTTTTGTATACGAAACACAGAGAATAGACTCTCCCCTCTCAGGTGAGTTCAATATATACAACTGCCTCGCGGCTATCACATTTGCGAGGACGCAGGGTATTGAAATGACAACAATAAAAAACGCCCTTGAGAAATTCTCTGGAATTCGTGGTCGTGTCGAACGGATAGAAGCAGGTCAGGATTTTTCTGTCATAGTCGACTATGCGCATACCCCAGATTCACTCCAAAAACTCTACGATGTATTTCAAAACACTCGTCGCATCTGTGTCCTCGGCAATACTGGTGGAGGCAGAGATAAATGGAAACGAGATGAGATGGCACATATCACTGAACGATCGTGTGATGAAATCATTCTCACAAATGAAGATCCGTACGATGATGATCCGATGGAGATTATCAATGATATGGCGAAGGTGATGAGAGAAAAACAGCCGAAAATCATAGTCAATAGGCGCGAGGCGATAGCGTATGCGCTCTCGCTCGCAGAGGCTGGTGACTCCGTCCTTATCACCGGCAAAGGCACTGATCCATACATCATGGGTCCTGATAATACAAAGATTCCATGGAGCGACGCACGAGTAGCACGAGAGGAACTCCTAAAAATCAACAAAAACCGCCCTTAGGCGGTTTTTACTTGATACTTACCGCTTTCTACTTGATACTAACTTCATGCCAGAACTACCCGAAGTACAGACAACAGTAGACGGAATAAATAAACGCGCGAAAGGCCTGCGGGTAGTCGATATATGGACTGATTATCGAAGTGATTTTCATCTAGGTAAAGACAATATTGCCAACCCTACATTCTTTTCATATTTCAAAAAGACTGTCCGTGGGGCAAAAATACTCACATCATCTCGCCGAGCAAAAAATGTCCTCCTTCATCTCGACAATGGTCAGACAATAGTCATACACATGAAAATGACAGGCCATGTACTCTATGGAAAATACAAAAAAGAAGGTAGGAAATGGATTGCGATAGGAGCTGGCCCACTCCGAGACGACCCATTCAACCGTCATATACACCTCGTCTTCTCCCTCTCGAATGGTAAACGCCTCACGCTCTCCGACATGCGAAAATTCGCAAAAATCACGCTCGTGCCGACAGACAAACTCCATGAGTCGAAACACACGGGTCAGAGCGGACCAGAACCACTCGACGCATCGTTTGATTTCCCCGCTTTCGAGACACGCCTCATGCTCCGTCCTCGTGGAAAAATAAAACAGGTGCTCATGAACCATGAAATCGTCGCTGGTATCGGTAATATCTACTCCGATGAGATTCTCTGGCGCGCCGGAATTCATCCACTAGAACATGTCGAAGATGTACCCCAAAAGAAACTGAGGCTTGCTTTCAGAGCAATGAAAGAGATTCTGAGTCATGGAATCAGTTTTGGTGGAGACTCTATGTCTGACTATCGAAACATAGAGGGTGTCGCAGGCAGATTTCAGAACAAACACAATGCGTATCAAAAGACTGGTGAAAAGTGCAACAGACGCGGTTGTGGAGGGACTATACGACGAATCATCGTGGGTGGTAGAAGTGGCCACTATTGTGATAGACACCAGGTATTGAAAGGTGGCCTCTAGCTTGATACTTTCTATCTGATAACTGATACTTACTGATATATGGCTGATTTCAAAAAAGCATCACCGAAAGGATTCCACAGCGAATTCGGCTGGTTTATATACGGGCTCCTCGGCCTCGTCGCACTTTGGCTTTTCTCTGGTGGTGCACAGAGAGAGATTGCTCGAGCGGGTATCTATCTCAAACCACTTGCCCCGATAGATAGTGGTCAGGCATACGGCTCAAAATACATATCAGAGTCTCCAAGCAAAAAAGCAATACTCGCCCTGCCAGATGCGCCGGCTGATGTCGTGAAAAATGCCGAAGAAGGTGTTATCAATTTCTTCGAGGATGCAAAATCAGCAGCGAAAATACACGGCATTTCATTACTCTCAAAGACCCTCACTATCGACGGTATCGCAGGAGCACAGATCACTCCACCAGATCGTGAATATATCCGCATCATACTCCCAATAAACGCAGCTCAATCAGAAAAACTTTCAGGTCTCATAGTAAAGAGTGGCGCTCTCGACCTATCGGCGACGATTCCTGATGCCACAGTGATACCTCTCCAAGGAGTCGCCTACCGTACCGAACCAGTACTACTCAGAGCAGGTGATCGAGCGATCATTACCACCGGACGCTCACCTCTCGGCACCTCATTTGAGGTAAACACTTGTAGTGGCTATCTCAATCAATTTCAAGAATATGTCCCAGACCTGAGACGAGACTGTCCGACACCTATCACCGAACTCAAACTCGTAGGACCGTATGGCGAATCCACCTGCCGTGATTTCGTCGATAGTCTCCCCCGATGCACGACATCACGCACCGCTCCACCATCGACACTTTCTTCTGCTTGCAAAGCATTCATCGTAGAAAAACTCACTTACAATAGCTGTGTTCTCAGACATCAAAATGATGTCGATTTCCTCACAGGTGAATGGCGACTGTTCCTCGGTAAAACAGAAGAAATGTGGAAAAACAAGCAAGAAATCATTCGCCTCACCAATACCAAAGGAGAAACTCTCGACGCAATAACATATTAGGCAGCATATCGAAAGGTGTATCAGCGATGAAACTATTCTCTTATTCGCACGAATAAGAGAATAGTTTTTCTCAGCAAGAGACCTAGCGGTCAAACCATCGGTAGAGCACTATCCCGGCCGATACGGAGACATTGAGCGATTCCTTCTCCCCTTTCATCGGTATCTCAGCCACTGCATCTGCTATTTTGAGTATTTCTTTTTCTACACCCGAGACTTCGTTACCGAGTATCACGAGCACCTTGTCCCCCAGCTCGACTTTTTTGTAATCGACTGATTTCTCAGATTGCTCGACGACGAGGATTTGAAACCCTTCTTTTCGAAGCTTTTTTATGATTACCCCGTGATCAACATGCTCAGATGGCACGGACTTTTCTGATCCGAGGGCTGATTTTGCAAAATCTTTTCGTGTTCGGCTAAATCTATCGAGGGGTCCTGGTGTATAGCCCGAGAGATATATCCGAGACACCCCTATCGCATCAGCGGTACGGAAAATCGCACCCACATTGTAGACGCTACGGATATCGTGGAGAAGAATGCGGATGTCGCGTGACATAACTTGAATATATCAGGAAATAGAGGCTTTTGTCGTCAGGAGTTCTTGCTCGCCGTCGCTCGCAAGCCTCCCGACCCAGACTCGCGGTTTTCCGAAGCGGAAAACATCGCTCCGTCTCGGACAAAAGCAGAAAATCCGCCTCAGGCGGATTGTTCTGTATTTTGTCCGCCCACCAAGAATCGAACTTGGGACCATCTCCTTAAAAGGGAGCTGCTCTACCGACTGAGCTATGGGCGGATATTTTGTTTTGTTTCCTAAAACCTCCTATCTACTGCGGATTTGACGATACTACCAACAAACGACCGAAATCTCAATTAGAGGTCGAGTGTAAACTTCTCGAGCGCTATTTCAAAATCGTGTTTCCCTCTGTGTGCATCATGGTACATATGCACGAGAGATGAGAGGGTTTTGTCTATTTCCTCCTGTGTAAAATTTTGTGCAAAGCCTTTTGCTTTTGAGTGAACATACGGATTGAGCCCCGTCTCGGCCGGAGAGAGCCCGGTCTTTGCCAGAGCGATGGATTTCATCTGCCACCAGAGTATGCCGTGTATTTCTTCTGGCACCGCGTCGTCATCTACCGCCTTGCGATAGAGCATCCAAAGAGATTTTTTGTCTCGCTTCCCGAGTGCATCAGCCATAGCAAATATTTCACCTGACTCTTTCTTTGGTTTATCGGTGAGATCATGTTGCTCCATTTTCTCCGCATGTTTTTCGAGTTTTTTCTGTGCTTCTTTGAGGAGTTTCTGCTCAAGCATGATAAAAACATTTGGTGAATCCTTCATTGATTCGAGTTTTTCAAATACGGTGTCCTGTAAATCTCTGTTTTCGAGCACGCGATCAGCAAAAACAATGTATTTGTTTTCAAAGAGCCCTTGCCCCGAGGTGAGCTCATCGAGCTTCTCCGCTGATACATCCTCGGCACTCATAGAGAAAAGAGATGCGTCTGGTTTTTTCTTCTGAAGTGCATCACGAAGTAGCCCCGCCTTCTCGCGCGCCTTTGTAGTGTCGGTACCATAAATCACATACAACATGAGTTACTTTAGTTTAACGAGCCCCTCTCCCCAATTATCTCCTATTGAGCCTTCGGCCACACAGACTATGCCATGAATCTTTTCTGGTGGGATGATTGACTCCATTATCTCCTTTGCCTTGCGAGCAAAACGCTCTGCAATTCCCGCCTCGACTTCATACACTATTTCATCATGTACCTGCATGAGTATGTGTGCCGTATCACCCAATCCCTCCTTTGCCACATACTTCTCGAGCTCTATCATAGCGAGCTTTACGATATCAGCCTCAGTGCCCTGTATAGGCGCATTCACAGCCATACGCTCTGCCGCAGCACGGATAAAGGGTATTTTGGACTTGATACCGTCGAAATATCGCCTGCGACCAAAGAATGTTTCCGTATAGCCGAGGCGTGCTGCCTCACCTTTTATCCTATCGAGATAGGTCGCGAGACCTGAGAATTTTTCAAAATACTCATTGAGGAATTTCTGGGCAGTCGCTCGATCGGTGCCGAGATTTTTCTGTAGCGCTGAGACACCCATGCCGTACATGACGCCGAAATTGATGACCTTGGCCTGTGTCCTCATGGTTTTCGTGATTTTGTCGACTGGTACATCGTAGACCGCAGAAGCGACAGCTGAGTGTACATCTTCGCCGCGACGGAATATCTCTATGAGTTTTTTGTCCCCCGAAAGAAAGGCGGCAATACGGAGTTCTATCTGCGAATAGTCGAGTGAGACAATCTTGTATCCCTCCTTCGCCACAAAGGCATCGCGTATTTGTCGCCCCTCATCTGTTTTGTTTGGAATGTTTTGTATTCCTGGATCCCGAGTCGCCATGCGACCTGTCGATGCACCCTCCTGTATGAATGTCGCATGGAGTCTACCTTTGTCGTCGAGGAGTTTTGGTATCGCATCGACATAGGTACCGAGGAGTTTCGCGAGTTCACGATAGCGCATGATATCTCTCACAATCGGGTGCATGTCGATTATTTTTTCGAGCTCACTCTCTTTGGTCGACATCGCTCCCCCCGCGGTCTTTTTTTGCCTCTTTGGTACGAGACCCATCTTTGTATAGAGCACTTCGGCGAGCTGTTTCGGTGATGCAATATTGAATTCTTCCCCAGCCTGACGCCAAATACCTTTCTCAAGCTCCAAAAGTTCTTTGTGAAATCTATCTGAGAGAGTTTTGAGCTTCTTTGCATCGATTCGGATACCGGTCTCCGTCATCCTGGCGCAGATAGGTATGAGAGGTTTCTCTATGGTCTCATAGACTCCTACGAGATTTTTTTTCTTTATTTCTTCAGAGAGATTTTTGTACGCATCAGAAAATGTCTTGGCTTTGGTAAAAGTGTAGACATCTTCGAGTGTCGGATCGGTGATATTTGAATTGGCGAGCCAGAGCATGATCGTGGCCTCTTTGAGTTTATCTTTTGGGATTTCCTCGGCATGAATAGGGGCATCGTTTTTTTCCCCACTGTCGTCTGGTATTTGTTCCTTCTTCCCTGTAATAGCACTACGAATACGACTCCCCATGGTGCGGAATTCGAGCTCAGCAAAGAGTGCATTTGCAGCATCCATATCGAAACCCTCTTTCCATGTCACATCTGGCACCTTCCACCCTATCGGTGCATCCCGGCGGATAGTGGCGAGCACTTTCGAAAACTCCGCATCTTCCTGCCCCTTTTCTATAAGCTCGAGCACTCGTGGTGTCAGTCCTGCTTTTTTTGCAAACGCGTCGCGATCTTTCTTTAGGGATTTGTACATATCCTCAATCCCTCCGAATATAGTGATGAGCGTCGTCGCAGTTTTCTCACCAATACCTTTGATACCGATGATGTTGTCAGACGGATCACCTCGAAGACCTTTGTAGTCTGGCAAGAGCTCTGGACCAAAACCAAATCGCGCTCGTACCGCGTCTTCATCATAAAGAATTGTGTCTTTGATACCCTTTTTGAGTGTGTATACCTGTACTTTTTTATCCGAGACGAGCTGGAGTGTGTCCATGTCGCCCGATGCGATGACTATTTCTAGATCTTTGTCTTTTTTTGTGAGCTCAACGATAGTCCCAAGCACATCATCTGCCTCAAAACCTTCTTTTTCATACACAGGAATATTGAGAGCTTTGAATATGTCTCGTGAGCGCTTGATCTGAGCGACGAGATTGTCTTCGGTTTTTGCTCGACCGGCCTTGTAATCCTTGTATGCCTCGTGCCTATGTGTCGGTTTTGGTAGATCAAACGCCGCGACGATATAGTCAGGTTTTAGAGTCTCCACGATACTGATAATCATCGTCGTGAGACCAAAAAGCGCTCCGGTCGGCTCTCCTTTCGCCGTCGAGAAATCTGGAAGAGCGTGATAGCCCCTATGGAGTATGGCGTGTGAATCGAGGAGTACGAGGCGTTTCTTCATATGACTATTATATTGGAATCTGACAATACTTGCTCGGATAAGAAAAAGCCGCGTTTAATGCGGCTTTGGGTTGGCCCAGCCCACCTTCGTTCGACATCATCCAAGACTATGTATGATACATTGCCGGCATGGACTTTGTCCTACTAGAGAGTGTCGGCTGGGCGCGCCCTCGTCTGGTCTTGCGACCTTACCCTAGAGTCATTAGGGGGATCGGTGCACGTATCTCTCCGATCCAACGAGCTTTTTAAAGCCCCTACAAAGTGCCGGCGACATCTACAGCGAGAGGACCAGTAGGATTGTAGCTTGTCTTGATTGTGTTTACTAGCTAACGGTCATTTCTCTCGTGCTTTCATCTATAAATGTAAACGAAATTGTGGTGGTTTTTTGAGGCAAGTATGCATTGATTTTCTCAGGCCACTCAATGAGAACGAGGTTGTTGAGATTTGAAAATACCTCAGAAAGTCTCAGTTTTTCTGCATCTTTTGGATCATCGAGCCTATAAGCGTCTATATGCACGAGTGTCTTCCAGGGCCCTCGTCGAAGTGGGTAGCTTTTCATGATGACGAAAGTGGGACTCGTCACATCTTCGGATTTTCCACTGAGAGAGCTCGTGACTGATTTTACAAATGTGGTCTTGCCAGAGCCGAGATCGCCGACGAGACGCACAATGGTCGCCCTGTTCACATGTGCAAGCAGAAGATCAGAAAAATTTCGTGCAAATATCTCGGTGTCTAAGAGACTCTTTGAAATCATGAAATGATTCTATGTGTTTCGTATGCAAAAGAAAAGGCCGAGCGCAGTGCGCTCGGTCTTGAGAGTAATTGATTCCTACTGCGCCATGCGGTTGGGATCAATCTGGGCGGTGTAGATGTGCGGACGAGGATACCATTCGTCAGACCAGGCACCGTTGTAATAGCTTATATAGAAGGTGCGAGAATCTTTACCGATCAGCGTCCCCGATTCATCAAAGAACGAGACGACAACCGTCATTTGGTTCTGTGCATTGGTAAACCCCCATGTATCGAGAAAGAGGTTCTGACCAATCTCCCCCTTGTAGTGAGCGCGTGTCTGTGAGACAAACGCTTCCATACGCAGGCTGGTGGTTTCGTTGATGATTGTGACACCGGAATGATAGGTGTATCCCCCGGTAATTTTTTGACCGAGGAAATGCGCCGCATAGGTGCCGTTTGTTTTGTCCACACTGACACAGCCAAAGAGGAAAAACACAATGGCGCTGAAAAGAACTGTGAGTACTTGTTTCATGGTGGTAAAAGCTGAGTTTCTGATGAGCTACGATATGGACACTATATCCATACGCCTCACTATATATTATACCATAGTATGTACATGAAAGTCAATGACTCTAAAACGCCTTCAATGAAGCCTCAAAAGGCGCTACAATAGCCCCATGACTGTCACTTTTGACGACGAAAAACAGGACAAGAAACTCGATGAGTTCCATAAAAAAGAAGAGGAGGATATCGCGCAGATAGTGGCGGAGCGATACGGTCTCGAGTATGTCGATCTCATGCCCGTCCCTATCAATATGGACGCTCTCAGACTCATCCCAGATGCTGAGGCACATGATGCGCGCGTGGCTGGATTTTCTCTCATAGGAAAACGCATCAAAGTCGCCGTTGTCTCACCGGTAAATCCGAAAACGGTTGCCACAGTGGAACGCCTCACGAAAGCCGGTTATGATGTCACTCTCGCTGTCTCCTCCCCGACCTCCCTCGAAAAAGCTTGGGCTCGATACAAAGATCTCTCATTCTCGACAGAAACAAAAGCAGGGGCACTAGAAGTCTCATCAGAAGAGATAAAGGGATTTCTCGCCCAAATCAAGACAATCGAGGATGTCAAAAAACAGATACTCGAAATCATCAAACTAAAAAAAGGTTTTCGAATTTCAAAAATACTTGAAATAGTTCTCTCTGGGGCGCTGGCGACAAAAGCATCGGATGTTCATATCGAACCAGAGGAAGACTATGCGCGTCTCCGCTACAGACTCGATGGCATGCTCACTGATATCGCCGTGTTTGATCTTGAGACATTTGGACTCCTCCTCTCTCGTATCAAACTCCTCTCGGGCTTGAAACTCAACATAAAGAGCGAGGCGCAGGACGGCCGATTCTCGGTACATATCGCAGATGATATTGAAATCCGTACTTCTATACTCCCCGGTGCTTACAATGAATCGATTGTGCTCCGTCTTCTCAATCCAAAATCGATTCAGGTACCTCTCGAAGAACTCGGTATACCAGAAAAGCTTCTCGGCATTCTCATGAAAGAGATTGAAAAACCAAACGGTATGGTGCTCACGACTGGTCCGACAGGCTCTGGCAAGACGACGACTCTCTATGCCTTTCTCCGTAAGGTTTACAACCCTGGTGTGAAAATCATCACTATCGAAGACCCTATCGAGTATCATCTCCCCGGCATCGTGCAGACACAGGTCAATACAGACAAGGACTACACTTTCGCTCTCGGTTTGCGCAGTGCTCTGCGACAAGACCCGGATATCATCATGGTCGGTGAAATTAGAGATGAAGAGACAGCAAAGATTGCTATCGACTCTGCTGAGACTGGACACCTCGTCTTCTCGACACTCCACACAAACAGCGCGGCGGGCTCCTTCCCCCGCCTCATCGATCTCGGAGTGAATCCAAAAACCATGACTTCAGCAATCAATATTGCGCTCGCTCAGCGTCTCGTGCGAAAACTCTGTCCAGTGTGTAAAAAAGAACGAGCCATTACCGCCGAGGAGAAGAAATATATTGACACAACACTCTCGACGATATCAGATCCGACCGCCCTCGCAGGCCTACAACGCGATGTTATATGGGATTCCGTCGGATGTCCCGAATGCAATAATTCTGGCTACAGAGGTCGAGTGGGCATCTATGAAGCCATTCTCACGGATGAAGCCCTCGAGGAAGCAGTGCGTGGCAAGGCGAGCGAACGAGAGATAAAACGAGCGACAAAAGTCCAAGGAATCCTCTCAATGGAAGAAGACGGCCTCATAAAAGTATTGAAGGGTGTGACCGCTATCGATGAGCTGAGGCGTGTCATCGAACTCGGTGGTGAGGTATAGGTTTTTGCCATATATATTTTTCGTGTTCCTGTGTGTTGTGCACATTGCAAGGCTCATAGTCGAGGCGTAGTATGGCGACAGACAAAACCAAGGCCCGCCTTGCAGGCGGGCCTTGGTTCCAGATCATAAATCTCCAAGCGATACTTGAGATGTGCATCTAAAGTTAAATGAGGTTCTTAGGATAGCCCCAGTAATACAGTCCGAAGAAAGTAAACCAGAACGTCCCGAGAATATTCACTAGTAAACCTTACGGTTCAATCGCTTAGAGATTCATGCTCTGGAATCTCTCACTCGTTCATGTATAGTCTAGCATAAACAAATACTTATGTCAAGTACTCCCAACACAGGTCATCATACTACCGATAAAACCCAGAAAAATAAAGGCCCTTCTGGAAATGATGAACTATTCCTCGATACGACCCTCCGTCCAAACTCATGGGACGAATATATCGGTCAAAAAGCTATAAAAGAGAACCTCCGAGTACTCCTCCAAGCTGCAGCCGAGCGAGGTCATCCATCTGAACACATTCTTTTTTATGGACCACCAGGATTGGGTAAGACAACTCTGGCTCACCTCATCGCAAAAGAGACTCGTGCTCAGATGAAATCGACTTCGGGACCGGCCATAGAAAAAGTCGGCGACCTCGCGTCCGTCCTCACGAACCTTTCGCCGGGAGACATTCTCTTTATCGACGAAATCCATCGTCTCAATAAAACAATCGAGGAAATCCTCTACCCCGCTATGGAATCGGGCTCTCTCGATATTATTATCGGCAAAGGTCCATCAGCGCGCACGGTACAGCTCGAACTTCCACGATTTACTCTCATCGCTGCGACAACGAGAGTGGCGATGCTCTCTTCTCCACTGCGTTCACGCTTCTCTGGAGGAACATTTCGACTCGAATTTTATACGAATGAAGAAATCGAGCAAATAATCGCACGCTCTGCAAAAATACTCGGCATCGAAATAGACAAAGAATCCGCGAAAATAATCGCTAAGCGAAGCCGTTTTACGCCAAGAACTGCAAACTATCTCCTAAAGCGCGTCCGTGATCTCGCTCAAGTAGAAAAAGTGCATGTTACACCAGAAATAGTCGACCGCACTCTCGCCATGCTCGGCATCGACACACTCGGACTCAATCAGAGTGATAGAGATTTACTCAAAACACTCATCAATAAGTTCAATGGTGGACCCGTAGGACTCAACACACTCGCCGCCTCTCTCTCAGAAGAAGAAGCGACCATCGAAGAAGTCCATGAACCATACCTCCTCCAGCTCGGACTTATCGAACGGACACCGAGAGGTAGAAAAGCGACAGCAAAGGCATTTGGTCATCTTGGTATAAAAAATACATTATTGTAAAAAAATAAAACCATGTCAGGACACAACAAATGGTCACAGATAAAGCACAAGAAGGCAAAGACCGATGGTGCAAAATCAAAACTCTATTCAAAATACGCCAAACTTATCTCTGCCGAAGCACAGAAAGTAAAAGGTGATAAGACGGCCGCCTCGCTCCGTGCTCTCATCGATCGTGCGCGTGCTGAGGATGTCACAAACGAAGTCATCGACCGAGCTATTAAAAAAGCATCTGAACCAGGACATTCTCTGGAGATGATACTGTACGAAGCCTATGGTCCAGGAGGCTGTGCTCTCATGATTGAGGCCCTCACTTCAAATAAGAACAAGGCTGCTCAGGAGGTAAAACACATTCTTACGGCTAACGGTTTCTCTCTGGCTACTCCAGGTAGTGCCTCCTGGGCATTTAAACGCGAGGGGGCTCTCTGGAAACCGACAACAACCGTCGATTTAGAAGATGCTGATCTCACACTCCTCGAAAAACTCGTCAATGATCTCGAAGATAATGAAGAGGTGCAGGATGTATTCACTAATGTCGAATAGAAAGAGCGCCCATGTGGGCGCTCTTTTGCTATGATGGTATTTATGAGAATACTCGCTATAGATCCAGGATATCAGAGGCTCGGCATCGCTATCATAGAGAAAGAGGTGCGAGGCAAGGAAACCCTCGTTCATTCAGAGTGTTTTGAAACAGATAAAAAACTCCCCCATGCGGAGAGACTGTCCCTCGTTGCAAAACGACTTGCTGAAGTCATAACTAAATACAAACCAGAGGCGGTCGCCCTCGAAACACTCTTTTTCTCTACAAATCAGAAAACCGCTATCAAGGTGGCGGAGGTGCGGGGTGTCATACTCTCCGAGGCAGCACGGGCACATCTCGCAACATATGAATACAATCCAATGCAGGTAAAAGTGGCTGTGACCGGATACGGAAAAAGTGACAAGGATCAAGTCATGTTTATGACCAAAAAATTGTTGCGTGTAGACAAAGAAGCCCTCGACGATGAATATGATGCGATGGCTATTGGACTCACTTGTCTCGCAACAGAGCGGTTTTCGTCTCTTTCAAACTAGACAACACTTTTCCACACTGGAGGGTCTTTTCAAATAAAAAACTATTTGTTACTAATAGGGGGCATTCCGCAAAATATACAAAATAATGCCGAGACTAAAAAAACAAATTGCAGACGATCTAAAACCAATCATCCCCAAAGAAGAGGAGCATGAGAGCCTCGACTCCTTGAAAGAAGATGATGACCCAAGCCCGAAGAAGGTCGCCAGTGACGACGATGAGATTGAGGAAGAGAAGGATGATGATGTTCTCCCACTCGATCCAGATGAAACCACAGAAGAGGTTGACGACCCTTTGACTGATTTTCTCCCTGAGGAAGAGAGCTGGTAACAAAAAACCCCGCACCGCGGGGTTTTTTGTTTTACTTCACTTTCAGTTTTATAAATCTGTGTTTACCAACCTTCAGATCCATATCGTGTTCCACTTTTTCATTGAATCGATCAATTTTCTTGTTTGTCTTGAGGTCGGTGATTGCACCAGCATCAGCAAGTCGTTGAAATTCTGTCTTTGATGCCACCACACCATTTAATTTGAGAATATTCGACAGTGTAGCGCCCACATCAACAGCAATCTCCAGAACATTTGTAGGCATCTCTTTTTTTGAAAAAGCCTTGAAAAATGCCTCTTTTTCAGCTATTGCTTCCTCTGGTCCATGATAGAGAGACACGAGCGCAACCGCGAGCTCTATCTTTGCATCACGAGGATTGTCTCCTCGTTCGAGGGCTGTCTTAATACTGTCGATTTCTTTTTGAGTGGCAGTGGTACAGAGCTCAAATGCAGGAACGATAAGGCTGTCTGGCCAGCTCATGACCTTGCCGAACATGTCGCGAGGAGTGTCTGAGAGTGACACCATATTTCCTTCTGTCTTACCCATTTTTTTACCCGATGAATCAATGAGTAGTTTTGTCGCAACGACAAATTTGTTTTTCTTTTTTATAACACTCATGAGATCCCTCCCAGCGAGCATATTGAATGTTTGATCGTTACCTCCTACTTCTACATCTATATCCATGGCAACGCTGTCATACCCCTGCATGAGGGGATACAAAAACTCATGGAGATATGTTGGCTTTCCCTCCTCTTCGCGCTTTTTAAACATGTCGCGTTTTCTCATCTGATCGACGGTCATGAGTGAGGCGAGTTCGAGAACATCTGTAAATGACATTTTTGAAAGCCATTTACTGTTGAATTTGAGCTTGGCGGGATTTTTTCCGTTGAATGAGAGTATTTTGCTTGCCTGTTTTTTGTAGAGACGCAGGTTTGTGAGCACTTCTTTTCGTGAGAGTTTTTTGCGAGTAGCAGACTTGTCACTCGGATCACCTATCATGGCAGTAAAGTCGCCTATGAGGAGAATGATTTCGTGCCCGAGATTTTGTAGTGCCCTCAATTTGAGCATCGGTATCATGTGACCCAGATGAAGTGTTGGTCCAGTCGGGTCTATACCGAGATAGATACGGAGTCTCTTCCCACTCATAAGAGATTTTTTGAACTCTTCTTTGCTTGGAAAAACAGCTTCGACTCCACGAGTGATAAACTCTGATACCTTTTCCTCGTCGACGATTGGTTTCTGATTAAGAAATTTCATATAAACACTGTATCATGGCCGTATTTCCTTGTCTTGTGAGCCCTTTTTTTTGGTGTTATCGTTAGCTACATTCATGGTCCGAGCACTTACAAGACACACTCTGCGACATCTTCGCTCCCATACAAAAAGGGATTTTTTAATCCTTCTTCTCATCGTCGTATTTTTCGCTGGGGCACTAGTCCTTTTTTGGGTTTCTTCGTTTAGAATACCCGATCTCAACTCATTTGAGTCGAGGCGCGTGTCAGAATCAACAAAAATATATGACCGAACGGGAGAAATACTCCTCTATGATGTCCACAGTACTATTCGTCGCACGGTCGTAGCATCAGACCTCATATCGACATACATAAAACACGCCACCGTGGCTATTGAGGATGCTGATTTTTATCAGCATCACGGCATAAAGCTGTCCTCCATCTTCCGTGCTGTCCTCGCAAACTTCTTGTCTCAGGAATATAGCCAGGGTGGATCGACTATTACTCAGCAGGTGGTCAAAAACGCTCTTCTCACTACTGATAAAAAGATTTCTAGAAAACTAAAGGAGTGGGTTCTCGCTCCCCAGCTCGAAAAGGTGATGACAAAAGACCAAATACTCACGGTATACCTCAACGAGATTCCATATGGAGGAAACATGTATGGTGTAGAGGAAGCGGCAAAACAATTTTTTGGTAAAAAGGCAAACGAGGTGACCCTCGCAGAGGCTGCTTATCTCGCAGCTATTCCACAAGCAACGACCTATTACTCTCCGTACGGAAAAAATAGAGAGGGACTTGAGGAAAGAAAAAATCTCGTGCTGCTCAAAATGAAAGAGAATGGTTTTATCAGGGCCGATGAGTATGTCTCAGCTCTAAAAGAAAAAGTTGAATTTCTCCCTCAGGATCAATACGGTATCAAAGCACCTCACTTTGTCTTTTTTGTTCGCGATGAGTTGGAAAAACTCTATGGATCAGAAGAGGTTGATCAGGGAGGACTCAAAGTAATCACCACCCTCGACTATCCGCTCGAGGTAAAAGCTGAAGAATTGGTGAAAAAGACTGCCCTCACAAACGAGAAAAACTTTAATGCCTCGAATGCCGGGCTCGTTGCTATCGATCCAAAAACAGGTGACATCCTAGCCATGGTCGGCTCGCGTGATTATTTTGATAAAGCCATCGATGGCAACTTCAATATCACTACTGCACACCGACAGCCTGGATCGACCATGAAACCGATTATCTACTCAAAACTTTTTGAAAAGGGTTATACCCCAGAGACCGTACTCTTTGATCTCCAAACTGAATTCTCTAGCGAGTGTACTCCAGAAGGTGATCCTATCAATCCAGCGACAACCGCTACTACCACTTGTTATCGTCCAGAAAACTATGATGGTAAATTCCGTGGCCCTATATCAATACGCGAGGCTCTCGCTCAGTCAATAAACATACCTGCCATAAAATCCATCTATCTTGCCGGTATAAAGGATTCCCTTCTTCTCGCTAAAGATATGGGCATTACGAGCCTCGGAAACGCAGATCAGTATGGGCTCACTCTCGTCCTAGGAGGTGGAGAGGTTTCCCCTCTCGAACTTACGAGTGCATATGGAGTTTTTGCAAACGACGGTGTTCGTACACCATATCGATCGATACTATCGGTCACTGATTCGACCGGAAAGGCCCTTATTGTGCCCACCACGAGGTCGTACCAGGCTATGCCTTCCCAGATAGCACGCACCATATCAGACATACTCTCTGACAACGAGGCGCGTGCCCCATCCTATGGTAGAAACTCAGTGCTCTACTTTCCAGGACTCGATGTTGCGGTGAAAACTGGTACCACAAATGATTACAAAGATGCGTGGACTATTGGTTATACACCAAACATCGTCATTGGTGTCTGGGCTGGAAACAACGACAACACTTCGATGGAAAAAAAGGTGGCTGGCCAAATCGTCGCCCCACTCTGGTCATCGGTTATGCACGAAGCTCTTGCCACAAGACCACGAGAGTATTTCACAAAACCAGAGAAAACACAGGTAGATGGCCAGAAACCGATCATGCGTGGTGTTTGGCAGGGCGGTGAAACATATGTCATCGATACCGTTTCAGGAAAACTAGCTACCGAAAACACACCTCCAGAGACTCGTCAGGAGAAAGCTATACAAAATGTACACTCGATACTCTACTGGGTAGACAAAAAGAACCCTCTCGGTCCACCACCAATAGACCCAACGACTGATTCTCAGTTTGAACGCTGGGAGAAGCCGGTGCGTGACTGGGCACAGGCACAGGGACTATACGACGACACCTCGCCACACATATCATCAGATGCTGATGATGTTCATGTTCCAAATAATTTTCCCGTTCTCCATATAAACAATCTCGATAGCAACAAGACATATGCTCCGAATGACACTATCCCACTCCTCATCACAAGCTCCGGTAAATACTCCCTCACAAAAGCACAGATATATATCAACGATCAGTTTGTTGTTGAGCTCGCTTCGCAACCACTAATCTATCGTTTCTCTCCAAAAGACATTTCTTCTATACAAGAAATAAACTCCGTGCGGGTGATTGGTACCGATTCCGTCTACAACAAGGCTGAGGTGTCGGCTGTTTTGAAGGTGAGCCTAGAAAACTAACGAATATCAGATACTTTTTTTCTGAGATTGTACTTTGAAAGTGCCTCGAGAATATCTCCTTTTGATATAAAAATAAGATTTTTTGTTGCTCTGTCCGTCTGAACATACGCTACCGACCCTTTGATGGAAACAGTGATATTTTTCTCTGGTGTGCCGGTTTTTTCAGCAATAATTTTTACCAGTGTATTGTTTAGCAATACAACTTCGGTACCTATCGAGACAAACTTCTTGAGATAATCGCCGATATTGAACATGCTATCTGTTCATTGGCATTACGAGGTAAGTAAACGATTTATCGGATACTCCATGAATAACCATTGGCTTGTTTTGTCCAGACAAAGAGAAAGAAACACTATCCGATTCTACTGCCTGGAGACAGTCTGAAACATATCGATGGTTGAAGTTTATGTCGAGATCCTGTCCGGACAAGGTGGCATCAATCGCGCTCTTAAACTCTCCAATGTCGTTGTTTCTAGTAGCTATCTCAAATGTTTTTTTCGATGGATGAACCGATACAGAGAGTTGATTAAATTTGTCTGCAAACACATGTGCTGTTTTGAGGGCGTCTGATACATCTTGTTTGAGGGCAAGTGCTTCTGAAACAAAAACTTTTGGTATGATCTGCTTGTAGTCGGGGAAGGTTGCGTCTATAACGCGCGACATGAGGTAAAAATCCTTTCCTTCGATACCGATCTGATTTTTATCAAAAAAGAATTTGATATCCCCTTTAGTACTCTCAAGTATTCGAATAATATCTGGTATGTTTTTTGCAGGAATGATGACTGGAGGAAATTGTACTGAGTCTTTTACCTTTACCCTCTTCTCAGCAAGCCTAAATGAGTCTGTGGAGACGAAGATAAGCTCATGCCCATCTTTATACACATACACACTTGCGAGTTCTGGTTTTACTGTCGAGATAGAGGCGCTGTACCAAACTGATTTGAAGCCTCGTACGAGGAGCTGGGGGTCTATCTCTACAACCTTGTCTGTGTCTAGTTTTGGTATGGTAGGAAAATCCTCTGGTGATTGGGTCTTGATAATTGATGTATTGAGGCTAGAAGACACTGCTATTGAGCCGTCCTTTGACTCTATGGTGATGTTTTTCTCTTTTGGTGTGCCGGAGAGGAGTGAGGTGAGTATCGATCCTTGGAAGGCAACTTCTCCTTCCCCAGATATTTTTGCTGGAATATAGACCTCTATGCCGCAGTCGAGATTTGTTGCACGAAGAACGAGCTCGTTCTTCGATGCTTTGAGGTATACGCAAGAGAGTATAGGAAGAGAGAGGTGTTTCCCTGTGAGGCGCTCTATTTTACCTAGAGCTTCGACCAGCTTATCTTTCACACATTCGATCTTCATATATGTATTATATCTTTATCTTATAAGAATCTATTACTTCTATTAGTACTGTGGATAGGTGTATATCTTTTTGTAACCGCTCCTCGTATGGATTTTTTTAGATTTGAGTTGTTGTAACTGAGGGATATCTTTGTATTCTTTCTCATATCTTTTCCACATTTTTCAAACGAGTTCTTTTTATCCCCAACACTCAACAGACACTCTACACCTTTTCCCCATCAAACAATGAGCGACCGAATATGACTCAGCTCCTGGACGAGATTTTGGTTTGTTTTTATGTCCTCTTTTATCTTTTCACAAGAGTGAATCACTGTCGTGTGGTCACGACCACCTAATTTTTCTCCTATAGAAGGATATGAGATGTTCAAATCCTCTCTCAGTATGTACATAATCACCTGACGAGGCTTTACAACCTCCTTTTTTCTTGTTTTCTCAAAAATATAGTTCTCCTGGATGTTATAGAAATCAGAAACGACACGAATAACATCCTTTACTGAGATGTTTTTCTTTGGCTTTGCACTGTTCTTTATAATATTTTTTATCTCGATCAGGTTGAGATCTCGTCCACGAAGCACCGTCTGTATTGATATTGAGTTGAGGATACCCTCAAGTTCTCTGATATTGCCATCAACAGATTGCGCAAGGAACTCTATCGTTTCATTTGAGAGAGATAGGTTGTGGAGCAGAGCTTTTGATTTGAGTATTGCCATACGGGACTCGTGATCCGGTGCCGGTATGTCCACAATCATGCCCGCAGCAAAACGAGATTTTATACGCTCTTCGAGATCTGGAATATGGTTTGGGTGTTTGTCTGACGAGCAAATGAGCTGTTTGTTGTTTTCGTGTAGGGTGTTGAAAAGATGGAAGAATTCCTCCTGAGACTTTTCCTTGCTTGAGAAAAACTGTACATCATCCATGATCAAAACATCATATTTTCTATATTTTTCCTTGAATTGATTTGCTTTTCCTGTCTGGAGCGCGTTCATATAGTCGATGGTAAAGCGCTCAGAGGTAACATAGAAAACTTTTTTTGAGGGATGGGTATTTTTTATATAGTTACCGACGGCTTGCATAAGGTGTGTTTTCCCTCGACCTGTGTCGCCGTAAATAAAGAGAGGGTTATAGGCAAGACCGGGACTTTTCATGACCGCTTGAGAGGCAGCGTGGGCGAGTTCGTTGAATGGACCGACCACAAAAGTTTCAAAGGTGTATTTCGGATTGAGGTTGTCCTCTTTGTTTACATACAGCTCTTGAAGAGGTAATTCGTTTATTGGAGCAAAGGAGCGCTCGACAGAAGAATGATCAACCTCATGTCTCCTTTCAGGACTCTTCCCTATCGAGTATTCGAGAGAGCGTAAATCTGCCACGACATCGCGCAGACTTTTCAAGATTACTTTATGGAATTTATTTGCGAGCCAATCTCGGACAAATGCATTTGGAACCGCGAGGTATACAACACCATCAGATATTTTGTGTATGTAGGTATCTTTGAACCAGGTATTGAAATTGGCCTTCGAGACTTGTATCTCTATTCCCCCCAAGACCGTCTCCCAAAGTTTTTTAGTATCCATATAAAGTGATCGCTCCTAGTACGCCTAAGTATATAAACTAAAAGGAATTTTAATACTTGTGGGCGAGGTGTAAATATGTTAATACTATGTGGACAAACTGTTAACAATAAAAATCCCGGAATATTTACTTTTCACTCCGGACGAAGTAAACTTATTTTCCATTATGGCAATCATATACAAAGCACGAAACAGGAAACGCGCTCGAGCACACGGTTTTCTCGCTCGAAAAGCAACCAAAACAGGGCGAAATACCATCACCCGAAGGAGGCAAAAAGGCAGGAAGCGCCTCACCGTAGGGTAATTATCATGCTATCCAAGGCCAATCGTCTCTCTAGAGTGGAGGCTGAAGCCCTCAAAAACGGAAAGAGCGTCTTTACGACGCTTCTTTCTTTGCGTTTGGTTCCAGCTACCACATTACGGTTCTCTGTCTCGGTGCCAAAAAAGGTAGCACCTCTAGCTGTGGATAGAAATCGACTGCGACGCAGGTGTTATGGAGTGATTGAGAGCCTTGTCCCCGAGGTCAAAAAGCCATTCAAGGTGATGATTTTTCCAAAAAAGGCGCTCCAGACGATACCACATAGGGATCTCATATCTGAAATGAGAACACTTTTTGTCAAAGCTGGTATTATTTCGTAATATCTCCCAAGTACGGTACTATAATCTGGCACTATGAGTTATATCTACACACATTTCATATACGACCCACTCTACAACGGCCTCGTGTTCCTCTCTGGAGCACTCCCCTTCCTCGATGCAGGCATCATAATCATCATCTTTACTGTTATTGTAAAACTCATACTCTTTCCTATCTCAAAGAAAGCGGTGAGGACGCAGGCCATGATGAAACTCGTCGAACCAGAGCTGAATGCTATAAAAGAAAAGTACAAGGACGACAAGCAGGGGCAAGCGCTTCAAGTAATGAAGTTCTACAAGGAGAAACAAATCAATCCGTTCTCGAGTATTTTCCTTCTCTTTATTCAACTCCCTATCATATTCGCACTCTACCGAATCTTTTATAATGGATTTTCACCAATACACCTCGATCTTCTCTACAGCTTTATTCATGCCCCAGAATCGATCAACACCCTTTTTCTCGGTCTCATAGATGTGGCATCAAAGAGCTGGTTTATGGCACTCCTCGCAGCGGCATCTCAGTTTTTCCAAATACAACTCTCTTCTCCCAAGCTACCACCTCGCAAAGAAAAACCATCATTTTCAGATGATTTTGCACGGAATATGCAGGTACAAATGAAATATATCCTTCCTGTTATGATATTTTTCATATCAGCACACATCGCTTCTGCCCTCGCCCTCTACTGGACGACGAGCAATTTCTTTACCATCGGACAAGAGCTCGTAGTGAGACGCCAACTTGCTAAAGAAGGTCTCAAGAAATAGAACAAAACCCGACACGCCTGTAGAAAAAATCCCCGCGAGGGGATTTTTCATAATCTGTTTATCGGTTGAGGTCGAATACCCAGAGGGATGAATCTTTTTTGTTTGTAAATATGATATGGGAATCCGAAGCATCGACACTGAGATGTGTCATATCCATATCGATACCAGTCTCTATAGAAGGATCGAGTAGGAGATCGGTTTCTTCGTTCACGATATTTATTTTCCAGAGACGGTCTTCAAAAGAGACGGTACCTTGATACCAATCATCTGGGTATACTCCGCTCGGTACCGATGTTGGTACTGCACAGTAAACACTGTCTTTGTCTGCGACACTCCACACACATTTATCAGAGAGGGTGGCGAGTGAGAGTGCTGTGAGTTTCTTGTCTGCTATTGAATAGACCGCCGATGCGATACCACTGCCCTGGGCTGCTGATGCAAAGACAGCCCCACCGTCTGGTCGTATGATGCCGGTGAGTCCGAGTATGTCGGTCATAAACTTGGTTCTCTGCCCTGTCGACATGTCGAGTGTGTAGAGATCACCAGTGACGAGCCCTGATGGTTTTGCTCCAATGAGCGCCATCTTGGTATTGGCGAGATCGAGGAGCCAGTCTCTCGAGTAGAGAGATGTCACGAATGCCTTTTTTGTGCCATCGATTTGAGCTGAGACGAGTACCCCATCCTCTGTGGGGTCGAGATAGATGATTTTTTTATCTGACACAGACAACTCCTGAATATTTGCTGGGAGAAAATATCCCTCAACAGAAGAATTGATGGTGGTGGTCGCTGGGAGCGTCCCATAGAAGGACTGTATCGTGGCACCGTCATTTTTGAGATATCGCGCGATGAGTTCTCGTCCATCATTTGACCACAAGGTCTCATAAATCTGAGGCATGGTGATGTTCGATATCTTTATTCTCGTCATCGTATCAGTATCGGTCTCAAATATATGTCCCGTGGCTCGATCCATATAGTGAATCAGAGTTGAGTTTCCTTTTGGAAAGATGATTGCCCCTGATACCTGATCATCAGACACTTTCCTCAAGCGCGGCTTCGTAGCCGAAGCACCGCCAGAGAGGTCGATGGTGTTCGAGCCAGAGCCACCAGGGCGCACTGTACCACCTCCCTGCTGTGATCCAGTCGATGTGTTTGAGCCAAACGGGAAAAGATCAGAATTACCCTGCCCCACATCTGTCACAGGTTCCGATGTCGTCCTACTAAAGAAATACCAGCCGGCTATACCGAGTATGACTATGAGAGCAAGGAGGACTATGTAGAGGGTTTTACGAGACATGGCTGTTAATTTCCACAACTAAAGAGACAAACAAGTCCTGATACCGGATTAAATATAAAGGCTACTGCAACCTTAACCGCCTTAGACCTTGATTCAGCACTTGTTTCCTCAGAGGCTTTTTTAATATTATCAATACCGGTTATTGTATCTGAAATAGAAGATCTCACTTTTTCTCGCAAAACCGGATCTTGGTAGTTTTGGTCAACTTTTGATAAAGTCTGTGTTAGGTCATTTTTTAATGTATCTAGTTTTGTCACCGTAGCAGGTTTTAAATTACCAGTAACAAGCGACCCGGAATCACTTTTCAGAATGGAACTTGCCTCTAGTTGTCTATCAATCATATATTTCTCTGCTCCTGCAAGCGCATTTATGTCTGATATTTTCTTTGTTTTTTGAGCCGGAGTTAAGGAGGGGTCATTATTAATAGTATCAACTGATTTTTGTAGAACGGTTGTGATTTTTTGTTTTCTCTCAGTGGCAGAATCAACATTATATGACACCAAATCAACGGCAGTTAATTTCTGCTGATTTCTTATGAAATCTTCACGAGCTTGTTGTTGGGCATCTGTTCGTACCTTTGTTGCGTCAGTTTCAAGTGCTTTTATTTTCTGCTGATTGTCGTATACCGTGCTGATTAAGTCAGCAATCACTGGGTCGTCATTTTTTTTACCTTCAGCTAGTAGTTTATCTATTCTGTCGGATATAGCAGAGTTAACTTTTTTTAGACTATCCGCCTCCCTCTGTAGTTCATCTGCTTTTTGTAGCCCAATTGACATTGTTTGAGCCGCTTGATTCATTGCAATCATTACCTCGTCCTGGGCCTCTTTTGATGTCACTAGGTTTGCGAGCTTCCCGTCCCCTTGTGGCAGGAACAAATTGATTCTCAAAAGGTCGCCATTTATTGTCTTCAGTATGATGTATGAGCCGAGTATGAGTAGGAGTCCAAAGAAAGCATTCGTTATTTTTGCTTTCGCATCACTCTTTTCGAATATGGATTCCTGATACATGTACTTGAAACCTGCGAAGATGATCATAATGATGGCGAGGATACCACCGATACCTATGGCTAGATTGAAAAGTCCTTGGAGAATACCGCCCGGGTTCTGTGCACTAGCCCCTTTTATGCCAGGGATGTCGGTGAGGGGCACATAATTAGTGTCGATTGTCAGTGCAAAAGCTGCCACCGGAGCCAACAGGGCTAATACAAAGAGGAATATGCCGATTGTTCTAAGGATTTTTTGCATCGAATGTGATTAGTATACTCCCCCGTGCACCCTGGAGAACCTTGTTTTGATTTTGAAGTACGACAGAGAGCTCTGACCGACCAGCATCAGCACTATCTCGTCTCAGAGTTATCTCATTTTCTCCTGCGAATGCTGGGACATCAGCACCATTGAGTTTCCATGAGTAAGAGAGGTTGCTTGCGGATTTTGATGGCACGGAAAAGAAGTATGGTTCAGCACCGATAGTCACTTCGTCTTGAATGAGGTGGAATCGAGAATTGAGTGTAGAACCATAGAGCGTGCCGTAGAGGCCATTTTTTTCATAAAACAATACCTTTGGCACTACAGGTTTGATTGTGATCGATCGAGAAGCGACGATATTGTCTCTCGGTGCAGATACTTCGACAGTCACATCCTCTCCCTCCCTCAGATAGCTCGTCTGAGCTGAGACGAGTTGATTTTTTCCATATCCAGATGAATCCGCTATCACCGAACCATTTTTCTTCCATGTGTAGACGAGATCTTTTGAGTCGATTTTCTTGCCATTTGACCCGACGAGATCTGGGATGGCAGTAACTCGAAATAGTCCATTGTATGAATGGAGAGCCTTGCCTCGGTAAAACGGTGGTGTATAAGTATCTGCTTCCCAGAGGAGGGATACATCAGCAGGACGGATGATGACACTCTGTGTCACGGATACACCCGGAGCCGTAGCCGACACATCGACACGACTGACTGAGCCGAGCTTACCCGCATTGAGTGAAATCGACTTCTGTCCGACTGCACTCGAGACCTTTTTACCATTTACAGTCCATGTGATGAGACTCGAATCGAGATCGACAGAGAAACTCTGAATAGTGACAGTGACCGTGCTGTCTGGACGAGGATTTTCGGGCGACAAACTGATGGTGACAGGGTCAGAGATGCCTGGTATGCCCTGCGCCGCGACGACGGCTGGGAATAGAGAGAGAGCGATGAAAGACGCGATAATACCAAAACGCATGGTGTATCAATTGTATCATGGTCATCCCACGACGCTTATGAACACCAGCCCTATTGGATATCTTTTTTAGATTGTTTGATAGCGAGCACCTGAGATGGGTCAGATGTAATAATCTGGTCCTCTGTGTATGAGGCGATTATCTTTATAGCCACATGTTTGAGACCGACGAAGAAGATACCCTCACCCACATCTGATTCAAGGAGGAGGTACTTTTCCTCATCAGTGAGATTGAATGTCTGTTGGAGCTTATCTATAGACGATGGAGATTGCTTTAGGAGCATCTGTATAGATGAGTTGGTGATGATAGGCAGACCATAGGGCGATTTGAGGAAGTCATCCACATCTTGGGTGATAGTAGCGAGCCCGAGGAAGTATTTTCTACCTCGTTTTGCCATACCGAGGAGGAATGAAGCGGTATCATCAGATTTCATCATCCACCACGCCTCATCGATGACGAGGAGGCGCTTCTTTAGATTTTTTCTGATAGCGTTCCAGATATGGTGTGTGAGGATATACATTGCTACTGGTTTCAAATCGTCTTCCATGTCGCGTATCGAAAAGACAACGAATTTTCCATTGATATCGACATTGGTCGGCTTGTTGATGAAACCAGCCCAAGTACCTTTTGTATACTTTGTCAGTCTCTGTACGAGTGATTCCCCACCCTCCATACCAGCGAGAACGAGCTCGAAGTCCGAGAGGAGTGGTGCCTCAATGTTTGAAAAATCAGAATCGAGGGTAATGTCTTTCAATGCATAAGTCTCGGTGATGGCACGATCGATAATGGCATCTTCTTCTGGAGTGAGTCCTCCCATCATGATACGGAAGAGGCCCACGAGATTGACTATGTTTGAACGAAGCACATCAGCACCTGACTCATCCTCTCGAGCCACAGGTAGATCAAAGGGGTTGATATGGTGTTCTGAATTGAGAGAAATATTGAAATACTTGCCTCCCGTCGCTTC
>Ga0255338_1001675_pt1 | contig 39285 bp, 40 predicted proteins | sample MeOH1_35cm_T4_19_FD_203715 | JGI IMG/M metagenome (GOLD analysis project Ga0255338, IMG submission 203715) | Sandy soil microbial communities from University of British Columbia, Vancouver, Canada - MeOH1_35cm_T4_195 | ecosystem: Engineered > Artificial ecosystem > Sand microcosm > Unclassified ... | reverse complement strand
GCGCCCGTCCGAGCCGGCGCCCAGCGCCAGCCAGCCCGCCTCGACCAGCGGCTTGAGATTGCGCGTCAGCGTGGAGGCGTCCATCTTCATGGCCTGCGCCAGCGCGCCGGGACGAATCGGCCCCAGCTTGAGCACATAGGACAGCAGCGAGTACTGGGTCACCTTGAGGCCGGCCTTGACGAGCTCGGCATCGTAGTACTGCGCCACGCGGCGCATCAGCTGGCGCAGCTTGAAGTTGGTGCAGCCCTGCGGTTTCATCGCCTCCGCACTTGACGCGTGTGTGACATGTTTCATGTTTTGATTGTATCTACAATTGTTGCATATGCAATAACCAGGAGCACGACATGGACTCGACCCTCTCGAACGCACTTGATCAGTGGCTGGCCGAGGAAGCCGCCACGCGCCAGCGCCTGGACGCTGGCCCGGGCCCGGGCGTCGCCAGCCCGGCGCAGATCGGCGGCAAAAACGGCCTGGAGATGATGCAGGCCATGCTGCGCGGCGAGCTGCCCTACGCGCCGATCGCGCGCACGCTGGACTTCATGCTGGTCGACATCGGCGCCGGGCGCGCCGTCTTCCAGGGCACGCCGGGGCCGCAGCATTTCAACCCCATGGGCACGGTGCATGGCGGCTGGTTCGCCACCCTGCTCGATTCGGCGCTGGGCTGCGCCGTGCACACCATGATGCCGCCCGGACGCGGCTACACCACGGCCGAACTGGGGGTGAACCTGGTCAAGGCGCTGACGCCCAAGGTGGCGCGCGTGCGAGCCGAGGGCCGCGTCATCCACTGCGGCCGCCAGCTGGCCACGGCCGAGGCGCGGCTGGTCGGCCCCGACGGCACGCTGTATGCTCATGCCACCACGACCTGCTTTGTTTTTGATATTCCGGCATCATCCCGACCATGAGACTGCTTCACACCATGCTGCGCGTTGGCAACCTGCAACGCTCGATCGACTTCTACACCCAGGTGCTGGGCATGACACTGCTGCGCACCACCGACCGGCCCGCGCAGAAATACTCGCTGGCCTTTGTCGGCTACGGCAGCAACCCGGAGCATGCCGAAATCGAGTTGACCTACAACTACGGCGTCGACACGTACGAGCTGGGCTCGGCCTACGGTCACATTGCCCTGGGCGTGTCCGATATCTATGCCATCTGCGAACAAATCCGGGCCAAGGGAGGCGTCATCACGCGTGAACCCGGCCCGGTGATGGGCGGCAGCACCCTGATCGCCTTCGTCACCGACCCGGACGGCTACAAGATCGAGCTGATCCAGCACTAGTCCAGTTCGGCTCATGGAAGCTCTGCGCGACCCGGCCCCCCTGCTGGCGCGCACCCTGGCCGAATGGGGCGGCCACACCGACTTCTGGATCTTCGGCTACGCCTCGCTGATCTGGCGACCCGACTTCCATGTGCACGAACAGCGTCCGGCGCTGGTGCATGGCTGGCACCGCGCGCTCAAGATGTGGAGTCATGTCAATCGCGGCACGCCGGACAACCCGGGCCTGGTGTTCGCCCTGCTCAGCGGCGGCAGCTGCCGCGGCATGGTGTTGCGAGTCCAGCGCCACCTCGGCGAAGAGGTGCTGCACCGGCTGTGGGAGCGCGAGATGGTGACCGGCGTCTACGACCCCCGATGGCTGCGCTGCAACACGCCGCAAGGGTCGGTACGGGCCCTGGCCTTCACCCTGTCGCGCCGCAGCCCGAGCTACACCGGCCAACTGAGTCCGGCGCAGTACCGGCGCATCTTGGCCAGCGCCAGTGGCCGCTACGGCACCACGCGCGACTACGCCCACCAGACCTTCCACAGCCTGCGCAGCCACGGCATTCATGACCGAGAACTTGAGACGCTGTTGGGGTTGCGCTGATCCAGGCTTGCCGCGGGCTGCCGGCCGGCCTACAGTCGTCCCCTTCAACCACCCGAGGAGAGTCTTCATGATGCGCGTTCTCTTACCCATCGCTGCCGCCGTATTGCTGTCGGCCTGCGCCACCCCGAGCGGTCCGACGGCCTCAGCCCAGTTGCAAGCCACACGTGGCAACGCCGTCAGCGGCGAAGTGCGTTTCACCCAACAGGGCGACAAGGTGGTGGTCAGCGGCGAGGTGCGCGGTCTCAAGCCGAATGCCGAGCACGGCTTTCATGTGCATGAGAAAGGCGACTGCTCCAGCGGCGACGGCATGAGCACCGGCGGCCACTTCAACCCCATGGGCAAGATGCACGGCGCGTACGACGGCAGCGAGCACCATGTGGGCGACCTGCCCAGCCTGAAGGCCGATGCCTACGGCGTGGCACGCATCAGCTTCGAATCGAACAGCATCTCGGTCGGCAGCGGCAGCAGTGATGTCGTGGGCCGCGGCCTGATCGTGCACCGCGACCCGGACGACTTCAAGACCCAGCCCACCGGCAATGCCGGCCCGCGCCTGGCCTGCGCCGTCATCACGCGGATGTAAGTCACTGCCGGATCTGCAGCAGCGTCAGCGCCTGCTGCAGATCCTGAACGGTGTCGATGTCGGTCACGCAGCCAGCATCATCCACTATCAATTCAGTAGCGCCTTGGGCACGTACCACAAGGGCTGCGCCCTGATTTCCCTGCAAACTCATGAGCTGCGGGCCGCAGGCGCGGCCAAAGCGCACCGGGTGGCCGTGCCGCCCCTGGTACACCGGCCGCACCACCGCATGCTGCGCCGGCGCTTCGGCCACGCGGCGGATGGTCTCCGGCTGGACCAGCGGCAGGTCGGCCGGCAGGATCAGCCAGGCGGAGGCATCAGCCGTCGCGCGCACCGCGGCGGCAATCGAGTCGCCCATGCCGGGATGGCCGCTCTCTTCCAGATAAAAGGGAAGGCCGCTGGCACGCACCGCGTCCAGCGTGTGCTGCAGCACGGCCTTGTGGCCCAGCAGCGCCTGCAGCTTGTGCGTGCTGCCGCCCGAGGCGAGAAAGCGCTCGCCCCGACCGGAGGCGAGCACGATCACCACGGGCTGCATGAAAAGGTCTTGCGCTTCAAGCCACGGCACAGCCGGGCGTACTGGCCACGGTTGGCGTGACCCTATTCTTGACCTGCACGATCTCGGCCACGATGGACACGGCGATCTCGGCCGGCGTCTTGGCGCCGATGCTTAAGCCCACCGGGCCATGCAGACGCGCCAGTTCCTCGGCGCTGAGGTCGAAGTGCTCGGCCAGGCGCTGCTTACGCGTGGCCTGGTTACGGCGCGAACCGAGAGCCCCCACGTAGAAGGCCGCCGACTTGAGGGCTTCGAGCAGCGCCATGTCGTCGAGCTTGGGGTCGTGCGTCAGCGCCACGATGGCAGTGTGGGCATCCGGCAGCAGCTCGCGCACCACGTCATCGGGCATGCCGGAGACGCGCTGCACACCGGCGATGCCGAGCGTGGCCGCGTACTCTTCACGCGGATCGCACACCAGCACCTCGAAGTCGAGCGCGCTGGCCATGTGTGCCACCGCCTGCGACAGCTGGCCGGCACCGATCAGCAGCAGACGCCACTTGGGGCCGAACACCGTGGTCAAGGTCTGGCCGTCGAACGCCATGCCCTGGCCGCGCACCGCGTCGCTGAGCAGCACCGCGCCGGTGGCGAGGTTCAGCGTGCGCGCCACCAGCCGGTGCTCGGCGGTGCGTGCCAGCAGCGTCTCGATCCAGGCCGCCTCCAGCAGCGGCTCCTGCACCAGACGCAGCGTGCCGCCGCAGGGCAGGCCGAAACGCGCCGCCTCCTCCTTGCTGACACCGTAGGCGATCATCGACGGCAGGCCGGTGTCGTGCACGCCGTCCCCACTGTGAAACGAGGCCTTGGTGCGGGCGATCAGGTCGTCCTCGACGCAGCCGCCCGAGACCGAGCCGCTGACCACGCCGTCATCGCGCACGGCCAGCAGAGCCCCGGGGGGGCGCGGCGCGCTACCCCAGGTCTCCACCACCGTGACCAGCGTGACCGCGTGACCGGCACGCTTCCAGGCCAGCGCATCGGCCAGCACACGCAGATCAAGACTTTCCATGCCGGTTGCTCCCTTGGGTCCGGCTCAGGCCTGTGCGATGGCGGCAGCCGTCAGCGGCAGCTTGCGTACCCGCTTGCCGGTGAGCGTCGCCACCGCGTTGGCAATCGCCGGCGCGATCAGGGAGGTGGAGGGCTCGCCGATGCCGCCCGGCTTTTCGGTGCTTTCGACCAGCACGACATCAATCACCGGCGCCTCGTTCATGCGCACGATCGGGAAGGTGTTGAAGTTGGTCTGCTGCACGCGGCCGTTCTGGAGCGTGATCTCCTGCATCAGGGCCGCGCCCATGCCGAACACCACACCCGACTGGATCTGTGCCTCGACCGTGTCGGGATTGACCATGCGGCCCAGATCGGCCGCCACCGTGACGCGGTGCACCTTGACGGCGCCGCCTTCCATGCTGATCTCGGCCACCTCGGCCAGGTAGCTGTCGTAGCCCTCCATCAGCGCAATGCCGCGCGCGCGGCCGGCCGGCAGCGGCGTGCCCCAGCCGGCCTTCTCGGCCGCCAGCTTCAGCACGTTGGCAAAGCGCGGCTGGTTTTTCAGCAGCGACATGCGGTACTGGTAGGGGTCCTGCCCGGCCGCGGCGGCCAGCTCGTCCATGAAGCTCTCGTTGGCGAAGGCGTTGAGCGCATGGCTGACCGAGCGCCAGTAGCCCACGCGCAGGCCAGCGTCGTGCTTGACGATGTCATGCTTGGTGGCCGGGATCTCGTAGCCGGCCACGGCTGCCTCGATCATCAGCGGGTCCTGCACCTCGGCCGGCAGGCCGAACACGCGTCCGGTGATGGACTGCGAGGTCAGGCGGAAGGTCATGGCGGTCGGTTTGCCGTCGGCGCCGAGCGAGGCCGCCAAGGTGTTGACCGCCTGCGGCCGGTAGAAGTCGTGCGTCATGTCGTCTTCGCGCGACCACACCAGCTTGACCGGCTTGCCCACCGCCTTGGAGATCTGTGCCGCCTGGATGATGAAGTCCTGGTCGATGCGGCGGCCGAAACCGCCGCCCAGGAAGGTCGTCTCCAGCGTCACGTCGGCAGGCTTGACGCCCACGGCCGCGGCGATGTTGTTCTGCGCCGCGTCCTGCCACTGGGTCGGGCCGATCAGCTTGACCTTGCCGTTGTCGTAGTGCGCGGTGAAGTTCATCGGCTCCAGCGGCGAGTGCGACAGCAATTGGCTGACGTACTCGGCGCGCACCACCTTTTGCGAAGCGGCGATCACGCCCTCGGCATCGCCCACCGCCTTGAGCGGCAATGGCTTGCCGGTCTTGGAAGCGGCACGGATGCCTTCGAGCATGGCCTTTTCGTTGAGCTGGGCGCCCGGGCCTTCGTTCCAGTCGATCACCAGCGTCTTGCGCGCCTGATTGGCGCGCCACCAGCTGTTGGCCACCACGGCCACGCCGTCCGGAATCTCGACCACGGCAATCACGCCCGGCATGGACTGGGCCTTGCTCGCATCGTAGGACTTGACCGTGCCGCCGATCACCGGGCACTGCTCCAGCGCGGCATAGACCATGCCGGGCAGCTTGACGTCGATACCGAAACGCGCCGTGCCATTGACCTTGGCCGGCGAGTCCAGGCGCAGGGTGCGCTTGCCGACGATGCGGAAGTCCTTCGGGTCCTTGATGGACACCTTCTCCGGCACCGGCAGCTTGGAGGCTGCTTCGGCCAACTGGCCGTAGGTGGCCTTCTTGCCCTTGGGGCCGAGCACCATGCCGTTCTCGGCCTTGAGCTCGCTGCGGTCCACGTTCCACTTGGCGGCCGCGGCGCTGATCAGCATCTCGCGCACCTGGGCGCCAGCCACGCGCAGCTTCTCCCAGCCGTCGCGCACCGAAGTCGAGCCGCCGGTGAGCTGCGGCCCGCCGAGCAGCGGGTTGCCGTAGAGCTTGGTGTTGGGCGGCGCGATCGAGACCTTGATGTGCCGGATGTCGACGTTGAGCTCTTCGGCGATCAGCATCGGCATCGAGGTGTAGACACCCTGCCCCATCTCGGAGCGTGCCGAGATCAGCGTGATGGTGTTGTTGTCGGCGATGTGCACCCAGGCGTTGGGCGTGTGCACCATGCCGGCGGCCATGGCCTCAAGCTTGGCGCCGGGCAAGGCCACGCCCATGAGCAGGCCACCGGTGGCCAGCGAAGAGGTTTTCAGGAAGTTGCGACGGGAGGTTTCAATGGTCATCATGGTGTGTCTCCTCAGGCTTGACGCATGGTGGCAGCCGCATCCTTGATGGCTGCCTTGATGCGGCCATAGGTGCCGCAGCGGCACAGGTTGCCGCTCATGGCCTGCTCAATGTCCGCGTCGCTCGGGTTCTTGTTCTTGGCCAGCAAGGCGGCCGCGCTCATGAGCTGACCCGACTGGCAGTAGCCGCACTGCGGCACGTCATGCTTGATCCACGCCTTTTGCAGCGGATGGCTGTTGTCCCTGGACAGGCTCTCGATGGTGGCAATCTTCTTGCCGGCCGCCCGGTCCAGCGGGGTCTGGCAGGAACGCACCGCCTCGCCGTTCAGATGCACGGTGCAGGCGCCGCAATGGGCGGCACCGCAGCCGAACTTGGTGCCGGTCAGGCCCAGTTCGTCACGGATCACCCACAACAAGGGGGTGTCGGGTTCGGACTTGGCGGCAACCGCCTTGCCGTTGACGTTCAGCTTGGTACTCATCGCGTGGGCTCCTCTCTATATAAGCCGGGCTTGATAAAGCCGGCACTGTTGGATTGAGACCGCGCAAGCGTAGGCCAAGGCTTGATCTATGTCATAAGGGTATGCCCTAGATTTTTGCGGGTATTTGCAAAATGCGACATCGTTGCCGGCCATGGTCCGGGGTCGACGCCCGCTTTACACTTGGTGCATGTCTTCGATCGCCGACCTCCGCAAAAGCTACGAACGCCACGAACTCAGCGAGGACGCCTCGCACGCCGATCCGCTGCAGCAGTTCGACCAGTGGCTGCACGAAGCCATCAACTCGGAAATCCCCGAACCGAACGCCATGACGGTGGCCACCGTCGGCAGCGACCTGCACCCCTCCACCCGCGTGGTGCTGATCAAGGGCTATGACGAACGCGGTATCGTCTGGTACACCAACTACGACAGCCGCAAAGGCCGCGAACTGGCCGGCAACCCGTTTGCCGCACTGCAGTTCCACTGGGTCGAGCTCGAGCGCGTGGTGCGCATCGAAGGTCGGGTGGAACGCGTCAGCGCAGCGGAAAGCGACACCTACTTCCACAGCCGCCCGCTTGATTCGCGCATCGGCGCCTGGGCCAGCCCGCAAAGCCAGGTGATCACCGGCCGCGGCGTGCTGGTCACGAATGCGGCGCGCTACGCCGCCCAGTTCATGCTGCAGCCGCCGCGCCCGCCGCACTGGGGCGGCTTTCGCCTGGTGCCGGAGCGCTGGGAATTCTGGCAGGGCCGCCCGAGCCGGCTGCACGACCGGCTGCGCTACACACTCGACGGCCAAGGCGGCTGGCTGCGCGAGCGCCTCGCGCCGTAACTGTAAGTCGCCGCCGGGCCGTCCCAAGGCGACGACGGCCCCTCCGGGGGGCAGCGACCCCACGTAGTGAGGGAGCGTGGGGGGATGGACTTACAGCCAGCCCGCCAGCAGCATCACCAGCGGCAACGTGAGCAGCGCCAGCGCGTTGGACACCATGACGCTGGCCGTCACCAGTTCCTCGGCCACCGCATAGCGCTGCGAGAACAGGAAGACGTTGGCGCCGATCGGCAACGCCGCCGTGACCACCATCACCAGCAGCGGCAGCCCGTTCAGGCCGAAGAGCACGCCCAGCAGCGCCACCAGCGCCGGCATCAGCAGGTTCTTCACCAGCGACACGCCGAAAGCATCGCGCAGCTGCGCCCCCAAGCCCGAGCCGGCCAGCGTCACGCCCACCAGCAGCAGCGCCAGCGGGCCGAAGGCATTACCCAGCCACTGCAAGGGTTTGTCGATGGCCTCGGGAATCACCCAGCCGGTCTGGGCAAACAGCAGGCCGGCCAGAATGGGCAGCGGCACCGGGTGGATGACGGCGTTGCGCACCGCCCCCAACACGGTGGCCAGCATGTGCCGCTCATCGCATTGCCCGGCGGCTTCACGCGCCACCGCCAGCTCCAGCACCACAGTGCCGGCAGTCAGCAACACCAGCGCGTGCAGCGACACCAGCGTCAGCAGGATCACCAGCCCCGCGGGGCCATAGGCCAGGCCGATGAGTGAGATGCCGATCATCACCGTGTTGCTGAAAGTGCTGGCCAGCGCCAGCACGGCGGCGCGCCGGTTGAAACCCTGCAGCGCCAACGTGGCGGCAAACAGGATGGCCACCGCCACGAAGTACGCCGCCAGCGGCCGGAAGTCGAGCTGCTCCAGGTGCACCGCGCTCATGGTGCGGAACATCAGCGCCGGCGTGAGCACCACGAACACCAGGTTCGACAGGTCTTTGGTGGCCTCAGCCCTGATCCACCGTGCACGACCCGCTATAAAACCGATAGCAACCAGCAGAACGACGGGAATCAGGGCGGACAGGACGGAAGGGTTCACCCGGGCGATGGTAACGCGCCGCCGCTGTCGCTCAGCCCAGCCGCGCCTGCAGGTAGTCGAGCACGTTGTCGAGCGTCACCAGCTGTGCGTAGTCGGCCTCCGGGATGTTGACGCCCAGGCGCTGGTGCAGGCCGATCAGGAAGTTGAGCCAGTCCATCGAGTCGAGATCGACCTGGTGGCGCAAGGGCCGCGCCGGCTCGATGGCATCGGTTTCAACTTCCGGCGCGATCGAATGCAGGACGTCCAGCGCGGTGCTCTTGAGGCTTGTCCGGTCCATGCTCATGCCTTCTTCTCCTTGCCGTCATCGGCAGCTGCCAGCTTCTCCGGCTGCTGCAACAGTTCACGCAACTCGGCCAGAAAGAGCGCCCCCTGATGGCCGTCGGTCACGCGGTGGTCGGCCGCCAGCGAGGCGGTCAGCAGCGGCACGGCACGCAGCTCACCCCCGTCGACCCAGGGCCGCACCGCCACGCTGCCGAAGCCGACCAGCGCCACCTGCGGCGGGTAGATCACGCCGAACACCGCCTCCACGCCCTGGTCGCCCAGGTTGGTGACGGTGATGGTCGGGTCGCTCATCTCGGAACTGCGCAGCGAGCCGGCACGCGCGCGCTGCACCAGGTTGGCCAGTTCGCGCATCAGCTGCGCCAGCGGCTTGGTGCCCACCGCATGCAGGGCCGGCGCCACCAGGCCGCCGCCGCGCAGGGCGATCGCCACGCCGGTGTGCACGGCGGTGGCGGGTTGAAACTCGCCGTCACGATAGAAACCGTTGAGCTGCGGCACGCGCTGCAGGGCCAACGCCACGGCCTTCAATTTCAGCACCGCCGGCAGGATGCGTTCGGTGATGGGCAGGCCCTCGTTGTGCTGCTGCAGCCAGGCCAGCGCGTGTGCCATGGGAATGGTTTCGCTCAGGTAGTAGTGCGGGATCTCGCGCTTGGAGCGGCTCATGGCGGCGGCAATGGCGCGGCGCATGGCCTGCGCCCGGTCCATGGGTGCCGCTGCGCTACGCTGTGCCGCTGCAGCCCCGACATCAGCCAACGTGACCGAACCCTGCGCGCCACTACCGTGCAAACCTTCGGGATCGATACCGAGTTCCTTGGCACGCCGGCGCGCCGACGGCGACACGGCTGGCCGGGTTGCGGCCGCTGCCGCAGGCGCTGTCACCGCGGCGGCAGCAGCAGCGATGTGCTCGGCAACTGCCACGGCTGGCTTCGCGGCGGCCTGGGCCGGCGAGGCGACTGGCGCCGCTTCGCCCGGCGCCAGCAGTGTGGCCAGCACCGCGCCCACCGGCACCGTTTCACCCGGCTGCACCCGCAGCTCGTGGATCAGGCCGGCATCCCAGATCTCGACATCGACCGCCGCCTTGGAGGTGTCCACCACGGCCACCACCTGGCCGCGCTGGACGGCATCGCCGGGCTTGACGTGCCACTGCAGCAGCTTGCCCTGCTCCATGTCGGCCCCCAGCGAGGGCAGCTTGAATTCGATCATCTGGAAACCTCCGTGCGCCGCACTGCGGTGCGAGCCCCTTCGGACGGCCGGGCGGGGCTCATGCACTCTTCCCCATCAAAGCCTGCACCGCCGCCACGATCTTGGGCACCTGCGGCAATGCCGCCTCTTCCAGGTGGCGCGCGTACGGAATCGGCACTTCCTCGCTGCACACGCGCGCCAGCGGCGCATCGAGGTCGAAGAAGGCCTGCTCGCCAATGCGCGCCATCACCTCGGCCGCCAGGCTGCCCGTGCGCCAGCCTTCGTCGATCACCAGCGCGCGACGGCACTTGCGCACCGAAGCCATGATGGTCGCGTCATCCAATGGGCGTAGTACGCGTAGGTCGACCACCTCGGCGGCAATGCCCTGCGCGGCCAGTTCCTCGGCCGCGCGCAAGGCCTTCGGCAGGGAACCGCCATGCGTGATCAGGCTGACATCGCGGCCCACGCGCCGCACTTTGGCGCTGCGGATGTCCACCTGCACCTCATCCGGCAGCTCGCCCTCCAGGTTGTAGAGCTGCGCGTGCTCGAAGATCAGCACCGGGTCGGGGTCGGCCAGCGCCGGTTTGAGCATGCCGCGCGCGTCCTCGACGGTGGCCGGTGCCAGCACTTTCAGGCCCGGCACGTGGGCGTACCAGCCCTCGAAGCTGTTGGAATGCTGGGCCGCCACCTGGCGCCCGGCACCGGTGGCCATGCGGATCACGATCGGCACCGAAAACTGGCCACCCGACATGTGGCGCAACATGGCCGCGGTATTGACGATGGGGTCGAGCGCCAGCAGGCTGAAGTTGACCGTCATGACTTCGACGATCGGCCGCAGGCCGCCGAGCGCGGCGCCGATGCCGGCGCCGACGAAGCCGAGTTCGGACAGCGGCGTGTCGCGGATGCGCTCCGGACCGAACTCGTCGAGCAGGCCCTTGGACACCGCGTAGGTGCCGCCGTAGCGGCCCACGTCCTCGCCCATCAGGAACACGCGCGCGTCGGCCTGCAACGCTTCACGCAGCGCCTCGCGCAAGGCCTCACGGTAGCTGATGCGCCGGACCATCATGAAACCTCCGTGCTACGCACTGCGGTGCAAGCCTCTTCGGGCGGCCGTGCGAGGCTCATCATGAAACCTCCGTGCTGCGCACTGCGGTGCGAGCCTCTTCGGGCGGCCGTGCAAGGCTCATGCGCCCGCTCCCTGCGGCGTCTGCACGTCGCGCAGCAGATCGGCCACCGGCTCCCAGGTGCCGGCCTCGGCAAAGGCCACTGCGGCCTCGACCTCGGCCTGCGCCGCGGCATCGAGCGCCAGGAACTCGTCCTCGGTCAGCAGCCCCTGGGCCTTCAGGCGTGCCGTGTAGGTATGGATCGGCCCGCGCGTCTTCCAGGCTTCGACTTCGGCCTTGTCGCGGTAGAGCTCGGGGTCGAACATCGAATGGGCGCGGAAGCGGTAGGTGCGCAACTCCAGGAACAGCGGACCACCGCCTTGGTGCACCTGTTGCGCGGCTTGCTGCACCGCGGTATGTACCGCGACCACGTCCATGCCATCGACCGACACCGTGCCCAGACCGTAGGACGCCGCCTTGGCGCACAGATCGGTCTGCGCTTCCGAGCGCGCCAGCGCCGTGCCCATGGCATACAGGTTGTTCTCGCACAGGAACAACACCGGCAGTTGCCACAGCGCGGCCAGGTTGGCCGCTTCGTGGAACGCGCCCTCGGCCATCGCCCCTTCGCCGAAAAAGCAGGCGGTCAGCGCCGGACGCTGGCTCATCTTGTCGGCCAGTGCCAGCCCCACGGCCAGCGGCAGGCCGCCGCCGACGATGGCATTGCCGCCGAAGAAGCGGTGCGCCCGGTCGAACAGGTGCATGGAGCCGCCGCGCCCGCGCGAACAACCCTCCTGCTTGCCGAACATCTCGGCCATGATGGCGCCCATCCCGACGCCGCGCAGCAGCGCATGGCCATGCTCCCGGTAGGTGGCGACCACGTTGTCCTCGGCTTGCAGCGCACGCAGGGCACCGGTGGCCACCGCCTCCTCGCCGATGTACAGGTGCAGGAAACCGCGGATCTTCTGCTCGCCGTAGAGCTGGGCACAGCGCTCCTCCATGCGGCGGATGCGCAGCATGTCGGCCAGCATGGCATGCGCCTGCGCTTTCCCCCACGGTACCGGACCACTGGGAGGTGGAGGAACGTCGGGCAGACTCATGCCCCGCCCTCCAGCGTCGAGGTGTCGCCTTCCGGCAGCCCGAGCTCGCGCGCCTTGAGCAGGCGGCGCATGATCTTGCCGCTGCGCGTGCGCGGCAGCACCGGCAGAAACGCAATCTCCTTCGGCGCCACCGCAGCGCCGAGGCGCTTGCGCGCATGGCCAAGGATGTCCAGGCGCAGTGCCTCGTCGGGCGTGAAGCCGTCTTTCAGCGAAACAAAGGCCTTGACCACCTCACCCACCACCGGGTCGGGTTTGCCGATGACGCCAGCCTCGGCCACCGCTGGGTGTTCCATCAGCGCGCTCTCCACCTCGAACGGGCCGATCAGATGGCCGGCCGACTTGATGACGTCGTCGGCCCGGCCGACGAACCAGTAGTAGCCGTCGGCATCCACCCGTGCCAGGTCGCCGGTCAGGTACCAGCCGTCGGCAAAGCACTTGCGGTAGCGCGCCTCGTTGTTGAGGTAGCCGCGGAACATCGAAGGCCAGCCGGCCTTGAGTGCCAGCTCACCCTCCACATCGGGCTGCTCGACCACACGCACGCGCGGCGGCTCGCCCTCGGCCTCCAGGTGCTCGACAATGCAGGCCTCGATGCCGGGCAGCGGCCGGCCCATGGAGCCGGGCTTGATGTCGAAGGCCGGCGTGTTGGCGATCATGATGCCGCCGGTCTCGGTCTGCCACCAGTTGTCGTGGATCGGCAGGCCCAACACCTCCTTGCCCCACCACACCGCCTCCGGATTCAGCGGCTCGCCCACGCTGGCGACAAAGCGCAACTCGGGAAACCGGTGCTGGCGCGCCAGTTCCGGCCCAGCCTTCATCAGCATGCGGATGGCGGTGGGCGCGGTGTACCAGACCGAGATGCGCTCGGTCTCCAGCAGGCGGTACCAGCGCTCGGCATCGAACTCCTCGCGGTCGATCAGCGAGGTCACGCCGTGCAGCAGCGGCGCGATGATGCCGTAGGAGGTGCCGGTAACCCAGCCCGGGTCGGCGGTGCACCAGAAGCGGTCGTTGGCATGCAGGTCGAGCGCGTAGCGGCCGGTGGCGTGGTGCGTCACCACCGCGCCATGCACGTGGATGGCGCCTTTGGGCGTGCCGGTGGTGCCGCTGGTGAAATGCAGCAATGCCGGATCGTCGGGTTTTGTTTCCACCGTGCTGAACGCCTCGGAGGCAGCACGCAGCAATGCCCCCAGGTCGAGCGTGCCGGGCTCGTCGGTGCTGCCGCCGTCCTCGGCCACCAGCAGCACATGGCGCAGTGTGGGCATCTGCTCGCGCATCGCCTTGATCTTCTTGCGGTACAGCACATCGGTCGTCACCAGTACCTGCCCGGCGCCGATGTTGATGCGGGTGGCGATCGGCTCCGGGCCGAAGGCCGAGAACATGGGCGTGACCACGCTGCCGTTCTTCAGCGCCCCCAGCACGGCGATGTAAAGCTCGGGCAGGCGCCCGGCCAGCACGAACAGGCGGTCGCCGCGGCCTATGCCCAGGGTCTGCAACACGTTGGCAAAGCGGTTGGTCTGGCGTGCCAGCTCGGCATAGCTCAGTTCCAGCGCCGGGCCACTGCGGCTGACGAAACGCAAGGCGATGTGGTCACGCAGCGCGCCGGCAGCATGCCGGTCCACCGCCTCGAAGGCGATGTTCAGACCGCCGCCGGGCAGGCCCTGCAAGGCCTGGCGCGCGGCGTCCCAACTGAAGGCGCGGCATTCAGCCGCGTAGTCGGCAAGGTTGGGCGGCACGCGCAGGTCGTGCGCCGTCTTGCGAATCAGGGATGGTCGGTCCATGCGTCATCCTCCTGATTCGCAGCTTAACCCAAGCCGCCGGGCCCCGGTTGATGCCCCTCAGAAGCTGATCTGCAGGCCGGCTTTCAGGTTGCGTCCCGGCAGCGGCGCCTTGCCCGCCGCGGTCTGCGTCAGGATGGAGCTGGCCGAATAGGCCAGCGTGTCGCCGATGTTGTCCAGCCGCGCGTACCACAGCAGTTGCGACTTGCCGGTTTTGGCGCGGTAGGTCAGTGCCGCGTTCCACAGCGTGTAGCCGCTGGTGGCCAGCTGGCCATCGGGCACGCGGTCCTGTGCCGCGATCTGGTCGACACCCAGGCGCGCGCCCCAGGGTCCGCTGGACCACAGCAACGTGGCTCCCAGGCGCATCGGTGCGATGCGCGGCAGCGGCTGGCCGGTGCTGGTGTTGTCGGCACGCACGGTGTCGGCACGCAACGCCAGGTCGAGCTGGTGTGCGCCTTCCAGCAAGCGGACATTGCCATTCGCCTCCAGACCGATGAAGCGCGCCTGCACCTGGGTGTAGCTGTACTTCGGCGGCGAGGCCGTCAGGTCGGTGCCTTCAAGCGAGATGTAGTTGCCGAACTGGTTGACGAAGGCCTGCACACCGGCGCTGTGGGCGCCGCGCCGCCACGCGGCGCCGACATCCAGATTGGTCGAGCGCTCCTTCTCCAGGTTGGCATTGCCGATCTCGTAGGCATGGGTGGCCACATGCTGGCCGTCGGCGAACAGTTCGTAGTCTTTCGGCGCCCGCTCGCTCCACGACAGATTGGAAGTGAGCTGCCATTCGGGCGCGACCTTCCACAAGGCCCCCAGCGCATAACTGAGCGGCTGGAAGTTGCGCGAGGCCGGCGTGAAGCGGGTCAGCGTCGGGTGGCCGAGCGAGTCCACCTGGACCGACTCCAGCCGCGCGCCGGCGCTCAGGCGACCCCAAGCGGTGGCCAGTTCCTCGTGCGCGAACATGGCGCCCTGGCGCGTACGGCTGTAGGGCGCAAACGCTTCGCTGCCGTCGGCCGAGAACTCGCCGTCCTCGTATTGCAGCCCGACCACGCCATCGAGCGCCCCGAACTTGGCGTGACGTGCCTGCAAGCGCAGGTCGTTGCTGGTGTTCTTGAACAGCGTGCCTGGTGTGTCGCCGTCGAACTCGGTGTGGCGGTAGTCGCTGCGGCTGAACTGCGCCTTCACGCTTTGCAGCACCCCGCCCAGGTCACGCACTTCGCTCTCCAGCGCCAGACGGCTGGAGCGCATGCGGATGTTGACCGCGTCTTCGGCCACCGTGCCGTAATGCGTGTCGAAGGTGGAGAGCGAAGCGCCAAGGTAGCCGTGATCGAAGAACAGCGAGCCGCCAAGCGCGCCGCCCCAGGTTTCGCTGGCGGAGTTGCAAATGCGCCGTGACGTGGTGGTGACGCCGCCGCGGGTGCAGGCCAGATCCACCGGCACACTGACGTCCTGCGTGTTGCGCGACATCACATCGGCATGCAGCGCGTAGCGGTCGGTACCGGTCTCCAGCAGCACGGCGCCGGACTGTTCGCGGTTGCCGCTGGCCAGGCCCAGGTCGGCCTTGCCGGCCACGCCGCCCTTGGCATCGAACAGCGGCTCGCGCGGAATGCGGTTGTCGATCACGTTGACCACGCCGCCGACCGCATTGCCGCCGTACTGCAGCGCGCCGGGGCCGCGCAACACCTCGACCCGTTCAATGGTCAGCGGGTCCTGGGTCACGGCGTGGTCGTAGCTCAGGCTGGAGACATCGCTGCTGGCACCGCCGTTGTTGAGGATGCGGATGCGGTCGCCATCAAGGCCGCGGATCACCGGCCGGCTGGCGTTGGGGCCGAAGTAGGTGCTGCTGACACCGGGCGTGCCGTCGAGCGTTTCACCCAGTGTCGATTTGGAGCGCAACAGCAGTTCATCGCCCGAATATTGGGCGGCAGGCGCGATCAATTCGGTAGCACCCAGCGGATTGCCGGTGACCACCACCGGTGCCAGGCTGGGCGCCTCGGCGGATTGGGCCCAGGCACCGGTGCCGGCCAGCAGGGCCAGCGCGGCAGCCGTTGGAAAAAGAGGAAAGGCAGAGGCAGCGCGGAGCACGCTGCGCGGTAAGTTGGTGTTGTTCATGACAGGTTCGTTGAATCGGAGAGACCTGCGCCATGCCGGCAAACAACTCGGCATGAAACAAGGACGGCACGGGATTCAGCGAACCAGGGGTGGTGCACGCGCCTCGAAGGGCGCCGGGGCCGGCAGAAACAGGCCGGTAACGAACGTCTGCGAAAGAAACAGGGGCAGTGGCAAGGCCAGCGCCAGCAGCGGCACGGCCGGCAGCACATCGGCGTGGCCGAGCTGGTCGTACAGGCGGCAGTCCGACTCATCGCCCGCCGGCGCCAGCAGGTGGGCCAGCAAGCCCGGGGCATGTGCCGCGTGGCCATGGGTGGCTTGCGCCACAACCGATACCGCGCCGGCCTGCGGGCTGTGCAGCACGCGGTGCGCCAGCCCCAGCAATTGCGCCCACAGCAGGGCGACGACCAGCAGCAGCACCGGGCTCGGGGCCGGGCGCCGACATGTCGTCAGAGGCGGGGTGGAACGGGTGGGCGGCATGGCGGGAAGGGAACAGATTTTAATGCCGTGCTTATTTCACCGGCACCGCATCGGTCATGCGGTAGTACATGCCGTAGGAATCGTCGTGCAGCACGAAAAAGCGCCCTTCCACCACCACCGGCTCCATGCCGTACTTCACCGGTGTCTTGCTCTTCACCTCGATCATGCTCTCCGGCCCGCCGGGCACGCAGAAGGAGCAGGTCAGCGGCACCGAACTGAGCAGGAAGTGCGTCTGCTTCTCGCCCGGGTCGAGCGGCATCATGAAGCCCTGCACGCGCTGGGTCTTCTGGTCCAGCGCCTGGACTGCCGGCGGAAACACCGGCAGCACGCGGTTTTTCTCCACCCGGGGCTTGACCGACGTCAGCAGCGACCAGGGCAGGACATCGCTGCGCTCTTTCAACTGCGGGAACGGGCTGTCGGGGCTGTGCACGCCGGCCCCGCTGCCGTAGGGCACGGCGGGCAGCGGCTGCGCACCCAGGGCCGAGCCCAGCAGCACGGCCAACAACGGCAAGCAAAGTTTGCACAACAACATGGTCATCTCGAATTCAAGCACGCGAACTCAGTAATTGTCCGGCTTCCACCCGGTAGGCGCTGAGCGCCGGCAGCAAGGCCGCCAGCACCGCCACGCCGAGCGCGAGCGCCGGTACCCAGGCCTCCACCCCCAGCCAGAGCCAGCCGGTCAGGGGCAGCGATTGCTCGGCCTGCAACAAATAGCCTAGCAGACCTGTCAAGCCGTGGCCAACGAGCAGGCCCAGCACGCTGGCCAGCACGGCCAGCCACAGTGCCTCGCACAGCAGCAGACCGGCCAGCCGGGCCGGGCTGGCCCCCAGCATGCGCAGCAGCGCCAGATCGGCGCGGCGCTCGCGCACCGCGTTCCACAACGCGATGAAGACGCTCAGGGCTGCTGTCAGCAGCAGCACGGCGCCGAAGCCGCGCAGCACGTCGGCACCGACACCAACCATGCGCAGCAGGCGCGTGATCTCCAGTGCCGGGGCCGCCGCCTGCAGGTTGGTCATGCTGTTGACGAAGCGCGGAAACGAAACGGCGGCCAGCGGGCTGCGGTACTGGATCAGCGCCAGCGTGATCTCGCGTTGCGCGTCTTCATGGTCGTCGTGTGCGTCGGCCTTGCCGTGGGCGACCTCATGCACCGCCCACACCGATTCGGTAGCGGTCAGCACCAGCCGATCCAGCACGCAGTTGCAGGGCGCCAGCACGCCGACCACCCGGTAGGGATGGGCCGCATGCGTAGCGCCGCCACCACCCAGGCCATGGGCGCCGGCAAAGGCCCGCCCCGGCTGCAGGCCGGTGGCCTGCGCCACCTGGGCGCCGAGCACCACCTCCATCGGCGCCTGCCAGGGCTGGCCCTGCGCCAGTTGCGCGCCGTAGTGGCGCAGGTAGTCGGGCGTGGTGCCGACGATGCGAAAGCCCTGGAAGCTGTCACCCAGGCTGAGCGGAATCAGTTGGGCGACGCGCGGGTCACGCGCCAGCGCCTGCACGGCCGTCAGCGGAATATTGCCCGGCGGCACATCGAGGTGAAAGACGCCGGCCAGGATCAGCTGCATCGGACTGCCCTTGGCGCCGACCACGGCATCGATGCCGGCCAGGTCGCGCTCGAAGGCGCGGTCGATCTGCGCGCGCGTCAGCAGCACGAAGGTGATGGCGGCCAAGCCGAGCGAGAGCAGCAGCAGGTTGAGGCCGGCAGCCAGCGGCCGCGAGACCAGGTAGCGCCACGACAATGCTATTGTTTTCATAGCTTTTTGCGCATATTGGATAAGGCCTGAGGCTCATTTTGAGCATCAAGATCGAGCACCGTGGCCGCCGGCAGCGCCTGCCGCACCCGTGCGTCGTGGGTGGCGATCACCAGCGTGGCGCCGGCCTGCTGCGCCGCGGCCTGCAGCAGCGCCAGCGCATCGCGTGCGGCGTCATCGTCCAGGCTGGCGGTGGGCTCGTCGGCCAGGATCACCTTCGGTTGCAGCAGCACGGCGCGCGCCAGCGCCACGCGCTGTGCCTGGCCGCCCGAGAGCTGCCTGGGCTTGCGCGCGGCCAGCTCGGCCACGCCCAGGGCAGCCAGCGCACGCTGGATGGCGGCCCGGTCCTCCGGCAAGCCGGCGGCGAAGTAGGCCAGCCCCAGGTTGCCGGCCACGGTGAGCGCCTCGCTCAGGTGCAGCTGCTGCGGCAGAAAGCCGATGTGGCGTGCGCGCCAGGCGTCGCGCTGCACGGCGGAAAGTGCCGCCAGCGATTGGCCGGCTACCACCAGCTCGCCGCCACTGGGCGAGCGCAGGCCGGCCGCCAGCGAGAGCCAGGTGGACTTGCCGACCCCCGAGCGCCCACGCAACAGCAGTACGCCGCCTTGCGACACATTCACATCGGGAAAGGCCAGCAGCGCCCCGCCCGGGTAGCGGTATTCGAGTCCGTGCGTGGCGATCATGCGCAACGCCTCACTTGAGCAAGGCGGCAAAGGTCTGCCGCAACTTGGCCACCTTGGGCGCGACGACAAAGGCGCAGTAGCCCTGGTTCGGGTGCTGCTCGAAATAGTCCTGGTGGTAGGCCTCGGCCGGCCAGTAGTTGGCCAGCGGCATCACCTCGGTCACGATCGGGGCATCGAAGGCGCGCGCCGCCTCCAGCTCGCGGATCAGGTCTTTGGCCACCTGTTCCTGCTCGGGCGTCGAGAAGTAGATGGCGCTGCGGTACTGGGTACCGACATCGTTGCCCTGGCGGTTGAGCGTGGTCGGGTCGTGGATGGCGAAGAAGACCTCCAGCAACTGGCGTGCGCTCACCTGCGCCGGGTCGTAAGTCAGGCGCACCACCTCGTTGTGGCCGGTGTCGCCGCTGCAGACCTGCTCGTAGCTGGGCCGCGCCAGATGGCCGTTGCTGTAGCCGTTTTCCACATCGACCACGCCGCGCACCCGCACAAAAACCGCCTCGGTGCACCAGAAACAGCCACCGCCGAGGGTGAGAATGGGCAGGGAATCCGGCATGGCAGGCGCTCCGTTGAATCGACAGGTGCTGCATCTTAGAGCCTGTTCACAGTTTCACAGGGGTCGCGTTGGGACGCAATCGGAATGAGTTGGCCGCCAACATTCCGCCGCATGGGCTGATGCCCATGCAAGGGATTTGGTGGACAAATCACCCGATTTCGCCCCAACCCGAAGGACAAGCATCTGGCCGGGCGGTCTGCGGCGTTGCAAAGCCTCGCCGGGCATTAGCCCGGCTTCGTTTTGCGCCTTGCATCCCATCCCGGCAAGGTACTTGCGCGGCCCCTGTGAAACTGTGAACAGGCTCTTAATGAGTGCCCGCCGTGCCTGCCGGCTTTACGGAAGATTTACCTCTCGCTTGCCGGGGGCTCGCCTGGGCCGCTTAGGCTTGCGGCTTGACGGTTGGGTAGCGAATCGCTACATTAATAACCCGTCAGTCATTAAATCATGTCGCCGATTTCCAAACTCATCTCCGACACCTGCAGCAAGGTGCAGGCCAAGCGCGAGCGTCGCAAGGAAGCCCGCCCGGGCGAACTGCTGGCCGCCGCGCTGGAGCTGTTTGTGGAAAAGGGTTTTGCCGCCACCAAATCCGAAGAGGTGGCGCGCCGCGCCGGCGTGTCCAAGGGCACACTGTTCCTCTATTACGCCAGCAAGGAAGAGCTGTTCAAGGCCGTGGTGCGCGACACCATTGCCGGCCGCTTCCCCGAATGGCATGCCGAATTCGATGCCTTCACCGGCAACACCTCGGACATGTTGCGCTACGCCATGAAGAACTGGTGGCAGCGCGTGGGCGCCACCAGCGCCGCCGGCATCACCAAGCTGATGATGAGCGAGGCCAGCAACTTTCCCGAACTGGCGGCCTTCTACCAGCAGGAGGTGATCGAACCCGGGCACGACCTGATCCGCCGCATCCTGCAGCGTGGCGTCGAGCGCGGCGAGTTCCGTCCGCTCGACCTCGAACATGCCGTCTATGCGGTCCTGGCACCAATGATCTTCCTCATGACCTGGAAGCATTCCTTCGGCGCCTGCGCCGGCAGCTGCGGGCTGCTGGTGCCCGAGCAATACCTCGACACCCAGGTCGACGTCATTCTTCACGGGCTGTGCACCCCCGTCGCCCAGCCAGCCAACCCGAAAGAAAAGTCCTGAAGATGAAACGCTGGATCAAATGGGGCCTGATCGCCCTGGTGGTGGCCCTGCTGGCCATCGGCATCATCCGCGCGCTGGCCGCGCGCAAGGCCCAGCAGGCCGCCCTGGCCCTGCAGACGGCGCAAAGTACGCAGACCGTGGTCGAACTCAGCGCCAGCGACGTGCTGACGGTCAAACCACAGGAACTCACCCGCGGCCTGCCGGTCTCGGGCACGCTCAAGGCGGTGAATGCGGCCTTCGTCAAGGCGCGCGTGGCAGGCGAGCTGCAGGAACTCAAGGTGCGTGAGGGCGACAGCGTGCAGGCCGGTCAATTGATCGCCCGCATCGACCCGGCCGAATACGAAGCCCGCCTGCGCCAGGCGCAGCAGCAGGCCGATGCCGCGCAGGCGCAGATCGACATCGCGCAGCGCCAGTACGACAACAACAAGGCGCTGGTGGACCAGGGCTTCATCTCCAAGACCGCGCTCGACACCTCGCTGGCCAACCTCAACGGTGCACGTTCCAGCTTTCAGGCGGCCGTGGCCGCCGCCGACGTGGCGCGCAAGAGCATGAGCGACACCCGATTGCTGGCCCCGATCAGCGGCCAGGTGGCGCAGCGGCTGGCACAGCCGGGCGAACGCGTGGCGGTGGATGCGCGCATCGTGGAAATCGTGGACCTGTCGCGCCTGGAGATCGAAGCGCCCCTGAGCCCGGCCGACACGCTGGACGTGCGCGTCGGCCAGGAAGCGCTGCTGCAGATCGAGGGCAACACCCAGCCGGTGGTCGCACGCGTGGTGCGCATCAACCCGAGCACCCAGGCCGGCAGCCGCAGCGTGCTGGTCTACCTCGGCCTGGCCTCGACGACCGGCCTGCGCCAGGGTCTGTTTGCCCAAGGCACGCTCGGCACCGCCAAGCGCACGGCACTGGCCGTGCCGGTGAGCGCTGTGCGCACCGACAAGCCCGCCCCCTATGTGCAGCTGATCGACCAGCGGCAGGTGAAGCACCAGACCGTCACCCTGGGCGAGCGCGGCGAGGCCGGCGGCCAGGCCATGGTGGCCGTCGCCGGCGTGGCCGAGAATGCCACCGTGCTGGCCGGCACGGTCGGCACGCTGCGCGAAGGCACGGCCGTGAAGTTCACCGCGCCGGCCGCTACGGCCGCCAGCCCGGCCACGCCCCCCACCTCTGCCCCGGCGCGCTAGACCATGTGGTTCACCCGCGTCAGCCTCAAGAACCCGGTGTTCGCCACCATGGTGATGCTGGCCTTCGTCGTGCTGGGCCTGTTCTCCTACCAGCGCCTGCAGGTGGACCAGTTCCCCAACGTCGACTTTCCCGTGGTGGTGGTGACCACCGAGTACCCGGGCGCCTCGCCCGAGATCGTGGAGAGCGAGGTCAGCAAGAAGATCGAAGAAGGCGTCAACTCGATCGCCGGCATCAATGCCCTGACCTCGCGCAGCTACGAAGGCCAGTCGGTGGTGATCATCGAATTCCAGCTGCACATTGACGGCCGCAAGGCGGCCGAGGACGTGCGCGAAAAGGTCGCCTCGATCCGCCCCAATCTGCGCACCGAGGTCAAGGAACCGCGCGTGCTGCGCTTCGATCCCGCCAGCCGCGCCATCTGGTCGCTGGCCGTTCTTCCCGACAACAGCCAGGGTAAGCAACTGAGCGCGGTTGAGCTGACTAATTGGGCCGACCAGGTATTGAAGAAGCGGCTGGAGAACGTGCGCGGCGTCGGCGCCGTCACGCTGGTGGGGGCCACCAAGCGCGAGATCAACATCTACCTCCAACCCCAGGCGCTGGAGGCCTTCGGCATCACCCCCGACCAGGTGGTGGCCGCGGTGAAGAGCGAGAACCAGGACCTGCCGCTGGGCGCGGTGCGCTCACTGACACAGGAGCTGATGGTGCAGGTGGATGCGCGCATGCAGCGACCGGAAGACTTCGCCCGCATCATCGTGGCGCGCAAGGGTACGACGCCGATCCGGCTCAGCCAGCTGGCCACCGTGCAGGACGGCCCGCAGGAAATCGACACGCTGGCGCTCTACAACGGCCAGCGCACGCTGCTGGCCTCGGTGCAGAAATCGCAGGACGAGAACACCATCGCCGTGATCGACGGTCTCAGCCGCGCCGTGGCCGAGTTGCAGCCGCTGCTGCCACCCGGCGTGCGGCTGGAGCCCATCACCGACGGCTCGCGCCCAATCCGCGTGGCGGTGGACAACGTGCGCCGCACCCTGGTCGAAGGCGCCATCCTGACGGTGCTGATCGTCTTTCTGTTCCTCAATTCCTGGCGCTCGACCGTCATCACCGGGCTGACGCTGCCGATCGCGCTGATCGGCACCTTCCTGTTCATGAACCTGTTCGGCTTCACCATCAACATGATCACGCTGATGGCGCTGTCGCTGTGCGTGGGCCTGCTGATCGACGACGCCATCGTGGTGCGCGAGAACATCGTGCGCCACGTGCAGATGGGCAAGACGCCCTACCAGGCCTCGCTCGACGGCACGCAGGAGATCGGCCTGGCGGTGCTGGCCACCACCTTCTCCATCGTCGCCGTGTTCCTGCCGATCGGCTTCATGGGCGGCATCATCGGCAAGTTCTTCCACGAGTTCGGCATCACCATCGTGGCCGCGGTGCTGATTTCGATGTTCGTCAGCTTCACGCTCGATCCCATGCTGTCGTCGATCTGGCACGACCCCAGCATCGACACCCACGGCCAGCCGCATGAGCCGGTCACGCTGTACGACAAGACCATCGGCCGCGTCACCGGCTGGTTCGACCGCACCACCGAGAGCCTGGCCGAGGCCTACCAGGGCATTCTGCGCTGGTCGCTGGCGCACAAGCTGGCCACGCTGGGGCTGGCATTCGCCATCTTCGTGCTCAGCATCTTCATGGTGCCGCTGCTGGGCACCGAGTTCGTGCCCAAGGCCGATTTCTCGGAAACCACGGTCAACTTCTACACCCCGGTCGGCTCCTCGCTGGAAGTAACCGAGGCCAAGGCGCGCCAAGTGCAGGACATCCTGCGCGAATTCCCCGAGGTGCGCTACACCCTGGCCACGCTCAACACCGGCAATGCCCTCGGCAAGAACTACGGCAGCATCTTCGTGCGGCTGGTGGACCGCAAGGAACGTGCGCGCAGCGTGGACCTGATGTCGGCCGTGCTGCGCGAGCGCCTGAAGCAGGTGCCCGGCATCACCGTCACCCATGCCGGCCTGCTCGACGCGGTCGGCGGGCAAAAACAGATCGAGTTCTCGCTGCAGGGCTCCGACCTCAAGGAGCTGGAGCGCCTGACCGTGCTGGTGATGGACAAGATCCGCGACATTCCCGGCCTGGTGGACCTGGACTCCAGCGTCAAGCCCAACAAGCCGACCATCGAGGTCGACATCCAGCGCGATGCCGCCACCGACCTCGGCCTGAACGTCAACCAGATCGCCAGCGCGCTGCGCATCCTGGTGGCCGGCCAGACGGTGGGCAACTGGCGCGCCAGCGACGACCAGACCTACGACGTCAATGTGCGCTTGAGTCCCGACGCCCGCAACACGCTGCAGGACCTGGAACGCCTGCCCTTCACGCTGGGCAGCAACACCGACGGCAGCTCACGCGTGGTGCGCCTGAACCAGGTCGCCACGTTGCGCGAGAGCACCGGCTCCAACCAGATCAACCGGCGCGACCTGACGCGCGAGGTGGCGATCAACGGCAATGTCTACAACCGCTCCGGCGGCGAGGTGTCCAACGACATCCGCCGTGCACTGGAGGGCATCAGCTTCCCACCGGGCTACCGCTACGCGTTCAGCGGTTCGACCAAGAACATGGCTGAATCGTTCGGCTACGCCGTGTCGGCTCTGATGCTGGCCATTGTGTTCATCTACATGATCCTGGCCAGCCAGTTCAAGAGCTTCTTCCAGCCGCTGGCGCTGATGACCTCGCTGCCGCTCACCCTCATCGGCGTGGTGCTGGCGCTGCTGATGTTCGGCTCCACGCTTTCCATGTTCTCCATCATCGGCGTGGTCATGCTGATGGGCCTGGTGACCAAGAACGCGATTCTGCTGGTGGACTTCGCCATCCGCGCCCGCGAAGAGGGCATGGAACGGGCGGACGCCCTGCTGATGGCGGCGCGCGTGCGGCTGCGCCCGATCCTGATGACCACCCTGGCCATGATCTTCGGCATGGTGCCGCTGGCTTTCGCCCTGACCGAGGGCTCGGAGCAGCGCGCCCCCATGGGCCAGGCGGTGATCGGCGGCGTCATCACCTCCTCGCTGCTGACACTGGTGGTGGTGCCTGTGGTCTACTGCTACATGGACGATTTGAGCCAGTGGCTGCGCCGACGCTGGGGCGCCAGGCACTGAGCGCCCGGTAAAATTTTCCAGGATGATCTAAAATACCCCATGGAGTATATGAAATGAACTTCGAACAAGCCCGCTTCAACATGATCGAGCAGCAGATCCGCCCCTGGAACGTGCTCGACACCGAGGTGCTGGAACTGCTGTCGCAGGTCAAGCGCGAAGACTTCGTGCCGCCGGCACACAAGGCGCTGGCCTTTGTCGACATGGAAATTCCGCTGCGCCCGGGCGAGGAAGCCCTGCGCCTGGGCCAGTGCATGCTGGCACCCAAGGTTGAAGCCCGCATGCTGCAGGACCTGGCGATTCAAGCGCACGAGAAGGTGCTGGAGATCGGTACCGGCTCCGGCTACATGGCTGCCCTGCTGGCGCAACGCGCCCAGCGCGTCATTTCGCTGGAGATCGAGCCCGAACTGGTGACCTTGGCGCGCGCCAACCTGCAAAAGGCCGGCGTCCTCAATGCCGAAGTGCGCCAAGGCGATGGCGCCAAGGGCGTGCCGGTCGAAGGCCCGTTCGATGTCATCGTGCTCAGCGGCTCGGTGGCCGAAGTGCCGCACAAACTGCTGGAGCACCTCAAGCGCGGCGGCCGCCTGATGGCCATCGTCGGCGAACAGCCGATGATGCGTGCCACCCTGATCACCCGCACCGGCGATGCCGAGTACCGCACCAGCCAGGACTGGGACACGGTGGCGCCGCGCCTGCTGAACTTTCCCGAACACACGCGTTTCAACTTCTGAGGCGGCTCTCTCAGCGGCCGTACGACCATGATCGAACACATCCACCCCGGCGATCTCCCTGCCTGGATCGAGAAAATGAAAGTGCACGGCCAGCCGCTGGTGCTGGACGTGCGCGAACCTTTCGAGCTGCAGCAGGCCAGCATCAAGGCCGACGGCTTTGAGCTGGTGCACATCCCCATGGGGGTGATCCCGCCGCGCCTGAACGAGCTCGACCCCAGCCGACCGGTGGCCTGCATGTGCCATCACGGCGGGCGCAGCATGCAGGTGGCAGCCTTTCTGGAAAACCGTGGTTTCAAACACGTGGCCAATATCAGCGGCGGCATCAATGCCTGGTCGGTCCAGGTCGACCCCAGCGTGCCGCGCTACTGAACCACCGCCTTCCATTTCCGAGCCCCAAAGGACGATCATGAAAACCTTCCGACTGCTGCCCCTGACGCTTGCCGTTGGCGCTGCCCTGGCCCTGCCCGTGCGGGCCCAAAGCCTGCTCGATCTCTACGAATCGGCACGCGGCTACGACGCGGCCTACCAGTCGGCCAAGGCCCAGTACGACGCCAATCTGTACAAGGCCGCGCAGGCCAAGGCCAACTTGCTGCCCACGGTCAACCTGACGGCCGGCGCCACCACCACGCAGTTCCAGACCGAAGTGCCAGCCAACACGGCCAGCCGCAGCTTCGACAACCAGAACGTCTCCGTCAGCGCTTCGCAACCGCTGTACCGCCCCGCCAATCTGGCGGCTTACCAGCAGGGCAAGCGCCAGGCCGACCTGGCCGAGGCGCAACTGCTGACGGCCGAACAGGACCTGATCGTGCGCGTGAGCCAGGCCTACTTCGACGTGCTGGGGGCGCAGGACACGCTGGCCTTCGTCCAGGCCCAGAAAACCGCTGTGGCGGAACAGCTGGCCTCGGCCAAGCGCAACTTCGAGGTCGGCACTGCCACCATCACCGACACGCGCGAGGCGCAGGCCCGCTACGACCTGGTGATCGCGCAGGAGATCGCCGCCGACAACGATCTGCGCGTCAAGAAGCTCGCCCTCGACCAGCTGGTCGGCAAGACCGGCACAGCACCGAAGCCGCTGGCCACCGTGGAACTGCCTGCCGTGCAACCCACGGATGTGAACACCTGGGTCCAGACATCGCAGGACATCCACCCCAGCATCAAGCAAAACCTCATCGCGCTGGAAGTGGCCAAACTGGAGACGGAAAAAGCCATGGCCGGCCACAAGCCCACGCTGGATCTGACGGCCAGCGCCACCACCAACCGCAACATCGGCGGCACGGCGCTGTCCACAACCGACACGCGCACCAACAGCCAGGCGGTGGGCCTGTCGTTCAATCTGCCGTTGTTCGCCGGCTTCGCCACGCAGAACCGCCTGCGCGAAACCCTGTCGCTGGAAGAGAAAGCCCGTGCTGATCTGGAAAATGCCCAGCGCACGGTGGCACAGGGCACACGCACGGCCTACTTCGGTGTCGTCTCCGGCATGGGCCAGGTCAAGGCGCTGGAAGCGGCCGAGGCCTCAAGCCAGAGCGCCCTGGATGCCAACAAGCTGGGCTACCAGGTTGGTGTGCGCATCAACATCGACGTGCTGAACTCGCAAAGCCAGCTCTACCAGACCAAGCGCGACCTGTCCAAGGCGCGCTACGACGTGCTGGTCGGCGGCCTCAAGCTGCGCCAGGCCAACGGCTCGCTCAAGACCGACGATCTGCAAGGCGTCAACGCCCTGCTGGCCAAGTAACAGCCCTGCCCGCCCATCAGGGGCGGACCAGTTCCAGCACCGCGGCGACCGTCCTGTCGGCCGCACCGCGATGCGCCAGCGCAAAGCGGCTGGCAGCTTCGGACATGGCCGCCTGGCGCGCCCCGTCTCCTGCCAGCGCCTGCGCGGCCTGCACCGCCTCGGCCAACGAGGCATGGCGCGTGGCGGCACCGGCTGCTTGTGCCAGTTCAGCCGCCTCGCTGAAATTGAAGGTGTGCGGCCCCATCAGCACCGGGCAGCCGCAGGCGGCCGCCTCGATCAGGTTCTGCCCGCCCAAAGGCGCGAAGCTGCCGCCCAGCAAGGCCGCATCGCTCAGGCCGTAGTACAGCGCCATCTCGCCCAGGGAATCGCCGAGCCAGATGTCTGCGGCTTCGGGCTGCGCACCCCACTGGCTGCGGCGCGATAGCGTGAGGCCCTGCGCCGTGATCAGCTCGGCCACTTCGTCAAAACGCTGCGGATGGCGCGGCACGATCAGCCACTGCACGGCCCGCATCTGCTTTGCTACCAAATCAGGAGCAACCAATGTAGATCCGACAAGGCCGGAGGTCTGAAAAAACTTCAAGAGCTGCAAAAATTCCAGCTCTTCACCTTCGCGCGAGCTGGCAAACATGAGCACCGGCCGGCCGGCCGCGGCGCGCCAGGCACGGCCCGCCGCCAGTTGTGCCGCGTCGGGCGTGGCGTCGAACTTGAGGTTGCCGAACACGCCCTGCACCGGCGCCCCCAGTGCGGCAAAGCGGACGGCGTCGTCCTGCGTCTGGGCCCATACCGCCGCCAGGCTGCGGTAAGCCGGCTTGGCGAGCCAGGCCAGCCGCTGCGCCTGGCGCTGCGACTTCGCGCTCAGGCGCGCATTGGCCAGCACCAGCGGCACATGGCGCTGAGCACAGGCGGCAGCCAGATTGGGCCAGACCTCGGTCTCCATCAGGATGCCGATATGCGGCTTGAAGTGCGCCAGAAAACGCTGCACCGCGCCCGGGGTATCCCACGGCAGCCAGACCTGCACATCGCCCGGGCGCAGCAGGCTTTTGCCTTCGGCGCGGCCGGTGGCCGTGCCGTGGGTGAGCAGCAGGCGCATGCCGGGTAATTGCGCGCGCAGCCGGGCCAGCAGCACAGCGGCAGCACGGGTCTCGCCAAGCGAGACCGCATGCACCCAGAGCGTCCGGCCGTCGGCCGGCAGCGGCGGCAGCGTGTAGCGGCCGAAGCGCTCCTCGACCGCCTCTAGGTAGCCCGGCTCCTGTACGGCACGGCGCGCGATCTTGCGCCGCAGCAGCGGCTGGGCCAGCGTCGTCAGCAGGGAATACAGCGCGCGCATCATGTCTGGGGCGCCGACACGGCCAGCCAGGCCAGCCACACGGCATCGACCGACGGCGCGGGTTGGGCATAGACGCTGCGCTGGCGCGGCCGGTTGATGGGACCGGTGCGCCAGGCGGTGTCGAAGTTGTAGAGCTGCACATGCGGCAGGTCCAGCGCCACGGCGATGTGGCTCAGGCCGCTGTCGACGCCGATCACGCCGGCACAGCCGGCCAAGGCATCGGTCAGCGCATCGAGCGCCAGGCGCGGCCACACGGTGGCGTGCGCCATCTCGCGCGCCATGGCCTCGCTACGCTGCTGCTCGGCGTCGGTGCCGTGCAACAGCGCGACATCGAAGCCGGCGGCATCCAGGCGAGCGACCAGATCGAGCCAGTGCGCCACCGGCCACTGCTTGTCGGCGCGCGAGGTGCCATGCACCAGCGCCACGCAGGGGCGCCCCGACGAACTCGCCGTTGCTATTATTTCAGGAGCCACTCGCACAGGATTCATCTGGGCTACGAGCCCAAAAGATTCCGAATCCGGCACAGGGTAGCCGAGCGCACGGGCACACAGTTCGCGCCCGCGCTGCACCGCGTGCACGTGCGGCTCGATGGCAATCGCGACATCCGCCACCCAGCGCGTCGGTGCTTCATAGCCCGAGCCGTCGGTCTGGTTGGCCAGCGCGTAGCGTTGGCCGGTCGGCGTCAGCCGCGCCAGCCAGGCCACCAGAGCCGACTTGGTCAGGCCCTGCAGGTCGATCACCGCGTCGTAGGCCTCGCGCTGCAGTTCGGCCTTGAAGGCGCGCCACTCGGCGCGCGTGGCGGACGACAACGGCGCCTTGCGCCAGCGCCGCAGCTCGCAGGGGATGACACGCTGCACGCCAGCACAGCGCCGTGCCAGCGGCGCAAAGCTGCGCTCGACCACCCAGTCGATCTGCGCCTGCGGCAATGCGCGTCGAATGTCCTGCACCGCCGGCATGGCGTGCACCACATCACCCAGCGAGGACAGCTTGACGATCAGGATTTTCAAACCAGCATTCCCAACTGACGCCCGTCCGCGTTCAATGCGCGGCTTCGGCGAACTTCGCATCGGCTTTGACACTGCGCAGCAGCGCCAGCATCTCGCCTTCGATGCGGTGCAGCGCCTCGGCACTATGACCTTCGAAGCGCAACACCAGCACCGGCGTGGTGTTGGAGGCGCGGATGAGGCCGAAACCGTCCGGCCAGTCGACGCGCACGCCGTCAATGGTGTTCACGTGCGCCGGAGCGGCGAACGAGGCCTTGGCGATCAACTGATCGACCAGCTTGTGCGGCTCGCCCTCGGCGCACTTCACGTTCAGCTCAGGGGTGGAGAAACTCGTTGGCAGCGCATTGAGCACGGCACTGGCATCCTGGACGCGGCTCAGGATTTCCAGCAGACGGCAGGCGGCATAGGTGCCATCGTCGAAGCCGAACCAGCGCTCCTTGAAGAAGATGTGGCCGCTCATCTCGCCGCCCAGCGGCGAGTCGATTTCCTTCATCTTGGCCTTGATCAGCGAGTGGCCGGTCTTGAACATCAAGGCCTGGCCGCCGGCCGCTTGAATGGCCGGTGCCAGTCGCTGCGAACATTTGACGTCGAACACGATGGTGCCGCCCGGAACGCGCGTGAGCACGTCCTGCGCGAACAGCATCATCTGCCGGTCGGGGAAGATGTTCTGGCCGTCCTTGGTCACGATACCCAAGCGGTCGCCATCGCCGTCGAAGGCCAGGCCGAGCTCGGCGTCGCTGTTCTTGAGGGCGGCCATCACGTCGCGCAGGTTCTCGGGCTTGCTCGGGTCGGGGTGGTGGTTGGGAAACGTACCGTCCACTTCACTGTGCAGCTCGCTCACCTCGCAGCCAAGCGCGCGCAGAATGGCCGGGGCCGAGGCGCCGGCCACGCCGTTGCCGGAATCGACCACGATCTTCATCGGACGCGCCAGCTTGATGTCGCCGACGATGCGATCGCGATAGGGGGCGAACACGTTCAAGTGCCGCACCGTGCCCGCGGTATTCAGCTCCCAGCTCTCGGCCTCCATCGTGCGGCGCAGCGCCTGGATCTCTTCGCCATAGATGGCACGGCCGGCCAGCACCATCTTGAAGCCGTTGTAGTCGGCCGGGTTGTGGCTGCCGGTGACCTGGATGCCGCTGTTGCACACGGTGCTGGCGGCAAAGTAGAGCATGGGGGTAGTGACCATGCCGACGTCGATCACGTCGATGCCGGTGGCCGTCAGGCCACGCATCAATGCGGCGCTCAGGGCCGGGCCGCTCAAGCGGCCGTCGCGCCCCACGGCCACCGTGGTTTCACCGGCTTGGCGCGCGGCCATGCCGAAGGCACGGCCCAGGGCTTCGGCCGCCGCCTCGTTCAGCGTGGCGGGCACGATGCCGCGGATGTCATAGGCCTTGAAAATCGATGCGGCAACTTGCATGGGAATGGGTTCAATCAGGGTTTCTTGTGCTGCGCCGATTGTAGGCGGCGGCCGGTCCGGAACCTGCCTGCCAAGCACCCCGCTCGGCGGGTGACGCGCGTATCATGTTGACACCCGGTTCTGCCTCATCGGGCGCACCCCATCGCTATCAAAATAATAGCTTTAAGCACAAGACGGACAAGGGCCAAGGATTGAATTGCCATGAAATTCAGCACGCACCTGCAAACCGCCGTGTTCGACAGCCCGCTGGGCCCGATCACGCTGGCCGCCAGCGCGCAGGGCTTGGCCGGCGCCTGGTTCGAAGGCGACCTGCATCGGCCCGACACCTCCGCCTGGCCGGCCGCGCCCACCCCCCCGTTGCTGCAGCGGGCACAGCAGCAGCTCGCGGCCTACTTTGCCGGCCAGTCCCGCCGCTTTGATTTGCCGCTGGACCTGCAGAACGGCACAACCTTCCAGCAGGCGGTCTGGTCCGCCCTGCTGGCCCTGCCGTTTGGTGCCAGCACCAGCTACGGTGCCCTCAGTGCGCAGCTCGGTAATCCGAAGGCCATGCGTGCCGTGGGCGCCGCGGTCGGCCGCAACCCGCTGATCATCTTCGTGCCCTGCCACCGCGTGCTGGGTGCCGACGGCGCACTCACCGGCTTTGCCGCCGGACTGCCGCGCAAGCGGGCGCTGTTGCAGCTGGAAAAGATCGGTTTTCGCCCATGAACTCCAGCCGCAAGACCAAACGCCGCAACAAGCTGCACAAGCCGCGCAATCCGCTGGTGGCGCCTGTTTTGCAGCGCAAGGCCGGCGCGCACCGCAAATCGGGCAAGGCCGTGCGCCGGGCCGACAAGATGGCGCTGCACCGGGACGCCGACGGCTGAACGCGTGACTTGCCGGCGTCACGGGGCACGCCGACAATGCCTCATTCCATCCACAGAAAGGGATCCACCATGAAAGGCGACGCCAAAGTCATTTCTTTCCTGCAGGCCCAACTCAAGAACGAGCTGACCGCCATCAACCAGTACTTCTTGCACTACCGCATGCTCAAGAACTGGGGCCTCGACAAGCTGGCCAAGAAGGAATACGAGGAATCGATCGGCGAGATGAAGCACGCTGACCTGCTGATGGACCGCATCTTCATGCTCGATGGCCTGCCCAACCTGCAGGACCTGGGCAAGCTGCACATCGGCGAGGACGTGCCCGAGCTCCTGCGCTGCGACCTGGCCTTGGAGCAGGGCGCCCAGGCCACCGTCAAGGATGGCATGGCCCATTGCGAAAGCGTGCGCGACTACGTTTCGCGCGATCTGCTGCAGAAAATCCTGGACGACACCGAGGAGCACATTGACTTCCTGGAGACCCAGATCGAACTGCTGGAGAAGGTCGGTCTGCCCAACTACCTGCAAAGCCAGATGGGTGAAGTGAGCTGACGCTTACCTGGAAGCCCTTAAATTACCAGCGGGCAAACCCTCTTTCGGGCTTTCCCGCTGGTTTTCCCCTGAAGTCCACAGGGACAAACACAAATAACACTGATTCTCATTTATACTCACCTCATCAACAGTTTTGCCAGGTGAGTCAACATGATTGTTTGCGTCTGCAAGCGCGTCAGTGACCGTGAAATCGCCCGCCATGCCTCGGCCGGCATGGACTTCGACGACATCCAGTTCATGCTCGGCGTCGCCACCCAGTGCGGTCGCTGCGAAGGCTGCGCACGCGATGTGGTGGAAAAACACCGCGCGGCGGCCTTGCATCACCTGACCCCTCAACCCGCCGTGCCGATCCCCGGCTATCGCGTCTTCCCCCTCCTGTCCGCGGCCTGACAGCGGCTCGTCCTGGCCTGCCTGTAACCGCCCTGTTTCTCCTGGGATTCAGTCAATTCGATTAATTAGTTGCATTGCAAACTAATTCATGCCATAGTTCACCCATGTTTGATCACTGCCTGTACTTCAATACCACCGCACTCGCCCGCCAGCTTGAGCGGCAGTGGACCGTCGCCTTCAAGCCCTTCGAGCTGACGCCGCCGCAGGCCTTCATGCTGCGTGCCGTCCTGGACAAGCCTGGCCTGTTGCAGCGTGAAATCGCTGCTGCCCTGGTGATTTCCCGCCCGACGGCAACCCGCGCCCTGGACGGACTGGCGGCCAAACATCTGATCGAACGCCGGGCCTCGGAGCGGGACGGCCGCGAGTTTCATATCTACCCGACGCCCGCCGCGCAAGAGATCCATGCCGCATTGAACGAGGCCAGCGGACGCGTCACCCGCAGCCTGAAAAAATTGCTCGGGGACGATGCTTTTGTTGACACGGTTTCGAAAGTTCGTGGTGTGCGCTCCGCCCTCAAGTGAGTGTTTTTTCATATAGTTGCATAGCTAACCATTGGAGTCCATATGCCCATCCTCAACGTCAAAGTCAGTGCCAAGAAATCGCCTGAACTCACGCACGCCATTTCCGAGACCTTGCTCGAGCTGACCACCCGCATCCTGCACAAGAAGCGCGAGATCACGGCGATTGCCATCGACTACATCGACCCGGCCGATTGGATCGTAGGCGGAAAATCCTTGGCCGAACACGGCATGAGCAGCTTCTACTTCGATATCAAAGTGGTCGACGAAACCAACACCAAGGCGGAGAAGGCCCAGTACATCCAGGAAACCTTCGACGCGTTCAGCAAGCTGCTCGGCCCGCTGCACCAGGAAAGCTACATCTATGTGCAGGACGTGCGCGCCACGGCCTACGGCTACGGCGGCAAGACCCAGGAGTACCGCTACCACCACGCCGCGGCGTAACGGTCCCAGCGTGGGATGCAAAAGAAAAAGCCGTTGCACTTGCATGCAACGGCTTTTCAATTTTTGGCGGAGTGGACGGGACTCGAACCCGCGACCCCCGGCGTGACAGGCCGGTATTCTAACCAACTGAACTACCACTCCTGGTAGCGATAACGTTCGCTCTTGCGAGCCAAGTCGCCGGCTCTTGCGAGCGGGCTGTTACCGACTTGTGCCGTGTCATCTGACGATGAATCTGGCGACCCTACGGGGATTCGAACCCCGGTACTCACCGTGAAAGGGTGATGTCCTAGGCCTCTAGACGATAGGGTCAAAACCTGTGGACTGTTCCAGTCGATACTAATTGGTGGTGGAGGTAAACGGGATCGAACCGATGACCTCTTGCATGCCATGCAAGCGCTCTCCCAGCTGAGCTATACCCCCTCACTTCACGCCACTACCTTTGTTTTCACAAAAGCAATTTTGTTCGTATCGAGCCTTGAATTATAGACTGAAATTTAAGCCCTCTGCAAGCGGCTCAAAACTTTTTCGCGTGTCAGAAGTTCAAGCACGGCATCGAGCGACGGCGTCTGCGGCGTGCCCAGCACCAGCACGCGCACCGGCATCGCCAGTTGCGGCATCTTCAGGCCGCACGCGGCCAGAACCTCCTTGATGGCGGCGGCAATCGAGGCCTTGTCCCAGGCACACGCACCCAGCTTTTCCGCCAGTTGCGCCAGTGCCGGTTTGACGGCCTCGGTCACATGCTGCGCCAGTTCTTCGGCCTTCGGCGTTACGTCGGCATAGAAGGCCTGTGCCCAGTCGGCCAGCACCACCGTGGTGTCACAACGGTCCTTGAACAGGCCGCAGATGCGCGGCAGACGTTCATCGGCCGCGATGCCGCGCTTGGCCAACTGCTCGGCCACCAGGACGCTGAGGGCGTCATCGGCCATGGCCTTCAGGTGCTGGGCGTTAACCCAGCGCAGCTTGGCCTCGTCGAACTGCGCGGCACTGCGGCCCAGGTGGTCGAGGTCGAACCATTGCAGGAACTGCGCACGCGTGAAGATCTCGTCGTCACCGTGGCTCCAGCCCAGACGCGCCAGGTAGTTGACCATGGCGTCGGCCAAGTAGCCTTCGTCGCGGTACTGCGTCACGGCCTTGGCGCCGTTGCGCTTGCTCATCTTCTCGCCCTGCTCGTTGAGCACGGTGGGTAGGTGGGCGTAGACCGGCGTCTCCTTGCCCAGCGCCTTGAAGATGTTGATCTGGCGCGGCGTGTTGTTGACGTGGTCGTCGCCGCGGATCACGTGGGTGATGGCCATGTCGATGTCGTCCACCACGACGCAGAAGTTGTAGGTCGGCGTGCCGTCGGGGCGCGCAATCACCAGGTCGTCGAGTTCGTCGTTGCTGATCTCGATGCGGCCCTTGACCTTGTCGTCCCAGGCGACCACACCGCCCTGCGGGTTCTTGAAGCGCAGCACCGGCTTCACGCCTTCAGGGATCGCGGGTAACGTCTTGCCGGGCTCGGGCCGCCAGGTGCCGTCGTAGCGCGGCTTCTGCTTGGCCGCCATCTGGCGCTCGCGCAAGGCGTCGAGCTCTTCCATGCTCATGTAGCAGGGGTAGACGTGGCCGGCAGCCTGCAGTTCGGCCAGCACCGCCTTGTAACGGTCCATGCGCTGCATCTGGTAGAACGGACCTTCGTCGTAGTCCAGGCCGAGCCAGGACATGCCTTCGATGATCACGTCCACCGAGGCTTGCGTCGAGCGGTCGAGGTCGGTGTCTTCGATGCGCAGGATGAAGTCGCCGCCGTTGGCGCGCGCAAAGGCCCAGGGGTAGAGCGCAGAGCGGATGTTGCCGAGGTGGATGAAGCCCGTGGGAGACGGGGCGAAACGGGTACGGACGCGTTGTGTCACAGTCAAATTCAATTCAAAGTCTTAAGCCAGCGTATTCAGACCGCGCGCCAAGTCGGCCTGCACATCCTGCGGATGCTCCAGGCCCACGGCCACGCGGATCAGGCCCTGGCCGATACCGGCCGCCTGGCGCTGGGCTTCGGACAGCTTGCCGTGCGAGGTGCTGGCCGGGTGGGTCAGCAGGGTCTTGGTGTCGCCCAGGTTGGTGCACATCGACAAGGTCTGCAAGGCGTCCAGCACATGGAAGGCGCGCGCGCGCGCCTGCTCGGGGCTGCCGGCCTTGACGTCGAACGACAACACGGCGCCACCCAAGCCAGACATCTGCTTCATCGCCAGCGCGTGCTGGGGATGCTCGGCCAGGCCCGGGTAATGCACTTTGGCCACGGCGGGATGCACGCGCAGCCAGTTGGCCAGCTCCAGCGTCAAGGCACTTTGGGCGCGCATGCGCAGGTCCAGCGTCTCCAGGCCCTTGAGCACCACCCAGGCATTGAAGGGCGACAGGACCATGCCGCTGTTCTTCTGCACCGGCAAGAATTTCTCAAGCACGATCTGCTCGCTGGCGCACAAGGCGCCGGCCATGACGCGGCCCTGGCCGTCGAGGTACTTGGTGCCCGAATGCATCACGATGTCGGCGCCCAGATCGATCGGGCGCTGCAGCGCGGGCGTGGCAAAGCAGTTGTCGACCGCCAGCAGCGCGCCTGCGTTGTGCGCCAGGTCGGCCAGCGCCGCGATGTCGCACACCTCGGTCAGCGGGTTGGTCGGCGTTTCGGCAAACAGCAGGCGTGTATTGGGACGGATGGCGGCCTTCCAGGCGGCCAGATCGGTCTGCGGCACAACCGTGGACTCGACGCCGAAGCGCGCGAACTCGCTGCCGATCAGCTTGATGGTCGAGCCGAACATCGACTGCGAGAACACCACGTGATCGCCGGCCTTCAGCAGGCTGAAGCACATCAACATGATGGCGGCCATGCCGGAGGACGTCGCCAGGCAGGCCTCGCTGCCCTCCAGGGCGGCCAGGCGCTGCTCCATGCTGCGCACCGTCGGGTTGCCCGAGCGGCCGTAGGTGTCGCCCTCTTCCTCGCCGGCAAAGCGGCGCGCCTGCGACTCGGCGCTGGACTGCACGTAACCGCTGGTCAGGTACAGCGCCTCGGAGTTTTCGCCGTACTGGCTGCGCTCGACGGCCGCACGCACAGCCAGCGTCTGCAGGTGCAGACCCTCAGGCAGGGATTTGGCGGACATGCTCACTCCCCCTCGTGGTTGGGCAAGGCCAGGCGCGAGGTGTCAGCATCGTCCTCACTGCCCTTGACGCGGTTCGAGTTGAGGCGTTCGATGTCCTCGGCCTGGATGTCGCCGGTCACATAGACGCCGTCGAAGCAGGAAGCGTCGAAACCGTCGAGCTTGTCGCTCAAGGAGCCGATGGCCTGTTTCATGGCATCGACGTCCTGGTAGATCAGCGCGTCGCAGCCGATGATCTGGCGCACCTCTTCCAGCGTGCGGCCATGGGCCACCAGTTCGCTGGAGGTCGGCATGTCAATGCCGTAGACGTTGGGGTAACGCACCGGCGGCGCGGCGCTGGCCATGTAGACCTTGTTGGCGCCGGCTTCGCGCGCCATCTGCACGATCTCGCGGCTGGTGGTGCCGCGCACGATGGAATCGTCCACCAGCAGCACGTTGCGGCCCTTGAATTCGCTGCCGATCACGTTGAGCTTCTGGCGCACCGACTTCTTGCGCACCGCCTGGCCCGGCATGATGAAGGTGCGGCCGACGTAGCGGTTCTTCACGAAGCCCTCGCGGTACGGCAAGCCCAGCAGCTGCGCCAGCTGCATGGCGCTGGGGCGGCTCGATTCGGGAATCGGGATCACGACGTCGATCTCGTCCGGCGGCACGGTGGAGACCACGCGCTTGGCCAGGGTCTCGCCCAGGTTCAGGCGCGCCTGGTAGACCGAGATGCCGTCCATCACCGAGTCGGGCCGTGCCAGGTAGACGAATTCGAAAATGCAGGGGCTCAGGCGCGGATGCTCGGCGCACTGCTGCGCGCTGACCTTGCCCTGCAGGTCGACAAACATCGCCTCGCCGGGCTGGATGTCGCGCTCGAACACATGGCCGGTGCCTTCGAGCACCACCGACTCGCTGGCCAGCATCACGGTGCCGTCCGGGCTGCGGCCCATGCACAGCGGGCGGATGCCGTAGGGATCGCGGAAGGCCAGCACACCGTGGCCGGCAATCAGCGCAATCACGGCATAGGAGCCGCGGACGCGCTTGTGCACCTGACGCACGGCGGCGAACACGTCGCTCACCTGCAGCGCCTTGCCGCGCGTGGCCTTGTCGAGTTCGTCGGCCACCACGTTGAGCAGCACCTCGGAATCGCTTTCGGTGTTGATGTGGCGGTGATCGGTGTTGAACAGCTCGGCCTTCAGCGCGTGCGCATTGGTCAGGTTGCCGTTGTGCACCAGCACGATGCCGAACGGCGCATTGACGTAGAACGGTTGCGCCTCTTCCTCGCTGAAGGCGTTGCCGGCGGTCGGGTAGCGCGCCTGGCCCAGGCCGCAGTTGCCCGGCAGCGCGCGCATGTTGCGGGTGCGGAACACGTCCTTCACCATGCCCTTGGCCTTGTGCATGAAGAACTTGCGATCCAGCTGAGTCACGATGCCCGCTGCATCCTGGCCACGGTGCTGCAGCAGCAGCAACGAGTCATAGATCAGCTGGTTGACGGGTGCGTTGCTGACAACGCCGACGATTCCACACATAGTTCCATCCAGTTCGGAGCCACCTCAGCCTTGCGGCCGGCCGCCCCCTTGCTTCACGGGAGATACTTCCCAAACTCTTCCGGCAACATCGGCTTGAGCCCCTTGAGGGCCGCCGTCGATGCCGCTGCCCCGGTGGACTCCTGCCACCAGGCGCTGCTCTTGAACGGTGTCATCTGCATCACCACCGTCGCCGCCAGCAGCAAGATCACGCCGCGCACCAGGCCGAACACGGCGCCCAGCACCCGGTCCATCGGGCGCAGGCCCACGGACTCCACCAGCTTCTTCATCAGCCAGGCCACCAGGCCGCTGGCGAACACGGTGGCGATGAACACCAGCGCGAAGCCCGCCGCATAGCGGATCATCTCGGTGGCGCCGCTCATCGGCAGCCGCTGCGCCACGTCAGGCGCCAGCCACTGCGCCAGCACGAAGGCCGCGATCCAGGCCAGCACCGACAGCACCTCGTACACCAGGCCGCGCCAGGCGCCCAGCGCCAGCGAGGCCAGCAAGACCGCCACAAAAATCCAGTCCAGCGCCGGCATGCCTAGGGTCTGTTCACTTTACAAGGTGAGGATGGCCGCCGGAAGATCAAGCTTCTTGATTTTTTCGGCCGCCTTGTCGGCTTCCGCCTTGCTGGCAAACGGGCCCACCCGCACGCGGATGCGGCGGCCTTCCTTGGTGTCCACCACGTGGGTATAGGTTTTCAGGCCGGCACGCTCCACCTTCTGGCGCACCTCGCGCGCCTTG
>Ga0255338_1001674_pt1 | contig 39309 bp, 38 predicted proteins | sample MeOH1_35cm_T4_19_FD_203715 | JGI IMG/M metagenome (GOLD analysis project Ga0255338, IMG submission 203715) | Sandy soil microbial communities from University of British Columbia, Vancouver, Canada - MeOH1_35cm_T4_195 | ecosystem: Engineered > Artificial ecosystem > Sand microcosm > Unclassified ... | reverse complement strand
GGTTTTATTGTCTTTCAGGTGATGGATGAACAGATCCTGCTCAAAATTGCGCACAGCTGTAAAGAATACATATTCCTCATTGGGCGAAAATCCGGGATCGGAATTCTGGAAGGCCCAGATCTCATCTTTCACCAGGGTTTTGGTTTCCCATGTTTTCAGATCAAGTAAACGAACTTCATCCCGGCCACTGAGGAATACGGCTTTGGTTTTGCTTTTATTGAATGATACAGAACGATTGTCTTTTTTATCTGTAGTGATCTGCCTGATACCCGCACTGCCATCTGCTGCCACCGTATACAGGTTCAGGTAACCACCGGCGGTTTGGTTAAAGAGCAGGGTTTTATTATCGCTCAGCCATTTTACTTCCCTGGCACGTTCCGCATTTTTCCGGTTGATCTGTTGGATGAATTTACCATCTACATCACTTACAAAAATTTCTCCGCGAGATGTGAAAGCGATTTTTTTACCATCGGGAGAAATATCGAAGTTGCTGATATTGGATCTTACCTGGTAATCCTTATCAGCCGCAAGAATATTATTGCGCAGCAGTTTGATCTCGAGTTGCTGCGAACGTTTGCCGGCTACATCATATAACCAGAGCTGGTAATCTTTCTCAAATACCACTTTACCGCCATTGGCGTTTACCATTGGCGCTTTGATAGAAGTAGGGAAACGCGTTAAAGCTGTTTTCTTTCCTTTCTCAAACGTGTAGAGATTGTATTCGCCATTGGCTTCATCGGAAATGAAATAGATATTTCCGGATTTGTCTATCGACACGGCAAAATCCTTTCCTTCCCAATTAGTGTGTTTGGTGTAGGCTTTTGTTTTGGTATTGTACGACTGGATCTCCGGATTAAACGGTCCTTTATATCGTTTGCGTGCGGCCTGGCTGCTGCTTTCCCAGGTATCGTTGAAATAGATATCACCGGTACGGGGGTGTTCGAACAGGCCATGATCCAGCATAAAGAAATGATCACCGAACAAACGCTTCGGTGTACCGCCGTTAATAGCTACGGTATAACCGGATTGTTGTCCGGCACGGTTGGAAGTGAAATAAATGCTGCGGCTATCCCAGCTCCAGCTGTTCACATCATCGTTGCCGCTGTGAAAAGTGAGCTGTTTGATCTCGCCGCCGGCCAGTGGCATCAGGTATACATCCGGATTACCCATCTGCCTTCCGGTAAAGGCCACCCATTGGCCATCGGGAGAGACCCGGGCATTGGTTTCGTAACCCTGCATGGCAGTTAAACGAACGGCTTCGCCATTGGCTACGGAAGCTTTCCAAAGATCGCCTTCAAAGCTGAAAACGACGGTTTGCCCGTCGGGACTTAAACTGGGGGCGGATAAAAAATAAGACCCCGGTTGTTGGGCTTGGATACCCTGATAAAGCCAGCAGCTTACTGCCAGCAGGAGCAACTTTCTCATTCAGTCATTTTTTGTGACAGACAAGATAAGCAACCCCGGGGTGATTTAAAAAGAGGAGTTATATAAACGGCTGGAATTGATGGTAAAGAACTTTTGGAAAGTTTTAGAACTTTCCAAAAGTTCTTTTTTTTACTGGAAACTGGCCTGTTTGCTGCCCCTGCGGTCAATCACCAGTTTTTTGGCTCTGGTGGCAGGTGTGGCCTGTTTAATAGCGCTGAGTTCGGCCTGTTGGGCACGGTCGGTTTCGCGTAAGGTTTTTACTTCGGTCTGCAGCTGGTGAATATGTTTTTCCATCAGTTCCAGTTTGGCTTTCAGGTTTTGCTGCGCAGAATCGTTGTGATCATTGGCTTTGGCAGCATTCATAAAAAGTGCACCGGTTAATACAGCAATAAGGGTAAAGCTTCTCTTCATTATACGGAGTTTTAGTTTGACAACTTGGGAAAGTTCTAAACTTTCCAAAAGCTTAGAACTAAATAACTACATTGATCATCTTCCCTTTTACAAAAATGAATTTCTTCAGAGGCTTGCCATCCATCCATTTCTGCACCAGTTCGTTTGCCATGGCAATTTCCTGAACCTGCCCGGCAGTTGCATCTAAAGCAATGTTAATATTGGTGCGCACTTTCCCGTTAATACTCACCGGATATTCCTTCGAAGATTCGATTGTATATTTTTCTTCATATATAGGAAATGCGGCATCGAGCACAGAATTTGGGTTGCCCAGGGCCTTCCAGAGCGCTTCGCTGATGTGTGGGGCATAAGAAGTAACCATGATGACCAGTGGTTCCAGTATTTCGCGCTTATGGCATTCCAGGTCGGCCAGTTCATTTACACAGATCATGAAGGCACTTACTGCTGTGTTAAAACTGAAACGCTCGGTATCTTCTTCTATTTTGCGGATGGTGCGGTGTAATACTTTCAGCTCTTCGGCGCTGGCTTTTTCTTCGGTCCAGATCTTACCCTTCACTTCATCAAAGAATAAACGCCAGAGTTTTTTGAGGAAACGGTGCACCCCTTCAATGCCCTTGGTATCCCAGGGTTTGCTCTGGTCTACCGGACCGAGGAACATTTCGTACATACGGAAAGTATCGGCACCGTATTTTTCTACGAGATCGTCAGGATTTTCAGTATTAAGTTTTGATTTTGACATTTTCTCGCCAAGTGGAATTGTTTTAAATTTTGGCGATTCAACAATGACTTTTAAATCTTTTATACTTCGCCATTTACCGTCAATAAAGACAGAATCATTACAAACAAATGCGCCAGTTTTATATCGATCTACCTTTTCTTGTAATTTACTTATATTTAAACTTAACCCGTTTACACAATCAATTGGGACATGAATTGTTGCAAAGTTATTTTCCATCCCCTTTGGAATAGAATCTTCCGAAAAAAACCACTCAAATGTTTTCCCTTTAGATTCATCATCAAAAAATTTAGTCCCACTAGAAGTATCTAAAAAATCACCTACTCTTATCTCAGTAAATGGAATTTGATCAGTTGATTTAATCGATTCTTCATTCCCACCAGGTTGATATCGATAAATTAGTTGAGATACCCCTGTTATCATCCCCTGGTTCAATAATTTCCTGAAGGGTTCATCAAATCCAATATGCCCCAGATCGTACAAAGCTTTGGTCCACATACGGCTGTACAACAAGTGCCCTACGGCATGTTCGGTTCCGCCAATGTAGAGGTCTACCTGGTTCCAGTAATCGCTCACTTTTCGGTCGCAGAAAGTTTCGTTGTTATGTGGGTCCATGTAGCGGAGAAAATACCAGCTGCTGCCGGCATAACCGGGCATGGTATTCGTTTCGAGCTCTCTGGAAACCCATTCCGGAATATTGGCCAACGGCCCCTCGCCTTCCGGACCGGGACTATAACTTTCTACCTCGGGCAACAACAAAGGCAATTCGCTTTCGCTTAAGGGAACGGCCACACCGTTTTTCCACTGGATCGGGAAAGGCTCCCCCCAATAACGCTGGCGGCTGAAAGCGGCATCGCGCATTTTGTAGTTCACTTTCTTTTTGCCGATACCCATTTCTTCGAGCTTCGCATTTACGATACCAATGGCATCGCGCATGACCACGCCATTCAGAAACTCACTGTTCTCCAGTTGGGCATCTTTGGTGGGATTGGCATCTACGCCATTATAGTGTTCGCCGATGATATTGGTGATGGGAATATTGAAATGTTTGGCAAACTTATGGTCGCGCTCATCGCCGCAGGGCACACCCATGATGGCGCCGGTTCCGTAACCGGCCAGCACGTATTCAGAGATCCAGATCGGGATCTGTTTGCCGTTGAACGGATTTACCGCATAAGCCCCGGTAAAACAACCGCTGATCTTTTTCTCCGCCTGTCTTTCTCGGTCGCTGCGGCTTTTTACGTAAGTGATATATTCTTCAACCGCCTGCTTTTGTTCAGCAGTGGTAATGGTGGCGATCAGTTCATGTTCGGGTGCAATGACCATGAAGTCTACCCCGAAAATGGTATCGGGCCTGGTAGTGTAGACGGTGAGGGGTGAGGGGTGAGTAGTAAGCGCTTCACTCGCGCCTGCCGACTGACGACTGACGATGACAAAATCGATCTCCGCACCATAGGATTTGCCGATCCAGTTGGTCTGCATTTCTTTCATGGCCTCAGAAAACTCGATGGTTTCGAGGCCTTCGAGTAAACGGTCGGCATATTCGGTAATGCGCAGGTACCATTGGCGCAATTTCTTTTTAACCACGGGATGTCCGCCACGCTCACTTACCCCGTTCACCACTTCATCATTGGCCAGTACGGTTCCCAGGGCTTCGCACCAGTTTACTTCGCCATAACCACAGAAGGCAAGGCGGTAGTTCATCAGTATATCCTGCTTTTCTTTTTCGCTAAAGGCTTTCCACTCCGCTGCCGTAAACCGTACGGAAGCATCGCCCGGACATTCATGTGCCGCGTTACCATGCTGTTCAAATTCAGCCACCAACTGCGTGATGCTTTCAGCTTTACGTGTTGAGCGGTTAAAAAAACTATTGAAGAGCTGGAGAAAGATCCATTGTGTCCATTTATAATAACCCGGTTCGCAGGTGCGTACCTCGCGATCCCAATCGTAGCAGAATCCGATATTGTCTAACTGTTTGCGGAAAGTATCAATATTCTGCGCGGTGCTTTTGGCAGGATGTACGCCATGTTCAATGGCATATTGTTCTGCGGGCAACCCAAAAGCATCATAACCCATGGGGTGTAATACATTAAACCCTTTCAATCTTTTATAACGGCTGTAAATATCCGATGCGATATACCCCAGCGGATGCCCCACATGTAAACCCGCACCACTTGGGTAAGGGAACATATCGAGCACATAACATTTGGGCTTGGTAAAGTCATTTTTTACTTTGTAGGCACCGTTTGCTTTCCATTGTGCCTGCCATTCTTTTTCAATTTTCCTGAAATCGTATTCCATATTCGTTCTTCCGTTAAAGGCGTTTTTATTGTGTTGCTGGTTTTCCGAATGAGAGAAGTTCGATTGAGAGGTCAGATACTGCATCTTTTCCTTACTTCGTTATTCGATATTCCCTGATCGATATTCGGCATTCCTGCGATATTCCTGCCGTACAAGTGTGCGACCTGTCTGCCGACAGGCAGGCGCAACAACAGCTGATTCGGGTACCGGTGCCGGGCTCAAAACAATCCTAACAATTCTTTAACCCAATTCCGGCGGGAATGCGCTATTTTTCAACAGCAAAATGATCGTTAGCGTGGCTGCAAATGTAAGTCTTTAGGCTTCAAAACCGTACATTTGCCATAGTCCTGACCCCGTTTGCGGGACCAAACACCTTAAATTTTTTGAAAGAATGGCAGATATCGGAAAATCATCCATGAAACGCAGCAAACCCAATTATATCTACAGTATTATTGGCGTGGCGCTGGTATTACTGATCATGGGTATCATGGGTTGGTTCTTTCTCAACATCAACTCGGTGGGCAATGCATTTAAGGAAGATATCCGGCTGAGTGCCTACCTGCGTACGCAGAACAAGGATACCATCGGGCAGATCCAACAATACCTGGCCCGCCAGCCTTTTGCCAAGAATGTAACTTATGTAGACAAGAATACGGCCAAACAGATCTGGAATAGTGAGAACAATGAAGACTGGGCGCAGATCTTAAAAGACAATCCCTTACCCGAGAGCATTGATTTTTATGCCCGGGCCGAGTATGTGAACAGCGATAGCCTGAACCGGATCTCTGCGAGCCTGATGGCGGTTTATGGCGACCAGATCACCGACCTGAAATACCCTTCCAAGCTGGTGAATAACCTGAATGAGCGTGCTTCCAAGATCGGCCTGGTGTTCCTGGTGGTGGCCATTATTTTATGCCTGATCGTCACCTTCAGTATCGACAATACCATCCGTTTGGCCATGTTCAGTAACCGCTTCCTCATTAAAACCATGCAGATGGTGGGAGCTACCCGAGGGTTTATTGTAAAACCTTTGAATATAAGGGCATTGATCAACGGGCTGATCAGCTCGGGCATCGCTATTGTGCTCCTGTTCTTTATCATAACCTGGGCCGAGAACCAGTTCGAACCCCTGAAAGCCGTTCGGGATACCAAACTTACCATCAGCTTATTCGGCGGATTGATACTGCTGGGCATTGGCATTTCGGTGTACAGTACCCACAGAAGTGTAATGAAATACCTGAAAATGAAACTGGACGACTTATATTAGGGATTTGGAGTTTGGAGTTGCAGGTTATTTTTTCCTCTACGCTCACCCCCAAACTCCAAACTCCAAACTAAAATTTCCTATCTTACATACTTTACAAAACAATACCATGAGCGAGCAAAAACAAAACGTGAATTCGACCTTATTTGCCAAAGAAAATTATACCTGGATGCTGATTGGCGGTGTTATCATGGCCATTGGCCTGTTCCTGATGAGTGGTGGTAAAAGTGCCGATCCCAAAGTATTTGATACAAACGAAGTATATGGCACTACCCGCATTACCATTGCGCCTATACTGATTGTATTGGGATTAATGGTGGAGATTTATGCCATTTTTAAGAAGCCGAAAGCGGCCTAAGGCGCAGGGCGCGGATCGTGAGGCGTGAGACGTGCGTAAGAAACGCTGTTTTCAACTAATACTATTATTTACTAAGCGGTGCGAAGCCGCTTTTTTTAATGAGTGGATGAGTGATTGAGTGCATGAGCGAATGGAACATTTCTTTAGTTACCATCTGCTACTCTTAACATTCACTCATCCACTCATTCACTCATTGAACTAAAAGACATGACGATATTTCAAGCCGTGGTAATTGCCATTGTGGAAGGCATTACCGAGTTTTTACCGATCTCTTCTACCGGGCACATGATCATTGCCAGTTCCTTTCTGCATATTGCAGCAGATCCCTTTACCAAATTATTTGAAGTAGCCATTCAGCTGGGAGCCATTCTTTCGGTGGTAGTGTTGTACTGGAAAAAATTCTTCCCGCTGAACCGGTTTAATTTCTATTTCAAGCTGATCGTAGCGGTGTTACCTGCCCTGGCACTGGGTGCTGTTTTTTCTGATAAGATCGATGACCTGCTGGAGAGTCCGCTAACAGTTTCCATTACTATGTTGCTGGGAGGTTTCATCCTGCTGTTTATCGACAAACTTTTTCAGCAGCATACGATAGAAAAAGAAGAAAATATCAGTCTGTCGAAAGCCTTTACCATCGGCATCTGGCAATGTGTGGCCATGATTCCCGGCGTGAGTCGTAGTGCTGCCAGTATTATCGGTGGCATGCAGCAGAAACTGACACGTAACCTGGCTGCTGAATTCTCTTTCTTCCTGGCCGTACCTACTATGGCAGCCGCTACCGGTTATAAACTGCTGAAAGCCTATAAAGACACACCCGAATTACTCTTTAACCAGGATAATCTCATTGCATTAGCCGTAGGCAATGTGGTTGCTTTTGTGGTTGCCCTGCTGGCCATCAAATTCTTCATCGGTTTCTTGCAGAAACACGGTTTCCGGCTCTTTGGCTGGTACCGGGTAATTGTGGGAGCGGTGTTGCTGGTGCTTGTACTCACAGGATACTTGAAATAATTAGCAATTAAAAATTAATAATTAAAAATTGAGGGTCTGGTGTATAACCAATCGTAAAGTCGTTGGTAATTAATAAGGTAGGCGCATATCAGAAATAATTCTTAATTTTTAATTTCTAATTTTTAATTTCTCTTCATGAAGACTGCACCCAAGAAAGTCATCAACGGCTGGGCCATGTACGACTGGGCCAACAGCGTGTACAACCTGGTTATTACTTCCACTATTTTTCCGGCCTATTACGAAGCGGTAACGGGAGATGGCAATGAGGCTACTTCCAACGATTCTGTGGTGCTTTTTGGAAGGGAGTTTGTGAATACCTCTCTCTACAATTACGCCTTAGGTATCGCTTTCCTGGTAGTAGCGTTTATGTCGCCGTTGCTCTCGTCTATTGCGGATTACAAGGGTAATAAGAAAAAATTCCTGTTCTTTTTCTGCACGCTGGGCAGCATTGGCTGCAGTGCCATGTATTTCTACGACAAAACCAACCTGGCCTACGGCCTGCTCTGCCTGATCATTGCCTGTATCGGTTTCTGGAGCAGCCTGGTATTCTATAATTCTTACCTACCGGAGATTGCAGCGCCGGAAGACCAGGACCGGGTTAGTGCCAAAGGTTTTGCCATGGGCTATACCGGCAGTGTGATTCTGCAGATCGTTTGTTTTGTGTTTGTATTAAAACCTGAATTATTCGGTATTACTGTGGGCAAAGCTTCACAGATCTCTTTTCTGCTGGTGGGTATCTGGTGGTGGGGTTTTGGACAACTGGCGCTGAGCCGTTTACCCAAAGGCACCCCGATTGCCACGGCCCATGACCGCGGCAGTATTTTCACCCATGGATACAAAGAACTGAATAAAGTATGGCGGCAACTGCAACACATGCCGATACTGAAACGGTACCTGGGTGCCTTTTTCTTTTACAATATGGGCGTACAAACGGTGATGCTGGCAGCCACTTTATATGGCAAAAGTGAATTAAATATTCCCACCCCTAAACTGATCATTGCCATCCTGATCATACAGTTGGTAGCCATACCAGGGGCTTTTCTCATCGCTAAACTTTCCAATCAAATAGGCAACTTCCGGGCATTGATGATCACGATTTCTTTCTGGATCATACTCTGTGTAATCGGTTATTTACTGCCGAGAGATGGCGTGAATGAGTTTTATGGCCTGGCCGTGTTGGTGGGATTTGTAATGGGGGGGATCCAATCGCTCAGCCGCAGCACTTATGCCAAACTGATGCCGGAAACAAAAGACACTACCTCCTTCTTCAGTTTTTATGATGTAACCGAAAAAATTGCCATTGTGATCGGCATGTTCAGTTTCGGGTATATCAACGAGCTTAGCGGATCACAACGTAATTCGGTACTGGCATTGGTGGTTTTCTTTGCTATTGGACTGGTATTGCTGATCTTTGCCTCTGTTACCAAACACAAACCCGCTCAAGTTAATTAGCATGAAACTGCATACCATCAATACCGGTCATTTTAAATTGGATGGCGGCGCCATGTTTGGCGTAGTGCCCAAAAGTATCTGGAACAAACTGAATCCCGCAGACGAGAACAATATGTGTTCCTGGGCTTTGCGTTGTTTGCTGATAGAAGACGGTAACCGGCTGATACTGGTAGATAATGGCATGGGCAATAAACAGGATGCCAAATTCTTCGGGCATTATTACCTGCACGGGAATGATACCCTGGAGCATTCGCTCGCCCGGATAGGTTTCAGTAAGGCTGATATCACCGATGTATTTTTAACGCACCTCCACTTCGACCATTGCGGTGGCAGTATTGTTCGGGAAAACGACCTGTTGGTGCCCGCTTTTCCCAACGCCGTATACTGGAGCAATGAAGATCACTGGTTATGGGCCACGGCACCCAACGACAGGGAAAAAGCCTCTTTTCTGAAGGAGAATATTTTACCCATCAAAGAAAGCGGGCAGCTGCAGTTTGTGCAGGTGCCGGATAAGGGTCTGGCACCCAACGGCAGTTTAAGCAGCACCCCCTTTTCAGAAAACATCTCGATCCGTTTTGTGAACGGGCATACCGATAAAATGATGCTGCCGCAGATCAGCTACCAGGGCAAAACGCTGGTATATATGGCCGACCTGCTGCCTTCGGTAGGGCATATCCCCCTGCCCTATGTAATGGCTTACGACATGTTCCCCCTTACCACCCTGCAGGAGAAAAAAAGCTTTTTGCAGGAAGCGGTAGACAAGGACTATATCCTCTATTTTGAACACGATCCGGAAAACGAGTGTTGTACCCTGCATACAACCGACAAAGGCATCCGTCCCAAAGAGGTATTCGGGCTTTCCGAGCTATAACACTACAGGCTGTAGGATTTGTCTACATGAATTTTCAGTTATATCAACCGCCAAATTCCGTGATTTTAATGAGGTTTCCGGGTATGGGTTGCTTAATTTAGGGTGTTAGGAATTGTCCCCCAACAAAACCAATATCCAATGTCCAGGAACCAAATCGCATGCTGCCCCAGCTGTGGCGGGCGCATACCTTTCAAGAAATTTGTGCAACTGAATAATTTTTCAGTGACCAATTGCGGTACCTGTAACGCCCGTATTGAAATCTCCAACAGAACAGCCAATGCTATCATAGCTGCCGTTTCGGGTGTGGTTTCCGCAGCCTCCATCGTATTAGGTGCCTATATCGGGCAGAAAGATTATCAATCCTTGATAGGTGGGTTATTCGGCGGACTCAGTGTGGCTACGATCATCATAGTGGCGCTCTGCATGTATGCCTACCGGCATTCACAGTTGAACCGGATTCACCTGGAATGAGGCTTCATGACGTTATCCCTAACGGAAACTGATCATGGAGCTGAGCGGATACCGCAGGTTGCGGTATTGCATCATATCTACTTTTACACTTCCCACTACAATCGGGCTTTCGATACGTAAAGGAATGTGATTGGCATCATCACTCACCCAAACCGTCATTTTTTCGCCACCCTCAAACAGGGTTCCTTTTACCAGCAGGGGTTTGAATTTGATGGACCGGAATTTTCCATATTTGGTATTCACGATCTCTTTGCCCATGTATTTGATGTAGAGGTTAAAAACCTCATTATCGAGGAACATGGCAAACGGGATCTTGTCATCCGGTTTGTATTTACTGAAATCAATATTACGGGCATAATAAATAGAACTCAGTACATCCTGTATGCAATTCGGGATCTTGAACACACCATCTGTGGTTACAGCGGTATTGGTCTGGTAGTTGAAGCTGATATTCTCATATTTCTTAAAACTACCTTCACTCACGTTCCGGATAAATTTCAGGGGTTTTAAGGTGGCAGTGTCTATATAACTTTCATAACGATCGCGCACTTTGAAGATCCAGTCGTAGCTGGGGTTGGAGTTACCCACACCTACAACATGGTAAACAGGTCTGTTATTGAGATGAGTCTGGGTTACGGTAAAGTTGGCCGTACCGGAATTGATATATAATCCCACTACCGAATAAAATACATTGTAGGATATGTTCTCCCCATCTTCAAATGCCAGGTTGCGGATACCGCCACAGAATTCGGATGTAGTTGAAGCGGGTTGCCAGCTAATGGCAGTGACCATTACGAAAAGAAGAACGAGCTTTTTCAAATCCGGGTCTTATTTATTTCTGAACAATCTGATTCCCAGCAAAAACAGGCTTCCACCGATGGCCGGAATGATGAGGTTAATGATCCAGATACCGGCAGCAGTAGCAATAATACCTACCGTATTGGCACTCAGCAAACCAAACAACTGCAAACTCACTTTACCCCTGAAACCCAGCTCAGCCAATGCGATGGTGGGCACAATGGCCAACACCAGAAACATCACCGATACCAGGCTGGCCGCATCCTGCCAGGGAATGGTTACCTCGAACACCTGTAACAATAACACATATTGTACCACAAATACAACGTACCGGAACATGGAAAGTAACAGGATAATTGTTAATTCTTTCCAGTGAAAATCTTCCAGCTTCTGTACAAAGAACCTGTGTTTGGCGATCCAGGGAATCTTTTCGAGCAATTGTACACACCACGATAACCGGAAATACAGCAGCATAAAAAGCAACACACCGATCGTGATAATGTATAACAACCCATCCAGCCAGAACACAGATAACCCTTCCAGGTGATGACTGTTATCCAGTATATATATGCGAAGGTACAGTAGTGAGAATAAACCCGTCACAAAAGTGACAATGATCTGACTCATACTGCCCACTACCGATAAAAGGATCCCCCTTAAGCGGTTACCTTCCTCCAGAAACAGCGCCCGGCCGGCAGATTCACCCACCCGGTTGAGGGTATTAAAACCCAATGCCTGTCCCGAAAAAACGGCCCGGAACGCCCGGCCGAATGACACCCGCTGTACCCCTTTTACCACGAATTGCCATTTTCGGGCCTCAATACCCCAGTTCAGGAACATCAGCAGCATTACAACTACAAGTTTTTCCAATTGCGGACCACTGAATGCCGCCAGGATCAGCCGCCACGACTGCTGCACATCGCCCTGCTCCCTCACCTGCCGGTAAATGGAATACGACAGCCACACAAAAAGCACCGGCCCTACAAAATAGTTAAGAAATATTTTCAGTCGCTTGTTCAGGATCCCTGGTATTGGTTATTCCCTGCAAAGAACGGTGTTCGGGGGGAGATAGAAAAGCGTGAATCGTGAGTCGTCAGTGGTGAGTGGTGAGTGGTGAGTGGTGAGTAGGTAGTATCTTTATCAGTTCATTGTCGACTGACGACTGACGACTCACATTTCCGTATTTTCACCCCACTAAATGAAGAAACCCGAGATCATATTAGGCATCGACCCCGGCACCCAGGTAATGGGATACGCCCTCTTGCGCATCCAGAACGGGCAGCCACAAGTGTTATTGATGGATGTGCTGAAACTTACGAAAGAGAAAGACATTTATGCCAGGCTGGATATGATCCACAGCAAAGTGTGTGAACTGATCAGCTTATACCGTCCCTCCACTTTTGCCATTGAAGCCCCTTTTTTCGGAAAGAATGTACAAAGTATGCTGAAGCTGGGCCGCGCACAGGGAGTGGCCATTGCGGCTGCCATGCAGGCAAAGATCCTGGTAACGGAATACTCGCCAAAAAAAGTGAAGCAATCCATCACCGGCAATGGTAATGCAGATAAGGACCAGGTGTGGCGTATGTTGCAACGCATCCTCAGCATAGAAGAAAAACCCCAGTATTTTGATGCTACCGATGCCCTGGCCGTAGCCCTCTGTCACCACTACCAAACCAGCTCCGTGCTGGGCAAAGCCGTAAAAAGCTTAAAGGGATGGAATGATTTTATTGCGAAAAACCCGGGAAGAGTGAAGTAGGGGTTCTAAGTTCTGCGTTCTAAGTTATAAGTGCCGGCCATTCATAGAAACTGACTACTCAAAACATACCACTCCGAACGCTGAACCCAGAACATAGAACCTACAACTTATTACTTAGCCCCCCGAGTACCGCCAATATCCTTTCCTGTACCGCCTTGAATTCTTCTGGAGACAACTTTAATTTAGGGCGGTTGAAATTCAGGTCATCCGCGCTGTTGATGGGGATCAGATGCATATGTGCATGCGGCACTTCCAGCCCCACTACACTGATGCCGCAACGGTTGCAGGGGAATACCTGCTCAATGGCATGGGCAATGGGTTTGGCAAAGAGCAGCCACTCAGACAAATAGTTATCGGCTACATCAAAGAATTTATCGGTTTCTGTTTTGGGCACAACCAGTACATGTCCTTCTACCAGCGGAAAAATATCCAGGAAGGCGAAAAAATGTTCGTTCTCGGCAATTTGATAGGAAGGGATTTCGCCGGCGATGATTTTGGAAAAGATGGTCATGGTACAGGAAGATTTTGGAGTGGGGAAATTGAGAAATTTTGCGGGAACTACAAAAAGAAAGCGCCGGCATATTGCCAGCGCTTTCTCTATCTGTTACGAACCGGTTTAAATGGTAATGTCATCGATGCGGAACTTCATCACACCATTGGGTGCCTGAATTTCAGCGATCTCCCCCTTCACTTTGCCCATCAACCCTTTTCCAATCGGTGAGCCGGCCGAGATCTTGCTCAGTTTCAGGTCAGCTTCTTTTTCTCCCACAATCTGGTAGGTTACCGTTTTTTTGGTAGCCATATTGGTAATGGTAACTTTTGTGAGAATGGTAACTTTGCTGGTATCAATCGAACTGGTATCAACGATCTTAGCATTGGCAATCGCTCCTTCCAGTTGTTTGATCTTGGCTTCCAGCATGCCCTGCGCCTCTTTGGCCGCATCGTATTCTGCATTCTCTTTCAGGTCGCCTTTTTCGCGGGCTTCCGCAATGGCGCGGGAAGAGGCCGGGCGGTCAACCGCTTTCATTTTTTGCAACTCTTCGCGCATCCTGTCAAACGTCTCCTTGGTCACATACATGGTAGCTTCACTCATAGTCATTCTGTTTAGTAGAGTCAAAAAAAATACAACGCCACATTTGACTGCAGCGTTGCATGGTATCAAAAGTAAGAAATTCATTTAAAATCCACCCTAAAAAGCCCTGTTTTTATCAATTCCGGGCTTTTCTGCCCGCTTATCTCGCGTTCAGCCTGTGAAAACCCTGTCAAACGGTCTTTGCCCCCCTTTTGCAGGGTAAAATCCCGATAGATCTCAGATTCCGAGTTTATCCAGCATTACACTGGCCATTTTATAAAAAGCCTCCTGGCTATAACCGGCAATATGTGGTGTGATGATTACATTCGGCTGCTGCAGTAACCAATCAAGATCTGCCTGTTCATCCGGGGTATAGGTTTCCAATTTTTCATTCTCCAGCACATCCAGTCCGGCAGCTTTGATCTTACCCTGCTGCAAAGCGCGGATCAGGGCTTTGGTATCGGTCACTTTTCCCCGGCAGGTACTGAGAAAATAGGGCTGCTGTTCCAGGGAGTCAAAAAATGCCTCATTGGCATAATGTTTAGTGGCTGTTGTCAGCGGCAAATGCAGGCTCACCACATCGGCATACCGCGCAATCTGTTCCACACCCGCTTCGCGCACATGGTCTTTGGCAAAGCCGGCTTTGTACAGGTCATTAGCCAGCACGGTTACCTCGAAACAACCCAATAGCTTCGCAAATGAACTGCCCGTGTGGCCATACCCAATAATGCCCACCGTTTTACCCGTCAGTTCATCACCCCGGTTGGCATCGCGGATCCATTTACCTGCTTTGATCTCGAGATAACTGCTGTTGATGCGGTTCATCAGGTTCAGCAGCAAACCCAATGCATGTTCCGCCACGGCATTGCGGTTGCCTTCCGGACTGCTTACACAACGGATATTCCTGCTTTCGGCAAAAGTGGTATCAATCAGTTCCATCCCGCTGCCCAAACGCCCGATCCAGTTCAGCTGGTCCGCTTTTTCCAGCAGGTTTCTATCGATGGTTAAACGGGTGGTAACCACCAGCCCGGTGAGTTCACCGATCAATCCCATCAATTCCTCATAGTTGATACTGGGTTGATGTAAAACCTCATAACCTTTTGCTTCCAGTGTCTGCAACAGGTAAGGATGTACTTTGGATGTTATGAGTACTTTGGGTTTCAATATCTATATTTTTAAAAACAGCGCAAGGTGTTTAACGCATCTGGAACGTCAGTGCGGCAAACTGCTCTATGCTTAGCTGTTCTGCTCTTTTATCAAATAAGCTATCCTGCAGAAAATCATCTTCAAACAGGCTCTTCAATGAATTACGTAACATTTTCCGGCGCTGGTTAAACGCGGCTTTTACCAGGGTGAACAGGGCACGTTCGCTTTTCATCGGCAGTACTGCTGTTTTACGTTTCAACCTGATCACCCCGCTCATTACTTTGGGGGGTGGATTGAAAGATTCGGGCGGCACATCAAACAGATACTCCACTTCATAAAATGCCTGTACCAATACACTCAGAATCCCGTATACTTTGCTCCCGGGTTTTGATACAATTCTCTGTGCCACTTCTTTCTGGAACATCCCGATCATGACCGGCACCTGTTCTTTCCAGTCGATCACTTTGAACAGGATCTGCGAAGAGATATTGTACGGGAAATTACCCACCACCGTAAACAACCCTTCAAAAGGCGGGTCAATATCGAGGATACTCTGGTGAATGATCTTCCCCTGAATAGCCGGATAAGCCTTTTCCAGGTACACCACTTTCTCATCATCCAGCTCCACCGCCCTGAAATCGATGCCGGGCAATGGTAACAGGTATTTGGTCAAAGCACCCCCTCCAGGACCCACTTCCACCAGCTGGGTACAGTCATCCTCCTGCAAAGCGGCTATGATCTGTTTACAAACCGACTCATCTTTCAGGAAATGCTGTCCGAGTGATTTTTTAAGGGTGTACTGCATCCGGCAAAATTAGGGCATTTGTTGTGAGACCTGAAGCGTGAATCGGCAGTAGTGAGTAGTCAGTAGTGAATAAAAGCCCGGGGAATCAGTTTTTCACTACCTACTCACCACTGACCACTCACGCTTCACGTCTCATGATTCACGTTTCCTCCGCTATTCTCCTTATTTTTACCGGATAAACATCAGCTATGAGCAACGAACAGCAAAAACCGGTCATTGGATTCACCTGCGGCGATCTGAACGGGATTGGAATGGAACTGATCATTAAAACCCTGGCCGACCACCGGCTGCTGGAGATCTGCACCCCGGTTGTTTTTGCGAGTAACAAAAGCCTGAATTTTTACAAGAAAGGGTTACCCGATCATACTTTCAATTACGCTAATACCCGCGAGCTCAACCGCCTCAACCCCAAACAGGTGAACGTGGTGAACTGCTGGGAAGAAGAAGTAGCCATTACCCCGGGGCAGTTAAATGAAACAGGGGGCAAATACGCCCTCATTTCGCTGCAGCAGGCCACACAGGCTTTAAAAGACGGACATTTACAGGGATTGGTAACAGCACCGATCCATAAAAAGAATATACAATCTGCTGAATTCAATCACAGCGGACATACCCCCTACTTCAAAGCCATATTCAATGTACCCGATGTGGTGATGTTGATGATTGCCGAGAACATGCGAATAGGTCTGGTAACAGAACATGTACCCGTTAGTGAGATCGCTAAACATATTACCCGCGAGAACATTCTCACCAAACTGAAGATCATTCACAACAGCCTGCAGAAAGATTTTGGCATAGACAAACCACGCATTGCCGTATTAGGCCTTAACCCGCATGCGGGTGATGAAGGACTGATCGGTAATGAAGAAGAGACCATCATCAAACCCGCCATCAAAGAAGCCAAGCACAATATGATGGTATTTGGCCCATATAGTTCAGACGCTTTTTTTGCCCGCGGGCAGTTTGAACGTTTTGATGCCGTACTGGCCATGTACCACGACCAGGGATTGATTCCCTTCAAATCACTGGCATTGGGCGAAGGCACTAACTATACAGCTGGTTTACCCGTGGTAAGAACCAGTCCGGACCACGGAACCGCTTTTGACATTGCTGGCAAAGGCAAGGCCGATCATAGTTCTTTCCTGGGAGCGGTGTTTGAATGTATTGAGATCATCCGCATGCGTTTAGGTTATGCCGATATGCGCCGCAACCCGCTGAAAAAGATCAGTGCCCGCATGATTGCCAATGCCGTTGATGAAAGAATTGACGAGAACGAAGGATAAGAGCGATAGCATGTACCAGATCTCCAACGACCAGTTAACCATCAGCATCAGCGCCACCGGGGCCGAACTGCAAGGCATTTACCATAGAGAGAACAAACAGGAGTACCTGTGGAGTGGCGACCCTGCTTTCTGGGGTAAAAAAAGCCCGGTATTATTTCCCATCGTTGGCGGACTGAAAGACAACAGCTACGTATACGAAGGCAATCTGTACGAAATGGGCCGCCACGGTTTTGCGCGTGAGAAAGTTTTTACGGTTACAGAGCAAACACCACATAAGATCCATTTTACGTTACTTTCAGATGAGGCAACCCGAAAAATCTATCCTTTTGATTTTTGCTTTTCCGTTATCTACACTTTACACGATAATCAACTCACTGTTACCTACCAGGTGGATAATACCGGCGATCAAACACTCTGGTTCTCTGTGGGTGCACATCCTGCATTTGCGGTACCACTGGTAAAGGGAACGGAATTTCCGGATCATTACCTGGAATTCAGCGAGAAAGAAACCACCGGCATCTGGCCGCTTACCCACGAAGGATTGATCAAAAAAGCACCGGAACCTTTTCTCGAGAATACAGACCATCTGCCGTTGATGAAGGAACTGTTTTATAAGGATGCTTTGGTTTTTAAATCACTCCGTTCCAATAGCATTGCCATCCGCAACCTCATCAATAACCACGGTATCAAATTACAGTTTGACGGATTCCCTTACATGGGCATCTGGAGTGCCCGCTATGCGGATTTTGTTTGCATTGAACCCTGGTGTGGCATAGCCGATACGGAAGAAGCTACCGGAGACCTGACCCGGAAAGAAGGTATCAACTCTTTACATCCCGGCGGAAGTTTTGTGCGCAGCTGGCAGGTAAAAATGTTTTAAGCAGCTAACCAGCTCCTGAGATGCAGCGATAAAACAGAAAATTATTTGAACACTGCATCCGGGATCCCTTTATTGACCAGGTAATTGGTATAACTGATCTCTACCCTGCCTTTCCGGTTTTTGATCTTCTGCGCTTCTGTTACCTCCTTCTCATTATCATCAAACTCGAGTGTGATCCCCTTGGGTAGTTTATAATCTTTGGTATTAAAACTGAATACGACTTTATCCGGTAATCCATACTGCCCAAAAGCGCCGTAGCTCATTTCAATTTCATAAGTCCCATTTTCTTTGGTGGAAGTGATCGCTTTTTTGACCAGCAGGTTTGCTTCGTCAATATACATGGTAGTTAATACAATATCACTATTCTCATTGGAGGGCAGCAGTTTTACCACTTTGGTTCTGGTTCCACCCACCATCGCCTCCCCGGCTGCCAGCGCAATAAAATCAGCCGTGGTGATGATCGAATTCATGTTCACAGATACCCCACCTCTTGGCAGTAAGGAAATACCTCCATCCTTTTTCAGGCGAAACTTATTCGGTTTCTTAAAATATACTTTCACCTTGCCTACAGGCGCTTTGATGAATGCCACATCTGTTTTCATCTTGCCATCCGCTTCGTAATCGCTTACCTGGTCAAGTTTGGCTTTCACTTTCCTAATGAGGGCCGTCATATCCTGTGCGTAGGCAGTTACAGAAAACTGGGCTGCTATCAAAAGGAGTAGTATTTTTTTGATTCGGATCATCTTTGTTATTTTCTATCGCTCAATTATAGACTAACTTAAAATATCTTTTTTCCGGAACACCAGTATAGATGCAGTTACAAACCCCACAATATGTACTACCAGCACCATCGCCGATTGCATTATTTTTTGGGGATTCTGGATACTACCTACAATGGCTTCATTTGCCTCGTTCACTTTAATATCAAAAAACTCTTTCCAGCCGATCATGTGTGTGGTGAAAAGAAAGGGTTTGATTTTATTAAAGACCGGAATGTTCAATGTGCTTAAAATAGTAAAGAAAATAATGACGCTCATCGTAGCTATGATCGGGCCGATCGAATTCTCGGCAAACAGTGAGAAAAAGAAACCCAGCGAAGCAACGGTTGTCATGGCCAGTGCGGCAAAACCAAAAGCCCATACATAGCGCCAGAAAATATCATTCTCTTTCAGCAGCACCACATACTGCGATTTAAGCAGGAACAGGTCGTCTGTACCAAAGATCAGCATGTTCACGAACAAAGCCATAATCGCCAGCCATACCAGTAACAGCAAAGTGTACGCTACTGTGGCCATGAACTTAGCCAGCAGAAAACGGGTTCGGCTGATGGGTTTGGTTAACATGATACGCAGGGTTCCCATATTGGCTTCGCCAGAGATCATATCTGCCGCTACCAGTGCGATCAGCAAGGGTACATGCACCAGCAGGATCTGCAGCACGATATAACAAACCTGGTAACCATTCAGGATTTTTCCTTCAACGGTAATAGACGAAGTGATGTCACGCATCATAAAATCCACATAGGAATCACCGTCCAGCTTCAGGCCAAACTGGATGATCCCGATCAGGCCGGTGATCGCTGCAAAAGCGATATAGGTTCTGGGCCTGCGGAAGATCTTGAATAACTCAATTTGTATAAGTGTCCACATGTTGGTTGCCTGAGGTTACCTGTAAAAAATAATCTTCCAGCGAATGCCGGGGTTGCAATGATTCCAGTTCTATCTCCATCGCCACCAAGTCGCGGTGAAGTTGCGCAATTTCTTTCCGGTCCAGTTTTACCAGTATGGCGGTATCCCTTTGCGGTTGCAGATTTTTCTGCCAGCGGCTGTGCTGCAATTTGGCAAGCGCTGCTGCATTATCGAAAGCCTGTAATTCCACGATCGTCTGCGAAGGATCGAACAATTCCAGGGCATTTCCTTCAATGATTTTTTTCCCTTTATCAATGATCAGTACGCGGGTGGCAACTTGTTCAATCTCACTCAACAAGTGAGAAGAAACAATCACGGTTTTTTTCAGGTCGCGACTCAGGTGCAGGATCAGGTTACGGATATCGGCAATACCCTGCGGATCCAGTCCGTTCGTAGGTTCATCCAGAATAATAAGCTTCGGATCATGCACCAGTGCGATGGCAATACCCAACCTTTGTTTCATTCCCTGTGAAAAAGTTTTCACCGTATCCTTGGCCCTGTGTAACAATCCTACCTGGTTCAGCTGATCCAGTAAACGGGCCTCTGTTACTTTCACCCCACTTAAACGGGCAAATAGTTTCAGGTTCTCATAAGCCGAGAGGTATTTGTATACATCCGGTTTTTCGATCACGGCACCTACCTGTGCCAGTATCTCGTTTCGGTGAGTTTGCAGATCTTTCCCGAAGATTTGGATCTGCCCCTCGCTGGGTTTGATCAGGGAGAGCAACATACGGATAGTAGTGCTCTTACCCGCCCCATTCTGTCCCAGAAATCCATACACATCTCCTTCCTGTACGGAAAAAGAAAGATCCTGCACGGCGGTGAGGTTGGTAAACTGTTTGGTAAGCCCTGTTACGCTGACAATTGGTTGCATGTGGTAGTATAACACCAAAGGTAGGCAAGAGGTTCAGAAAAGAAAGGTGAATGTTTTCGGGGGAGATCGTGAATCGTGAGACGTGAGTGGTGAGTAGTCAGGGGTGAGTAAATGGGGGAGAAAACAAAAGTTCTTGACTCCCTACTGACTACTCACCACTCACGTCTCACCCCTGCCCTGCCTGCAAATACTGCTGCAGGGCTTTTACATAGGCATCAAAAGCTTCAATACCCTTGGGCGTGATTTTACAGGTAGTGAGGGGGTAATTGTCTTTGAACTGTTTCACCACTTCAATATACCCGGCTTCCTTCAGTTTTTGTACCTGCACACTGAGGTTGCCGGCGGTAGCATTGGTTTTTTCGCGGATAAAAGTGAATTCGGCCTCCTTCACCCCTATCAGCAGGCTCATCACCGCAAGGCGAAGCTGGGAATGTAATATGGGATCCAGTTCTTTAAACATTCGCTTTGGCTGTTTTTTGCGCCAGGTATTTTCTTCTGAGGAGGATGCCCGGTATCAGCCAGCATACAATGGCGGTGATGGTACCCAATAACATATCATTCCAGGAAGTGGTAAAACAAGACATGACAAAGAAGCCATATGAAAGAATGGCACCATAGATCATGGGGTTGAATTTTTTCACCAACCCTGTTACCAGTGTAGGGAAAGCGTACAGCATGATATAGATGGAATAAAAACTGGGAACAAAGGGCGTTAACTGTTCGTCTGGTTTGGCCCCGGCTGTAAAATGTTTCATCATCTGCCAACCTTCTGCAGCAATCAGGCGGGTGGTTACGGAGGGCACAATATTCCGGTATATAACAAGACAGAACAAAGAAATTCCAAACACCAGCCAAACCGTATCCAATGCGTCATCTTCATATTTTTTGATCCGGCCTGTTTTTTTCTCACGCATCGAGATCATGACCTGGGGAATGATGGCAAAAAGTACCAGCAGCCACACATCAAACCCGATGGTGAACTCGTATTTCATCTGCAGGAAAGTAACAAAACTGGCGAAGGATACAACCGCCCCCCACAATATCGGGCCGATCCCGGTTTCGTAATAAGTTCCCTTCGCCTTCTGGATCATGCTGGTAATGATCTCAAGACTTTCTTTTTCGGTGATCTGGTTCTGGTTAGGCATGTTGTGATGTGTTTTTTTGAAGCCTGGCCCGCAAGAGATGACCGGGAATAATGTAACTGATCAATATGGCCAGCGCTCCCACCAATAACTGGTTATCATACCCGAAACGGATAGAAACCACCGCCAGTATAAAATTAATCAGTCCACCTATAATCAACGGTTTAAAACGGATCAGGTTTCCGGTTACAAAAGTACCTATCGCATACAAAAGAATATAATAGGTAAACGCCGTTTGCCAGGTCTGACCACCCATCACATTCACCAGCACCAGTACAAAAAAAGCGAGACCCACTGCCAGCCACACATAATCCAGTGCCTCATCTACAAAAGACTTTACCTTTTCCTTTTTAGCCTGCCTTGCCCCATAGATCCAGGTGATCACTCCTCCTATGGGCATCAGCCACCAGATATAATAATGATTGGGGTAATGCAGAAACACTTTCAGCGAATAACTCACCAGACAACAGCCAAATACCAGCCACCCCCAGAACAGGAAGTAGAAAGTATTGTCGGCAAAAGAATCTTTGGTCTTGCTGATCATGGTCTGGATCAAAGCAAGGCTTTCCTGAGGCGAGAACTCTTTGTCTTCTTGCATATATTAGTTTTAAACATTTTCAAGGTTTACAGAAACAACCAAACTGCCGGCGGTGTACGGGCAGTGTGGTTATGATGTTTATAAACCCTATGACCGAATGTCCATCATCCCGGGTTAAAGATAACTGAACATTTCTTCCTGTACCGGACAGAAAGCAGCAGTTTACTGACAGGCTGCTAACAACTTCTCCGCTTCGGCCTTGCCCCAGCTCGGATGCAGGGATGATGCCGGTTGAAAATCCCTATACAGTTCCACCGCCTTCTCAAACAGTTTTTTAGCTACTGCTTTTCCGCCACCAAACGCTTCAGGTGTATTCATCAGGCTTTGTCCTTTCAGGTAATAACTCCGCGGGTTTTTAGGATCTGCTTTGATCGCACTCTCAATGGCATTGCTGGCCTGTGTACCGTAGCTCTGCCACCTGCTCATCGGGTCTACGATCATCTGCAGGGTAGCGGTCATCTGGCGCAGACAGAGTAATTCAGAATTATTGGCTTCCAGTGCTTCCGCTTTAGTGATCAGATCATTGCTTTTTTCAGCCACTTTGTCTTTATCCGCCTTGGGATTCATCCACGCCGTAATATAGTTGGCATAGGCTGCGTAATAATAGGGAAGCCATTTGTCTTTCTCGGCATCGCCGATCCTTTCAAAAAAAGAAGAGGCTGCTGTCATATCTTCTGTGGTTTTAGCCGCTTTGAATTGTTCCAGACCTTTGGCCATGGCTGATTCATATTTGGTTTGGGCAACAGCCATACCCATAAAGAACATGCTGATAATAACGAATATCTGTTTCATAGTTGATCGTTTAGTGGTGATATAAATAGATTATTGATTAGTGTTTTTCATTTTTTCATACTCCTTACGGGTATTGATCAGTTGGTTACCGTGAAATGCCTGGAAATACCGGATCGCCAAAATCAAACCCCAGCCCAGTATAGGCCATACAGGCCAGAAATAGGATCCGGGACCGCGACTGCTAAGTAACCAAATAGCTACCAGAAAGGCATTTACAAAGAAATAACTGATCAGGTTCCAGCGGAAAGAAGCATGGGATTTGGCTATCTGCCAGAGCTCCTTGTCTTTTTGTTGTTCGGTTAGCATAAGCAATTTTGAATGAGTGAATGATTTGTTTAGAGATTGTTGTTGATGGCATCTTGTCTGCGGTCTACACCCCAGCTAAGGAAAAGACCCAGGAAAATAAAACGGGGTGCCGCAGGAGTGATCGCTTCTTTGCGGGCGCCATCGTTTGAATAATTGTAGCCGAATACCTGGTTCTGGTTAAACACATTGGTTACCGACAATACAAATACCCCATACGCTTTACCCAGCGAAGCCAGGTAATTCATACTGAAACCGAGCGAATGGTAGTCGATGGTTTTACCCCTGTCGGCGATATCGTATTTGTTACCATTCTTCACCATAAAATAATAAGGCCGGCCACTGGCATAAGAATAGGTGAAGTTGAACCCGGTGTTGATACTGTTCACATATCTTTTCAAGACCAATGATGTGGTATGATCTGCCGCAAAATTGGGTTGCAGCTGTTGCGGATAATTCAGGTAATCACGTTTGGTATCGAGATAAGAATAACTGATCCAGTAGTCCAGGCCCTTGAATGTTTTTTTATCCCGCCAGTACAACTCCAGGCCCTTGGCATACCCACTGCCGCTGTTATCGAAAGCTGGATAGGTTTTTACGAGGTCTTCATATTTTTTATAAAACGCTTCCACACGAAAAGTCTGCAAGGTGGTGTTCTTGATATAATTGATGATATAGTGCGTCGCTTTTGTATAGCCAAAACGGGTGGCAGCACTCAGGTATGTGTTCTCCGGTTTCTGGTAAAAGATACCGTAAGCGATACTCATCTGCCCCCCCTGCCCTGTCTTATACGCCAGCGATAAACGGGGCGCAATATTGGTTTTGTTGATGAGGGATGACTGTTCAAAACGAATACCTGCTTTACCTGCCAGCTCATTGGTGATATACAGATCCGCTTCGCTGAACAATGCTTTGAAATGATCCGGTAAGAGACCGCCGTATTGGTTATACTGAGATCTGTTATAGCTGTACAGGTACTCAGCGCCAAAACGGATCACGCTGATGCCGCTCAGTCTTTTGTCAAACACAGCTTTGAGTTGACTCAGATCCGCTCTTGTGGTCAGGTTAAAATTGGTACTATCGATCCATGCAAATCCGGTGGTAGCCGGCAGGTTCTGCTGGTTTTGTATCTGGTTAAGGATCTCATTGTGATCGGTACTGTAACTCAATCCCAGGTTCATTTTCCAGCCATTGCCCATATTTTCTCTCCAGCTCAGGTTCTGGTACCAGTTGGTATTTTTCAGACCAAAAGCATTTTTTAATGATGGGTCATCGATATTGAGTCTGCGTAATCCCAGCCGGTTGGCAGAAAAAGTGGTGTAATATTTTACAATGCCGCCTTTTTTGGTTTTGATGCGGAAATTGGCATCCGCCGCATGGTACTCGGGAACGGTAAAATAATCCGGTGTCTGTTTTACTACTTTGAAATAGGCAGCCAGGTTGGTATAATCATAGCGCATTCCCCAGGATGATTTTTTGTCCTTCGCCACTTTCTGAATACCCGCTCCCAGGAAAATAGGCGAAAGAGAAGCGCTGGCTTCGGAACGTTCCGGAATATCTATACTTTCCAGTATCAATGCGGAGGATAATGCCTGACCGTATAATGCAGAATACCCACCCGTACTGAATACCGTTCCTTTAAACAGGAAGGGAGAGAAACGCCCGCGCTGTGCAATATCAGGTACGCTGCTGAAAAAGGGATTATTCACCATGGTACCATCAATGAATTGTTTGGTTTCATCTCCTGCGCCACCTCTTACAAACAAACCTTCCTGCTCACCTACCTGTTGTGCGCCAGGTAGTGTTTTTACCACCGCGGAAATATCAGCGTTGGCACCACCTGTAGTAACCACATCCAATGAACTTAATACGGTTGCCGCTCTTTTTTTATCACCGGCTTCAAAACTTCCGGCGGTTACGGTAACGGCTTTTAACTCGCTCACTTCTTCTTTCAGCACAAAATTGATCTCCACCGGATCTTTATCAATGGTAACAGATTGCACTACCGGCTTGTAGCCGATATTGGTAACCACAATTACCTGTGCCCCCTTTTCGAAGGTTTTGAAAGAGAACCGGCTGGTAGAATCGCTTACCCCTCCATCATAAGAACCTTTTACGGCAATACTAGCCCCTGCTACAATGCGGCCCCGGTTGTCTTTGACAGTACCGGTAATGATTACCTGGGCATCTGCCAGGCCTGTGGTAAAAATGATAAACAGTGGTATGACCAGGTATTTCATGGTTGTTTTGATTTGACATTACAAACATAGAGTAGTTTATAATATAAACCAAACTATTTTTAACATACTTTACTTAATTTGTATAAGTGGTAGTTAGGCAAAATCATTAAAGGGGTATTAAAGAAGCCTGTTACCTTTTGCTGAAATCCATACCTATGAGAACATTTTCCGTTGCGACTGTAGTATGCTAAACGCAATACATCACAAAATCAGCCTGCATAAACATTGGAACTGTAAAAAACCAATATCCTACCGGCCCAGCCTGCCAGTTACTGATGCTGCTGCCGAACCCGGGTTCAAAAACCTTGTAGCAACTGTACAGTCAAATTATTTGACGAAAAAAATCGTAACTTACAAGTGTTAGTTTTTTTACTACATACACTAATTTTTATACTACTAAAGCTTTTACCATGAAAACAACAAACAAGACCTTGTTCGTTTTGGGGTTATTGGTAATCACATCGTACGGTGCTTCGGCACAAGCCTCTGCCACAGCCACGGCCTCCGCTACCATCCTTACCGCCATCAGTATTACCAAAACAGCAGATATGAGCTTTGGAAACATCTCGGTGCAGGCTGCTTCTGGCGGTACGGTAATACTCAGTACAGCGGGTGTACGTTCTACCACTGGTGGTGTTACTCTTCCGGCCACTGCCGGAACCGTAACCGCTGCATCATTTACGATTGGTGGAGAGGGTTCTTATACGTACGTAATCACACTTCCTTCTACCGCGCATACCATTATCAGCGGGGCCAACAGTATGACCGTTACAACCTTTACCAGTAATCCGTCAGGAACAGGACAGCTTACCGGTGGTACGCAAACCCTTACCGTTGGTGCCACTTTAAATGTTGCTGCTGGCCAGGCTACTGGTGTTTATGCTTCAGAAACAGGATTCAATGTTACGGTTAATTACAATTGATCACCCGTTAGAAAGTTATATATGAAACTGATCCGCACACACGAATACCTGTTGCCGATATTGGCAGCTGTTTTTTTCAGTACACTTCTACTGCCCTCGGCCTCTTATGCCCAGGGCAACCTGTTGCTAACACCCAAACGACTTGTGTTTAACGGTGGCAGAACCAGCGAGAATATCAACCTTGCCAACTCGGGTAAAGACACGGCCCATTATGTTATTTCGATGATCAACTTTCGCATGACCGAAAACGGGGGATTTGAAGAAGTTTCTGAGGCCGAAATGGGAGGATTCTCAGCTGAACCACATATACGTTTTTTTCCCCGCCAGGTTACACTCGCACCCAATGAGGCACAGGTGATCCGTGTACAATACAGCCGAAACGCGCAACTTAACCCTGGCGAATACCGCTCACACTTATATGTAAGGGCACTGTCGAAACCAACGCCATTGGGAACAAAAGGAGCAGAAGTATCTTCCTCCATCGAGGTAAAACTGACGCCGGTTTTTGGTATTACCATCCCGGTGATCATCCGTATAGGCGAATCCAATACAACGGCAAGCATCAGCGGGCTCAGCTTAACAAAAACAGAAGATGCCGCTTCTTCCACTTTACATATGACCCTTAACCGGAATGGTAATATGTCGATCTACGGTGATATTACGGTAAAACATATAACACCCAACGGGCAGGTTACGCAGGTAGGTTTAGTAAAAGGACTGGCCGTTTACACACCTAATCTGTTACGTAATATAGAATTTGTACTGGAGAACAATCCACAGGTGGATTATCACACAGGTAAACTGGCAGTACAGTTTATCACCAATGCCGGAGCCAAGGATCAGAAAACAGTATCAGCGGAGTTGCTATTGCACTAACCTCAAAAATGGCATATGCGGAAAATTATCATTTTATATTGCTGGTTTTCCCTACTGTTTATTAGTATACTCCACGGCCAAACAGTAGTAGTTACTGATGATTCTACATATGTAACAGGCCAGGCCTCTGCCGTTCTGGATCTTAAATCCACTACCAGGGGTTTGTTGCCACCAAGGGTAACCGCAGCACAAAGAACTGCCATTGCCTCGCCCGCAACAGGTCTTTTGGTTTACCAGACAGATGGAGCTGCAGGTTATTATTTCTGGGACGGAGCGAAATGGCAACCTTTTGTAATAGGCCAGGGAGGTGTAAATCCTGTCAGTAAAACAGTATCTGCTACTTTAACAAAAACAGAAACCTTTGTCCTTGCAAGTAATGATATCTCACTAACCCTACCTGCTATTACATCTGCCGATAATGGTCTATCCATTACTGTAAAGAATATCGGTTCTTATGTACACCTGATATTCATCAAAGCGGAAGGAACAGGAAAGATTGATGTAACAACAGACAGTGTTGGTCTTACGCGTTGGGAAGCGTTAACATTTATTGCCTATGATGGAAATTGGCTTATTAAGAATAAAGAAAGCCGGCAGATTAACCTTTTGCATGTATCACTTGCCGGCAGTTGGACCAGCATTTCGGAAGCACTTGCATTTCTGGCAGTACATATGGTTGGTCCTTCATTATTAGTGCTGGGGCAGGGTACACACCTGATCTCATCCACGCAAACCATTAACCTTCCTTTCCCGCTTACTATAACGGCTTCAACATACGGACAAGCAACAATAGCAGCAGCTTCAGGTCTTGCGGGTACCCCTATGTTCAATTGCCAGTCAGAAACCCATTTTAAAATGCTCGATTTTACTGCCAGCTCACTTGCTTCATATGGAACGGCTGCCAACGAAGATGCTATTTGGCTAACAGGATCAGGTATTGCCTATACAATAAAAGACAATGTTTTCAGAAGTTTCAATAAAGCTGTAGCAATAAAATCGAACGTAGCACTTTGGATGTTTGAAAACGATATCCGGAATGCAGCTGGTGCGGGCATTGAGGTAGCCGCAGGCTCTGCCACCGGAACATCGTTAAAAATTTCCACAGTCAACTTTTTAGCTTGTGCCAAGGGAGTTAATCTTGTATCCGGCACTGGCGCAACAGTAGCTATTGGCAGCAACGTTTTTTATATGGCCAATTCAACAGATGTATGTGTGAACTATGTTCCGGCCACTTTTGCGCCTTATGTTAACATGCATATCACTGGAAATAGTTGGAATGGGATTGGTAATTTTTTACAAGGTTTTGATTTTACCAGAGCAGATGGAAGAGATGCCAACTCATTTATTGAAGGTAACCTGGGTGAAACCGATCATAGCCCTTCCTGCATCATCGGTGTGATCAACTATAATACGGCCACTACTCTTTCTACTGCCAATACCTGGTACAAAGCCGGCTGGGTCAATACTTTCGCCATTACTACCAATTGGGCTATTACCAATAACAGGATTCAGTTTTTATCCGACTTTAAAAGAGATGCCAAGGTTTTTATCTCGGGTAATTTATCCGTGGCTTCGGCAAACAGAACAATCTCAATCGCATTGGTAAAAAATGGCGTCAGTACCACTCAATATGGAGAAACCACTTTGCGCATAACAACGGGAAACCAACCGTTCCAGTTTTCAACAGTGATCTACCTGCAGAATATCAGTAAAAATGATTATTTCGAAGTCTGGTGCAGATCGACATCTTCCAATGATCTGGTCACGTTTCAGGACATACAGTGGTTAACAGAAACAAAATAAAAAAATGCTGTCAGCCAACCATATCAAAGTTCTCTGCATACTTTGTTGGATGTGGCCATTATCTGTAACGGCCCAGGGCATACAAATTCCGGCGGGTGCGTATGTGATAGCCAACCATGGCAATATTGTAACAAAATATAACTGGACCAATAACGGAAAATTTACGCACAATGGCGGATATCTTGTCTTTGCAGGTGATACCCAGCGTATCAATGGCAGCAAAAGCGATACTTTCTACAATGTTACCGTTGCCGCAGGAAGTAATACAACCATTGTTGCCGGCGGACAAACACTGAGAAATGTTCTGAAGAGCAATGGAACACTGCATGCTAATAACAACATCACGCTACTTGCCAATGCCACACGAACCGCATTGGTTGATGGCAGTGGCACCGGTAATGTGTTAGGTAATCTTACCATGCAGGGATATCTGCCATATGGTTTTGGTTATAAATATCTGGGCTCACCTTTCCAGGCAGCCACGGTAAATGAATTGTCGGGAGAAGTTAACCTGGGTGCTGCATTCCCTTCTGTTTACCGGCACGATGAGAACCAGGCATCCAACGGATGGATCACATATACCACGGCAACCGATACATTGAAACCCATGCGCGGATATGCCGTCCAGATGGGTATCGGCACCTCTGCAAAAACGATTGACCTGAACGGAGTGGTTAATAACGGAAATGTATCAATTGCACTCAGCAACACCAATCAAACGTATACCAAGGGCTTTAATCTTGTCAGTAATCCATACCCTTCTCCCATCAATTGGGATACAACCGGCTGGACCAAAACCAATATTGACAATACCGTTTATTACTTTGATGCGGATACTTCCGCTGCCGATCAATATGGTGGCGTATACAACAGTTATATCAATGGTGTATCCAGCGATGGCAAAGCCAATAATATTATTCCCGCCATGCAGGGATTTTTTGTTCATGTAACTGATGGTACTTTTCCTGTTGCGGGTACACTTGGTATCAGCAATGCTGCAAGGATAACCACGATCACTAAAACATACCGGCAACTGAATGGAGCTGACGGTATTCCTTTACTCAGGTTATGGGCTGGTTTTTCGGGCTATCCTTTATCCGATCCAACGGTGATTTATTTCCCGGATAATGCCTCCAGAAAATTCGACAAAACACGTGATGCCTTGAAATTTATGAATACCAGCAGCCGGGTACCTAACTTGTATTCCCTTGATGCATCCGGTGAAAAATTATCTATCAATGCCATACCCTTACCCGATAGCAGTACCCGTGTAGCGCTGGGCATACAGGGTACACAAAGCGGATCATTAACCTTTTTTACCACCGATGTTTCAGTTTTGCCGGGTAACCTGTATTGTTATCTGCACGATGCGTTAACCGGTATTTACCAGGATCTGAAAACCAACAAAAGTTACCAATGCCAGGTGGATGCCGGTACCCATCAACAGCGTTTCTCAGTGGTATTCAGCCATAAGCCTATTCTGCAAAACAGACCCGGAACAGAACCTGCAACATTAAACGACCGTTTTCAGGTAATCGGAGCCGGGCGCAACATCAGGCTAAGGTTTACCATCACTACGGGTGAGAAAGCCCTGATCCGAATAATCAATACGGCAGGTCAGGTATTATACACCAAAACATATTCACAAAGCGGCAATTATCCCCTGAACCTGTTATTGCCCCAGGGTATATACCAAGTAGTTTGTTATATGGATAACAACATTATCACCCGACAAATATTTGCAGGAGAATGACCAGGATCATCCATATCATCGGCCTGTTGCTGTTTCTACCGGTTGCAGTAAATGCACAACAGCCGCCGCCGCCGCCGCGGCCCATCGTACAGCCGCCGCCAGTACCGCCGCGGCCTATATCTATTTTTGCCAATCCTGAGCAGGGATTGATATTCGGTACTTTCTTCCGTGGTACCACCGGTGGCACTGTAATCATTTACCCCGATGGATCACGTTCTGTTACGGGAGATATTGTGCAATCCAATATCGGCGTTCCTTTTTCGCCCGCCATTTTTGAAGTAGAAGCAAACCAGGGTACCATTATAAGCATACTAAACGGGCCTGATGTACAACTCACCGGCAGTAATGGCGGGTCGGTTACCTTACAACTGGGAAATTCCATTCCGGGTTCCCCTTTTATTACAGCCGTACAGGCACCATCACGCACCATGATTAAGATCGGCGGCACACTGGTGGTAGGTGGTTCACTTATCAGCCCGTCGGGTTCTTACAGCGGAAATTTTTATGTCACATTCGTCCAACAATAAATGTTTCCCATTTGACGGGTAAGCACATACCATATGACCAACATTTATACCAATGGGTCTCACACAGAAACTTCTGCATGTATTGCTGCCTCTTGATCGTCTTTTGTTTGCAAACCAGGGTATCGCAGGCACAATTATCCCCATCTGCCGGGGCTCCTTTTTCTCCCCCATTTGATGAGATTATTATCGAAGTGTATGTAAAGGACATGGGAGATACCAGTGTTACTGCTTTGATCAGTGGCGAACAACTATGGCTTTCCCTGCCCGACATATTTTCATTTCTGAAAATTCCGAATAACAGTTCCGCCGGGGGGGATTCGCTTTCCGGTTATTTTTTTGGTACCGCTTCCGATTATCTTGTTGATCGTGTTCGGAAACAAATTTTTTTTAACAAAACCGCATTACCTATTCCTCAGTACGGGTTACTGCGCAGTAATAATACCCTGTACCTGCGCGTTGACCTGTTTGGCGAGTTGTTCAAACTCAATTGCCAGTTTGATTTCAGAAGTCTTTCCGTAAAATTGTTTACTACCCTGGAATTACCCATACTTGTAGAAAAAAGACAAGCATTCATACGAAGTAATATCGGGAAACTTGGGAACGAGCCAAATGCAGATTTTACCCTGAGGCGGGATAACGTGTTTTTTCGTACGGGTATGGCAGACTGGTCTTTTTTTACAACTACTGATTTAAAAGGCCAAAGCAATTTCCAAGCCAATCTCACCCTCGGTGCCGAAATCGCCGGCGGAGAATCTGTGCTGGCATTACGGTACAACTCCCATACAGCTTTTTCTTCCAAACAACAATCTTATTTGTGGCGGTATATCAACAATAACAACAAGTTGTTCCGGCAGGTATCGGTAGGAAGAGTTGCTATCAACCCGGTATCTTCCGTATTTGCACCGATCATTGGCGTACAGTTCAGTAACAGTCCTACCTTTTACCGGCGCAGTTTCGGCCTCTACCGTATTAACCGGTATACAGAGCCCAACTGGGTCGTTGAACTGTATGTAAACAATACGCTTGTTGATTACACAAAAGCGGATGCATCGGGGTTTTTCAGTTTCGATATTCCCATTGTGTATGGTAATACAAATGTGCGGTTACAATATTATGGTCCTAATTGTGAACAACGAATGGGAGAGACTAATATCAGCATGCCTTTTACATTCCTTCCCCCGGGGCAGCTTGAATACAATATAGTGGCCGGTGTACTGGAAGATGGTGCCTGGAGTAAATTTACCCGTGCCCAGCTTACTTTCGGCATGTTCAAAAGGCTTACTATGGGCGGCGGCGTAGAATACCTTTCTTCAATTGCCGGCCCAAAAGCAATGGCTTTTCTCAACGCCAATTTCAGGATCAACCGTAATTTATTGTTTACTTCCGAATACACACATGATGTACGATATACCATCACAGGTAATTACCGTTCATCTGCCAATGTATTGTATGAAGCAACGTACACAAAATACAAACAGGGACAAAAAGCCATCAACAACACGTATGTTGAAGAAAGAAAAGCTTCCATTTCTTATCCACTGAAATTTAAACACCTCAATACCTATACCAGGTTCAGTGTGTACCAGATCATACTCCCTACATATAAATACACTACAGTTGAGGTACTGTTCTCAGGCGCCATCTTCGGCTCCACCGGAAACATCAGTACATATGCTTTGTTTGCTGATAATGCAAAAACCTATCTCTACAGTAACCTTTCACTCACTATCCGGGTACCCGGAAAAATGTTGTTTCTGCCCCAGGCCCAGTATGAATACAATAATAGCCGTTTTATCTCCCTTAAAACAGGCCTGGAAAAACGGTTTTCAGCAAACGGGTACATCAACGCGTTTTACGAAAAAAACTATAAAAGCGATTTCCATAGTTTTAATATCGGTATCAGGTACGAATTACCGCATACACTGGCTGGAATGGACGTGCGTAAAAACAGTACCGGGGAATTTTCCATAATCAATTCTCTCAGCGGCAGTATTGTTCATGATAACCGGTCGTTTTACACCCGCTTTATCAGGGAGCCCAGTGTTGGCCGTGGGGGATTAATATTATTGACTTACCTTGATCTGAACAATAACAATAAATACGACAAAGGAGAACCAAGGCTCAAAGGCCTCAATTTCAGCATACAGGCCGGGCGAAGGGATGAAAACAAACACGATACAACCCTTATTGTCAGGGGCCTTGAAGCCTATAACAGTTTCATGATCACATTGGATCAGAATAGTTTTGATGAAATTTCATGGCAGATCAAATTGCATACCATTAAAGTGGAAATAGAACCCAACCAGTTCAGGGTATTGGAAATTCCCGTATCTATCATGGGAGAAGTAAACGGAACAATCTATGCACAAACGGAAATGGGTAAAAAAATACAGGAACGGATCCTCATCAATATCTACAACAAAACAGGAGAACTTGTGGCACATACTTTATCAGAAGCCGACGGTTTTTACAATTACCTCGGCCTTCCACCCGGCTCTTATACAGCTAAACCCGACCTTGATCAGATGCGTAAACTGGGACTGCGTCCCTTTCCCGTTTCCTGGAATTTCATGATAGAACCTGGCAGGTATGGCGATGTACAAAGTGGTATTGATTTTACTTTATTCCTGCTAAATAATTCTGAGCAACCTGATACCGCAAAAGAACAAAACGCTGAAAATGTACAGTTCAGCAAATCTCTTATACAGCTATATCTACCATACGGTAAAAAATAAACGGTCCCGTTTCCGGAACCGTTTATTTTTATAGTTACTCTATTAAACCAAAGTTATTTATACTGTGCCATCAACCCTTTGGCCATGTTTACCATTTTGGTAAGGCTCTCATCATTCAACTGTCCTTTTTTGAACTCAGCCAGCACATCAGGCAGTTTGTTCTCCATATCAGTTAAGAAATGAGCTTCAAACTCTTTTACCTTACGTACAGCAACGTCTTTCAACAGTCCTTGTGTACCGAGGTAAATGATCGCTACCTGCTTTTCAACAGACATAGGTGAATACTGCAACTGCTTCAGGATCTCCACGTTTCTGGCACCTTTGTCAATTACATTCTTGGTAGCCGCATCCAGGTCGCCACCAAATTTTGAGAAAGCTTCCAGCTCGCGGTACAGGGCCTGGTCAAGTTTCAGGGTACCGGCTACTTTTTTCATGGATTTAATCTGTGCATTACCACCCACACGGCTTACAGAGATACCCACGTTGATAGCCGGACGGATACCCGCATTAAACAGGTTACCTTCCAGGAAGATCTGACCATCGGTGATCGAGATCACGTTGGTAGGGATATAAGCAGATACGTCACCCGCTTGTGTTTCAATAATCGGCAGTGCCGTTAAAGATCCACCACCTTTAACGAGGTGTTTGATAGATGCCGGTAAATCGTTCATATTCTTGGCCACATCATCATTCGCAATCACTTTCGCAGCTCTTTCCAGCAAACGGCTGTGCAGGTAGAACACGTCACCGGGATAGGCTTCACGTCCCGGAGGTCTTCTTAACAACAGGGATACCTCACGGTAAGCCACCGCCTGTTTTGACAGATCATCATAAATGATCAGAGCCGGACGGCCTGTATCACGGAAGAACTCACCGATCGCAGCACCCGCAAACGGAGCGTAGAACTGCAGCGGAGCAGGATCAGAAGCGGAAGCACACACAATAGTTGTGTAAGCCATCGCGCCATTGTCGCTCAGGGTTTTCATCACACCGGCAACGGTAGATGCTTTCTGACCAACGGCTACATATATACAGTATACAGGTTTTCCTGCATCGTAAAATTCTTTCTGGTTGATGATGGTATCCACACAGATAGCGGTTTTACCGGTCTGGCGGTCACCAATTACCAGCTCACGCTGACCACGGCCTACCGGGATCATCGCATCAATCGCTTTAATACCGGTCTGTAACGGTTCTTTTACAGGCTCACGATAGATTACACCCGGTGCTTTACGCTCCAGTGGCATCTCGTACAGTTCACCGGTCAATGGACCTTTACCATCGATAGGTTCGCCCAGTGTATTGATCACACGGCCAACCACACCTTCTCCTACTTTGATAGAAGCGATCTGTCCGGTTCTTTTTACTTTGGCTCCTTCTTTGATCTCACCGCCTTCACCCATTAATACCACACCCACATTGTCTTCTTCCAGGTTAAGGGCAATGGCTTTTACACCATTTTCAAATTCTACCAGTTCACCACTACGTACGCCATTCAGACCGTACACACGGGCAATACCATCACCCACCTGTAATACGGTACCCACTTCTTCCAGTTCAGCGGAGGCATTGAAGTTGCTGAGCTGCTGCCGCAGTATCGCTGATATTTCGTCGGGTTTAATGTCTACCATGATTCTATCTGCTTTTAAATGTTATCGTGATTAAAATATATCGACTATCGAATGTTCTGTACAAACAGGTTCTTCGAGAATTGCTTTTTTACGTCTTTCAGATCGCGGAGAATGCTTGCATCTACGAGGTTATTATTGAACTCCAGTACAAAGCCACCGATCAGTTTTTCATCAACCGCTGTTTCCAGCTCAACTGTTCCTAAGCCCTGTGCATTTTTCACTTTGCTCTCGATGGCTTTCTTCAGCTCATCTCCCACTGCTACGGCGGTGGTCAGTTTTACCCTGTGTATGCCTTTGATCTCGTTGTACAGATCAACAAAAGCGAACGCGATCTCAGGTAATTCGCTTTCGCGGCCCTTCTTTACCAGCAGTGAATTGAATGCAGCAGTGATCTCACTCACTTTTCCTTTGGTCACTGCAGTAACAATACTGTTCTTCTGGTCGTTTTTGATGATCGGACTTTTCAGCAGAGAAACAAATTCCTTGCTGGCTTTACACACGGCCTGTAAATATTTCATATCCGCGTACACCACTTCCAGTTGACCTTTCTCTGTGGCAAGGTCAAGCAGGCTTTTGGCGTAACGGGTGGCTAAACGTGGATTAGGCATTTATTTTCAATTTGAAAATGTGTCAATTTGAAAATTTGAAAATTGATTAAATCTGATCTATTTGAACCTGCTGTTGGTTTTGCATTTTCAAATTCTCAAATTTTCAAATTCTCAAATTAATTCAGTTTCACTACTTCGGCTAAGTCATTGATGTATTTTTCCTGCTCAGCCTTATTGCTCAGTTCTCTGCGCAATACTTTCTCACTCACTTCAATCACCAATGCACCCACCTGGTTTTTCACATCGGTGAGGGCCGCGTTTTTCTGCTGGGTGATCGCCAATTGTGCATCGGCTACAATACGGTCGTATTCGGCTTTGGCTTTGTCTTTGGCTTCGCTGATCATCTTGGCAGCATGTTCTTTTGCTTCCTTGATCATCACAGCACGCTCTTCACGGGCCTGGGCCATCATGGCTTCGTTCTCGTTTTGCAGCGCAGCCATTTCAGCCTTCATCTTATCTGCCTTCAACAGTGCATCTTCAATACCCTGCTCACGATCAGTGATCGCTTGCAGGATGGGCTTCCAGGCAAATGCACGCAGTACAAAAAACAGTACAATAAAAGCAATCGTGCTCCAGAAAACAAGGCCGATATCCGGCAGTACCAATGGGTTTATTTCTAATAACATAAAAATCTTTTTGCGATTTGAGCTAGTTCATTCAAAAACAAAAATTATACAGGTCCTCGGCCCTTTGCGTTGAACCTGTATAATGCGTTCAATGGATTAACCATTACCCAACAGGGCAACTACCACGGCGAACAGGGCAACCGCTTCTACGAAAGCTGCGGCTACAATCATGTTTGCACGGATGTCGTTAGAGGCTTCCGGCTGACGGGCGATACCTTCTACGGCACCTTTACCGATCTGTCCGATACCGATTCCTGCACCGATAGCTGCTAAACCAGCACCAATTGCGGCAACACTTCCTACTACCATTTGTTTACGTTTTTAATTGTTATTGAAAAAAAATTATGATTAATGATGTGCTTCTTCATGATGGTGTTCTTCAATGGCCATTCCGATGTACATCGCACTCAGCATGGTGAAGATATACGCCTGCAGAAAAGCGACCAGTAACTCGATCAAACCAATGAATACTGCAAAAGGAACCGCGATCACTGATGCTACTGCCGTCTTAAAGATAAAGATCAGGCAGATCAGGCTCAATACCAGGATGTGACCGGCCGTGATGTTCGCAAACAGTCGGATCATCAGGGAGATCGGTTTGGTGAACACACCGATCAATTCGATAGGTGCAAGGAACAATTTCATGCTCCAGTGCATGCCCGGCATCCAGAAAATATGTTCCCAGTAACTTTTGTTGGCGCTCAGATTTACCAGGATGAATACAAATACGGCCAGTGTCATCGTGAACGCGATATTACCGCTCACATTGGCTCCACCCGGAAAAAACGGGATCAGGCCTAAAAAATTATTGATCAGGATAAGGAAGAAAACTGTTAACAGGAAAGGCATGTATTTGCCATGTTTCTTGCCGATATTGGGTTTTGCCACTTCATCGCGTACAAACAGGATAATGGGTTCGATAAAAGACTGCAAGCCTTTGGGAGCAGAAGTTATCCCACGCTTTTTATAGGCTGCGCCTACACTCAGAAAGATCAGCAGCAATACAAATACAGTAAATAATAAGGAAGCCACATTTTTGGTAATGGAGAAATCCCAGACTTTTTTAGACAGTTCCTTATCCAGTTCACCCGCAGCATTCACCACTTTCAGCTTTCCTTCAATCACTTTGTAATCGTAGTTGCCTTTGTAAACCACCTGCTCGTGATGCTCATCAACCAGGTTTTTAGAAGAAAATACCTCCAAGCCCTTATCTGAGTACAAAATTACCGGCAGGTACACCGAAGTGTGACCCCATAAATGCCAGCTATGGTCATCCTTGATGTGTTCGAGAATTGTTTCCGTAACATTGAAATCACCTTCCTTGGTCTTTTCATGACCGGCAGCAGCGGCTGTGTCTGTTGCAGCAGCTTCATGCTGGGCATGAAGTGCATTAGAAAACAGCACCATACATAGGCTGAAAGTCGCTACCAGTAAAGATTTTATGCATCTGCGGGCCATACCTGTTCCGAAATTTGCGGCAAAGATAGGGGGTAAGGGCTGAAAACCGGGCAGGAAAAGGGAGAAAAATATCAAGTCGTTCTGTCGCCCTTGTTTTCTTGTAATTCTTTAATTTTTTCCAGATAAATGACATCTATCTGGTCTTTGGGCCGGTTAGCAGCTTTCTTGGAAGCTATCAAATGGTTTATATGTAAAAATCTAACCATAACACCGTCAATTTCTCCCAATGCGGCCATCTCCAGGCATTCATCAAAACTATATTGCTCCAGTCCTTTAACGCCCACCATTACATCCAGGCGCAAACCATTATTCAGGTGAAAATCTGTCCAGCCGGGGATGAATTCAAGCGTTGCCAGCATCGGAAAATCACCCAACCCATATATATTAAACGCCATTCTCAATCTTTGCCTGTTTTCCGTGCTATCTTCAATCCAGATATCCATATCACCTGTAAATCGTTGATAACCATGCATATTAGTAGCATAACCTCCTATCATGATATACTTAACATTTTCGGTCTGAAGTGCTTTCCAGAACAGAAGAATCTCTTCATCAAAAATGTCCATGGCAGCAGGGCTATTTAGCTAAAGAATAAGGTTTGTGTGTGATCTTAGCTTTCTTGAGGGTCTGCTGAATTTTGTAAAGGGTGGTTGTCATTAAAAACCGTTCTTTCAGACTTCGGTTTAATCCGGCACGTA
>Ga0255338_1001673_pt1 | contig 39320 bp, 30 predicted proteins | sample MeOH1_35cm_T4_19_FD_203715 | JGI IMG/M metagenome (GOLD analysis project Ga0255338, IMG submission 203715) | Sandy soil microbial communities from University of British Columbia, Vancouver, Canada - MeOH1_35cm_T4_195 | ecosystem: Engineered > Artificial ecosystem > Sand microcosm > Unclassified ... | reverse complement strand
ATCCTCGGCACGGTGGGCGAGCCGATCAACCCGGAAGCGTGGATGTGGTACCACAAGAACGTCGGCGGCGAGCGCTGCCCGATCGTCGACACCTTCTGGCAGACCGAGACCGGCGGCCACATGATCACGCCGCTGCCGGGCGCGACGCCCACGGTGCCGGGCTCGTGCACGTTGCCGCTGCCCGGCATCATGGCCGCGATCGTGGACGAAGCGGGCCACGATATCCCGAACGGTTCGGGCGGCATGCTGGTCGTCAAGCGCCCCTGGCCGTCGATGATCCGCACGATCTGGGGCGACCCGGAGCGCTACAAGAAGAGCTATTTCCCGGAGGAAATGGGCGGCAGGCTGTACCTGGCGGGCGACGGTGCGGTGCGCGATGCCAAGACCGGGTATTTCCGCATCACCGGCCGCATCGACGATGTGCTGAACGTCTCGGGCCACCGACTGGGCACCATGGAAATCGAATCGGCGCTGGTTTCGAAGACCGACCTCGTGGCCGAGGCTGCCGTGGTGGGCCGCCCCGATGACATGACCGGAGAGGCGATCTGCGCCTTCGTCGTTCTCAAGCGTTCGCGACCGACCGGCGAGGAGGCCAAACAGATCGCCAACGAGTTGCGCAACTGGGTGGCCAAGGAGATCGGGCCCATCGCCAAGCCCAAGGACATCCGCTTCGGCGACAACCTGCCCAAGACCCGCAGCGGCAAGATCATGCGCCGCCTGCTGCGCTCCATCGCCAAGGACGAGGCGATCACGCAGGACACCTCCACGCTGGAGAATCCCGCGATCCTCGAGCAGCTAGCCGAGAAGCTGTAGTTGTCGGAGCCCATTGAAAAAGCCCGCTGTCGCGGGCTTTTTCTGTTCGGGGCCGCCGTGGAGCCGGCTTTGCCGGGCCGCTGGTGGCGCCCCCTGGGGGAGGCGGCCGCAGGCCGCTTCGGGGGGAGCCTTATTTCTGCGTCAGCACCCAGGCCGCCAGCTTCTTCGCTTCGGCTTCGTTGACCTGCGCATTCGCCGGCATGGGCACCGGGCCCCACACGCCGGAGCCGCCCTTCATGATCTTGACGGCGAGCTTGTCGGCGGCGTCTTTCTGGCCGGCGTACTTGGCGGCCACTTCCTTGTAGGCGGGACCCACGAGTTTCTTGTCCACGGCATGGCAGGCCATGCAGTTCTTGGCGGTGGCCAACGCCTGGTCGGCCAGCACGGGGAGGCAGGCCGCGGCGGCGACCAGCGCAAACAGGGCACGTTTCATCGTTTCCTCTCGAGTTGGGTTACATTGCTTCAACGCTATTGTAGTGAGCGCGGTTGACTCCTTTGTCATTGTCCGGTAAAGCCCGAGAGACCGCACAAAACGTCGGAGATTGACACCATGTTGTTCCTGGGCCTCGGAATCGTCCTGCTGGCATTGAAGTATTTCGAGATCGGCCCGGTCGCCTTGTGGGAGTGGTGGTGGGTGCTTTCGCCCTTCGCCCTGGCCGTCGCCTGGTGGGCCTGGGCCGACTGGTCGGGCTACACCAAGAAGAAAGCGGTGGATAAGGAAAACGCGCGCAAACAGGCGCGTATCGACAAGAGCCGCGAAGCCCTGGGCATCAAGACAAAGCGCCGCCGCTGATGCGCCGTCCCGAGCGGCCCGGATCGGCCGGCCGCGCGAACAGGCGGTGCATGAGCGTGCGCATCCATTGATGTCCCGGGTCCCGCGCTGCGCTGGCGTGCCAGCACAGCCGCACATCGTAGAACGGGGCGCCCGGCAATTGCCAGACCTTGAGGTCGAACCGCTGACCCAGGCTCTTCGCGTAGGCGTCGGGCACGATGGCCATGAGGTCCGTCGTCTGGGCCAGCTCGGGCAGCGCGCCGAAGTGGCGGGCCCGAAGCACGATCCGGTCGGCGAGTTTCATCCGCGCCAGCATCTGCTCGACGCTGCTGTGGAAAGTCGCGGTCGGCGAGGCGACGACCAGCGAGGCCCGGGCCAGTTGGGCCGGTGAGAGCGAACGGCCCGCGCGGCCGGTGGCGGGGCGCCATTCGCGCGAGGTGATGGCCACGTACTGTTCGCGAAAGAGCAGCTCGGCATACACCCCTCGGTGGCGCGGCTGCAGGATGCCCACCGCGAAGTCGATCTCCCGCATCTCCAGCGCCGCCGCCACGTCGGCCGCGGCCACCGAAATGTTCGCCAGGCGTGCTCGCGGGGCGCTCGCGCGCAGGGCCGCGGCGAGCGGCGGCAGGAACAGCATCTCGCCCAGGTCCGAAAGCGACAGCTTCCAATGGATGGCGCTGGTCGCGGGGTCGAACTCCTCCTTGCCGGTCACGGTCTCCTCGAGCGAGCGCAACTGGGCCAGCACGGCCGGCGTCATGCGTTCGCACAGGCGGGTGGGCTGCAGGCCGCCCGGCGCGCGGACGAACAGATCATCGTCGAAGAAGTGGCGCAGCCGTGCCAGCGCGTTGCTGGTGGCCGACTGCGACAGCGACAGCGCCTTTCCCGCCGCGGTGACGGAGCGCGTGCGGTGGATGGCGGCGAGCACGCGCAGCAGGTTCAGGTCGAACTGGCGGAAATTCATGGGCGCCGGGGCTTTCAGGGTTGTCCCTGATTATTGACGAAACGGATGCACCGCATGCAAAGAATCCATTCGCCAGATGGGTGTCGGCTGCGTAAATTGCGGCGATGACGAATCTGGACATCCCCCATGGCTGAGCGTTCCTTTGCGACCGAGGTGACCAAGTTGCGCCTCGGCGATGGCGATGAGTTCCGCGGCGAAGGCATCCTGGCCGTGACCAAGGCCCTGCTGCAATCGGGCGTCTCCTACGTGGCCGGCTACCAGGGCGCCCCGGTCTCGCACTTGATGGATGTGCTCACCGATGCCAACGAGATCCTGCGCGAGCTGGGTGTCCACTTCGAGCACAGCGCCTCGGAAGCGACTGCCGCCGCCACGCTGGCCGCTTCGGTGAACTACCCGTTGCGAGGGGCCGTCACCTTCAAGTCCACGGTCGGCACCAACGTGGCGTCCGACGCGCTGGCCAACCTGGCCTCGGGCGGCGTGACGGGCGGCGCGCTGGTGATCGTGGGCGAGGACTACGGCGAAGGTTCGAGCATCGTGCAGGAGCGCTCGCATGCCTTCGCGATGAAGTCGCAGATGTGGCTGCTCGACCCGCGGCCCAACCTGCCCAGCATCGTCCGCGCGGTGGAACAGGGCTTCGAACTGTCCGAGGCGAGCAACACGCCGGTCATGCTGGAACTGCGCATCCGGGCCTGCCACGTGTATGGCCACTTCACGACCCGGGCCAACCGGCGCCCCGCGTACACGCTGAAGGACGCGATGGAAAATCCCCGGCGCGACGTCAACCGGATCGCGTTGCCGCCCGCGACCTACCTTCACGAGCAGGAGAAGGCGGCCCATCGTTTGCCGGCCGCCCTGCGATTCATCCAGGAACGCGGGCTCAACGAGTGGTTCGCCGAAGGCGCGCAGGATTTCGGCATCGTGATGCAGGGGGGCCTGTACAACGCGGTCCTGCGGGCACTGGAACTGCTGGGCCTGGCCGACGCCTTCGGGCGGTCGCAGGTACCGCTCTACGTGCTGAACGTGACGTACCCCCTGGTGGACGAGGAGTTCACCCGGTTCTGCGCCGGCAAGCGCGGCATCCTGCTGGTCGAGGAGGGGCAGCCCGACTTCATCGAGCAGGCGGTCAACGCCCTCCTGCGCAAGGCCGACGTCCAGACACGGGTGCACGGCAAGGATTTCCTGCCCATGGGCGGCGAGTACACCGGCGGCGTCGTCGTCAAGGCGGTCACCGCCTTCATCCAGCGCTATGCGCCGGGGCTGCTGGAAGGCGTGACACTGCCCACTGCGGCCCGGCCAGGCCCGGTGCCGGCCATGATGCCGGGCAACCCCAGGGCTTTCGCTATCCAGGCCGCAGCCAACGAGGTGCAGCCGCGTCCCCCCTCGTTTTGCACCGGCTGTCCCGAGCGCCCGATCTTCACCGCGATCAAGCTGCTCGATCGCGAACTGGGGCCGCACCACGTGAGCTGCGACATCGGCTGCCACCTGTTCTCGATCCTGCCGCCGTTCAACATCGGCGCCACCACCATGGGCTACGGCCTGGGCTGGGCCGGCGCGTCGGCGTTCAACACGCAGGAAACCGGCAAGCGCACGCTGTCGATCATGGGAGACGGCGGCTTCTGGCACAACGGCCTCACCAGCGGCGTCGGCAATGCGGTGTTCAACCAGTCCGACAACGTGCTGGTGGTCATCGACAACGGCTACTCCGCCGCCACGGGCGGGCAGGACCTGCTGTCGTCCAAGGCAGTGAACCCGCTGCGCAGCACCAACAACCCGATCGAGCGCGCGGTGCGCGGCGTCGGCGTCAAATGGGTGCGCAGCGTCACCAACACCTACAGCGTCGCGCAGATGCGCGACACGCTGCGCGAAGCCCTGACCAGCCGCGAAAAGGGTCCCAAGGTCATCGTCGCCTCCAGCGAGTGCATGTTGAACCGGCAGCGCCGCGTCAAGCCGCTGGTGCGCCAGGCCATTGAAGGCGGACAGCGGGTCGTGCGCGAGCGCTTCGGCATCGACCCGGACACCTGCACCGGCGACCACTCGTGCATCCGGCTGTCGGGCTGCCCATCGCTCACCATCAAGCCCAACCCGGACCCGCTGCGCCGCGATCCCATCACCACGGTCCTCGACAGTTGCGTGGGTTGCGGCCTGTGCGGCGAAGTTGCCGACGCGGCGGTGCTGTGCCCCTCGTTCTACCGGGCCGAGATCATCAACAACCCCTCGCGGTGGGACCGGCTCCGGCAGCGCGTGCGTGCGGCCATGATCGGCTGGCTGCAACGCCGCATCGATCGGCGCCTGGAAGGCCTCGCGGCATGACGGCCCGCGCCATCTCGATCGCCATCCTCGCCATGGGCGGCGAGGGCGGCGGCGTGCTGGCCGACTGGCTGGTGGACCTGGCCGAGCGGAACGGCTTCGCCGTGCAGGCGACATCGGTTCCCGGCGTGGCCCAGCGCACCGGCGCAACCATCTACTACCTGGAGATGTTTCCGCAGGCCGAGGTCCCCGCCGGCGAGCGCCCCGTGCTGGGCTTGAACCCGGTGCCCGGCGAGGTGGACATCGTCGTCGCCTCCGAGCTGATGGAGGCGGGCCGGGCGCTGCAGCGCGGGCTGGTGACGCCCGAGCGCACCACCCTGGTTGCATCCACGCATCGGGTCTATTCCATGACGGAGCGCACGGCCGTGGGCGATGGCCGCGTCGATGCGCAGAAGATCCTGGACGGGGCCGGCGCGGCGGCGCGCCACTTCATCGGCGCCGATTTCGGGGCGCTGGCCGATCGCACCGGCAGCTTGATCAGCCCCGTCCTGTACGGCGCGCTGGCGGCGTGCGGCGCGCTGCCGTTCACACGCGAGCAATTCGAGCAGACCATCCGCGCGGGCGGTGTGGGTGTCGGCTCCAGCCTCCAGGCGTTCGCCGCGGGCTTCGAGGCTGCGCGCGACGGCCCGGACGCTGGGGCCGCGCCCGCCGTCTTGCCGGCCGTCGGCCCGCGCCTGGCGGCGCTGGCGCGGCGAATCGAGGCGGAGTTTCCCGCGGCCGTGCACGCGACCCTGCGGTTGGGCATCCTTCGGCTGGCCGACTACCAGGACGTCGCGTATGCCGGGGAATACCTGGACCGGCTGACCCCGTTGCGCCGCTGCGGGCAGGAACTGCTGGACGAGACCGCGCGCTATCTCGCACTGTGGATGAGTTACGAGGACACGATCCGCGTGGCGGACCTCAAGACCCGGCGTTCCCGCTTCGACCGGGTGGCTGGCGAGGTGAAGCTCACGGCCCGGCAGCAGTTGGACATCAGCGAATTCATGCATCCGCGCATCGAGGAGGTCGCCGACACGTTGCCCGCCGGCCTGGGGCGCTGGTTGCTGGCGACAGGCTGGGCGCGTGCCTGCGTCGAGCCGTTCACGCGGCACGGCCGGGTGGTCAAGACCAGTTCGCTGCGCGGCTACCTGATGCTGTACCTGCTTGCTTCCCTGCGGCGCTGGCGGCGCAAGTCATTGCGCTTCCAGATCGAACACGGGCGAATCGGCGAATGGCTCGCAGCGATCGGGCGGCTGTCGGGCGACGATCCGGCGCTCGCCCTCGAGCTGGCACGCTTGCAGCGGCTGGTCAAGGGGTATGGGGACACCCACGCCCGGGGCTGGGGCCACTTCCAGCGGCTGGTGGGGGCGCTGCCGGTGCTGCAGGCGAGGCCGGACGGCGTCCAGTCGCTGCGCGACCTGGCCCGGGCGGCGCTCGCGGACGACGACGGGCAGGCGCTGGAGAAACTGTGGGCGTCTGTGCGAATTGACGGCGCCCAGCCAAGTGTTTAACTTCGACCGACGTACAAAAGGAGACAAGCATGACGACATCACGTGTATTCAGGACCGCCGCAGCCCTGCTGCTGGCGGGCTTCGCTGCCGCGGCCGGCGCACAGGAAGCCAGCTTGCGGCTGGTCAGCGCCTTCGCCGAGAACGGCATCTACGTGCAGCGCCTGCAGCCGTGGATCCAGAAATTCAACGCGGAGGGCAAGGGCGTCCTGCAGATCAATTTCATCGGCGGGCCGAAAGCCATCCCGCCGTTCGAGGCGGGCAACGCCGTGAAGACCGGCGTGGTGGACATGGCGCTCGCCACCGGGGCGTTTTATACGAACGTGATGCCGGAGGCCGATTTCCTCAAGCTCACCCAGATCCCGGTGGCCGACCAGCGCAAGAACGGCGCCTTCGACGCGATCAACAAGGTCTGGAACGAGAAGGGCAACATGCAGTACCTGGCCCGCATGGTGGAGAACCAGCCGTTCCACATCTACACCACGAAGAAGATCGACAAGCCCGACCTCACCGGCCTGAAGATCCGCATCACGCCGGTTTATCGCGACTTCTTCCAGTCGCTCAACGCCAACGTCATCACGACGCCGCCCGGCGAGGTGTACACGGCGCTGGAGCGCGGCGTGGTGGACGGCTACGGCTGGCCCATCGGCGGCATCTTCGACTTGAACTGGCACGAAATGACCAAGTTCCGGGTCGACCCGGGCTTCTACGATGCCGAGGTGTCGCTCATCATGAACCTGCCTTCGTACAAGAAGCTGAGCGAGCCGCAGCGCGCCTACCTGCAAAAGCAACTGCTGGCGCTGGAAGCGGAGAACACGTTCTGGGCCCGCTACACCACGGATGAAATCGCCCGCCAGGACAAGGCCGGCATCCAGGCCATCAAGTTCGACGCCGCCACGGCCAAGGCCTTCCGCGACAAGGCCTATGACGTAGGCTGGGCCAGCGCGGCCAAGCAGAGCCCCGAAGTCGCGGCCCGCTTCAAGAGCCTCTTCTCCCGGTGATCGACCGGCTCTCCGGCATCTACGGCCGCCTGCTGGCGGGGCTGGCCCTGGTGGGCTGCGCCATTCTCCTGGCCATGATGGTCATCATCGTGGCCGACGTGGGGCTGCGCAACATCGCCGTGCCCGGCCTGCCGCGCGGCCTGGCCTGGAGCAACGAGATTTCGGAGCTGTTCCTCTACCTCATCACGATGTGCGTCGCGCCCTGGCTGCTGCGCCAGGGCCAGCACATCCGGGTCGATATCCTGCTGCAGTCGATGCCGCCCCGGCTGGCCTGGTGTTGCGAGTGGCTGGGCGACCTGATCGGGTTGGCCTGTTGCTGCGTCATGGCCTGGAACGGGACGCGCGCCGCCTGGTCCAGCTATTTGTCCGGCGCCGTGAACATCAAGACCCTCGTCACGCCGGAATGGTGGGGACTGGCGCCGCTGCCGGCGGTGTTTCTCCTGCTCGCCGCGGAAATGATCTTCCGCATGGTCCGCCTGCAGCGGGCCGAACGCGGCCCCCGCCACGACGCGGTGAGCGCGGCATGAGGCGGCCCTCATGACCAGCTGGGGCCTGGCGGCCTTGATGATGCTCGGAGGGTCCACCGCACTGCTGTTCATCGGCATGCCGGTGGCGCTGACTTTCATCACCGTCAACATCGTGGGCGCGTGGCTCTACATGGGCGGCGAGGCCGGGCTCGCCCAGCTTGCCCGCAGCAGCGTCAGCTCGGTCGCGGCGTTTTCGCTGACGCCGATCCCGCTGTTCGTGCTGATGGGTGAAGTGTTGTTCCACACCGGCCTGGCGCTGAAGGTGATCGAGGGCGTCGAGCGCCTGATCCGCCATGTGCCGGGGCGACTGGCCGTCGTCGCCGTGGTGGCGGGCACGGTGTTCTCCGCCATCTCCGGTTCGACCATCGCCACCACCGCGATGCTGGGGTCGCTGATGCTGCCCGTCATGCTGGCGCGCGGTTACCACCCCACGCTGGCCACCGGGCCGATCATGGCGATCGGCGCGGTCGACATGCTGATCCCGCCTTCGGCGCTGACGGTGCTGCTCGGCTCGCTGTCCGGCATCTCGATCTCCAAGCTGCTGATCGGCGGCGTCGTGCCCGGCGCCATCCTGTCTGTTGCTTTCGTGCTCTGGATCGTCATGCGCGTGCGCATCAGTCCCCACCTGGCGCCGCCCGATGAGAACGAGGTCCGCTACACCGGCTGGGAGCGCTGGAAGCCGTTCTTCGGCTACGTCCTGCCCACGTTGTCGATCTTCGGCATCGTGGTCGGCGCGCTGGCCGGAGGCTGGGCCACGCCCACCGAGTGCGCGGCGCTGGGCGCCTTCGCCACCATGGTCCTGGCCGTCGCCTACCGCGCGCTCACCTGGGAGGCGCTGCTCAAGTCGCTCCAGGGCACGGCCGGCATCTCGGGGATGATCCTGTTCATCATCCTGGGTGCCACGACGTTCGCGCAGATCCTGTCGTTCTCGGGCGCCAGCAACGGGCTGGTGCAGTTCATCACGGGGCAGGGGCTGTCCACGCCCATGATCATCGCCGGCATGATGCTGCTGCTGATTTTTCTAGGCATCTTCGTCGACCAGGTCAGCATGATGATGATCACGCTGCCGATCTTCATGCCGATCGTGCAGTCGCTGGGCATCGACGTGATCTGGTTCGGCGTGATGTTCCTCATCTGCATGCAGCTGGGCCTGTTGCTGCCGCCCCATGGCCTGCTGCTGATGACGATGCGGGGCGTGGCGCCGCCCACCGTCACGATGGGGCACATCTTCGCGGCCGTCGTGCCTTATGTCGTCATGAGCCTGCTGCTGCTTGCGGCCGTGTTCTGGATTCCGCCGATCGCGACCTGGCTGCCGAAGTTGATCGGGTAGCCGCTCGGTCTGCCTCGCGTCGCGTCGCGTCAGGCGGTACCCGGCAGCGGCTCATACTGTGACGGTCGGCGCGATTCGCGCCGACTCGCCTTGCCGCGCGGCATAGCCCACCCGCACGCGGCTTTGCCGCGATGTGGAGGCGTGGGAAACAGATGATCGATGCCGGATCCAGTCCGGCAATGCGATCGTCGCGACGCCGGACGGATGATCAGTAGTTGTCCAGCACCGCACCCTTGCTGGCGCTGGCCGCATTGAAAGCGAATTTCGCCTGCACGCCGCGCGTGTAGCGCGGCGCCGGCGCGGTCCAGGCAGCGCGGCGCTTCGCGATCTCCGCCTCCGGCACGTTCAGCTCGAGTTTCAGCTGGTGCGCGTCAATGGTGATCGAGTCGCCTTCGTTCACGAACGCGATGGTGCCGCCCGCGGCCGCTTCCGGCGCGACGTGGCCCACGACCATGCCCCAGGTGCCGCCGGAGAAGCGCCCGTCGGTGATCAGGCCCACGCTCTCGCCCAGGCCCGCGCCGATGAGTGCCCCTGTGGGCGCGAGCATTTCGGGCATGCCCGGCCCGCCCTTGGGGCCGAGGTAGCGCAGCACCATCACGTCGCCGGCCTTGATCTTGCCGTCCAGGATCGCCTGCAGCGCCGATTGCTCGTCGTCGAACACGCGCGCCGGCCCGGTGATCACCGGGTTCTTCAGCCCCGTGATCTTGGCCACCGCGCCTTCGGGCGACAGGTTGCCCTTGAGGATGGCGAGGTGACCGTGCTCGTACATCGGTTGGGTGATCGGGCGGATCACGTCCTGGTCCTTGCGGGGCTCGTCGGGAATGTCCTTCAGCACCTCGGCGATGGTCTGGCCGGTGATGGTGACGCAGTCGCCGTGCAGCAGGCCGGCCTTGAGCAGCATCTTCATCACCTGCGGGATGCCGCCTGCCCTGTGCAGGTCGACGGCCAGGTACTTTCCGCTGGGCTTCAGGTCGCACAGCACCGGCGTCTTCTGGCGGATGCGCTCGAAGTCGTCGATGGTCCAATCCACGCCCGCCGCGTGCGCGATCGCCAGGAAGTGCAGCACGGCGTTGGTCGAGCCGCCCGTGGCCATGATCACGGCCACCGCGTTCTCGATCGCCTTCTTCGTCACGATGTCGCGCGGCTTGATGTCCTTCTTGATGGCCTCGATCAGCACCTTGGCCGATTCCTTCGCCGAGTTCATCTTCTCGTCGTGCGGATTCGCCATCGTGGACGAATAGGGCAGCGAGATGCCCAGCGCCTCGAAGGCCGACGACATGGTGTTGGCCGTGTACATTCCGCCGCACGAGCCGGTGCCGGGGATGGCGCGCATCTCGATCTCGCGCAGGTCCTCGTCGCTCATGTTGCCCGCGGCGTTCTGGCCGACGGCCTCGAACACGCTGACGATGTTCAGGTCCTGGCCTTTCCAGTGCCCGGGCAGGATGGTGCCGCCGTACACGTAGATGGCGGGCACGTTGGCGCGCAGCATGCCCATCAGGCCGCCCGGCATGTTCTTGTCGCAGCCGCCGATCACGACGACGCCGTCCATCCACTGGCCCTGCACGCAGGTCTCGATGCAGTCGGAGATCACCTCGCGGCTGACCAGCGAGTACTTCATGCCCTCGGTGCCCATGGCCATGCCGTCCGAGATCGTCGGCGTGCCGAACACCTGCGCGTTGCCGCCGGCCTCCTCGATGCCCGCGATGGCCGCATCGGCCAGCTTCTGCAGGCCGCTGTTGCAGGGCGTGATCGTGCTGTGGCCGTTGGCCACGCCGACCATGGGCTTCTTGAAGTCGCCTTCCTCGTAGCCCATGGCGTAGTACATCGAGCGGTTGGGGGCGCGCGACTTGCCCTCGGTGATGTTCCTGCTGCGGGGGTTGATCGGGATGATTCTGGTGGCCATGGCTGCTCTCTCGGACGAAGAAAAATGAGGGAAGGCCAGAAGTATGCGCCGCCCCCGTGATTCTTTCCAATCCGTTTTCCAGCGTCGATTAATATGTGGGGCGTATGAGCCGCCGGGCCGTTCCCAAGGCTCATGGCACCGCAGCAGTCGTGCGGAGGTAACCCAATGACCCACCCCCTGGTCGAGCTGCGCCTGTGGCGCCAGTTCATCGCCGTCGCCGAAGAGCTGCACTTCGGCCGCGCGGCCTTGCGCCTGCACATGACGCAGCCGCCGTTGACCCAGGCCATCGCCCACCTGGAGCAGCTGCTGGGCGTGCGCCTGTTCGAGCGCACCAAGCGCAGCGTGCAGCTCACCACCGCGGGCGAGGCCCTGCTGCCGGAGGCGCGCGAGCTGCTGGCCCGCGCCCTCGCGCTGCCGGCCCATGCCCGGTCGGCCGCGCATGGCGAGGTGGGGCGGCTGCGGCTGGCCTTCGTCTCCACCGTCGGCTTCGGCCTGCTGCCGCAATGGGTGCGCGCGTTCCGCACGCTCTACCCGCAGGTCGAGTTCGAGCTGATCGAAGCGACGGGCGACGTGCAGCTGCAGGCGCTGGAGCGCGGCGACATCGACGCCGGCTTCATGCTGCATTCCCCCGGCTTCGCGCCCGAGGGCCTGCAGCACCTGCGCATCGCGCGCGAGCCGCTCGTCGTCGCGCTGCCGGAGCCTCACGCGCAGGCCACCGCGCGCAGCCTGTCGTACGGCTCGCTGCTCGACGAGGCGCTGGTGATCTTCCCGCGTCGCATCCTGCCCTCGCTGCACGACGCGATCTTCGGCATGTACCACGCCGCGGGCCGCACGCCGCGCATCGCCCAGGAGGCGATCCAGATGCAGACCATCGTGAACCTGGTGTCCGCCGGCCTGGGCCTGGCGTGGGTGCCGGACAGCGTCCGGCAGTTCCAGCGACCCGGCGTGGTGTACCGACTGGTTCCGGGCAGGCGGGCGCAGGAGGTGCCGGGCTGCGAGACGACGCTGGTGTGGCCGCAGTCGGCGAATCCGACGCGCGACCTGTTCATCGAGTTCGCGCGCGGCCGCCTGGCGATCCGCCATTGATGGGCTGCGCCGGCGCGGTCGTTGCCGCACAATACGCCGCATGCTGACGTTTCCCCGAATCGACCCGGTCGCCCTGCAGATCGGCCCCCTCGCCATTCACTGGTACGGCCTGACTTACCTCGCTGCGTTCGGCCTGTTCCTGCTGCTGGCCCTCTGGCGGCTGCGCCACGAGCCGTTCGCTTCGGTCAAGGGCCCCGGCGCCTGGAGCCGCAAGGATGTGGAGGACATGCTCTTCCTCGGCGTGCTCGGCGTGGTGGTGGGCGGCCGGCTGGGCTACTGCCTGTTCTACAAGCCCGGCTATTACCTCACGCATCCGCTGGAAATCTTCTTCGTCTGGCAGGGCGGCATGAGCTTCCACGGCGGCATGCTGGGCGTGATCGCGTCGCAGTGGTGGTTCGCGCGCTCGCGCGGCAAGCCGTTCTGGCAGGTGATGGACTTCGTCGCCCCTTGCGTGCCCACCGGCCTCGCCGCGGGCCGGGTCGGCAATTTCATCAACGGCGAACTGTGGGGCCGCGCGGCCGATCCCTCGCTGCCGTGGGCCATGATCTTCCCGCAGAGTGGCTCCCTGCTCCCGCGCCACCCGTCGCAGGTGTACCAGTTCCTCCTCGAAGGGCTGCTGCTCTTCATCGTGCTCTGGCTCTACGCCCGCAAGGAGCGCAGGCAAGGGCAGGTCGCCGCGGTGTTCCTCATCGGCTACGGCGTGCTGCGCTTCGTGGCCGAGTACTTCCGCGAGCCGGATGCGCACCTGGTCTGGCTGCAGCAGTCCACCGGCTTGTCCATGGGCCAGTGGCTGTGCATCCCCATGGTGGTGGCCGGGATCGGGCTGTGGCTGTGGTTCGGCCGCCGGCCGGCCGCCGTGCCCGCCAAGGCCAGGTAGTTTCCACACGCGATTGCCTCCACGGAGCGGCGTTCCCGTTCCATAATTACCTGTAATTATTGAAAATCAGGAAACACGGAGCCGTCCATGCGCCTGGTCCACAACTCGCTGCACGACGAAGTCGCCGCGCAATTGCGCGACCGGATCTTCGCGGGCGAGTTGCTGCCCGGCATGTTCCTGGACGAAGCGCGGCTGGCCGGGGAATTGCAGATTTCGCGCACGCCGCTGCGCGAGGCGCTCAAGGTGCTGACGGCCGAAGGCCTGGTGCGCCACGAGCCGCGCCGCGGCTGCTTCGTCAACGAGGTGACGGAGCAGGACCTCGACGAGATCTTCCCCGTGATCGCGTTGCTGGAGGGCCGCTGCGCCCGCGAAGCCGCGACCAACGCCACCGACGCCGACCTGCTCGACCTGGAGACGCTGCACGACAAGCTCAACCGCCACGCCAGGGCGAAGCGCATCAACGATTACTACACGGTCAACTTCGCGATCCACGAGGCCATCATCGCCCTGGCCCGCAACCGCTGGCTGGCGCAGGTCATCGGCGACCTGCGCAAGATCGTCAAGCTCTCGCGGCTGCAACAGCTGCACGCGCCCGGGCGCCTGGAGCAGAGCCTGAGCGAGCACATGGCGGTGTTCGCCGCGTTGAAGGCGCGCGACCCCGAGGGCGCGGAAGCGGCGATGCGCACCCACCTCACCCGCCAGCGCGAGGCCTTGCGCCGCCTCGCGCGCGCGCAGAAATCGAGGCTGGTGCCATGAGCCGCAGGGCCGCTCCCAGGGCTAATGGGACCGCAACACGCAATGCGGAGGTTGCCCAATGAACTCGAATCACTGGCTCTCTCGCAGCGTCTCGCTGCTGCGTCCCGGGCTGGAGCCCCGCGCCGTCGCGGCGGTTTCCGCCGCCGGTGAATCCTCGCAGCGCGATGCGCCCACGGGCCGCTCCACCCGCGAGCGCCTGAAGGCCACGCTGCGCCGCCACCAGGAGGCACTGTCCCCGCGCGTGCTGCGCCGCACGCTCACAGAGCTGCAAGCCATCATCGACCCGCAGGTGGGCGAAGTCGAAGGCGGGCGCCGCGCCAGGGGCGTCGCCGGCTGGTACACCCAGGCCACGCCGGAGCAGCGCCGCGATTGCTGGCTGCTCATGAGCGAGCAGTTCGCGCCCGACCCGAAGAAGATCCAGGCGATGCGCGCCCAGTACGAGAGCGCGCAAGGCACGCCCGAGGAAGGGCAGGCGGAGATCCGCCTGCGCAAGGCCTTCGTCTCGCCGCGCACGCGCCTGCTGCAGCGCTTCGCGGTGTTCCCCGAGGGCATGCGGTTCCTGGTGGACCTGCGCGCGGAGCTGCTGCCCCACCTGAAAGCCGACAAGCGCCTGCTGGCCCTCGATGCCGAGCTGGAAAACCTGTTCTCGACCTGGTTCGACGTGGCGTTCCTCGAACTGCGGCGCATCAGCTGGGACTCCCCGGCGTCGCTCATCGAGAAGCTGATCAAGTACGAGGCCGTGCACGACATCCGCAGCTGGGGCGACGTGAAGAACCGCCTGGACAGCGACCGGCGCTGTTACGGCTTTTTCCATCCGCGCCTGGACAGCGAGCCGCTGATCTTCGTCGAGGTGGCGCTGATGGACGCGATGGCCGCATGCATCACGCCGCTGCTGGACGAAGCGGCGGCCCCGAGCGACCTGGGCAAGGCCACCACGGCCATCTTCTACTCGATCAGCAGCACCCAGCCCGGACTGCGGGGCGTGAGCTTCGGCGATTCGCTCATCAAGCGGGTCGTCGAGACGCTCAAGGGCGAGTTCCCGAAGCTCAAGGCGTTCGCGACGCTGTCGCCGATCCCGGGGTTCAGGCCATGGCTGGCCAGGAACGCGGGCGCGATGCTGGCGAAGCTGCCCCCCAAGCAGCGCGCCGAACTCGGGCGGGCCCTGGGCGGCGAGCCCACGGCGGAGCACCTGCTGGCCGCCCTGGACATGCCGCTCGAACTCGACGCGAAGTCGCCGGTGCGGCTCATGGTCATGCGCTGCGCTGCGCAGTACCTCGGCCGCGAGGTGCAGGAGGATAGGCCGCTCGACCCCGTGGCGCGGTTCCACCTCGGCAACGGCGCGCGCATCGAACGCCTCAACTGGGCCGGCGATCCGTCGCACAAGGGCGTGAAGCAGTCTTATGGCCTCATGGTGAACTATTTGTACGACCTCAAGCGCCTGGACAAGCACCGCGCGCTGTTCTCTCAGGGACAAATCCCGATTTCGGGAGCCATCGAAGACCTGTACCTTTGAACTTTTTTTGCCGACACATCCATAACGAGGAGACAAGACCCATGGACCACAGCCTTTCCCGGCGAGACATCTTGCGAGCGGCCGCCGCCGCCGGAGCCGTTTCGCTCAGCCCGTTCGCGCAAGCGCAATCCTGGCCCACCAAGCCGGTGATGATGGTCGTGCCGTTCCCGGCCGGCGGCGGCACGGACGCATTCGGGCGCCCGCTGGCGGCCCAGTTCGCCAAGCAGACCGGCAAGCAGCTCATCATCGACAACAAGGGCGGGGCGGGCGGCACCGTGGGCGCGAGCGTGGCCTCGCGCGCGGCCGCCGATGGCTACAACCTGTTCATGGGCGCGGTGCACCACACGATCGCCCCATCCATGTACCCCAGGCTGGACTACGACCTGGAGAAGGATTTCGTCCCCTTGGCGCTCGTGGCCAGCGTGCCCCAGGTGGTCGTGGTCAACCCGCGCCGCATCGAGTCGACGAATTTCAAGGACTTCCTCGAGCTGGTGCGCAAGAACCCCGGCAAGTACAACTATGCGTCCGCGGGCAGCGGCACGTCGCACCACCTCGCCGGTGAGCTGTTCAAGCAGCAGACGAAGACGTTCATCACGCACATTCCCTACCGGGGCGCCGGGCCTGCGCTGCAGGACCTGATCTCCGGCAACGTGGACATGATGTTCGACGGCCTGGGTTCGTCCGCGGCTCACATCAAGGGCGGGCGCATCAAGGCACTCATGGTCTCGGGCGCGAAGCGCAACCCGGCCTTCCCGGACGTGCCCAGCGCCGTCGAAGTGGGCCTGCCCGACTACACGGTCACCACCTGGTACGGCCTGTGGGCGCCCAAGGGCACGCCTGCGGACGCCCAGGCACGGATCGTGGAGGAGGTGCGCAAGGCCGTCACGTCCGACGAACTGAAGGCGATCTGGGCCAACCAGGGCGCTGAGTTCCCGAACCTCAGCCAGCAGCAGTTCGCCTCGTTCGTCAGCGCCGAGATCAAGCGCTGGGCCGGCGTCGTCAAGGCGTCGGGCGCCAAGCTGGAATAACAGAAAATGGCCCCCACGCTCGTCACTTCGTGTGCTGCCGGCTTGCGCAACGTCCGTGCGCGCAGGTGCACGGTGGAGCGAGCCGACAACGGGCCTACGCGGTGCACGGACCGAGGCACTTCGCCTGGGCCCGTTCCCCCCGAGGGGTTCCAGTCGCCTTGGGGCGGCCCGGCGCCGACTGGTGAGGCCGGGACAAGCTCTCTTTGCTGACGACGGGCCCATGAGCCGGCGGGCCTTGCCCGCGTTACGAGAAGAACCCCATGAACAACCAGAACCTCTTTGCCGCGCTGCGGGCGGCTTTCCCGAACGACCTCGACGCGGCGGCCGTGGAATCCGACAACGGCCTCGTGTATTCCTGGCGCGACCTGGACCGGGCGACCGCCATGATCGCCAACCTGCTGGCCGGCCTGAAGCTGCCCGAGGGCTCGCGCATCGCGGTGCAGGTGGAAAAGTCGGTCGAGGCCATGATGTTGTACCTGGCCACGCTGCGCGCGGGCTATGTCTTCCTGCCGCTCAACACGGCGTACCAGAGCGCCGAGATCGAATACTTCATCGGCAACGCCGAGCCGGCCGTGGTGGTGTGCACCGGAAGGAATTTCGGCTGGGTCAGCAAGATCGCCTTCAAGGCCGGCACCCGTCACGTGTTCACGCTCAACGAGGACCGCACGGGCTCGCTCCTCGAGCGTGCCGCGCATTGCGGCGACCGTCACACCATTGCCGTGAAGGGCGAGGACGACCTGGCGGCCATTCTCTACACCAGCGGCACGACGGGGCGCAGCAAGGGCGCGGAACTCACCCACGGCAACCTGCTGTCGAACGCGCGGGTGCTCAAGGACTACTGGGGCTGGAAGCCCGGCGACGTCCTGATCCATGCCTTGCCGATCTTCCATGTGCACGGCCTGTTCGTCGCGCTGCACGGCGCGCTGCTGAACGGCAGCAAGATGATCTGGTTCGGCAGGTTCGACCCGAAGAGGGTGATCGAGCGGATGCCCGACGCCACCGTGTTCATGGGTGTGCCCACGCTGTACACGCGCATGCTGGCGGAGCCGGGCCTGGGGCAGGCGGCGGCGCGGAACATGCGCCTTTTCATCTCGGGCTCGGCGCCGCTGCTGATCGAGACCTTCAACGAATGGAAGGAGCGCACCGGCCACACCATCCTCGAGCGTTACGGCATGAGCGAGACCATCATGCTCACCTCCAACCCGTATGACGCGAGGGATGGCGAGCGGCGCGGCGGCACCGTCGGGTTCCCGCTGCCGGGTGTGGGCGTGCGTGTGCGCAGCGACGAAGGCGCTCACGTTCCTGCCGGCGAAATCGGCAACATCGAAGTCCAGGGGCCCAACGTGTTCAAGGGCTACTGGCGCATGCCCGGGAAGACGAAAGAAGAGTTCACGGCCGACGGCTGGTTCAAGACCGGCGACGTGGGCAAGATCGACGCGCTCGGCTACGTGACCATCGTCGGGCGCAGCAAGGACCTCATCATCAGTGGCGGCTACAACGTGTACCCCGCCGAAATCGAGGGCTACATCAACGACATGCCGGGCGTGGCCGAAAGCGCGCTGGTGGGCGTGCCCCACCCGGATTTCGGCGAAGTGGGGGTCGCGGTGGTGATTCCCAAGCCGGGCGCCGAGCTGGACGGCGACCGGATCGTGGCGGGCCTGAAGTCGCAGCTGGCCAATTTCAAGATTCCCAAGCGCTGTTTCGTCGTCAAGGAACTGCCGCGCAATTCCATGGGCAAGGTGCAGAAGAACCTCTTGCGCGAGCAACACAGGCAATTGTTTTCCTGAACCCGTCAGCGTGACACTGCTGGGTCGGGCGCGGGCGCCCCGACTCAAGAACTTGTCCTACATCCGGGGTGACCTGCCGACGATATCGTTTGCAGCTATTGGTGCTGCGCAACAATTTTCCGGCCCACGGCCCTCTGGCGCAGCCCGCAAAGCGAGCGCCCACAAGGAGGAAAACCGTGAAGATTGCCCAGGTTGCACCCCTGTACGAAAGTGTTCCCCCGCGCGCCTATGGGGGGACCGAGCGAGTCGTTTCCTACCTGACCGAAGCCCTGGTGGAGATGGGCCATGACGTGACGCTCTTCGCGAGCGGCGACTCGGTGACCATGGCCAACCTCGTGGCTGTCGTGCCCATGGGGCTGCGGCTGGACGCCCGCAAGCCCGACCCGCTGGTGTGGCACACCATCATGATGGACATGGTGCTCAAGGAGGCGGCGGACTTCGACATCATCCACTTCCACACCGATGTGCTTCAGCTCTCGCTGGTGGGCCAGTGCCGCACGCCATGCGTCTCCACCCCGCATGGCCGGCTGGACCTGCCGGACCTCAAGCCGCTGTTCCACCGGTTCGGCAACCATCCGATGACGTCCATTTCCAACAGCCAGCGCGCGCCGGCGCCGTCGGCCAACTGGCGCGCGACCGTCCATCACGGCTTGCCGCTGGGGCTGTATTCGCTCCACACCGAGCCCCGGGAGTACTTCGCCTTCGTCGGCCGCATCTCGCCCGAGAAGCGCTGCGACCGCGCCATCGAGATCGCCAAGGCCTGCGGCATTCCGCTGCGCATCGCCGCCAAGGTGGACCCGGCCGACCGGCAATATTTCGAGTCCATCATCGAGCCGCTGCTGGACGACTCGCTGGTGACCTATATCGGCGAGATTGGCGACCACGAGAAGAACGAGTTCATCGGAAACGCCCGGGGCCTGTTGATGCCGATCGACTGGCCGGAGCCCTTCGGCCTGGTGATGATCGAAGCCCTGGCCTGCGGCACGCCGGTGGTCGCCTACGGCCACGGGTCCGTTCCCGAGATCATCGACCACGGCGTGACGGGCTTCATCGTCGAGAACCAGGAGCAGGCGATCGCGGCGGCGAAGAACATCTCGCGCATCGACCGGCGCCGCTGCCGGCAGGTGTTCGAGCAACGGTTCGCGGCGCCGGTGATGGCCAGGCGCTACCTCGAGGTGTACCGCGAACTGGTGGAAGAGCGCATCCCCGCCTAGTCGATTGGCAGCCGGGCGACACGCCGGGCACGAAAGGTAAGCACCGCATGCCGCAGAAGATCCAGATCGGCGAGAAATGGTACGTGGCCGCGACCGCGGCGAACACCGAGGAACAGCCGCAGGTCCTGAAGAACGACCAGACATTCGCGATGTTCGACCGCTTCGGCGACATCCAGGTGCTGGCGCCCGGCAAGGAGGGCCTGTACCACAACGACACGCGGTTCCTCTCGCACCAGGAGCTCACCATCGACGGCGTGCGCCCGCTGCACCTGGGCTCGTCCGCGGAGGAGTCCAACAGCCTGCTGGTGATCGACCTGATGAACCCGGACCTGCCCGAGCGCAGCGGCCGGGCGTCCCTGCTGAAGGGCACGCTGCACATCTTCCGCGCCAAGCTGCTGTGGCAGGCCACCTGCCACGAGCACATCCGCGTCACCCACCACGGCAGCGAGCGCACGACGGTGCGGCTGGAGTTCACCTTCGACGGCGACTTCGTCGACCTGTTCGAAGTGCGGGGCATGAAGCGCGAGAAGCGCGGCGAACGGCTGCCGCCGGAAGTGGGCGCCGCCGAGGTGGTGATGCCCTACATGGGCCTGGACCGCCGGGCGCGCCGCACGCGCGTGCATTTCGAGCCGACACCCTCGGCCATCGACGCGGGCCGCGCCAGCTTCGAACTGCAGCTGGACCCGGGCACCGAACACCATCTCTATTGCACGGTGACCTGCGAGGCGGGCGACGAGCCCGTCCCCGACCGAATGTCGTACGAAGCCGCGCTGCGCGAGAGCAACGCCGCGCGCCGGACCTGGCTGGGCGGCCACTGCACCGTGGTCACGTCCAACCCGCTGGTCAACCTGTGGCTGGACCGCTCGGTCTCGGACCTGTCGATGCTGACGACCATGCTGCCCACCGGGCCGTACCCGTACGCGGGCGTGCCCTGGTATTCGACCACCTTCGGGCGCGATGGCATCGTCACCGCGCTGGAGTTCCTCTGGGTCGACCACTCGCTCGCGCGCGGCGTGCTCACCTTCCTGGCGGACACGCAGGCGACCGAGGTCGATCGCCAGAACGATGCCGAGCCCGGCAAGATCCTGCACGAGGCCCGCCACAGCGAGATGGCGCTGACCCGCGAGATTCCCTTCGGCCGCTACTACGGATCGGTGGATTCGACACCCCTGTTTCTGGTGCTGGCTGCTGCCTACCTGAGGCGCACCGGCGACATGGCGCTGATCCGCAAGATCTGGCCCAACATCCAGGCGGCGTTGCGCTGGGTGGACAAGTGGGGCGACGCGGATGGGGACGGCTTCGTGGAGTATGCGCGGCGCAGCGACGAAGGGCTGGTGCAACAGGGCTGGAAGGACTCGCACGACTCGATCTTCCACGGCGACGGCACGCCGGCGCAGGCGCCGATCGCGCTGTGCGAAGTGCAGGGCTACGTGTACGAGGGCAAGCAGGCCGTCGCCGAGATCGCGCGCCGCATGGGCGACGCCCGGCTGGCGCAGGAGCTGGAGCAACAGGCCCGGGAGCTGCGCGAGCGCTTCCAGGCCGCCTTCTGGTGCGAGGAGATCGGCAGCTATGCCATCGCGCTGGACGGCGACAAGCGTCAGTGCAAGGTGCCCTCGTCGAACGCCGGCCACACGCTGTGGAGCGGCATCGCGTCGCCCGAGCATGCGCAGCGCATCATCGACGGCCTGATGGGCCACCGGTTCTTCAGCGGCTGGGGCATCCGCACCATCGCCAGCGGCGTGCCGGGCTACAACCCCATGTCGTACCACAACGGCTCGATCTGGCCGCACGACAACGCGCTGATCGCGGCGGGCATGGCGCGCTACGGCCGCACGGAAGCCGCGATGGAATTGCTGTCGGCCACGTTCGATGCCAGCCTGCACTTCGACGCGCACCGCCTGCCCGAATTGTTCTGCGGCTTCCCGCGCCGTTCGGGCGCCGGGCCGACGCTCTACCCGGTGGCCTGCTCGCCCCAGGCCTGGGCCGCGGCCGCCATTTTCGGCATGTTGCAGGCTTGCCTGGGCCTGGAACTGCACGCGGAGCAGGGCGAGATCGTGCTGCAGCGGCCGCGCCTGCCGGGCTTCATCGACTGGATACGGATCAGCCGCCTGGGCGCGCCCGGCCCCAGTGCCGACCTGCTGCTGCAGCGCTACGAGCGCAACGTGGGCATCGAGGTCGTGCGCAAGGATGCCGACGTGCGCGTCACGGTCGTGGCGTAGCAGCCCGCGCGGCAGCGCGTCCCTGATCCCTGCCCCCAGCGCAGACTATGAACTGGTGGGACAGGACGCCAAGGCGACAGTAGCGCGCGCGACAGCGCAAGGCCACGCCCGGGGCGAAGTCCTTGACGCAGATCATGCTTGCGGGCGATGCACGCCCCTAAGCTGGTTTTCGTGAACTTCGAACCCTCGCCCACCGCCACGCAATGGCTGCAGAAACTGCAGGCCTTCATCGACCGCTACCTGCTGCCGTACAACGGCGCGTGGCACCGCTGCGCGCTCGACGGCGTGGCGCCGCCTTTCATGGACGACCTGAAGATGCTGGCGCGGGAGGAGGGCCTGTGGAACCTCTGCCTGCCCGCCCTGCGCGAAGACGAGCCGGGCACTCGACTGTCCAACCTGGACTACGCGCCGCTGGCCGAGGCGATGGGGCGCCTGCCGTGGTCGGCCGAGGTGTTCAACTGCAGCGCGCCCGACAGCGGCAACATGGACCTGCTGCAGCGCCACGCCACGCCAGCGCAGCGCAAGGACTGGCTGATGCCGCTGCTCGAAGGGCAGATCCGCTCCGCCTTCGCGATGTCGGAGCCGGATGTCGCCTCGTCGGACCCCACCAACCTGCAGACCGAGGTGCGGCGCGAAGGCGGCGAGCTGTTGATCAACGGCCGCAAGTGGTTCATCAGCGGCGCCGCGCACCCGAACTGCAAGCTGCTGGTCGTGATGTGCCGCAACGCCGACGAAGAGGCGGTGGAGGGCCAGCATGCCGGCCACAGCATGGTGCTGGTGCCGATGGACACGCCGGGCGTGAAGGTGGTGCGCAACATCGCGATCATGCAGCACCACTCGCCCGAAGGGCATTGCGAGATCCTGCTGCGCGACGTGCGGGTGCCGGCGGCCAACCTGCTCGGCGGCTGGGGTGAGGCGTTCAGGATGGCGCAGGCCCGCCTGGGGCCGGGCCGCATCCACCACTGCATGCGCACCATCGGCCAGTGCGAGCTGGCGCTGGAGCTGGCCTGCGACCGTGCGCTGGAGCGCCGCGCCTTCGGCAAGTACCTCGCCGACCAGTCGAACGTGCAGGACTGGATCGCGCAATCGCGCCTGGAGATCGACCAGGCCCGGCTGCTGGTGCTGCATGCCGCCTGGAGCCTGGACCAGGCCGAGCGCTCGACGCATTTCCGCTCCGACATCGCCGCCATCAAGGTTGTCGCGGGGCAGTTGCAGACGCGCGTGGTGGACCGGGCGATGCAGATCTTCGGCGCGATGGGGATGTCGCCCGACACGCCCCTGGCGTGGCTGTGGACGTGGGGCCGCGCGCTGCGCTTCATGGACGGGCCGGACGAGGTGCACCTGCGCACCGTCGCGCGGCAGGAGCTCGCGCGGGCGAAGGAGCGCGGCGGTTCGTCGTCGGTGTACTTCACGACGCCCGAGCAGATGGACGCGCCGCCGCGCATCCGGTAAGTCTCCCGGGCTATCGCTCGAGGGTGAGCCCGTTCGGCGTCACCCGACCCCGCGCCGCTTCATCATCTCCGCGCCCATCGCGGCGATCGCGCCGTCGTCCAGCAGCTTCACCGCCGCGGGGTAGGCCAGCTGCTCCTCGGCTTCGATGTGGCCCGCATAGATCGCGGCGAAAACGTCGAGCGCGCCTTCGTGGTCCGGCGACAGCGCATCGATCTCCCCCGCCGCGACGGCCGCCAGCACCTTGCGCGCCTTGCCCCAGCGCGCTTCCATCTGCAGGTGGTCCTGCTGGAGCTTGCAGACGAGCGCCATCGTTTCGGGATCGCCCTGGGCGATCAGCGGCGGGAACACATGCAGCTCCTCGTCGTGGTGGTGCTGCGGCGCGGCCTGGTCGAAGTAGCGCATCACATCCTGCGCGGCCTTGCGCGCGTCGGCGTCGGCGCCGTTCCTGGCCAGGTGATCGCGCAGGCGCTGCAGCAGCTTGAGCATGCGGTCCACCCGCTCGTGGCAGGCGGCGAGCATCTCGAAAGGTTGCTCGAAGGTGGCGGCAGGTGCGGCGGTCAGCGATGACATGCGGATGGGTTGGCTCATGGTGCGTCTCTATTCAGGGGTGAGCGTGCTGACGAAGCGGTCGGGCTCGGGTCGTGCGCGCGCCGGCTTGCGTTTACCGGCGGTGCCGATGCTCACGAAGCACACTGCGTGTTCAGTGTCGCGCAGCGCAAACAGGTCACGCAACCCTTTCGATTCCATGGCCTTGCCGCTCGTCAATGCCGAGCCGAATCCCTGCGCCGTGGCCATCAGCAACATGTTCTGGATGGCGCTGCCGGCGGAGATGTAGCGTTCGGTCGGCGGGATCTCGTCGCCGGGCGGTCCGGTGTCCACCACGGCCAGCATGAGGGTGGGGGAGCGAAATGCCTTTTCGCGAGCCTGCTCGACCTGGTCGGCGGTTGCGAGCGGGTCGCGCTCGCGCAGCGATGCGGCGAACACTTCGGCCAGGCGCTCGCGCTGCGACGCAGGGATGAGGACGAAGCGCCAGGGCAGGCGCTCGTTGTGGTCGGGCGCCGCGGCGGCTGCACGGAAGATCTGGTCCAGCTGCGATTCGTCCGGCCCGGGCTCGGCCAGCCGCTTGGGCAGGATGGTCTGGCGATGCGCCATCAGCGCCGCGGCATTCAGCGCGGCGGTGGGCGGCTCAGCCGGGGCGGCCGTCGGCACGGGGGCGTCCATACCATGATCCATATCTGAGGCCCCAGATTAGCATGAGGCCCGCCCACAGCAGGGCCGCCGCCGTGAGCAGGGGCTGCGTCGGCCACGAGGGTACGGCCGCGGCGATGCGCAGCAGGGTGGCGGCCTGCAGCAGCCAGAACAGGCGCCACACCAGGTCGTCGGCCACCACGGACCGGCCGGCGTGGCCGCAGCTGACGCGCGTCACCATGGCCAGCATCAACGAACCGAGGGCGCCCATCGTGATCGCATGGAGCGGGGCCAGCGGCAACACGGCACTGCCCGATGCCCAGCCCAGCAATTGCGAACCGCCGCTGAGCGCCAGGCCGAGGCCCATCCAGAGGAAGCCCGGGTGCAGCATCGCGAGGAGCCGGATCCGCAGGCTCTTGAAGAGCCCCCACATGACGGCCAGCCACACCAGCACGGCACCCGCCGCAAGCTCGATCACGCCGCGCACGACCTGCCACGCCGCGTAGCCGGGGAAGGCCGCATCCAGCCAGCCCGCCGAGGCCTCGAACGCCGCGGCGCCGAGCATCAGCGCGAGCGCCGAGGACGGATGCCACGTCTGCACCGTCGGCATCGGCGGGGGCGAGAAGAACGGGATCATGCGGTGCGTGACGGTGACGTACACCACGACGATGAAACCCCAGAGGCCGGTGAGCACGAACAGGCGCGCGGCGGCGCCGGCGCCGGTGAGCAGCGAGACGCCGACGCCTGCGAGGCACAGGCAGCCGGTGACAAGTGCGACGCCCACGGCCCTGGCGTGCAGGAGGTCCTCCTCGCGGCTGGCGGCCATGAGGCGCCAGAACATCGTGGTCGTCCCACCGAGGCCGATGAGCACGAGCGACAGGCCGGTGGCCGCGAAAGCGGCGTGCACGTGGCTGCCGCACAACCACGCGAACCAACCCGCCGCCTGTGCCAGCAGCGCGGGCGCGAGGCGCCGCGCCGAGGGGCCGCTCACGCGCAGCCACTTGGGGGCGGCCGTGAACAGGAAGCCGGAGAAGAAAAGCGGCATGAAGCCGAACGTCATCACCGTGGCGTGCACCAGCGAGGGCGAGACGGCATGGGGAAGGTTCGGCCCGGCGCCGCTGCGCTGCACCTGCACCAGGGCCCACCAGAGGGCGGCCGCGAGCAGCACCGCCATGGCCAGGAAAAATCCCAGCCTGTGGGGTGCGAGCAGAAGGTGGCGCCAGTGCCAGGCGCGGGGAGGGTCGGGTTCGGCTGAGCCGAAGCTCATCCGCAGGCGCCCACGTGCCCGCATTGCGTGCAGTAGTCGCAGCCGTCCTTGCGGATCATGGCGTGCGCACCGCACTCGGGGCACTTGGCGCCGGCCATGATGGCAGGCGAGGGCGCAGGGACTTCATTGGAGGTGTCGGACGCGACAGCGCCGTTCTTCGCGGCGATGATGTTCTGGATGGCGTAGGCGATGGCGGCCACTTCCGAGTCGTGCCACAGCGGCACCTGCGTGCCGTCGGCCTTCTTGTACACGCCCAGGCGCACCGGCCCGCGGTCCCACGCCACCTTGCGCATGTCGGCCAGCGCCCGGTCCAGGAAGCCGCCGCGCGCGGACAGCGACAGCAGCCGCATGCTGGCCGTCACCCATTGCTGCGACTCGCCCGTCTGCCCCACCGGCATGAAGAACTCGATCGCGCGGTGGCGCCCATCCGGCAGTTTCAGGAAGGAAACGACGAGGTACAGGTGCTGCTTGCCCTGCTGCGTCCAGTATTCGATCTTCTCGGCGACGGCCGGCAGCTCACCCTTGGGCCGCTTGGCGATGACCATGCGCATCGGGTCTTCCGTGACGACGGGGGCCGCGGCCGCCGTCGCCGGCGTGTCCACCTGCAGCACCGCGCCGACGATGCTGTTCGGTCGGTAGGTGGCCAGGCCCTTGAGGCCGGCCTTCCAGCCCTGGCGGTACAGGTCCTTGAAGTCGCCGTAGGCGTAGTCCACCGGCACGTTCACGGTCTTGGAGATCGCCGTGTCGATGAAGGGTTGCACCGCCTTCATCATGGCGATGTGGCTGGCGGCATCCATCTCCATCGCGGAGACGAAAAAGCGCGGCAGCTGGGCGGAGTCGCCGCCCAGCGCACGGTACAGGCGCCAGGCATGGTCTTCCACGTCGTATTCGGTGGTGGTGCCGTCGCCTTCGCGCTTCCTGCGGCGATAGGTCCAGGAGAAGGCCGGCTCGATGCCGTTGGAGGCGTTGTCCGCGAAGGCGAGGCTCACGGTGCCCGTGGGCGCGATCGACAGCAGGTGGCTGTTGCGGATGCCGTGCTTGCGGATGGCGGCCTTCAGCGGCTCGTCCAGGCGGCTGGCGAAAGTGCCGTCTTCCAGGTACTTCGCGGCGTCGAAGGCCGGGAACACGCCCTTTTCCCTGCCGAGCTCGATCGAAGCCGCGTAGGCGGCGTCGCGCATGCAGCGCGTGATGCGAACGGCCATGTCGCGGCCGGCTTCCTCGTCGTAGCGCAGGCACAGCATTGCCAGCGCATCGCCCATGCCGGTGAAGCCGACGCCGATGCGCCGCTTGGCCGCCGCCTCGGCCTGCTGCTGCGGCAGGGGCCAGAACGTGAGGTCGAGGACGTTGTCGAGCGCGCGAACCTGCACCGCGACCGAGGCCGCGAACGCGTCGAAGTCGAACTCGGGCGCGCCGCCGAAGCCGAAAGGCTGGCGCACGAAGCGCGTGAGGATGATCGGGCCGAGGTCGCAGCAGCCGTAGGAGGGCAGGGGTTGCTCGCCGCAGGGATTGGTCGCCGCGATGTCTTCGCAATAGCGCAGGTTGTTGTCGCGGTTGATCGTGTCGGGGAAGAGGATGCCGGGCTCGGCGAAGTCGTAGGCCGACTTCATCACCGTGTCCCACATCTCGGCGGCGGGCAGCGAGCGGTACACCCACAGGCCGTCCTCGCGCTGGTAGGCGCCGGCCGCCAGCAGCGTGGCGCCGGGCCTGGCACGGTGCACCAGGTCCCACTTGTCGCCGGCTTCGAGCGCCTGCATGAAGGCGTTGGGCACGGCAACGGACACATTGAAGTTGGACCAGCGGCCCGGCTTGCGCTTGGCGGTGATGAACTCCATCACGTCCGGGTGGTCGATGCGCAGCACGCCCATCTGGGCCCCGCGGCGCGCGCCGGCGCTTTCCACCGTGGCGCAGGAATGGTCGAAGACGTCGATGTAGCTGCACGGACCCGAAGCGATGGAGGCCGTGGCGCTGACTTCGGCGCCGCGCGGGCGGATGCGCGAGAAGTCGTAGCCCACGCCGCCGCCGCGCCGCATCGTCTCGGCGGCTTCGCGCAGCGCCTCGTAGATGCCGGGATAGCCCTCGGCGTCGGTGCCCTGGATGCTGTCGCCCACCGGCTGCACGAAGCAGTTGATCAGCGTGGCCTGCAGCGAGGTGCCCGCCGCGCTCATGATGCGTCCGGCCCCGATGGCGCCGGCCTTCAGGTTGGCCAGGAACTTCTGCTCCCACTCGTCGCGCTTGCCTTCGGCTTCCACGGATGCCAGCGCACGCGCGACGCGCGCGAACAGGTCGTCCGAGTCGGTCTCCCCGGGCTTGAGGTACTTTTCCTGCAGGACGTCGCGTGTGATCGGTTGGATGGCCAGCACGGCCGGTGCGTCATCGCGCTTCATTCGTCGCTTGCTCCATGATTAGGTCTGTTGACCCTAGGCCGGCCGGCACGATGCCGCCCACCAGCCATGCCATCAATTCCTGCGCCGGCCGGATGTCCGGCCCGAACGGCAAGCGGCCCGCGCCGCGGAAGAACAGGCCCTTGTCGGCGTCGCCTTCCATCGCGTGGCCCAGCACCTTGTCGATGCAGAACTGGCCCCAGGCCGCATTGCCGTCGCGCAAGCCACAGTGTGACAGGCAATCGAACCACATGGTGCAGTGGGGTTTCACGTGGGCGTGCTTTTGCAGCCGGGGCTCCAGCCGCAGGTATTTGTCGAGCCAGGGCGTGCGCACCGCGCGCGCCGGCAGGCCGGCGACGCTGGTGAATTCCACGATGTCCTCGGGCTTGGCCTCCGCAAGTATGCGCTTGAATTCGGCGCTTGCGTCGCACTCCGCCGTGACCGCGAAGGCGGTGCCCAGTTGAACCGCCGCGGCGCCCAGGCCCTGCAGGCGGCGGACGTCTTCGAGGCTGGAAATGCCCCCGGCCGGGATGAGGGGGATCTTCAGGCCGTTCTTGTGGAAGAACTCCAGCACTTCCGGCAGCACCACGTCGAAATCGAAGCGCTTGTCGTTCAGGTCCGCCACCTTGGCCGCGCCCACGTGGCCGCCGGCCAGCTTGGGGTGCTCGATGACGATGGCATCGGGCATGCGGCCCTTCTTTTCCCACTTGCGCACGATCAGCTGCACGCCGCGCGCGTCGGACAGGATGGGGATGAGTGCGGCCCTCGGATAGTCCTTGGCCAGCTCGGGCAGGTCCAGGGGCAGGCCCGCACCCACGACCAGCGCGTCGATGCCGCACGCCAGCGCGTGGTGCGCATAGGCCTCGTATTCGCTCACGGCGCGCATGATGTTCATGGCGACGAGGCCGCGCCCGCCGGAGATCTGGCGCGCCTTGGCGATTTCGCGGGACATGCCCACGAGGTTCGCGGCGTCGATCTGCGCCTTGGCCTCCGGCCCCACGAGGTGCCCCGTCTGGGCCATCAGGTCGGGGTGGTGCCGGCGCAGGTCCACCGAGGAGATCGTGCCTACGCCGCCAAGCCCGGCGACGGCGCCGGCCAGGCCGCCGGCGGAGATGCCGACCCCCATGCCGCCCTGCACGACGGGCAGCAGCGATTTGCCGCCCAGCTCCAGGAGATTCAGTCCCGAAGCGAGCGCGACGGTCCGCAAGGCCGTCGCCACTTCGGCCGGGTCGATGTGGGCAGTCGCGCCCGCATCATGAAATAAGCGTTTGTCCATCGTGCTCCACGTTCTATTGCCAGGGTGCAGTTCCGCTCTGGGAGGCTAACGAACTCGGGATGGCCTCTTCTTGTCATGCATCAAAGACAGCAGGTTTATAAAAATATTGCGCGCGCCGGCCCGCCGGGACACTGCCGGGCGCGCTCGGGCAGAACAGCCCCGGTGGCTCGCGCGATGCCAGGCCGGGACGTCTCAGTTGTGCAGCAGGAGCTCGAGGATGATGCCGGTGGCGATGGCCACCAGCACGTAGTCGGCGCCGACCTGCACCCACTGGTAGCCGCGTGGCGGCGCGTAGAGCTGGTGCGCCCGCCAGTCGTCGACCACGTAGTTCCAGCTGCGGTATTCGAGTGGAAGGCGGTCGCCCCTGTAGTACCGGTAGTCCGGGCCGACGCCACGCACGCCCGGATAGCGCGGGGCGGGCGACGGATAGACGCGTGCCCCCGGCGGCCGGTAGGGCCGGGCGCCCGGAGGCGGGTAGTGGTAGCCGGGCGGCGGTCCATAGGCCCTGGTTCCGGGGTGCTGCCCGCCGCGCGGGGCAGGTTGCCGCAAGTCCGGGCGTCCGGGCTGGTGCGGGCCGCGCGGGCCCGGCTGCTGGACATGGCGTTGCCCCGACCGTGGCTGGTCGGGAACGTTGGGTTGGGCCAGGACGGGCCCGCCCAGGCCGAGTGACATGGCCACCAGAGCGGAAACGATCGCGTTGCATTTCATGATGCGCTCCTTGTGCCCAGTGAAATCTAGGCGGCGCTCGCGAAATGTCTTTGCGCTAGCGCAGGGACTGGCCGGGCTCAGCAATCGATGAGCTGCCCGTCGTGCTCCACGTAGGGCTGGTAAGGGCCGGTGCCGCTGTTGGACGCGATGGACGCGGGCACGAAGCCGCCTTGCTGCGCGTCGAACACGTGGATCTCGCCCTCCTCGATCACGTAGTGCCAACCGTGCAGGGTGAGATTGCCGGCCTCGACGTTGCGCCGCACCATCGGGTAACCCATCAGCCGCTCCAGTTGCAGCACGATGGCGCGCTGTTCCGTGCGGCGCAAGGCCTCCGGGCCGCTCTGCACCGGCAGCAGCGCCTCGTCGGCGAGCTTGAGCCAGTCCTTCAGCACCACGGCTTCGTCCGGCACGCCTTCATAGCAGGCGCGGATGGCGCCGCAGTGGCTGTGTCCGCAGACGACGATGCGCTCGACATGCAGGCTCAGGACGGCGAATTCGATCGCGGCCGTCGTCCCGTGCAGGCCGTGCGACCCGTCGTAAGGGGGCACGAACGCACCCACGTTGCGCACGATGAAGAGCTCGCCGGGCGCCGCGTCGGTCAGGAGGTAGGGAACGAGCCTTGAATCGGAGCAGCCGATGAACAGCGTCTTCGGGTGCTGCCCTTGCGCCACCAGGTCCTGGAACCGCTGCTGGTGGTGAGGGAAGTAATCGGACTTGAACCGCCGCAGCCGCTGCAGCAGCTCGTCCGCGGGCGGCGGTTCGTTCACTGCACCAGCGGCGAATCCGCGGCCACCAGGGTGATGCCTTCGACCCGCGACTGGCCCGCCAGCAGCTGGATGTACTGGTGCAGGGCCTTGGCGCGCGACTGCTGCGCGAGCTGCACCGCGATGCGCTCTCGCGCTTCCTCGAAAGGCAGCTGCCGGCCCTGCTTGCGGCCCATCACCTCGACGATGTGGAAGCCGTAGCGGCTGTGCACCAGGCGCGGGCGCAGGCCGATGCCGTGCAGCGGGTCGGTCTGGTGGAAGAACTCGTTGCACAGTTCGTCCACGCAATCCTCCGGGCCCAGCCAGCCCAGCTCGCCGCCTTCGGCGGCGCTCGGGCAGTTGGAGAGCTCGCGTGCCAGCTCGGCAAAGCGCTCGGGCGGGCAGTCCTTGCGGGTCAGCTGCAGCAATGCCTCCTCGGCGCGCACCGCCAGCTTGTGGACATCGACGCCGTTCGTCACCGCGAACAGGATGTGCCGCGCGCGCACCTGGCGGCCGTGCACGTAATGGGTCTTGCGGCCGTCGTAGTAGCGCCGGCATTCCTCTTCGCTGGGGTGCTGCGTGGGAACCTCGCGTTCCAGCATCTCGGCGAGCACCTGCTGGTCGCCCGCCGAGAGTTCGGGGGCGTCGAGGTCGCGGTGGCGCGGGAGCAGCCCCTGCCGCACCGCTTCTTGCCGCAGCAGCTCGCCCCAGGCGCGCTCGCGCAGCTCGCTCTCCTCGGGCCGCTGGCCCGGCGGGTGCAATGCGATGCCGTTGATCGTGGCGACGGGGGTAGCGGCCTTGGTGTCGCCGCCGCCGCAGGTGCAGTTGCAGCCGCCGCCGCAGCCTTGGGATGTGCTCATGTCGTGGTCTTTCCGGGTTCGAGGAAGGCGTCGCCCAGCTTAACGGGGGCGGGCGCGGCCGGTTTGACGGAACTCAAGGTCGACAGGGTTCGCCGGGTACGCACCACCTGATAGGGGCGGAACAGGTAGCCCACGGTGGCGAAACCGCTCCACACGTGCACGAGGCGGGTGAACGGGAAGATCAGGAACAGCGACATCCCCAGGAACATGTGGGCCTTGAAGATCCAGCCGGCGTCTGCCAGCAGTTCCACGGCGCCGGTGCGGAAGGTGACGACGCGCTGCGCCCACTCGGCCAGCTTCATCATCATGCCGCCGTCCAGGTGCTGCGCGGACAGCGGCAGCGTGGCCAGGCCCAGCGCGAACTGCAGCCACAGCAGCACCAGCAGCACGATGTCGCTGGTCTTCGAGTTGATGCGGATGCGCGGGTCCGACAGGCGCCGGTGCAGCAGGATCGTCACGCCCAGGAACCCGAGCAGGCCGAACAGGCCGCCGGAGATCATCGCCATCAGCTGCTTGTTGCCGGCGGAGATGAAAGGCTCGTACATGAAGTGCGGCGTGAGCAGGCCCACGCCGTGGCCGGCCAGCAGGAACAGGATGCCGATATGGAACAGGTTGCTGCCCCAGCGCAGCTGGCCATGGCGCAGCAGCTGCGACGAATCGCTCTTCCAGGTGTACTGGTCGCGGTCGAAGCGGATCAGGCTGCCGAGCAGGAAGACCGTGAGGCAGATGTAGGGGTAATAGCCGAAGAGGAACTGGTTGAGGGCGTTCATGTGTCAGGTCTCCTGCCGAGCCGCCTCAAAGGAGGCCTGGGCCCCCTCGGGGGGCAGCGAACGAAGTTGAGCGTGGGGGCTCGTTTTCTCTCCTGGGACGGGAGGGGTCTTGCGGACGATGTGGATGGGTTGCGGGTCGCCGGGCGCGGCCTGGCCCTTCACGGAGCAGCCGTCGAAGACGACCGGCTCGGCCCAGCTCTCGTCCATCGGCTCGTCGTCGGCGACGGGAACGGCCTCCACCTTCTGGCCGGCCAGCTCCAGCACGGCGGCCAGCAGCGTCGCGTAGCGGCTCTCGCGCTTGCGCAGCGCGCTGAAGATGGCGGTGAGGATGTGGCCCATCTCGGCGAGGAACTCGCGCGCCAGCTGCGGCGGCTGCGTGGACGCGAACTCCAGCACCACGCACAGGTGGTCGGGCAGCTCGTGGGGCCCCAGGATCAGGCCGGACTTCTCGTAGGTCTGCGTCAGGTCGATCATGGCCGGGCCGCGATCGCGCGAGTCGCCGTGCACGTGCTCGAACAGGTGCAGCGAGGTGGCGCGGCCGCGGTCGAAGAGCTCGACGTAGCGGGCCTCCACCTCGATCGGGTCGGCATGCGCCATCTCGCCGATGAACGCGCGCAGCTCGGCGCGGCGCGCGGCGGGCAGGGCCTTCTCGGCATCGATGGCCGCGGCGAGGTCAGGCAGCAGTCCGCGCAGCTTTTCGTCGGGATAGCCCAGCAGCAGCGCCAGGGCGCGCAGGGTGTGTCGATTGTTTTTCATCGCGTTCGCTTTGCTTCAGACGGTGGACTTGATCGGGATGGTGCGGCGCTTGGTGCCGCCGAACAGGCTGGCTTCCGTGCTGCCGTCGGAGCAGCCGTTGCCGAACGAGAAGCCGCAGCCGCCCTTCATGTCGAAGGTGTTCTCCGCGTACTCGCGGTGCGTGCTGGGGATGACGAAGCGGTCTTCGTAGTTGGCGATCGCCATCACCTGGTACATCTCCTCGACCTGGCCGGCGGTGAGGCCGACCTGTTCCAGCACCCGGACGTTCTCGACGTTGTCCACGTGCTTGGCGCGCTGGTAGGCGCGCATGGCGAGCATGCGCTCCAGCGAGCGGACGACGGGCGCGGTGTCGCCGGCCGTCAGCAGGTTGGCCAGGTACTGCACCGGGATGCGCATCTCGTGCACATCCGGGATCTCGCCGTTGGCGCCCAGGTGGCCGGCGTTGGCGGCCGACGTGATGGGCGAGAGCGGCGGCACGTACCAGACCATCGGCAGCGTGCGGTACTCGGGGTGCAGGGGCAGCGCCACCTTCCAGTCCATCGCCATCTTGTAGACCGGGCTGTTGCGCGCGCCTTCCAGCCAGGCATCGGGGATGCCGTCCTTGCGGGCCTGCTCGATCACGCGGGGGTCATGCGGGTCGAGGAAGATGTCGAGCTGGGCCTGGTACAGGTCCTTCTCGTTTTCCACGCTCGCGGCTTCCTGGATGCGGTCGGCGTCGTACAGCACCACGCCGAGATAGCGGATGCGTCCCACGCAGGTCTCCGAGCACACCGTCGGCTGGCCCGCCTCGATGCGCGGGTAGCAGAAGATGCACTTCTCGGCCTTGCCGGACTGCCAGTTGTAGTAGATCTTCTTGTAGGGGCAGCCCGAGACGCACATGCGCCAGCCGCGACACTTGTCCTGGTCGATCAGGACGATGCCGTCTTCCTCTCGCTTGTAGATCGAGCCCGAGGGGCACGATGCCACGCACGCCGGGTTCAGGCAGTGCTCGCACAGGCGCGGCAGGTACATCATGAAGGTGTTCTCGAACTGGCCGACCATCTCCTTTTGCACGCGGTCGAAGCTGTCGAGGTTGGCGTCCTTGCTGCGCTTGGCGAATTCGCCGCCCAGGATTTCCTCCCAGTTCGGGCCCCACTCGATCTTCTGCATCCGCTGGCCGGTGATCAGGCTGCGCGGGCGCGCCGTCGGCGCTGCCTTCATTTCGGGCGCCGATTGCAGGTGGTCGTAGTCGAAGGTGAAGGGCTCGTAGTAGTCGTCGATCTGCGGCAGGTTCGGGTTGGAGAAGATGCGCATGAGCAACTGCCACTTGCCGCCCTGGCGCGGCTCGATCGAGCCGTCGGCGTTGCGCTTCCACCCGCCGTTCCACTTGCCCTGGTTCTCCCACTCCTTGGGATAGCCGATGCCGGGCTTGGTCTCGACGTTGTTGAACCAGGCGTATTCCATGCCCGGCCGGCTGGTCCAGACGTTCTTGCAGGTGACCGAACAGGTGTGGCAGCCGATGCACTTGTCCAGGTTCAGCACCATGCCGATTTGAGCGCGGATCTTCATGCTGCTGCTCCTGCGTTTTCGGTCTCTTCGTCGAGCCAGTCGACCTTGTTCATCTTGCGCACCACGACGAACTCGTCGCGGTTGGTGCCGATGGTCCCGTAGTAGTTGAAGCCGTAGCTGAACTGGGCGTAGCCGCCGATCATGTGGGTCGGTTTGAGCACGATGCGCGTCACCGAGTTGTGGATGCCGCCCCGCATGCCGGTGATCTCGGAGCCGGGCGTGTTGATGATCTTTTCCTGCGCGTGGTACATGAGCACCATGCCCGGGTTCACGCGCTGGCTCACCACCGCACGCGCCGCGATGGCGCCATTGATGTTGAACAGCTCGACCCAGTCGTTGTCCACGATGCCCGCGCGCGTGGCGTCGTCTTCCGACAGCCAGATGACCGGCCCGCCGCGATTCAGCGTGAGCATCAGCAGGTTGTCGCTGTACGTCGAGTGGATGCCCCACTTCTGGTGCGGCGTGATGAAGTTCAGCTGGATCTCGGTGTTGCCGTTGGGCTTGATGCCCGCGATGCCGGCCGTCGTCTTCAGGTCCACGGGCGGACGGTAGCTGGCGAAGTTCTCGCCGAACGCCGACATCCACGGGTGGTCCATGAAGAACTGCTGCCGCCCGGTAAGGGTGCGCCATGGGATCAGCTCGTGCACGTTGGTGTAGCCGGCGTTGTACGAGACCGTTTCGCTCTCGATGCCGCTCCAGGTGGGCGAGGAGATGATCTTGCGCGGCTGCGCCTGGATGTCGCGGAAGCGGATCTTCTCGTCCTCGCGGTGCAGCGCCAGGTGGGTGTGGTCGATGCCGGTCTGCTTGCCCAGCGCCTCCCAGGCCTTCACCGCCACGTGGCCGTTGGTCTCGGGGGCGAGCTGCAGCACCACTTCACAGGCGTCGATGTCGGTGTCGATCGAGGGCATGCCCTTCGTCGCGCCGGCATCGGTGACCAGGCCGTTCAACTGGCCGAGCTGCTCGACTTCGATGTCGGTGTTCCAGGCGATGCCCTTGCCGCCGTTGCCCACCTTGTTCATCAGGGGGCCGAGGGCGCTGAAGCGCTTGTACACGTTGGGGTAGTCGCGCTCGACCACCGCGATGTTGGGGGCAGTCTTGCCGGGGATCAGCTCGCAGTCGCCGCGCTTCCAGTCCGCGACGCCGAAGGGCTGCGCCAGCTCGGCCGGCGAGTCGTGCATCAGCGGCGTGAGCACCACTTCCTTCTCGACGCCGAGGTGGCCGGGGCACAGCTCGCTGAACTTCCTGGCGAAGCCCTTGTAGATTTCCCAGTCGCTCTTGCTCTGCCACGCCGGGTCCACCGCGGTCGAGAGCGGGTGGATGAACGGGTGCATGTCGCTGGTGTTGAGGTCGTTCTTCTCGTACCAGGTGGCCGTGGGCAGCACGATGTCCGAATACAGGCAGGTCGTGCTCATGCGGAAGTCGAGCGTGACGACCAGGTCCAGCTTGCCTTCCGGCGCCTTGTCGTGCCATACGACTTCGGTCGGCTTGGCGTCGTCGAAGCCGAGGTCCTTGCCCTGCACGCCGTGGCTGGTGCCCAGCAGGTGCTTGAGGAAGTACTCGTGGCCCTTGCCCGAGGAGCCCAGGATGTTGGAGCGCCACACGAACATGTTGCGCGGCCAGTTGGCCGGATGGTCCGGGTCCTCGCACGACATCTTCAGGGTGCCGTCCTTCAGCGCCTTGACGGTGTAGTCCCTGCCGTCCATGCCGGCGGCGGCGGCGTCCTTCACCACCTGCATCGGGTTGGTCTGCAGTTGCGGCGCGGAGGGCAGCCAGCCCATGCGCTCGGCGCGCACGTTGTAGTCGATCATGCTGCCCGCGAAGGCCTTCTTGTCGGCCAGCGGGGAGAGCACTTCCTCCATGCCCAGCTTCTCGTAGCGCCACTGGTCGGTGTGGGCGTAGAAGAAGGAGGTGGAGTTCATCTGCCGGGGCGGGCGGATCCAGTCGAGCGCGAAGGCCAGCGCCGCCCAGCCGGTCTGCGGCCGCAGCTTCTCCTGGCCCACATAGTGCGCCCAGCCGCCGCCGGACTGGCCGATGCAGCCGCACATCATCAGCATGTTGATGACACCGCGGTAGTTCATGTCGCTGTGGTACCAGTGGTTCATCGCCGCGCCGATGATCACCATGGACTTGCCATGCGTCTTGTCGGCGTTGTCGGCGAACTGGCGCGCCACGGTGACGATCTGGTCGCGCGGCACGCCGGTGATCTTTTCCTGCCAGGCGGGCGTGTAGGGGGTGTCGTCGTCGAAGTCCTTCGCGGCCAGTTCGCCGTCCAGGCCGCGGGCCACGCCGTAGTTGGCGACCTGCAGGTCGAACACTGTTGCCACGGTGGCGTAGCGCTCCTCGCCTTCCTTGCCCAGCTTGATGCGCTGCACGGGCACGGTGCGCACCAGCACGTCCGTCTGCTCGTTGTTCGGGAAATGCTCGCTGACGATGCCGCCGAAGTAGGGGAAGCCCACGTGGGCGGTTTCGGCGCTGGGCGCCTCGCCTTCGAGCACGGACAGCCGGAGCTTGACCTGGCGGTCGCCGCGAGCTTCCTTGTCCTGCAGGTTCCACTGGCCCTGGTCCGGACGGCCGTCCGGGCCCCAGCGGAAGCCGATCGCGCCCTTGGGCAACACCACCTTGCCGGCGTCGTCGAAGGCGACGGTCTTCCATTCCGGGTTGTTGGACTGGCCGAGCTTGCCGTTGAAGTCGGACGCGCGCACGTAGCGGTCCGGCACCATCACCTTCGCGCCCGAGGGCAGCGTGTGCTCCTTGAGCATCACCAGCATCGGCAGGTCGGTGTAGCGGCGCGCGTAGTCGTCGAAGTACTCCGAGCGCTTGTCGAAGTAGAACTCCTTCAGGATCACGTGGCCCATCGCCATCGCGACGGCGGCGTCCGTGCCCTGCTTGGGGTGCATCCACAGGTCGGAGAGCTTGGCGACTTCGGAGTAGTCGGGCGTGATCGCGACCGTCTTGGTGCCCTTGTAGCGGACCTCGGTGAAGAAGTGCGCGTCCGGCGTACGCGTCTGCGGCACGTTGGAGCCCCAGGCGATGATGAAGCTGGAGTTGTACCAGTCGGCCGATTCGGGCACGTCGGTCTGCTCGCCCCAGACCTGCGGCGAGGAGGGCGGCAGGTCGCAGTACCAGTCGTAGAACGACATGCACACGCCGCCGATGAGGGAGAGGTAGCGCGAGCCGGCCGCATAGCTGACCATCGACATCGCGGGGATCGGCGAGAAGCCGATGATGCGGTCGGGGCCGTGCTGGCGGATGGTGTGGATGTTGGCGGCGGCGATGATCTCGTTGACCTCGTCCCAGCTCGAGCGGGTGAAGCCGCCCAGGCCGCGCACGGCCTGCCAGCCCTTGCGGGTTTCATCGTTGCCGACGATCGCGGCCCAGGCGAGCACCGGCGCCATGGTCTTGCGCGCCTCGCGCCAGGCTTTCAGCAGGCGGCCGCGCACCATCGGGTACTTCACGCGGTTGGCGCTGTACAGGTACCACGAATAGGAAGCGCCCCGGGCACAGCCGCGGGGCTCGTGGTTGGGCATGTCCCAGCGCGTTCGGGGGTAGTCCGTCTGCTGGGTTTCCCAGGTGACGATGCCGCCCTTGACGTAGATCTTCCACGAGCAGGAGCCCGTGCAGTTCACGCCGTGCGTGCTGCGCACGATCTTGTCGTGGGCCCAGCGGGCGCGGTAGGCGTCCTCCCAGGTGCGGTCTTCGCCCGTGGTTTGCCCATGGTCGCCGGAGAACGGCTCGCGGGGCTGTGAGAAATAGGTCAATCGGTCGAGGAAGTGGCTCATTCGTTGTTCTCCGGGATAGTCATTGGCTGGTGGGCATGGATGCCCACCCTACGCACAGGGCATTGCTTCCGTAGGGTGGGCACCTGTGCCCACCGCGATCGCTCAACATGGCATCGGCGCGTTCTTGCGCGAATAGAACCACCAGGTGATGCCGATGCATACCAGGTAGAAGACGATGAAGACGTACAGCGCCGCCTCCGGGCCGCCGGTCATGGTGATCGACGTGCCGTAGCTCTTGGGGATGAAGAAGCCGCCGTAGGCCGCCATCGCGGCGGTGAAGCCCAGCGTGGCCGCGCCTTCCGTGTTGCCTTCCTTGATCGCGGCGGCCTTGGCCTGCGGGTCATTCTGGTTGACGCGCGCCAGCGCCTCGTTGAGGAAGATCACGGGAATCATCCGGAACGTGGAGCCGTTGCCGATGCCCGTCGTGAAGAACAGCACGAGGAACATCAGGAAAAAGCCCGTGAAGCTGCCGCCCGACGGGCCGCTGGGCAGGAAGTACAGGACGCCGACGACGGCGCTGGCCATGACGACGAAGTTCCAGAACGTCACCGCGGCGCCGCCCATCTTGTCGGAGAGCCAGCCGCCGAAGGGCCGCACGACGGCGCCGATCAGGGGGCCGAGCCAGGCATAGGCCAGGGCATTGACGCCCGGGAACTGGCTCTTGATCAGCAGAGGGAAGCCCGCGGCGTAGCCGATGAACGAGCCGAAGGTGCCGAGGTACAGCAGGCACATCAGCCAGTTGTGCTTGCGGCGGAAGATCGTGGCCTGCGTGGCGAAGGAGGCCTTGGCGTTGGCGATGTCGTTCATGCCGAACCACGCCGCCAGCGACGCGATCAGGATCCACGGCACCCAGATGAAGGCGGCGTTCTGCGTCCACACCTGCACGGTCTGGCCGTTCTTGACGATGGTCTGCGCGTCGCCGCCGAAGATGCCGAAGATGCCGGCCGTGACGATCAGCGGGCTCAGGAACTGCACCACCGACACGCCCAGGTTGCCCAGGCCGGCGTTGAC
>Ga0255338_1001672_pt1 | contig 39335 bp, 36 predicted proteins | sample MeOH1_35cm_T4_19_FD_203715 | JGI IMG/M metagenome (GOLD analysis project Ga0255338, IMG submission 203715) | Sandy soil microbial communities from University of British Columbia, Vancouver, Canada - MeOH1_35cm_T4_195 | ecosystem: Engineered > Artificial ecosystem > Sand microcosm > Unclassified ... | reverse complement strand
CCGCCTGACGCCCGGCCACGCCGCCGACCTCATCGCCGTCCAGGGCGACCCGCTGAAGGACGTCGACGTCCTGAAGCAGGTCGGCTTCGTGATGAAGGATGGGACGGTCTACAAGGCGGACTGACGAAAAGGCCGCCTCTTCGCAGGGGCGGCCTTCTCGCTTGTCGATGGTAGCGCCGATCAGGCGGCGGCGAGCGCGACCCGACGGCGGCGCATCGCGGCGCCGGTCAGGCCGAAGCCCAGGATCATCAGGGCCCAGGTCCCGGGTTCCGGGACCGCGTTGAAGTTGTCCCAGCGGACGCTGTAGTCGACGCCGTCGGACGTGTTGTGACCCTGCAGGATCACATTGCCGATCGACGTGGCGCCGTTGGCGTTGGTGCTGACCGACTGGTCGCCCACCGTGTAGGTGAACATGCCGCCCGCCAGGGTGATGTCCAGGGTGTACCAGCTGTCGTAGGCGAAGCCGCCCGGCAGGCCCAGGTCCAGCCAATTGCCGGTCGTGACCTCATAGGCCCGGAAGTTCCCGGGGCCGCTGGTGGCCTCGACGTACTCCAGGATCGGATAGGCGGCGACGTCGGCGCCGTCGAAGCCCGTGCCCCAGAAGCCCGCCATGCGCCGGCCCGAGCCCGCCCAGGCGTCGTCCACATAGAGCTCGATGCTCATCGAGGTGGTGTTCGGGGCCAGGTCCAGCTTGCGGCCCTGGGTGTTGTAGAACGCGCTGCTGAAGGCGCCCGGACGATCGACCGCGCCGTCGGCCGAGCTGATATCGACCTGCAGCACCTCACGGCCGTCGAAGGCGACGCCGCCGGTGAAACCCGCCGGCGCGTAGCGGTCGGTGTACCAGGTCCCCGGAGCCTGGCTCGACCCGGTGGCGACCGGATCGTCGAAGGTCTCCACCGCAGCCGCGGCCGGACCAGAAAAGGCGAAGGTGGCGAGCGCGAGCGCCGCGGTAAATCCGAGTAACTTCATGGAATCGTACCCCCCAATATTTCCCGTATCCAGGCCGCGCCTTGTGCACGCCTGGGACTCGGCGGGGATCGACCCCGGATCCCGACCGCCCGCGTTAACCATAGGCATCGGAGACTTGGCGGCACAAGTCCGCATCACGTTGTTTTCTCACGAATCTTCCGTCGGGTAGGCGCCACAGAATATTAAAGGTTGCAGGTCGCCATCGAATATTCCCCTCAGCCGCGAAGCGTCTCGGAATTGCAACGACGGTCGGCGGCAACACACCGACACCAAGCGTGTTTGGCCCGCCCCCGCGACACAGGGCATAAGCCGCCGCCATGATCCCCTTCATCGACCTGCAGACCCAGCGCCAGCGCCTGGGCCAGCCCCTTGAGGACGCGATCCTCAAGGTCGTCCGCTCGGGCGCCTACATCATGGGCCCCGAGATCGCCCAGTTCGAAGCCGAGCTCGCCGCCTTCGGCCAGGCGCCGCACGCGCTGTCCTGCGGCTCGGGCACCGAGGCCCTGGTCCTGCCGCTGATGGCCTGGGAGATCGGGCCGGGCGACGCGGTGTTCTGCCCGTCCTTCACCTTCGCGGCGACGGCCGAGGCCATGCCGCTGGTGGGCGCCTCGCCGGTGTTCGTCGACGTCCTACCGGACACCTACAACATCGACCCCGCCAGGCTGGAGGCGGCCATCGTCGCGGTGAAGGCCGAGGGCCAGCTCACGCCCCGCGCGGTCATCGCCGTCGACCTGTTCGGCCAGCCGGCGGACTATCCCGCCATCGCCGCGGTCTGCGCCAAGCACGGCCTGAAGCTGATCTCGGACTCCGCCCAGGGCTTCGGTTGCACGCTGGACGGAAAACACCCGATCCACTGGGCGGACGTCACCACCACCTCGTTCTTCCCGGCCAAGCCGCTGGGCTGTTACGGCGACGGCGGGGCGGTGCTGTCGAGGGACGCCCGCCTCCACGACCTGCTGGTCAGCCTGCGCGTCCACGGCCAGGCGGTGAAGTCGGACCTCGAGGGCCGGACCTTCGACCACGATCCCAAGTACCTGAACATGCGGGTCGGCATGAACAGCCGGATGGACACCATCCAGGCCGCGGTGCTGCTCCAGAAGCTCTCGATCTTCGCCGACGAGATCCAGGCCCGAAACCGCGTCGCCGCCCGCTACGCCGCGGGCCTGGGCGACGTGGTCCGCGTCCCGCCGGTCATCCGCGAAGGCGTGTCGGTGTGGGCCCAGTACGTGATCGAGGCCGAAGACCGCGACGGCCTGGCCGCCCACCTGAAGACCGAGGGCGTGCCGACGGCCGTCTACTATCCCGTGCCGCTGCACCGGCAGGCGCCCTACGCGCAATACCCCCAACCTGGCGGCCTGCCGGTCACCGAGGCCGCGGCGGAGAAGGTGCTGGCCCTGCCCATGCACGCCTACCTGACCGAAGCCGACCAGGACCACATCGTCTCGGCGATCCGCAACCACGTGAAGCGGAACGGCTGACCGCAACCGAAGGTGCGTTCGGCGGCGACTAGGCTATGGTGGCGCTGAGCCACTGTTCCCTGGAGGCACGCGATGCCGGACCGTGACGCTTACCCCGTTCTCCCCGGCGCCCTGGCCGACAAGCCGACGCTCAGCCTCCGCGACCGCCTGCGCGGCAAGCGCCTGCGGATGCCTTGGGCGGTCCCGGACGCGGCCTTTCACCAACCCCTCCTCAAGCAAAAGTCCGTCGTCGGCGACATCTTCTGGATCGCGGACCCGGCGCTGGCCAAGCACGTGCTGGTCGACCACGCGGCGGACTACCCGAAGGCGGCGCTGGAGTTGAAACTGTTCCAGGCCCTGTTCGGCCAGGGGCTGGTGGGCATCGACGGCGACCTCTGGCGCAAGCACCGCCGCACCATGGCCCCCACCTTCACCCCGGCCAGCGTGGCCAGCTACGCCGCCGACATGGCGGCCTCGTCCGAAGCCTTCGCCGAGACCTGGCGCGGGCTGCCCGACGGCGCGGTGGTGGACGTGTCCGAGGCGATGAACGGGCTCACGCTCACGATCATCGCCCGCACCATGTTTTCGGCCGACGGCGCGGCCGCCGAGCCCGCCGTGGCCACGGCCATGAAGAGCGGCAATGACTTCAACGACATCAACCTGCTGGACCTGGTCCCGGGCGCCGCCCACCTGCGCATGAAGGCGCGGATCAAGCGGTTCGCGGCGATCTTCCGGCCGCTGGACGACGAGATCGCCCGGATGATCGCGGCTCGCGAGGCTTCGGCCACTCCGCCGGACGACCTGCTCTCGCGCCTGATGGCGGCGCGGGACGCCGAGACCGGCGCCGGCCTCACGGCCCAGGAGATACGCGACGAGGTGGTGACCATCTTCCTGGCCGGCCACGAGACCACCGCCACGGCCATGACCTGGATCTGGTACCTGCTGGCCCGCCAGCCCGTGGAGGCCGCGCGCCTGCGGGCTGAGCTGGACAGCGTCCTGGGCGGCCGCACCCCGACCCAGGCCGACCTGCCGGGGCTCGCCTATGCCCGCCGGTTCGTCGACGAAGCGCTGCGCATCCTGCCGCCCACGCCCGGCATCTCCAGCCGGGTGGCGGCCAAGGACGGCGAGTTGGGCGGCGTGCCGGTGCGCAAAGGCGCGTTCATGCTGATCCTGCCCTGGCTCATGCACCGCAACCGGCTGGTCTGGGACGAGCCCGAGCGGTTCGATCCCGACCGCTTCCTGCCGGAACGCAGCCAGGGCCGGCACCGTCTGGCCGCCCTGCCCTTCGGCGCTGGCCCGCGCGTCTGCATCGGCCAGCTCATGGCCGTGAACGAGATCCTGCTGATCCTGTCGACCCTGGCCCAGCACTTCGAACTGGAGCTCGCCTCCGACGCCCCGCTCGAGCTCCTGCACAACATCACCCTGAGGCCCAAGGGCGGCCTGCCGATGCGTGTGCGGCGACGCGACCGCACCCTGGCGGCCGTCGCGGCGGAGTAGCGCCCGCGCCTTCGCGCATCTCGCTTGCGCCGCCTGCCGTCGCGTGACAGGACTCGATCAAACAAACGTTTGAGGGAGGGTCCGATGAAGGCCGCTGTGTATTACGAGAACGGTGGGCCCGACGTCCTGCGCTACGAGGATGTCCCGGATCCCCAGTGCCATCCCAAGGGTATCGTGATCCGCGTCGAGGCGGTCTCGATCGAGGGCGGCGACACGCTCAACCGCTGGCGGGGTCCGCTGATGACCAAGCCGCACGTGGTCGGCTACCAGGCCGCCGGCGAGGTGGTCGAGGTCGGGGCCGAGGTCACCAAGTTCCAGGTCGGCGACAAGGTCTGCACGACCGGCGCCTTCGGCAGCCATGCCGAGCTGCGCGCCGTCCCCGCCATGACCGCCTGGAAGGTGCCCGCCGGGCTGAGCACGAAGCACGCCGCGGTGATCCCGGTCACCTTCGGCACGGCCGACGACTGCCTGTTCGAGTTCGGCCGGATGAAGAAGGGCGAGGTCGTCCTGGTGCAGGCCGGCGCGTCGGGCGTGGGCGTGGCCGCCATCCAGCTCGCCGCGCGCGCCGGCGCCTCGATGGTGCTGGCGACGGCGTCATCCGACGCGCGCCTGGAGAAGCTCAAGGCGATCGGCCTGACCCACGGCATCAACTACAAGACCCATGACGTCGTGCAGGAGGTGATGCGCCTCACCGACAAGAAAGGCTGCGACGTGATCGTCGATTCGGTCGGCGGGCCGACCCTGCAGTCGTCGATTCTCAGCCTCGCCTATCGTGGCCGGGTCTCGATGGTGGGACAGGCCGGGCGCGAGCCGATGCAGGTGGACGTGGGCTCGATGATGGGGGGCAACCGCAGCCTGTCCGGCGTCTTCCTGGGCGCCGAGATCGCCACCGATCGGGTGCAGAAGAACATCCAGCGGCTGATCGACGAGGCCGCGCGCGGCGACCTTAAAGTATTGATCGACAAGGAGTTTCCGCTATCCGAAGCGGCGGAGGCGCATCGCTACATCGAGAGCCGCCAGGCCGTCGGCCGCGTCCTGCTGATCCCCTAGGACTTGCCGAAGACCTTCAGCCACAGGCCCGCCAAGCCAAGTAGGATGAACGCCCACATCGCCAGGGACAGCAATAGGGGAACGATCACACGCATGGCTTTGCCTGGCCCCTCCCCCAAGGCGACTCTTGCGGCAATGATTGGCGCACAAGTTCGGGGAAGACCAGCCGATTCACGCGTCAGGATCGTCACGGGCGTCCGCTTCAACTGAGAGGGGACGCTGATGGAGACACAATCGATGCCAAAAGCCCGTAACGGAGCCGTCGAACTCGAATTCCAGAGCTTCGGCGACGACCGCCCCGAGACCGTCCTGCTGGTGAACGGACTGGGCTCGCAGATGACCCGCTGGCCCGAGGCGTTCTGCGAGAAGCTGGTCGCCCGCGGCTATCGCGCCATTCGCTTCGACAACCGCGACACCGGCCTCTCGACCTGGCCCGCCGAGCGCTACCGCCTGGCCGACATGGCGAACGACGCGGTGGCCGTGCTGGACGCGGCGGGGGTCGCCCGGGCCCACATCGCCGGGGTCTCCATGGGCGGGATGATCGTCCAGCGCATGGCCATCGACCATCCGGACCGCGTGCTCTCCATGACCTCGATCATGTCGGCGCCGTCGGGGGACGTGGTCGCCACGCCCGAGGCGATGGCGGTGATCAGCAACCCGCCGCCCAGCCCGGAGGCGGACTACGAGGCCTTCGTCGCGCACGGGATGAAGAACGCCCGCACCATCGGCAGCCCCGGCTATCCCTGGTCCGACGCGGAACTGCGGGAGCGGGTGATCGCGGAGCATCGCCGCGCCTTCAACCCGGCGGGCGTGGGGCGGCAGCGCCACGCCATCGGCGCCGACGGGGACCGGACCGAAGAGCTGCGCCGCCTCAAGGTCCCCACCGTGGTCCTGCACGGCGCCGACGACCCGCTGGTCCAGCCCGTCGGCGGCGAGGCCACGGCCGCGGCGATCCCGGGCGCCGAGTTGCGGATCATCCCCGGCATGGGTCACGACCTGCCGCCGGGCCTGCACGACGTCTTCGTCGAGGCCATCGTGGCCGCGGCGACCCGAGCCAAGACAACTGCCTAGGACAACGAGGAACACCATGGGACGTCTTTCCGGCCGCGTGGCCGTCATCACCGGCGCGGCCAGCGGCATCGGCCGCGCGGCCGCCAAGCTGTTCGCCGCCGAGGGCGCCAGCATGGTCATCGCCGACCGCGCCGACGCCGTCGACGAGACCGCAGAAGCCATCAAGGCGGCCGGCGGCAAGGCCGTCGCGCTCAAGGGCGACGCGGGCGACGACGCCTTCGTGCGGTCCCTGGTCGCGCGGGCTCAGTCCGAGTTCGGCGGCCTCGACATCTTCTGGGCCAACGCCGGCATCTCGGGCGGCTTCGCGCCGCTGCACGAGCAGACCGCCGACTACTGGGCCGAGATCCTGCGGGTGAACCTGATCGGCGCGTTCCTGGGCGTGAAGTACGCGTCCGAAGCGATGATCCCGAAGGGCAAGGGCTCGATCATCTGCACCGCCTCGGTGGCGGGCATCCGCTCCGGCGCCGGCGGTCCGGCCTACTCGGCCTCCAAGGCCGGGGTGATCAGCCTGGTGCAGACCGCCTGCAACGAGCTCTACGGCACGGGCGTGCGGGTGAACGCCATCGCGCCGGGCCTGATCGAGACCGGCATGACCAAGCCGATCTTCGACGGCGCCCGGGCGCGCGGCAACGAGGACAAGATCGGTCAGCTCAACCCCACCACACGCTATGGCGAGCCGATCGAGATCGCCAACGCGGCCCTCTTCCTGGCGTCCGACGACGCCTCCTACGTCAACGGCCAGACCCTCGCCGTGGACGGCGGCCTGTCGACCTCCCACCCCGTGGTGCGCCGCAAGAAATGATCATCCTGATGCGACACGGCGAGACCTTCTGGAATCGCGAAGGCCGCATCCAGGGCCATACCGAAAGCGACCTGACGCCGCTGGGCGAGCGTCAGGCGCACGCCATGGCCGGGCTGGTCGCCGATCTTGTCCGGAAGGACGGCGGGGACTTTCGCCTGATCGCCAGCCCGATCGGCCGGGCGCGGCGGACGGCGGCCATGGTCGCCGACGCGACGGGCCTGCCCGTCGAGCTGGACTCGCGTCTGATGGAGATCGGCTGTGGCGCATGGGAGGGCCGCCTGCGCTCGGAGATCGCCGGCTTCCACCCCGAAGTCTTCCAGACCCGGGAGTGGTTCTTCGGCGCGCCTGGCGGGGAGACCTTCGAGGATGTCGCCGCCCGGGCGACCGACTGGCTGGCCTCGCTGCCGCCCGAGCCGGAGCGTCGCGTGATTGCGGTCAGCCACGGCGTCTGGGGCCGACTGGCGCGCGGCGCCTACGCCGGTCTCGACCGCCAGGCTACGCTGGACCAGGACGTGCCGCAGGACGCGGTCTTCCGGCTCCAGGCGGGGCAGATCGATCGTCTGGATTGCACGCCGGTAAAACAACGCTAGAGGGTATCGGAGCGCAGGAAGCAACCTTAGAGAACCCCCATGCTTCGATCCCTCGCCCTCGCCGCCGCGGCGGTCCTGATGCTGGGCGCCGCCAAGGCGCCGAGCGTCGACTACCGGGTGGGCGTCGCCACCCAGGCAGACAAGCCGCCGCTGGTCGACGTGGAGATGCGGTTCCGCGGCGACCCCGATGGCGAGACGCGACTCAAGCTGCCCGACAACTGGGCCGGGACGACGGAAGCTTGGCGCTTCCTATCGGACATCGCGGTCCAGGGCGCGACAACCACGGAGGACGGAGCCGCCGTCCGTGTGCTGCGCCATCGGCCCAACGCCCCGATCGTCGTGCGCTATCGCGTCCGCACCGGTTACGACGAAGATCCGAAGGGCGGCAAGAATCCCTACGACGGCCCGATGATCCGTCCGACCTGGATCGACCTGCTGGGCGAGCTCGTCTTCGCGGTCCCCGAGGGGCGGGACGACCAGCCGGCCACCTTCCGGTGGGGCGGCCTGCACCCAGGCTGGCGCGTCGTGTCGGACCTCGAGCACGGCGGCATGAAGGTGGCCGACATCCCGCTCTCGCTCACCTTCGGCGGCGCGGCGGTGCGGGTCACGAAACACCCGGTCCCCAACGGCGTGCTGCGGGTGGCCAGCCTGGCGGATGGCCCCTTCGACGCAGAGGCGCTGGGCGACGAGATCGCGGACATCGTTTCTGCCCAGCGCAGGTTCTGGGCGGACGTGAAGGGCCCCTACCTCGTCACGGCCATCCCCCTGACTTGGTCCGGCAAAGGCAGTTCGATCGGCGGCACCGGTCGCGGCGACGGTTTCGCCCTGTACGCCACCCCTAACGCTGCAAAGCGATTGGGCGAGACCATCTCCCACGAGCACATCCACACTTGGATCCCGGGGCGCATCGGCCGCATGCCGGAGGAGAAGGACGAGGCCACCGCCTACTGGCTGAGCGAGGGCTTCACCGACTTCTTCTCCCATCGGACGCTGCTCCGGGCGGGCGTCGCCACCCCTGACGCGATCGTCCAGCGCATGTCGGGAGAGATGGCGAACTACGCCAAGAGCCCGGCGCGCAACGCCACGTCGGCCCAGATCCTCGTCAACGTCTGGAAAGACGCGGCGCACCAGCGGGTGTCCTATCAGCGCGGCCTCCTGCTCGCGCTCAAATGGGACGAGGAGATCCGCCGCAAGACCGCCGGCCGCGCCGATATGGACGACGTGATCCTGCGGATGCGTGACGCGTATCAGGCCGCACCCGATGGCCAGAAGCCGGACATCGTTGGCAACCTGGTCGCTGCGGCCCAGGGCGTGGCGCAACTCGACCTGCGCCCCGACATCGTCCGCTATGCGGAAGGCGGCGAGACCGTTGTCCTGCCCAGCACGCTGTTCGACGGATGTCTGGAGACCAGCCCCGAGACCCCCGGCCTGCGCCTGGCGCCGGGGCTGTCCGACGAGACGCTGACGGCGTGCGGCCGCCGGATCGGCGGTCTCTGAGGCGCAAGCCTCAGTGCGGCGCCGCACCGTTGTGGTGACCGTCTTACCCAAATTGGGGACGGCGTAGGTGCGCGCAGTCCTGCGGCGATGAGGACGTCGGCGCGCGCGCCGCTGCAACTCACGGTGGGTCTTTCCGAGGTGGCGGAAGCCGGCTGCGCCCGCACGACCGGCGGCCTGTAAATACCCCAGATTGAGTAACTGCGGCAGCGCCTGCGACATCTGGCGTGCTGCACCGCACAAGGTCGCTCCGGCATAGCACCGCTCGCGAGGCGCCGACGGGACGGGGCTGAAGCGTCCTTTAAGGTTTTCCGTGCGTAAGGCTCTTCGATGCGTCTCTCTCGCTCCGCCTCCGCCATCGCCGCCGCCATCACCCTGGCCAGCGGGTCCGCAGCCCTCGCCGCGCCTGCGCCGGCGTCCAGCGACGCGGCGTCGGTGAACGCCGGCCTGCAGGCGATGCGCGACTACAACCTCATCGTCCTGAAGGACCTGCAGTCCTCGTCCCAGGTGCAGGGCAAGACGTTCGTGGGCGGCAACCTGTCCGGCGGCTCGTCCAACTACATGACCAACCCCGGCGCCCAGGCGGGCGGCGTGGCGCTCACGGTCGGCGGCGACGTCACGGGCGGATCCAAGAACATCAACAACGGCGGCTCGGTGAAGGTCGGCGGCGACCTCACCAGCGGCGCGAACATGAACGGCGGCGGGGGCGTCCAGGCCGGGGGCGACGTCAAGAAGGTCAACGCCAACGGCGCCTCGGTCTATGCCGGGGGCGATATCCACAACACCAACGCCAAGGACCTGTACTACGGCGGCGAGGTCAAGAGTTCGAACGGGACCAAGCACGCCGGCGACACCAGCGCCGACGGCCTCCAGGCGGCGATCGCCGAGACCACCGCGTCCCTGGCCACGGACTTGCTGGCGACCTCGGACTACTTCTCCGACCTGGCGGCCACCAACCTGCTGACCTATTCGGCCAATGGCCAGCAGGCGATCTTCGACGCCGGGTCCGGCACGGGCGTGGCGGTGTTCGCGATCAGCGACCTGAACGCGGCCCTGAAGAACCGCAGCCAGCTGATCTTCAACATGCCGACCGGCTACGACGCGGTTATCATCAATGTCGCCGGAACGAAGGTCAGCCTGCCCAGCAGCATCAACTTCAACGGCCCCACCGGCCTGGGCGCCACGGTGATCTGGAACTTCTACGAGGCGGCCAGCGTCGATCTGGGCTCCAAGTCCTGGTACGGCTCGATCCTCGCGCCCCAGGCGGCGCTGAAGAACAACAACTTCGTCGAGGGGGCGGTCGTCGCCCGCAGCATGATCCAGAACGGCGAGATCAAGATGGGCGGCCTGGGCGGCTCCAACCTGATCGTCAGCCAGTTCGGCGGCGCCGCCCCGATCCCGGAGCCGGCGGTCTGGACGATGATGATCCTGGGCTTCGGCGCGGTCGGCTCGATGATCCGCCGCCGACGCGCGTTCGCCGCCTGACGCGCTTCGCCAAGGCGTCCTAGTGCAGGGCGCCCCGGCGCCACTTCCACGGCGGCAGGCCTTCGCGGCGCGGCGCCAGGTAGCGGAAGGCCGCCAGGGCCCCGAACGCCGCGGCGACGCCGAGGGCGAACGCGGCCAGGGCGCCGGTTGAGATTCCGGCGGGCCCAAGGGCGGTGCGGTGCGGTTCCATCCAGTGGACCAACTCGCCGCTCGGCGCCTCTGGGGTGAATTCCTCGGTAGGCAAGGTCATGGGAAATACTCCAGCTGACGATGAGGGCTAACCCGCGCCGTCGCCAGGGGTTCCTCGCAGGCGGTGGTCCGGGTTAGAAGCACCCCCTCGCACTTCACGTTTTGCCGCTCGGGACCATGGCCGGACACTCAAAGTTCAAGAACATCATGCACCGCAAGGGCCGCGCCGACGGCGCCCGGTCCAAGCTGTTCTCCAAACTCTCCCGCGAGATCACCGTGGCCGCCAAGATGGGCCTGCCCGATCCCGCGATGAACGCGCGCCTCCGCCTGGCGGTGAACAACGCCAAGAGCGAATCGCTGCCCAAGGACGTCATCGACCGGGCCATCAAGAAGGCCTCCGGCGGCGACGCGGAGTCCTATGACGAGATCCGCTACGAGGGCTTCGGCCCCGGCGGCGTCGGCGTGATCGTCGAAGTGCTGACCGACAACCGCAACCGCTCGGCCTCCACCGTGCGCTCCACCTTCACCAAGTGCGGCGGGAACCTGGGCGAGACGGGGTCGGTGTCTTTCATGTGGGATCACGTGGGCCAGATCACCTATGACGCCAAGGCGGGGTCCGAGGACAAGGTGATGGAAGCCGCCATCGAGGCGGGCGCCGACGACGTGGAGTCCGACGAGGACGGCCACGTCATCTACACCGCTTTCGAACAGCTCTCCGAAGTGGCCGCGGCGCTGGAGGCGGCGCTGGGTCCGGCCCAGTCCACCAAGTTCGCCTGGAAGCCCAAGGCGCTGACGCCACTCTCCGGCGACGCGGTGGCGACGCTGATGAAGCTGATCGACACCCTGGAAGACGACGACGACGTGCAGAACGTCTACTCCAACGCCGACATCTCGGCCGAGGACCTGGAGAAGCTGGCGGGCTGATGGCCAAGCCCCCCAAGCGTCCAACGGAGGAAGACCCCCGCGTCACCGACCTGCGCCGCTACAAGCAGGAGCGCGAGAAGGCCGCCAGGAAGCCGCCGCCCAAGCCCAAGGCGCCCAGCGCGTCGTTCCTGGGCTCGAATCCCCGGGCGGGCCTGATCCTGGTTATCGTCCTCGCCGTGCTGGCGGCGCTGTACGTCGTCCCGATGTTCCTCTGACGGGAACCCACGGCCGCGCTTGCGGCTTGGGTCGGGGATGGAGCCGGTCTTCTTCTCCTACGTTCTGCCGGTCGCCGCCGCCCTGATCGCCGGCGGGCTGATCGGCGTGGAGCGCGAGTTTGGCGGCCACGCCGCGGGCCTGCGCACGCATGCCCTGGTGGCGCTCGCCTCCGCGCTCTTGATGCTGCTGGCCGTGCACCAGCTCTCCTGGCTCACCGTCGACACGCCCCACGAGGTGGTCCGCATCGATCCCGTGCGGATGGCCCACGGCATCCTGACCGGCATCGGCTTCCTCTGCGGCGGGGTGATCTTCCGCGCCGGCCTGTCGGTCCATGGCCTGACCACCGCGGCTTCGCTGTGGGCGACCTCGGCGCTGGGCACCCTCTACGGCGTCGGCGCCTACGGCCTCGCGGTCGGGGGTACGGTCGCCACCCTGGCGGTGCTCGTGGGCTTCCGATGGATCGACCGCCACCTGCCGCAGAGCGATGTCATCGACGTCTGCGTCCGCTATCGCCGAGCCGGCCCGTTCCCGGAGGACGCCTTTCTGGAGCTGATGAAGGATCTCGGTCTCAAGCCGCGGGCGCTGAGCCACAAGCTGGCCGACAGCGGGCAGGCCCTTGAACTGGGCGCCGCCTTGCGCAGTCCCAGCGGCGCGCAAACCCGCGAGCTGGCGGAACGCCTCTGCGCCGACGAACGCGTCCTGGGCTTCGAGATCGAGCCTCGGAACCCTTGAGCGCTTGCGAAAGCCGGTATGCTCCGTCCACAGTGGCGCCAACCATTGGGGGAAATCACGACATGACCATCCGTCCGCTCGCCGGGCTCGCCGCCTGCGCCGCCGCCTTCAGCCTCGCGGGGTCCGCTCAGGCCGCGGGCGACTATGTCTCGATCGTCCAGGAGACCGCGCTCAACGTCCCGGCCGAGACCGCCTGGAGCAAGGTGAGGGGCTATTGCGATATCGGGGCCTGGCTGAAGACCACCTGCGAGATCACCTCGGGCAAGGACGGCGAACTGGGCGCGGTGCGCAAGATCGCGGGCCGGATCGAGGAGGTGATCGTGGCGGTCACCCCGATGTCCTACACCTACGCCGACATCGACACGAAGATCCTCTACCACGGCACCGTCGAAATTCGCCCGGTCAGCAAGACCAGCTCCAAGCTGGTCTACAGCCTGTTCTTCGACCAGACGACGGTCCCGGCCGAACAACGTGAAGCCAACAAGACGCGACGCCAGACGATGTTCGCCGGCGTCATGGCCACCATGAAGGGCATGGCCGAAGCGAAGTAGCGGCATCGCCCCTCCTTTCCCCGAGCGTGGAAGGGAAGGCCGGCCCGCCGGAATCTGATGGAAAGGGCAGCCGCGCACCCGCGGCTGCCCTTCTTGATTCGGGTGAGGCTTTTCCTGCCCGCCGCGGAGCGGAAGACAAAGAAAAGGGCCCGGTGTCGCCACCGGGCCCTCAACTTTAGTCGCTGTCTTGGATCGACTTAGAAGTTGATGTCGATCGTCGAACGGCGGTTCAGCGGTTCCTTCACGCCGTCGCCGGTGGCGACCGCGAGTTGGGTTTCACCCTTCCAGTCGACCGAGAGAGCCGTCTGGTTGACGCCAGCGCCCACCAGGGCGTCGGCGACGGCCTTGGCCCGGCGTTCGGACAGGCGGACGTTGTACGTCGGCGAACCCGAGCTGTCGGTGTGGCCCACGACGACGACGCGGGTGGCGTTGCCGCCCTGCGCGTAGTTGGCCGCGTCGGCGATCACCGCCTGGGCTTCCGGCGTGATCACGTACTGATCGAACGGGAAGTAGACGATGAATTGCTTGGCCTCATAGGCCGGCGCCGGCGGGGGCGGCGGGGGCGGAGGCGGCGGCGGGGGCGGGGGCGGCGGGGGCGGGGGCGGCGGCGGCGGGGGCGGCGGGGGAGCCGCGAACAGGTACCGCAGACCCAGCGTCACCGACTGGTCCTTGTACTCGCCCGAGAACACGCCCGGCTGCAGGCCGGTCGCCAGGCTGGTGTTCGTCGACGCGAAGTCGAGGTCCGAACCGGCCAGGTAGCGATAGGTCAGGTCGACGCTGAGCTGGTCGGTGGCCTTCCAGGCCAGACCGGCGATCAGCTGATAGGCGAACGCCGTGTCGGAGTCGTCGACTTCCAGGTTCTGGAAGGCGTTGGCGGCCGTGACCGGAGCCGGGATGTTCGAGAACTGACCCAGCACGTCCATCTTGACGTGGTTCACGCCGATACCGGCGCCGATGAAGGGGTTCAGCGCCGAACCGGGCAGGATGTCATAGATGATGTTGCCCATGACGGTCCAAGCGGACACGTCACCGTCGGGCGAACCGCAGGCCGGCGAGGCGGTCGTACGGGTCACGCCGGGGGCGCAAAGGCCGACCACCGCTTGGTTGGACCCACCGCGGACCGACTCGATGTCGCCGCTGCGGTAGCCGACTTCCAGCTCGACCCGCCAGTTGTCGTTCAGCTGATAGCCGAGGCGCGCGAAGCCAGCCCAATCGTCTTCCTGGTTGAAGTCCCAGGCGTAGGGGGCGCCGTTCGCGGCGTTGTTCGAGGAGGTGGTCTCGAGCGAGTCAGGCCAGTGGTAGCCGAGATCGACGGCGCCGTACCAGCCTTCTTGGGCGGAGGCTCCGGACGCGGCGAACGCCGCCGCCATCGCGACCCCAGCCAGGAGTTTCATTTTCATATTCAGAGCCCTCTCGTTGCCCTCAGGTGGTGCGGCCGTTTGACCCAGCCGCCGTTATATCAAGGACCAACCATTGCGAAAGTGTCGCCGTGGCCACACTCGACCGCAATCGGTCGGTCTTTCCCAAGCTCTACCAGGACGTCAGCCGCTCGATCCCATGCAAATGCTCAGATTTGCAGAGGTTCGCCAGCACAATCGCCCCGACGGCCCGTTCGGCGAACGCCGTCCGGACAGGTTCTTATCGCCAGGACCTCCGCGAGTCTGCAACGGCCGCTGTTGCGCGTCCGTTAAGTTCTGACCGAAGTCCTTGCTGTTGTTTGTAAAGACGCTGGAACGACGCAGCAAACCCCGTGGAGTCTCCCCGGCGGTTGTGCTCGTTCCCACGCTTCCAGAATTCATGCAGCCCAAATCCCCGACGAAGGCAGCCCTCGTCACACCGCCCAACGGATCAAAGTTACGCTTGGTTCCCGCCGCATGAACCCGCGATGAACTTTTTTCGCGCCGCAATACGGGCGCCGTTCAAACGTCGAGCTCGCGCTGGAAGCGTCGGGCCCGGCCACCGAGGGACTCGGGCCGGTTCAGCGCCTTGCGGAATTCGTCCCGGCGTTCATGGATCGAGGCGATAACAAGGCCCATGGGCACCCCGATCTCCACCAGCACCGCTTCGGAAAGCTGCAGGCTGGCCTCGACCGTCTCTGGCACGGCGTCGGTGGCGCCCAGGTCGTAGAGCCGCTGGGCGTGACGCGCGTCGCGGGCCCGGGCCACGATGGTGAGGTCGGGGCGGAGCCCTCGCGCCACGGCGACGATGGCCTCCACGCCCTCCGGGTCGTCCATGGTCACGACGAGGGCGGGTGCGTCCGCGAGGCCGCATCGCATCAGGAACTCCTCCCTCGCTGCGTCGCCGAAGTATATGGCCTCGCCCGCACGGCGACCCTGCTCCACCAGCCTGGCGTCGAGCTCCGCGCCAACCCAGGGGATCTCATGGCGGCGCAGCATGTCGCCCACCAGCCGGCCGACCCGGCCGTAACCCACGACCAGCACACGCGGGTCGGTGTCGACGTCGCCCTCGGGCTCAGGCGGCAGTTCGCTGGGGGTGATCTTTCGGCCGCCCAGCCGCAGGCCCAGCTGGGCCAGGAAGGGGATCGAGAACATGGAGAGCGTCGCGGCGACCAGGGCGGTCTGGCCCACCGTGCGCTCGACGAGGCCCTGGTCCATGGCCTGACCCAGGATGACGAAGGCGAACTCGCCGGCCCCGGCCAGCAGCAGGGCGGCCTCGATGGCGGCTCGCGTCTTGAGGCGGAAGGCCTTGGCCAGGGCGAACACCACCAGGCAGTTCATCGTCACCAGGCCCAGGGCCGAGCCCAGGATCAGCAGCGGCCGCTCCAGCAGCAGCGGCACGTTCAGCCCGATCCCCACCGAGATGAAGAACATACCCAGCAGCAGGCCCTTGAACGGCTCGACCCGGACCTCGACCTCGTGGCGGAACTCGGTCTCGGCCAGCAGCAGGCCGGCGACGAAGGCGCCCAGGGCCATGGAGAGGCCCGCCAGCGCACTGACCAGGCCCGCGCCCACCACCACCAGCAGGGAGGCGGCCAGGAACAGCTCCTCGCTCTTGGCCTTGGCCACCGAGCGCAACATGGGGCGCAGGAGCAGGCGGCCGAACAGGAACAGGGCCCCGACGCCGATGATGGCGGGCAGCAGCGACAAGAGCATCGCCGGCGAGAAGGGCTCGTCGGAACGCCGCCCCATCAGGGTCAGCGTCACCAGAATGGGGGCGACGGCCAGGTCCTGGAACAGCAGCACCGAGAACGTCGCGCGACCGGCCATGGCGTGCTGGCGCTTCTGCTCGGCCAGGATGGGCATCACGATGGCGGTGGACGACAGCGCCAGGGCCGCGCCGATGGCGATGGCCGCCGCCGGCGGCTGGCCCATCATCAGGGCGGCGACGGCGGTCGCGGTCAGGCAGAGGCCGACCTGCAGCGCGCCCATGCCGAAGACATAGCGGCGTAGCGAGCGCAGGCGCTCCCACGACAGCTCCAGCCCGATCGTGAACAGCAGGAAGACCACCCCGAGCTCGGCCAGCTGGGCCAGCTCCGCGGGGTTGTCGATGGTGAAGGCGCTCAGCCACGTGACCTCATGAGCGAGGCTGCCGAGGCCGTAGGGACCCAGGACGACCCCGGCGCCGAGGAACCCCAGGATCGGGCTGACTCGCCACTGACGGAAGATCGGAACCACGACGCCAGCCGTCGCGAGGAACAGGACAACATCCTTGTAGGCGCCGGGCTCAACGTGGCCTTCCATCAGGTCTCCAATTTTTCGATGCGCCAATATGGCAAAGCCACGCGGCTTGCGTAATCCCGCGATCGGTTTACGACGCCGGTTTGTGGGATTGCCGGCCAATCAAGCGAAGATGGAGCGCACCGAGCGCCGGGCGATGATCGCCCTGCTGGCGGTGTTCGCCCTGCTTGTGCAGGCGCTGATCCCGGCGTTCGCCATGGCGGCGCCCGGCGCGGCGGGCGACATGTTGATCTGCACCCAGATGGGCCTGCAGACGGCGCCCGGCGACACGGGCGCGCCGCCGGCGGCGGATCACGCCTGCAAGCACTGCCTCTGCCCGGCGCCGGTCTCCGACCCGCCGCCGGTGATCAGCGTCCAGCGCATCGCCTACGCCGTGGCCGAGGCGCCCGCCGCGCCCCGTTCGCAGCGCCTCGTCCCGCCGCCCCGCGCCCCGCCGCGGCCGCCCGGCCAGGGGCCCCCGACCTCCGACGCCTGATCGACACCGCCGGCGCGCGAGCAAGCCCGCGCGCCGCGCCGCCCAAGCGCGGCGACGAACATCAGCCTTCAGGAGCATCCATGAAACTCGCCCTCACCGTCGCCGCCGCCGTCGCGGCCTTCTCCCTCGCCTCCGCCGCCCAGGCCGCGCCCCAGGTGGTGGCCGCCTGGACGCGGCCGGCCGCCCAGGCGCAGACCGGCGCCGGCTTCATGACACTCAAGAATCCCGACGCGAAGCCGGACGCCCTGGTCGCCGTCGCCAGCCCACTGGCCCGCACGGTGCAGATCCACCAGTCCAGCATGAGCGGCGGCATGGCCTCGATGAAGGCGGTCGCCCGCGTGACGGTCCCCGCCGGCGGCGCCGTCACATTCGCGCCGGGCGGATACCACCTGATGTTCATCGGCCTGACGAAGGCGGTGAAGACCGGTGACGCGGTGCCGGCCACCCTCACCTTCGCCAGCGGCGCCAAGGTGAAGGTGTCATTCGTCGCGAGCGTCGGTCCGCCCGTCGCGGGCCATGCGCATCACTAGCTTCCTGACAGAAATGTAACGAGCGTAACGGCGCGGGCCGGGAGCATGGTCCGCGCCAATCCCCCTTCGAAGAGACCGATCGACCCATGAAGACTGCCTGGCTTGCCGCCGCCTGCGCGGCCGCCCTGCTGGCCGCCGCGCCCGCCGCCTTCGCCGCCGACGCCACGACCACCGCCCCCGAGACCTCGGCCCGCGACCTGGGCAAGGCGCCGCGCATGGGACCCTGGGGCTTCGACCTGGCCGGGCGCGACACGGCCGCCACCGCCGGCAAGAGCCTCTTCGAGTACGCCAACGGGACGTACATGCAGAAGCTGACCATCCCGGCGGACCGCTCCAGCTATGGCGCGTTCAACGCGCTGGACGAGCTGTCCAAGGACCGCATGCGCGCGGTTGTCGACAAGGCGGCGGCCAGCAAGGCGGCGACCGGCCCCGAGGCGAAGGTCGGCGCCCTCTACCGCAGCTTCCTGGACGAGGCCCGCGTGGAGGCCCTGGGCGCCAAGCCCCTGGCCGCCGACCTCGCCAGGGTGCGGGCCGCCACGAGCCGCGAGGACATCGCCCGGCTGATGGGCGCCACCGCGGCCGGCTTCGGCCAAAGCTTTTTCAACCCGCAGGTCTATGACGACGCCAAGGACCCGCTGAAATACGCCGTCTACCTGAGCCAGGGCGGCATCACCCTGCCCGACCGCGACTATTATCTCGACGCCAAGTTCGAACCCCAGCGGAAGGCCTACGAGGTCTACGTCGCCAAGATGCTGGGCCTGGCCGGCTGGCCGAATCCCGAGGCCAACGCCAAAGCCATCGTGGCCATGGAGACCGAGGTGGCCAAGGTCTCCTGGACCCGGGCCGAGCGCCGCGACAGCGACAAGACCTACAACCCCGTGGAGACCGCCGAGCTCGCGGCCTTCGCGCCAGGCTTCCCCTGGAACGCCCTGCTCGAGGGCGCCGGGCTGACATCGGCCAGGCGGGTGGTCGTGGCCGAGAACACCGCCTTCCCGAAGATCGCGGCCATCTACGGCAAGACCGACCTCGAGACGCTGAAAGCCTGGCTGGCCTTCACCACCGCGGACCAGGCGGCGGGCTATCTGTCCAAGGACTTCGACCAGGCCAAGTTCGACTTCCGCTCCAAGACCTTGTCCGGCGCCCAGGTCCAGCAGCCGCGGTGGAAGCGTGGCGTGAACGTGGTGGATGGCGCCCTGGGCGAGGCCCTGGGCAAGCTCTACGTGGACGCCTACTTCCCGCCCGAGAACAAGGCGCGGATGGAGGCCCTGGTCGGCGACATCCGGACGGCGCTGGGCGCCCGCATCCAGAAGCTGGACTGGATGGGCCCCGAAACCAAGCAGAAGGCGCTGGAGAAGCTCGGCAAGTTCACGGTCAAGATCGGCTATCCCGACAAGTGGCGCGACTACTCCGCCCTGCAGATCACCGAAGGCGACCTCTACGGCAACGTTCAGCGGTCCTCGGCCTTCGACTGGAACTTCCGCGTGGCGCGGCTGAACCAGCCGGTGGACCGCGGCGAGTGGGAGATGACGCCGTCGACCATCAACGCCTACTACTCGCCCACCAAGAACGAGATCGTCTTCCCGGCGGCGATCCTGCAGCCGCCGTTCTTCGACCCGGAGGGTGACGCGGCCGTGAACTACGGCGGCATCGGCGGCGTGATCGGCCACGAGATCACCCACGGCTTCGACGACGAGGGCCGCAAATCGGACGGCGACGGCCGCCTCTCCGAATGGTGGACCAAGGACGACGAGGCCAAGTTCATGGTCCAGGCCGAGCGCCTGGGCGCCCAGTACTCGGCCACCGAGGTCCTGCCCGGCTCGAAGATCGACGGCCAGCTCACCATGGGCGAGAACATCGCCGACCTGGGGGGTCTCCTGCTGGCGCTGGACGCCTACCGCGTCTCGCTGAAGGGCAAGCCGGCGCCGGTGATCGATGGCCTGACCGGCGACCAGCGCGTCTTCCTAGGCTGGGCCCAGGTGTGGCGCGCCAAATATCGCGACGACCTGATGAAGCAGATCCTGGTCTCCGACCCCCACTCGCCGCCGATGGCGCGCGTGGACCTGCCGGTCCGCAACATCGACGCCTTCTACGAGGCCTTCGGCGTGAAGCCGGGCGACCCGATGTACGTGCCGCCGGAGAAGCGGGTCCGGATCTGGTAGCTGCAATTCCTCCCCCGTCGGGGGAGGTGTCGCCGCAGGCGACGGAGGGGGTCCGCTCAGAACGCTCGGCTCACGCCACGTTGTAGCGGCCCGATTCGAGCGGACCCCCTCAGTCAGCTTCGCTGACAGCTCCCCCAAAGATGGAGCAAGAGTTTTGACTCATCTGTCGAAAATGGGGGTCGCTACAAAAAGAATCGGCCTGCAGCGGGGGATAGTCGCTGCAGGCCGCCTTGAGCAGTCGCTCTAAATGAGCGGGCGTTTCCTCCCCGAAACGCCGGAGACTTCAGGACTAGCGCCGTCATGTCTCTCGCCTGATGACAGAACGGCAATTTTCTACCCAAGTCAACGGGCCAAACCCCCCGTCCGGACATAGGAAGATCAGATTTTCGCGAGCAGGCGCAAATTTTACGCCGTTTTTTACCCGTTACGTCAAAAAACCTTCGCCTTAAGCGTGTCGAATGCCTGGCAACTCACGTCAAAGACGAAGTCGGGCTTTGAGGCCGTTACCGGTCCCAGTCCGGCCGCGGTCAGGGCCAGGGACGAGTCCGCCACCTGAGTCGAATCGACCAGCAGGCCATTCGGACGCCGCGACGCGCCGGCGGTGACCAGGGAATTGACCACCGCCACCTCGACCGCGTCGCCGCTCGGCGGCCAGGCCAGGGTGGCGCTGCGCAGGGCTGCGGCCCGCGCCTCTACCAGCCGCAGCAGCCGTTCGGCCTGGCTGAGCGCCTCGGCGTCCCAGGATGCACGAAGACCCGCGGCCAGGTGGGCCTGGCTCTTCAGCATGACGCCGTCGGCCAGCACCTTCAGCCCGTTGGCGACCAGGGTCGCCCCCGTGGTGGTGATGTCCACCACCAGCTCCGCCGAACCGGCCGCCGGCGCGCCCTCGGTGGCGCCGCCGGACTCGGTGATCCGATAGTCCGCAATGCCGTGGCGGGCGAAGAAGCCGCGGGTCTGGGTCAGGTACTTGGTCGCCACGCGCATGCGCCGGCCGGTGCGGCGCAGGTAGTCGTGCGCCACCTCCTCCAGGTCGGCCATGGACTCCACGTCCAGCCAGCTCTTGGGCACCGCGGTGACCAGGTCGGCGCGGCCGAAGCCCAGGGGCCGCAGCAGCAGGACGCGGGCGTCCAGGTCCTCGCCCCGCTCGCGCAGCAGGTCCTCGCCGGTGACGCCCATGTGGACCTCGCCGGCGTCCAGGGCGTCGGCGATGTCCGCCGCCGACAGCAGGCGCACTTGTGCGCCCGGCAGGCCCTTGAGGCTGGCCAGGTAGCCCCGCGCGCCGCCGGTGACCTCCAGCTTGAGCCCGCAGTCGGCGAGCCAGCCCTCGACCTGTTCCTTCAGGCGGCCCTTGGAGGGGACCGCGATGATGAGACCGCTCATCCTGCTACGCTCCCCTGGAGCTTCGCAGGATCAGGCCTGCGGTTGCTGAGAAGGAGGATGCACCCTCCGAAGCCTTGGCGAAGGAGGGTCATGCCTCGCCTCCTGTCCAGGCTCGCCAGGGCCGGACCATGCAGCCCACCGCCCGCGCATCGCCCGCCCCGCCCAGCCGGGTCAGGAGACCGTCGTACCGGCCGCCGACCGCCACCGCGCGATCCGGCCCCAGGGCTTCGCTCCGCACCTCGAAGGTGAGGCCGTCGTAGTAGTCGAAGGCATGGCCCAGGGCCGGCGCGAAGCGCAGCCGGTCTGCGGGCGCGATCCGGGTCAACTCCAGCAGGCGCGCGTCCCAGCCGGCCAGCGCGGTCTTCAGCGCGCCGTCGTTGGTTCCGGCAAGATCGCGCATCCGGGCGAAGGCGTAGGCCGGGGTGTCGTTGATGGCCATGAAGGCGCGAATGGCGTCGGACTGGGCCTCGGTCAGGGCCGGGGCGTTGGCGGCCTCGGCCTTGCGGACCAGCCGCGCGGCGATCTCGGCGGGGCCACGGCCGCCCACCGGCTCCACGCCGGCCAGCGCCCAGACCTCTTCCAGCAGCGCCGCGGCCTGGGCCTCGGAGAGGCCGGCCAGCAGCCCGGCCAGCGTGCCGCCGCTGGCCGCCGTCTCGCCCACCCGCGACAGCTCGGCCCAGAGCAGGCGCGGGCGGCCCGCAACCCGCTTCAGCCGGCTGCCGAGGGTCTCCGGCAGGTCCAGGCTTTCGACGAAGGCGCCGAACAGCGCCACGTCGCCCAGCCAGAGCGACAGGTCCTTGCGCCCGCCCGCCTCCGCCGCGCGCCAGGCCAGGCCCGCGATCTCGGCGTCCGCCGCCTCCACCCGACCGCCGCCGGGCGAGAACATCTCCAGGCCCAGCTGGACGAATTCCTCCGGCCGGTCCGACCCCGACGACGCGCGGAAGGCCGCGCCCTGGTACCAGTAGAGCCCGGCCGCCCGGGCGCTCTCCAGGTGCTGGCGGGCGATGGCGACGGTGAAGTCGGGCCTGAGGCAGCTCTCGGTGCCGCCCTCGGCCTGAACGACGAACAGCCGCGCCCGCATGGCCTCGCCGGCCAGATCCAGCAGCAGGTTCAGCGGCTGCAGCAGCGGCGCGTCGGCGCGCTCGGCCCCGGAGCTCTCCAGGCGCGCGCGGATGGCCGCGAGCGCCTCGGCCGGAACGGCGGGCTCGACGCGCATCAGCCCGCGTCCAGGATGCGGCGCAGGGCGGCGACCAGCTCGCCGCGCGGGATCGTCTGCTGGCCAGGCCGCTGGCCGCGCCACGCGTCGTGGTCGGCGACCTTGGCGGCCAGCTCGCGGCCGAGGTCCAGGTCCTTCACGGTGACGGTCCCGGCCGCCAGCTCGTCCCCGCCCAGCATCACCGCGGCGGGCGAAAGCCGCCGGTCGGCGTATTTCATCTGCGCCTTCATGCCGGACGACCCGAGATAGACCTCCGCCGGAATGCCGGCGGCGCGGATCTCGCGGGCCACGGCAAAATAGTCGGCCATGTGAGCCTGATCGAAGGCGATCACCACCACCGGCCCGCGGGCGGCCTTGCCCAGGTCGCGCCCCGCCGCCTTGAGCGCAGAGGCCAGGCGGGACACGCCGAACGAGAAGCCCGTGGCTGGCGTGTTCTCGCCGGTGAACCGCGCCACCAAGTCGTCATAGCGCCCGCCCCCGCCGATGGAGCCGAACCGCACCGGGTGACCCTTGTCGTCCAGTGTGGACAGCAACAGCTCGGCCTCGAAGACCGCGCCGGTGTAATATTCCAGGCCGCGCACAACCGAGGGCTCGAAGGTCGCCCGGTCGGCGCCGACGCCCAGGCCGCTGAGGGCGGCGTCGATGGCGGCCAGCTCGGCCAGCCCCTCGTCACCCTCGGCCGAGCCGCCGACCACGTCGGCCAGCCTGGCCAGGGTCGAGGACCGGTCGCCCGCGCCCGCCGCCGTGAAGGCCAGCACCCGCTCTGCGGCCGCCGCGTTCAGGCCCGCACCCTTGGTGAAGTCGCCGCTCTCGTCCTTGCGGCCCGCGCCCAGCAGCAGGCGCACCCCGTCCGGGCCCAGGCGGTCCAGCTTGTCCACGGCGCGCAGCACCGCGAGCTTCTGGCCCTCGTCGGTCACGCCGGCGGCGGTCATCAGCCCATTCAGGAGCTTGCGGTTGTTGATCTTGATCAGCGCCGAGCCGGCCGGCAGGCCCGCGGCCTCCAGCCCCTCGACCGCCATGGCGATGATCTCGGCGTCGGCCTCGGGCCGGGCCGAGCCCACCGTGTCAGCGTCGCACTGCCAGAACTCGCGGAAGCGGCCCGGCCCGGGCTTCTCGTTGCGCCACACCGGCCCGAAGGCGTAGCGGCGGAACGGCTTGGGCAGAGCCTCCCAGTTCTGCGCCGCGAACCGGGCCAGGGGCGCGGTCAGGTCATAGCGCAGCGCCATCCACTGCTCGTCGTCGTCCTGCAGGGCGAAGACGCCCTCGTTGGGACGATCGGCGTCGGGCAGGAACTTGCCCAGCGCGTCGGCGTATTCGAACGCCCCGGTCTCCAGGGGTTCGAAGCCCCAGCGCTCGTAGACGCCGCTGACGGCGGCCAGGATCGTGCGCTCGGAGACGACGTCGCGGGCGCGACGGTCGTGGAACCCCCGGGGGGCGCGGGCTTCGGGTCGGCTGCTGTCGCTGGTCATGGCCGCGCGATTACCGGCTGCGGCGTCGTCACTCAAGGAAAGGCTCATCGGTCGTCTCTCGAAAGGAGGGCGACGGACGAAGCTGGAGAAGTTCGAGCCCCGTCCGCTGGTCGCGGGGCTCGGAAGGGGGTCGCTTAAGCCACGAGCCCGCCAGCCGATCCCACGAGGGTCGGATGGTGATGGCCGTGATGGTGCGCGATCCGCGTCATGACGGCGGGGGTGTAGCGGAAAGTCCTGAAGGAGTCATCACGCCCTGCCACTCCGCAAGGCCAGCGGGGTCAGGTGATGTTGGCGAAGGAGATGTCGGCCAGCGAGCGCCCCTGAAGGATGATCGCCTGGTCGGTCCCCACGGTCACCGCCTTGTAGGTCCAGGCGAAGAGGATCACGTCAGCCCCCGCCTGGGCGGCGACATACAACACCTCGCCGCCGGCCATCAGCTGGCGCGCCTGGGCATAGGCGTCGTCGGCGCTGGCCGCTGTGATCTCCACGTACTGCGACGCGGCCAGGACGGCGTTCTTGAACTCGAAGAAGAACTTGTCCTCGGCCGACCAGTCGACGATCCGGTCTGCGCCCGACAGCTCGGGGACGTTGGTCACCGGATAGGACACCAGCGTGTCGAAGCGGGTGACCACGAACAGGTCCGCCCCGGCGCCGCCCTCCAGGCGGTCCGGACCGCGGCCGCCGGACAGCGTGTCGAGGCCCGCGCCGCCGTTGATGGTCTCCGCGTCGTCGCCCCCCATGATGCGGTCGTTGCCGGCTCCGCCGTCGATGGTGTTGGCGCCGTGAAAGGCCTGGAAGACGTCGTCGCCGTCGCCGCAGGTCACCAGGGCGCGCAGCGGCGAGGCGAGGCTGATGGCGTCGTTGCCCGCACCGCCGTCGATCGTGAGCGTGCCGCGGTTGGCGCTGATCGCATCGTCGCCGTCGTCCCCCATCAGCACGCTGACCGCGCTGTCGTCGCTGATCGAACCGATGATGCGGTCGTTTCCGTCGCCGCCGCTCACCGTGTCGTTGCCGGGCGGCAGGCCGTTGCTTTCGTATCCAACCAGGATGTAGTCGTCGCCCGCCTCGCCGAAGATCCGGTCGTTGCCGTCACCGCCGGTGATGCAATCGTCGCCGAGGTTCCCGTTGAGGAAGTCGTCGCCGAGGTCTCCCGAGAGCACGTCGGCGCCCTGCCCGCCCAGCACGGTGTCGGAGCCGGTCCCCCCCTCGATGGTGTCGCCCCCCAGGTTGCCCTGAGCGAAGTTGCGGCCATCGCCGGTGCGGATCAGGTCCCCGTCCTGTCCGCCGTAGAAGATGTCGTCCCCGGCGCCGGCGACGAGCTGGTCGGCGCCCTGATTGCCTTGCAGCAGGTTGGCGCCCTCGCCGCCGTTCAGCGTGTCGTTCCCCGCGCCGCCATAGAGGCCGTCGTCGCGACCCTCGCCCCCCATGGCGTCGCCGCCGGAGGAGCCCGCCTTGAGCGTCGAGCCGTCGGGGAAGGTCAGGTTACCGGCGGTGCTGGCGTCCAGCACGCCCGGGCCGAACGCGACGGCCCGGCCGCCTGAGGCCAGGGTCACAGTCCCGTCGAGACCGAAGAGCACTGCCACAGAGCGCGCCGAGACGCCCTGGAAGAGCAGTTGGTCCGTCGCCTTGAACGCCGCCGCCTCGGCCGCGCCAATGGTCTCAAAGGCAAAGGTCGCCATACGCTGTGGTCCGGTTGGGCGGCCACACGCAACTGGCCCGCGGCTCCTTCCTACAATCCTGACGACACGCCCACCACAGGGGATCGCACGAGGCGAGCTGAACCTAGGCCGCCCGCCGCCACGCCCGCGGCGAAGCCCCGAACGCCCGCCGGAAGGTCGCATTGAAGTGGGAGATGTCGTTGAAGCCGACATCGAAGGCGATGGTGGTGATCGGCTCGCGGGTGTCCATCAGCCGGTCGGCGGCGGCGCGCAGGCGCGCGGCGATCTGGTACTGGCGCGGCGTCTCGCCGGTGGCCGCGTGGAAGGCGCGGATGAAGTGGTAACGGCTCAAGCCGGCCATCGCCGCCATCTGCCCGAGGCTGAGCGGCTCGGCCGGATGGGCGTCGATGAGCGCCGCCACCTCGCGCACGCGCGGCTGCTCCGGACCCATCGGCGCGGCGGCGCGGCTCAGCGCCTTGAACGAGGCGGCGATCAGGCGGATGGCGGCCTCCTCGTCCGGCTCGCGGCCCGAGGCCAGCCGGCGGACGGCGGCGTAGAGCGGGATGGCGGCCCGGCTGGCGCGCAGGCCCGCCATGGGGAACGCGGCGTCCTTGCACCGGCAGTCGTCGGCCACCTCGGCCATCAGGCCCATGTCCAGCGCCACCACCACGCGCCGCACCCCGGCGTCGTCGAGGTAGCGGTAGGTGAAGTCCTCGCCCGCGTTGCCGAACAGCACCACGCCCGGCCGCGCCTCGGCCGCGCCGATCGGCGAGCGGTAGTCGAACTGGCCGGACACCACGACGCCGATGGACGGATGGGCGTAGCAGCTCTCGAGCCGCCGCGCGGCGGGGTCGCTGTGACATCGCGCCTCCCCCGCACCGTACAGGCCGGGATGCGAGGGCAGGTCGGCCCCCTGCACCTCGACCCGGAACGCCACATTCGCCTCGACTGACATGGCGCGGATACTGGCGCCGCCTGACGCCAAGGCAACCGCAATAAACCCCAAGTCCCGGCGGCCTGCCGCCCCCTAAGCTGGGCCATGATCGACCGGACACGCCTCGTATATGGCCTGGGCGCCGTGGGCCTGGGGATGCTGGGCCTCGCCGTCGGCGACTTCGCCCTCCAGTGGCAGCCCGTCCCCAAGGATATCGCCTTCCGCACCGAGTTGGCGTGGCTGAGCGCCGCCCTGCTGATCCTGGGCGGCCTGGCGACGGTCTGGCGGCGCACCTCGGCGCTGGGGTCGCTGGGCCTCGGCGTGATGTACGGGGTGTGGGTGCTTCTGCACCTGCGCCTCGCCCTGGCCGACGCCAGTCAGATCGCGCCCTGGAACGGGGTGGCGGAGGCGCTGGCGCTGAGCCTCGGCGGCCTTGTGGGCTGGGGCGCGGTCGCACGACCGAACCTGGCGCCCATCGGGCGGCGGCTGTTCGGCCTCTGCCCCGTGATCTTCGGCCTGGCCCACTTCGGCTACGCCAAGTTCACGGCCTCCATGGTCCCGGCGTGGCTGCCCGCACCGCTCTTCTGGGCCTACTTCACCGGCGCCGGGCACATGGCCGGCGGCCTGGCGCTGATCGCCGGCGTGCGCACCCGCCTGGCCGCGACGCTGCTGGCGGCGATGTACGCCAGCTTCGTCCTGCTGCTCCACCTGCCCCGCGTGATCGGCGCCCCGGACAACCGCATCGAATGGACCATGCTGGCGATCGCCGTCTCGCTCACCGGCGCCGCCTGGAACCTGCGCCCGCCGCGCAAAGCCCCCTAGGCTAGCGCGCGCGTGCGGCCTAAAACGCGCGCCATGCGAGAGATCACTCACTTCATCGATGGCGCGGCCTTCACGGGCGCGTCGGGCCGCTATGGCGACGTGTTCAACCCCAACACCGGGGAGGTGCAGGCCCGCGTGCAGTTCGCCACCGACGCCGAGGTGGACAAGGCGGTCCAGTCCGCGGTCCGCGCCCAGCAGACCTGGGCCCTGGTGAACCCCCAGCGCCGCGCGCGGGTGATGTTCGAGTTCAAGCGCCTGATCGAGCGCGACATGGACGCCCTGGCCGAGCTGCTGTCGAGCGAGCACGGCAAGGTCATCGCCGACAGCAAGGGCGACATCCAGCGCGGGCTCGAAGTCATCGAGTTCGCCTGCGGCGTCCCGCATCTGCTGAAGGGCGAATACACCGAGGGCGCGGGCCCCGGGATCGACGTCTATTCCATGCGCCAGCCCCTGGGCGTCGCCGCGGGCATCACGCCGTTCAACTTCCCGGGCATGATCCCGATGTGGATGTTCGGCATCGCCATCGCGACCGGCAACACCTTCATCCTGAAGCCGTCGGAGAAGGACCCGACGCTCCCGGTGAAGCTGGCGGAGCTGATGATGGAGGCCGGCGCGCCGTCGGGCGTGCTGAACGTGGTCCACGGCGACAAGTCCGCCGTCGACGCCATCCTCGACCACCCGGACATCAAGGCGGTGAGCTTCGTCGGCTCCTCGGACATCGCCCACTACGTCTACAGCCGCGGCACGGCCGCCGGTAAGCGGGTCCAGGCCATGGGCGGAGCCAAGAACCACGGGATCATCCTGCCCGACGCCGACCTGGAGCAGGCCACGAAGGACCTGATCGGCGCCGCGTACGGCTCGGCCGGCGAGCGCTGCATGGCGTTGCCCGTGGTGGTGCCTGTGGGCAAGAAGACCGCCGACGAGGTCCGCGAACGCGTCCTGGCCGAGATGGACAGCCTGAAGGTCGGCCTCTCGACCGACGCCTCCGCCCAGTACGGCCCGGTCGTCAGTCAGGCTCACAAGCAGAAGATCGAGAACTACATCCAGATGGGCGTCGACGAGGGCGCCGAGCTGGTGGCCGACGGCCGGGGCTTCTCCCTGCAGGGCTACGAGAAGGGCTTCTTCATCGGCCCCAGCCTTTTCGACGGCGTGAAAAAGGGGATGACCACCTACAACGAGGAGATCTTCGGCCCGGTGCTGCAGATCGTCCGCGCCGAGACCTTCGAGGAGGCCCTGGATCTGCCGTCGTCCCACCAATACGGGAACGGCGTCGCCATCTTCACCCGCAACGGGCGGGCCGCGCGTGAGTTCGCCGCCAGGGTCCAGGTGGGCATGGTCGGCATCAACGTGCCGATCCCGGTCCCCGTCGCCTACCACTCCTTCGGCGGCTGGAAGCGCTCGGCCTTCGGCGACGTCAACCAGCACGGCATGGAAGGTGTGCGCTTCTACACCAAGACCAAGACCATCACCGCCCGCTGGCCCGAAGGCGCCGTCGAGGACAGCGCCTTCGTCATCCCCACCATGCAGTAGGCGGACGCTACTCGACGTCCTCGCCCGGCTTCGCGCCGGGCGGGCAGGCGCCGATCCACTTGGCCTTGGCGGTGATGTCGCCGCCGTCGCGGCTGCCGTCCGCGTTGATCAGGTAGAGGCCGATCTTCATGTCGTAGGCGGTCTCCGAGCCGGTCATCTCGACCGTGGCGTCGGTCTTCAGGCCGCCGGCCTGTTCGCACAGCGCCTTGACCCGCAGGCCGCTGGGACTCGCCGAGCGCTCGGTCTTGCAGCCGGGGGTTTCGCGAGTGAGCATTTCGCGCACCTCGGCGTCCACCTCGGCGCCCGTGCAGTGGCGGGTGGTCTCGACCTTTCCGTCCTCGGTCTGCACCACTTCCCACAGGCCCGGCTTGAAGCGCGGGAGGTTGTCGCCGCCCAGCACCAGGCCGGACGGCGCCGCGGCCGCCGCATCGACGCCCTTGGGCGCCTCGGCCTTCTCGGCCTTGCCGCACGCGGCGAGCGAGACCAGGGCGACGAGAGTGAGGGCAGGCAGACGCATGAAGAGGCTCCGGAAAATGGGGAGCGCTCATGCGACGAATCGCCTGGCCGCGCCAGACGCCTTGCGCCCAACGCGGGATCGGCGCGACGAAGGTGCGCCTACCTCCCGCCGATCAGGGTCAGCGTCGTCTGCCGCCCGTCGAGGTAGCGCACCTGCTTGCCATCGTAGAAGGCGTCCTCCTCGGTGCGGAACTGGACCTCCTGGCCGCCCCATTCGGGGACGGGCGCGAAGGCCGAAAGCTCGATCGACCAGGCCGTGTCGGCGTGGACCTTGAACTCGCCGTGCGGGACGCCGTCCTGGTCGTCCCACATGCCGATGGCCGGGCCCGCGCCATGGCCATGGTAACCCAGCGGGTGGGTATAGATCGACGGCTTCAGGCCCTTGGCGATCGCCTTGGCCCGGGCGATGGCCAACACCTCGTTGCCGGTCTTGCCGACCGCAAAGGACGAGGTCAGCGCGTCCTGGATCGCGTTCGCCGCCGCCAGGCCCGCCTTCAGGCCGGCCGGGGCGTCGGTCTCGCCGTCCTTCAGCACATAGGCCAGGTGCTGGGTGTCGGTATTGAGCCGCAGATAGGTGATGCCGAAGTCGCACCACAGCAGGTCGCCCTTCTGGATCACGGTGTCGCCTTCCAGCAGGCCGGCCGAGCCCTGCCGTGTGATCCCGACCGAGGGGTGGAACCAGGTGTCCACGCCCAGCCGCGCCAGCCGCTCGCGATAGAACCAGACCACGTCGTCGGCGGTCGTGACGCCCGGCTTGATGACCTTGGACGAGAAACCCTCGGCCAGCACCGCGTGCGCCAGCCGCACGACGCCCGGGTAGGCCTTCATCTCCAACGGCGTGCGGGTCTCCAGCCAGCCGATCGACAGGCCCTCGCCCGACACCACTCGCTCGCGCAGGGCCGGCGTCAGGGCGGCGACCAGCTCGGTGTGCTGGGAGAAGGTGATGCCGTCGCCGAAGGCGCTGAGCGAGGAGGTGTTCAGCGCGATCTTCTTCGGATCCTTGGCGGCGATGGTGTCGGCCAGCGCCTTCCATTGATCCGGCTGCGCGTCGGGATTCCACACCGGCTTGAAGAGGCCGCCCATGCCGTAGCGACTGACGGTCAGCCGCTCGACGGGCTTGCCGCCGCCCGGGTCGAGGAACACCAGGATCGTCCGCCGCCTGGCCCGCAGGCTCTCGGCGTCCAGCATGGTCGCCACCACGGGGTCTTCCAGATATTCGCGGGCGACCAGGACCCACATGTCCACGCCCTGCTCGCGCATGAGCTTCGGCACGACGGTCTCCAGGCGGTCGGCCAGGATGGCGTCCACCACTTTGGCCCGGTCGCGCTGGGTCAGCACCGGCGGCAGGGCGGGCTGCGCCTGCTCGGTCTCGCTCAGGGGGAAGACGGGTGGCTCGGCGGCCCGGGCGGCGCCGGACAAGGTCAAGGCGACGAGGAAGGCGGCGGCCGCGGCGGGCTTTGAGGTCATGGATTCCCTTTCGATGCGTCCCTGACTAACAAGCCGGCGGCCCGATGCAATGTCGCGGTGTCGCCACGGTCTTTGGGAACACTTCGCCAAGCGAGGCCTTAAGCACCAACGCGCCCAAACCCGAGCCAGCCGAAAGATGACTGTGACCAACACCGAGAAGACCGTCGATGGCCCCGCCGGCGCCGAAGCGCTCTGGATCGGCTCCCCGGACGTTCCCCTCGGCGAGACCCTGGCGACCTTCCAGGTGCTGACCGAAGTCATGCCGCAAATGGTCTGGTCCACGCGGCCGGACGGCTTCCACGACTACTACAATGCCCGCTGGTACGAGTTCACCGGCGTCCCGCCTGGCTCGACCGACGGCGAAGGCTGGAGCGGCATGTTCCATCCGGACGATCAGGATCGCGCCTGGGCGCGCTGGCGCCACAGCCTGGAGACTGGCGAGCCCTACGAGATCGAGTATCGGCTGCGCCACCACAGCGGCGCCTACCGCTGGACGCTGGGCCGGGCCATGCCGGTGCGCGACGAGGCCGGCCGGATCACCCGCTGGATCGGAACCTGCACGGACATCGACGAGGCCAAGCGGGCGGCTGAGCAGAACGAGCTGCTCAGCCGCGAGCTGAGTCACAGGATCAAGAACATCTTCGCCGTGATCTCCGGGCTGATCGGCCTGACCAGCCGTCACGATCCGCAGATCAAGCCCCTGGCCAAGGACCTGCAGAACCGCATCGCCGCGCTGGGCCGAGCCCACGAGTTCGCCCGTCCCCACAGCGACCACTCGCGCCCGCTGCTCGGCACGTCCACGCTCCACGGCCTGCTGATCGAGCTCTTCCGGCCCTACCCCGCGTTCGACGAGGGCAGGATCGTGGTCGAGGGCGACGACGTGGTCGTGGATGATCGCGGCGCCACGCCGGTGGCGCTGGCGTTCCACGAGCTCGCCACGAATGCCGCCAAGTACGGCGCGCTCTCGCTTCCCGAGGGTTCGGTCACGGTGACGGTCGACCGCCAGGGGCCGGCGCTGAAGATCAGTTGGCGCGAGCGCGGTGGTCCGACGCTGGACGGCCCGCCGACCCGGCACGGTTTCGGCTCGCGACTGGCGGAGCTCAGTATCGTCCAGCAGCTCGGCGGCGCGGTCCGCCGCGACTGGCAGGCGGAAGGCCTCGAGCTGGAGATGGACCTGCTGGTCGCCCGGCTGAGCCGCGAAACGCCAGCCTAGGGTCCGGACTCAGTTGGCCATTCAAGAAAGGTCCGTCATCCCGGCCGAAAGCCCGTTTTGCGGGCTGTAGAGCCGGGACCCAGAAGGGATGGGCAGTGCGCGCGGCCCTGGGTCCCGGCTCTCCGCTTCGCTGCGGGCGGGATGACGGGCCCTAAAGGACAGAATTTATTCGCTGTCGACCGATGGCCAATTGAGTACGGACCCTAGGCGGCCTTCAGCAGCGTCAGCCCGGGCGGCGCGGGAAGGGCAATCCCTTGCCGGGTTCCAAGCGCGTACTCCACCGCCGCGATGATCAGGTCTTCGTCGCAGGGTTTGGTCAGGACACCGATGGCGATGGTCTCCACGCCGTCCAGCATCCGCGGGTTCGCCGTGACGAAGAGCACCGCGACATTCTGCTGGCGCAGCCGCTCGGCAATGATCGGCCCGGTTTCGCCGTCGCGCAGATTGATATCCACCAGCGCCAGGTCCGGCCGCTCATCGGCGAGCTTCAGCGCGGTGTCCAGGTCGGGCGCGATGCCGACCGAGCGGTGCCCGCGGTCCTCGAGAATGGCCTCGAGGTTCGCGGCGACGACGAACTCATCTTCGACAATGAGGATCTTGGCGGGGTCCATGGGCCCAATACGATCACGGCCGAGTTAGGTTCCCGACCTTGGTTAGCGCGCGAGGTGCATTGCGCGGCCGCCACACCGACGCTACGCCCGCACCGGATGCTCACCGACCCGCTGTTCTACGCCCTGGCGATCCCAGCCGTCATCCTCATGGGCCTCGCCAAGGGCGGGTTCTCTGGCGTGGGGGCAGTGGCCATGCCGCTGCTGGCTCTGGCGATCTCGCCCGTCCAGGCCGCCGCCATCCTGCTGCCGATCCTGATCGTCCAGGACGTCGTCGGCGTCTGGGCCTTTCGAAAGACCTGGGACCGCCGGGTGCTGGCGGTCATGCTGCCCGGCGCCGCGGTCGGCATCGTGTTGGGCTATCTGCTGGCGGCCAAGGTCTCTGCGACGGCGATCCTCGCGGTCCTGGGCGCGATCTCGATCCTGTTCGCCCTGCACCGGCTGTGGCTGGCGCGCGGCGGCCAGGTCCAGACGCCGCGGAACGTCCCGCGCGCCGCCGACACCGCGCTCGGCGTGGCGCTGGGGGCGGCGTCCGGCTTCACCAGCCAGATCGCTCACGCCGGCCAACCGCCGTTTCAGATGTGGGTGCTGCCCAGGGGCCTCGCCCCCGCCAGTCTGGTGGGCACTACCGCGATCTATTTCGCCGTCATCAACTGGATCAAGGTCCCCGCCTATTGGGCGCTGGGCCAGTTCACGCTTCAGAACCTGCTGACCGCCGCGGCCCTCCTGCCGGTGGCCGTCGCCAGCACCTTCGCCGGCGTCTGGCTGGTCCGCCGGATCGACGCGACGCGCTTCTACACCCTGATCTACGTCCTCATGATCCTGGTGGGCGGCCAGCTGCTGTGGGAGGCGTGGTCAAAGGCCTGAGTCTCAGACCAGCGCCTCGAACTCGTCCACCAGCCGTTCCAGCTGGCGCATGCCCGCCGCCCAGAAGGCCTTCTCGCGCGGATTGAGCCCGAACACCGCCAGGGCCTCGACGTAGGTCTTGGTGCCGCCGCCGGCCAGCAGCGTCTCGTAGAGCGGGGCGAAGGCCACGGGATCTTCCCGTCGCTTCTCCATCAGGCCGCGCACCAGAAGATCCCCGAACGCATAGGCGTAGACGTAGAAGGGCGCGTGCACGAAGTGGCTGATGTAGGCCCAGTAGTGACGGTAGCCCTTGTCGAACTTCACCGCCGGCCCGAGGCTTTCGGCCATGATCTCGAGCCACAGGTCGCCGATCTGGTCCGGCGACAGCTCGCCCTCTAGCCGTGCGGCGTGGAAGTGGGTCTCGAAGCGGTGGAAGGCGATCTGGCGGACCACCGTGTTGATGCCGTCCTCGATCTTGCCGGCCAGCAACCCTCGCCGCTCGGCCTTCGAGGCCTCGGCCAGCAGCTTCTCGAACACCAGGCCCTCGCCGAAGATCGACGCGGTCTCGGCCAGGGTCAGGGGCGTATCGGCCAGCAGGGTGCCCAGCGGCTTGCACAGGGTCTGGTGCACGGCGTGGCCCAGCTCGTGGGCCAGGGTCAGCACGTCGCGCCGCTCGCCCATGTAGTTCATGAACACGAACGGGTGGCGGGTGGCCGTGACCGAGTGGGAATAGGCGCCGGACTGCTTGCCGGGCCGCGGCCGGGCGTCGATCCAGGGGTTGGTGAAGAAGGTCCGCGCGGTTTCGGCGAACTGGGGCGCCAGCGCCTGGAAGCTCTCCAGCACCGTGCTCTTGGCCTGGTCCCAGGAGTAGATCCGCGGCTGAGCGGTATCCAGCGGGGCGTTGCGGTCCCAGTGATCCAGGTGGGTGCGGCCCAGCGCCTTGGCCTTCAGCGCGTAGTAGCGGTGGCTGACCGAGGCGTAGCTCTCGACCACCGCGGCCTCCAGGGCCTCTACCGCGTCGGCGTCCACCTCGTTGGCCAGGTGGCGGCCGGCGGCGGGGCTGGGATACTTCCGCCAGCGGTCCTCCACCTGCTTCTCGAAGGCCAGGGTGTTGAGGCACAGCGCCAGGGTCGAGGTGCGCTCGCCGAGCGCCTTCGACAGCGCGGCGGCGGCGGCCTTTCGCTGCGCCGCGTCCGGGCTCGACATCCGGTTCAGCAGCTCGGAGAGCGTCAGGGTCTCGCCGCCGACCTTGGCCGACAGCTTGGCCAGGGTCTCGTCCGCCAGCCGGCCCCAGTTGGCGCTGGCCGGAGCCATGTCCAGCAGCAGCTTTTCCAGCTCCGGCGACAGCTCGTGTGGGCGCCCGGCCCGCACCCGCCGCAGCCAGGGCCGCCAGCGTTGCGCCGACTTGTTGGCCTTCAGCGCCGCCTCCAGCTCCACGTCGTCGAGCTTGTTGATCTCCAGGGTGAAGAACAGGCTGAGCTGGGCGATCTGCGAGGACCGCGCGCGCAGGTCGGCCTCGAACTTCGACCAGGCCGGATCGTCCCGCGCCACGGAGGCGGAGAGCGAGCCGAAGGCGCCCACGCTCCACATGGCGTTCGTGGCCTGCTCGTACAGCTCGATGCCCCGGTCGATGATCCCGCCCAGCTCAGCCGGCCGGCTGCGGGTGGCGACGAGCCGCCCTTCCAGCTTGGCCAGTTCGCCGTTCAGCCGCTCGGCCTCGACCAGGTCCGCCTCGATCCGGGGATCCTCCCGGCCGGCATAGAGGTCGTCCAGCCGCCACTCGGGCAGCGCGTCGGTCTTGAAGGGGGCGTTCATGCCGCCAACCCTAGGACTACAGCTTCTGGGTCGCCAGCAGGATCGACGTCTCGGTCGAGGCGATGCCTTCGATCTGGCGGATGCGGTCCAGGGCCTGGCTGAAGGCGCCCAGGGTCTCCACGTCCAGTTCGGCCACCAGATCCCAGCGGCCGTTGGTGGTGTGGACGGCCGAGACCTCGGGGAAGCCCTTCAGCGCCTTGATCACTGCGCCCGATCGCTCACCGTCGATGGCGATGGTCATCACCGCGCGCACCCGGTTGGCGTCCATGTCCGGCCGCGTCTTGATCGTGAAGCCCTGAACCACGCCCCGCGCCACCAGCCGCTCGATCCGGTTCTGCACCGTGCCCCGAGAGACCTTCAGCATCTTGGCCAGACTGGCCGCGGGGGCTCGCGAGTCGGCGCGCAGAAGGGCGATCAGCCTCTGGTCCAACTCATCGACCATATCGTCAAGCCCTCCTGACGAAACGCTAACCTGATCAGCGTATTGTATCAACTTGCGGACTATACGCTAGCGCCAGCCAGAGCGACCCTGATCTGCGACGATCTGCAGGAGCCCGCATGGACCGCCCGACCTTCCTCATGACCGACCCTGGCTGCTTCGACGTGAGCTACCGGATCAATCCCTGGATGGACCCGAAGGGCTGGACCCCGGCCCACGCCGCCGCCGCCTGCGCGGGCTCCGCCGCGCTCCGCGCCGCGCTCATCGCCTCCGGCGCCCACGTGGAGACGATCGAAGCGGTCAAGGGCCTGCCCGACCTGGTGTTCCCGGCGAACGCCGCCGTGGTGCTGGACGGCAAGGTGCTGCTGGCCCGCTTCCGCCACCCCGAGCGCCAGGGCGAGGAGCCGGTGTTCCGCTCGGTCTTCCAGCGGCTCAAGACCCGCGGCCTGGTCCACGAGATCGTCGACCTGCCGGACGGCCTGTTCCACGAGGGCGCGGGCGATGCGATCTGGGACGCCGACCGCCGGTTCTTCTGGTGCGGCTACGGCCCCCGCTCCAGCCAGGGCGCGATCCCCTTCATCCGCAAGACCTTCGGCCACGAGACGGTCGCCCTGGAGCTGGCCACCGAGCAGTTCTACCACCTCGACACCTGCTTCTGCCCGCTGGCCGGCGGCAAGGTGCTGTACTACCCGGCCGCCTTCACGCCCCAGTCCCGGGCCACGATCCTGGCCCGTGTGCCGGAGCACCAGCGCATCGAGGCCACGGCCGAGGAAGCCGCCGCCTTCTGCGTCAACGCCGTGAACCTGGACTCCAAGGTGATCATGGCCCGCGCCCCAGACAGCCTGAAGGCCAAGCTGCGGGCCCGCGGCTACACCCTTGCCGAGGTGAACCTGGACCCGTTCATCCTGTCGGGCGGCGCCTCCTACTGCATGACGCTGCGCCTCGACCGCGCCAGCGTCCCCGCCGCCCAGCTACACGCCGCCGAATAGGGAGCCTTCAGATGAACGACATCGCACTCAAGCGTTCGCTCGCCACCCGCTACATCGAGACCGAGGCCCTGTACGGCGCCAAGAACTACAAGCCGCTGGACGTGGTGCTGACCCGTGGCGAAGGCGTCCACGTCTGGGACGTCGACGGCAATCGCTACCTGGACTGCCTCTCGGCCTATTCGGCCGTGAACCAGGGCCACTGCCACCCGAAGATCCTGGCGTCCATGGTCGAGCAGGCGGGGAAACTGACCCTGACCTCGCGGGCGTTCCGCAACGACCAGCTGGCGCCATTCTACGAAGAGCTCTGTGCGCTCACCAACAGCCACAAGGTGCTGCCGATGAACTCGGGCGCCGAGGCGGTCGAGACGGCGCTGAAGGTCGCCCGCAAGTGGGGCTACGAGGTCAAGGGCGTGCCGGACGGCCAGGCCGAGATCATGGTGGCGGCCGACAACTTCCACGGCCGCACCGTGGCCATCGTCGGCTTCTCCAGCGACCCGCAGTCGCGCGGCGGCTTCGGCCCCTTCGCGCCGGGCTTCAAGATGGTCCCGTTCGGCGACGCCGATGCGCTGGAGGCCGCCATCGGTCCCAACACCGTGGCCTTCCTGGTCGAGCCGATCCAGGGCGAAGCCGGGGTGATCATCCCGCCGGCCGGCTACCTGAAGCGGGTCCGTGAACTCTGCACCCAGCACAACGTCATCCTGATCCTGGACGAAATTCAGACGGGCCTGGGCCGCACCGGCAAGCTGCTGGCCGAGGAGCACGAGGGGATCGAGGCCGACCTGACCCTGATCGGCAAGGCGCTCTCGGGCGGCTTCTATCCGGTGTCGGCGGTGCTCTCGAACACTGAGGTGATGGACGTCCTGCATCCCGGCGAGCACGGCTCGACCTTCGGGGGCAACCCGCTGGCCTGCGCGGTGGCTCGCGCGGCGCTGAAGGTGCTGACCGAGGAAGGCATGATCGAGAACGCCGCCCGCGTGGGCGCCCGCCTCCAGGCCGACCTGGCCGGGATCGAGGCGTCACGCGTGAAGGAGGTCCGCGGCCGTGGCCTGATGATCGCGGTGGAATTGCACCACGACGCCGGCGGCGCGCGCCGCGTCTGCGAGGCGCTGCAGGCGCGGGGGCTCCTCGCCAAGGAGACCCACGAGCACACCATCCGCATCGCCCCGCCGCTGATCCTGACCGACGACCAGGCCGATTGGATCGCCGAGCAGTTCGCGGCCGTGCTGCCGTAGTTCCTTCCCCGGTGGGGGAGAGGGACCGCGAAGCGGTGGAGGGGGTCATCCACGGCGGTTGAGGACCCCCTCAGTCGGCATTCGCCGACAGCTCCCCCCAACGGGGGAGCAATTTGCGCGCGCTAGCCCGCCGGCGCGGAGACTTTGGACGCCGGCGCCGGCGTTGGCGGGGCCACCGCGGTCGCCTGGGCGGCCTTGCGGGCTTCCGCGAGCACATAGGCGCGGATGTCCTCGGCGTCCTTGGCGCTCATGAAGCGGGCGAAGCTGGCCATGCCGCGGCTGGCGCTGGCGCCGTCGATGACGACGCCCTTCCAGTTGTCGGCGGTCATCACCATCGGCGACTTCTTCAGGTCCGGCAGCCAGGCGCCCGAGGCGTTGGGGCCGTGGCAGACCTGGCAGTTCTTGTGGAACAGCTCGAAGCCGTGCTGCACGTCGCCGGTCGAGGTGACGTTGGCGATGTCGATGGTCGGCTGGGTCATCGTCGGGAACTCCGGCGCCGTGGCCTTGCCGCCGATCTTGAACACCAGAAGGCGCCCCGGCAGCCGGGGCCGGGTGGGCATGGAGGCCGGGGCTGAGATCTGGCCGCCGCCGCCGACGCCGACCATCACCGCCACATACTGCTCGCCGTCCAGCTCGTAGCTCATGGGGGCCGCGATCACGCCGTTGCCGGTCTTGTAGGTCCACAGCGCCTTGCCGCTGGCCGCGTCATAGGCCGAGAACTGGCCCTCCGCCGCGCCCTGGAAGACCAGGCCGCCCGCCGTCGACAGCACGCCGGCGTTCCAGAAATAGGGGTGGTTCACCGTCCAGACGGCCTTCTGCTGGATCGGGTCCCACGCCACCAGCTGGCCCTTGATCATCGAGGTCAGGGCGGCCATCTGCGCCTGGTCGGTCGGCAGGGAGTTGATCACGAAGTCGACGCCCACGTTCCAGGCGCCGGCCTTGTAGGACCCGCCCTTGTCGTCGCCGTAGGCGAAGGGCGTGACGTTCAGCGGGATGTAGACCAGGCCGGTCTTCGGGTTGAAGGCCATGGGCTGCCAATTGTGCGCGCCCAGCGGACCCGGCACCTGCAGCACCGTCGAGGTCTGGTAGCGCGCCCCGGGGGTCTCGATCGGCCGGCCGGTGGCCATGTCGACGCCGGTCGCCCAGGTGATGTTGGTGTAGGGCTTGGCCGAGATCAGCTTCCCGGTCGCCCGGTCGATCACATAGAAGAAGCCGTTCTTCGGCGCCTGCATCAGCACCTTCTGCGGCTTCCCGCCGATGTTCAGGTCGGCCAGCATGATGTGCTGGGTGGCGGTGTAGTCCCAGCTCTCGG
>Ga0255338_1001671_pt1 | contig 39362 bp, 35 predicted proteins | sample MeOH1_35cm_T4_19_FD_203715 | JGI IMG/M metagenome (GOLD analysis project Ga0255338, IMG submission 203715) | Sandy soil microbial communities from University of British Columbia, Vancouver, Canada - MeOH1_35cm_T4_195 | ecosystem: Engineered > Artificial ecosystem > Sand microcosm > Unclassified ... | reverse complement strand
AAGGACACCATGGACAACGGAAGTACCATGACGGTGGCTAACGAATGTGCTGTTGCCTCGTCGCTTGAATCTAGCGGGGTTTATACGGCGGATTAGCGTCAGCGTCAAGGTAGGGTGATTCTGGATGTCTGCCCGGATCCACTGCCGATCGTCATGGGATCATCACATTTTTCAGATGATGCCTATTGGCCGGCAGCGGTGCAGGGGGGAAGAAATTGCCAGACAGTACGCTTGGCCGCACATGCACAGCGTCAGTAGCCTGGGCAGGAACCCGCCAGCAAACCCAGTCTACCCGCCGGTGTCGCCGGAGTCTCGCAGGTTGAGCGCTTGTTCAAGTTGAGCGAGCACCGACCGGCGCGCGCACTGAGTTGCTGGCCGGGCTAACCACGTTCCTGACCATGACCTGCATCGCCGGCTTCTTCGTGATCCTGGCGCGCGATCACCTTAAGGTCAAAGGCGCGATCCTGATCGGCATCCTGCTGACCACCATCCTTAGCTTCGTAGTCGGCGACAACACGTTCCACGGCCCTCCATTGCGCCGAGCCTGCTCGGCCTCGATATCTCCGCCGCCCTGTCGATCGGCATCATCAATGTGGTGCTGGTGTTCTTCCTGGCGGAGTTGTTCGACGCCACCGGCACCCTGATGGGCGTGGCCAATCGCGCCGGCTTGCCTTGCTAGAGGCGGGCAAGATGGACCGGCTTAACAAGGCACTGATGGCCGATAGCATGGCGATCATGGCGGGATATTTCCCGGCACCTCGTCGTGCACCACTGCCTACATCGAAAGCGCATCAGGCGTGCAGGCAGGTGGATGGACCGGGCTTACCGCGGTCACGGTGGCGACGCTCTTTCTCGCCAGCCTGTTCATCGCTCCGCTCGCGGGCACCGTGCCCGGCTATGCCACGGCGCCGGCGCTGCTCTACGTGTCATGCCTGATGTTGCGCGAGCTGGTGGACCTGGACCGGAGCGATGCGACCGAGGTGGTACCCGCCGTGCCGACCGCGCCTGGCATGCCTTTCACCTATTCGGTGGCAAAGGGCGTGGCTTTTGGCTTCATTACCTATGCGGGGCTCAAATTGTTGACAGGGCAGGCCCGCACGGTCCCGGTCCTGGTGTGGATCGTCGCAGTTGTCTTTGTCTTCAAGTTCTATCGCTTGCCGGGGCATTGAGCCCGCAGGTGCGATTGGCCCGCGACGACGCGCGTACCCGTTTCTGCGTCGCTCGCGGAGCGCTTTGCCGCCTCCGGGATCGCTGGAGCGTACCCGTTTCTGCGTATCCCCCGAAACGTGCCCGAGGTTTGCCAGGCACCCAAACTGTCGTTCTTTTTACACAAAAAGTAAGTGGCCAATTACCTCGCAAGGCAGATGATCTTGGGCAGGTGGCTCATACGAAAGGATGATATTCGGCTGAGTGCCCATACTGAGGGCTGGACAAACAGGCCCAAATGCACTGAACTAGAGGCGTGGCAGATAGCGGGGCGCTTTAAGGGCGCCCCTTCTTGACTCCGGCACTCCGGGGTCGCGCCGCTGGCGCAGTGTAGTCAGGCCTGAAAATCTAGACAGAAACAAGTCCACCGCACACAGACGGCAAGGACTGAACGATCAGACCATCGTCCAGATGGCTTCGCCACCACGAAAGGAGCGCGCGGATACACGCCCGCCCGATTAGAAGAGCAAACAATAAGATCAAACATAAGTGGTAATCGCGAACGTGTAGTGCCGGGGGTGTTGTTCAACGGGGATCACATCATGACCGCAGGAGAAATCCGGCGACCCGCCATGGGGCCCATCAGCGAGTCCGCCAGCCTGTCCATTCACCGTGCCTGGTTGGCTTTGGGGGAAGCCGCAGCCGAGGCACCGCGCCGAAGCCGCATCAGCGAGCGGGGCGATCCTGCCGCCAGTACCGTCGAAGCATTCCTGAGCCAGGACGAGACGCTGCTACCCCATGTGCGGGCAGCGATCGAGCAATTGCTGCAGCGGCAACGCTCGCTCGAAAGCGAACTGTCCCGCCAGCGCGAGTTGCTGCAGGAATGGATCCTTAGCCAACTGACCTACAAGGCGCTCTATTACCGTTACTCGGGCCAGTCGCTGGAGGCACCGCGCAGCGAGCTGACGCGCGAGAAAGACGAGGTGCGCCGGCGTATTCGCGACCAGCTCCAGGCCGGAGGCGACCACACCGCCATTCTCGGCGAGCAGTCCCGCAGCCTGTCCAAACCGTAATGCCGACGTTGCGCGTGGGGGAGCCTCCCCAACCGACTCAGCTTGGCCGCAAACAGAGCCCGCATCAGAGCGCGGCCGTGGCGGAAGCTGGAATAGTCAAAGTGCTCAATGTCAGGGAGAACGTTATGGACCGACTGTGCAAGGCGGCGACACGCACCGCACAGGTGCTGGTCGTATCGCGCCACGAACCCTATGGATTTGACCCGGCCCAGTTCGGCTCCGGCTGGGAGATTCGCCATATTCAGCAGATCCGGGATCTGAGCCGGGTCGTACGGGGCAGCGCGCCGATGGCTGGCGTGCTCGATCTCGAGAGCGAATACAGCGATGCCGACCTGATGCAGCTCGAACAAAGCCTGCAATACCTGCACGTGATGTGGGTGGCGATCACGTCGTCGCGCATGCTGGAAGACGAACGCGTGCGGCGCTTGATACGCGACTACTGCGTGGACTACGTGCGCACGCCGTTCTCGTTCAGCGAACTGCTCTACACGCTCAAGCACGCGCACGGCATGGCCTGCCTGCATGGCGCCCGCAGCCACGAACTGATCGGCCACGGACCGATGATCGGCGAGTGCGCGGCCATGCGTTCCATGTTCCGCTCGCTCGCCAAGGTGGCGCACAACGAGGCGCCCGTATTTATCTCCGGCGAGTCCGGCACCGGCAAGGAACTGGCGGCGCAAGCCATCCATGAAGCCTCGAGCCGCCGAAAAGGTCCGTTCGTGGCGATCAATTGCGGCGCAATCCCGCCGCACCTGGTGCAGTCCGAATTGTTCGGCTACGAGAAGGGCGCGTTCACCGGCGCCAACCAGCGCAAGATCGGCTGGATCGAGCAGGCGCAGGGCGGCACCCTGTTCCTCGACGAGATTGGCGACCTGCCCCTGGAAAGCCAGGTAGCCCTGCTGCGCTTCTTGCAGCAAGGCACTATCACCCGGCTCGGCGGGCACCAGTCGATCCCACTGGATTTACGCATCATCTCGGCGACACACGTGGACCTGGTGGCGGCCCAGTCGGACGGTCGCTTCCGTGCCGACCTGTTCCACCGGCTATGCGTGCTGACCCTGTCGATCCCGCCATTGCGCGAACGCGGCGAGGACATCCTGCTACTGGCCAACTCGGTACTCGCCGAACACGGCCACGAGGCGCACCGGCGCATTCGCGGATTTTCGCCGTGCTCCACCCAGGCCATGATGCAATATGAGTGGCCCGGCAATGTACGCGAACTGATCAACCGGGTACGGCGCGCCATCGTGATGACCGATAACCGCAAGATCACCGCAGAGGACCTGCAGCTGCACGGCGGCAGCGACTCACCGCGCAAGACCCTGGATGCGATCCGCGAAGAGGCTGAACGTGAGGCGATCCGTACCGTGATGGCAAGTCACGGCTTCCATGTGGTGCCGGCCGCGCGCGAACTCAACGTCTCGCGGGTCACGCTATACCGGCTGATGCACAAGCACAATATCCGTATCGAAGCGCGCCCCGGCGCCGGCGACTAACAACACATCGCCGCAGAAGCGGCATACAGGACGGAAGCGGGCTGCGGCCCGCTTTTTTTTGGGGGGGACGGGAGCGGCCTACCTGATTCAGAACGTATAAGGGAAGCGCAGCGTCACTGTGTAGTTCGCCGCGTCGGGTGTCAGCCCGAGGCCGATCGCGGCGCTCACCGACCAGCCTTTGGTGATCACGTGATTCAAGCCGAAGGTCATGGTGGCCACATTGGAACGGCTGCCGATGACGGTCTGCGTAACGCCGGCGGTGGTGACCTGCGTGCTGCCCGAAATGGAGGCATTGAAGGCCAGCGACATCGACGTGCGGTCGTTTAGCGCGAGCGCGAGGCCGCCGCCAAAGCCGAACGTGTCGCCCAGCTTGACGTCGGCCGGCGTGACCTGTCCCTGCACCGAGGAAATATCGCTCACCGAGCGCTTGATGTTGTAGGTGTAGCTGGCATTCACGAACAGCACCACCGGGTCGTAGGTCTTGAGCAGCGACAGGCCGGCGGTAACGGCCCATACGCCGTTGCCCGTGGGCAACTGGTCGGCGATATTGAGATTGTTGTTGTTGGGGTCCGCCGGAACCAGCTTGATGCCGAACGGCGAGCGCCCGGTGGGTGCGCGTACGCGGATGCTGCCGACGACGTCGGGCGCCGCGCCGCTCTCACGCAGGAACTGATAATACAACCCCATGCTGATGTCGCCCGGCGCTGCCGTGCTGAGCGTCGCGTCGGACAGGTTCGAGGCGGAGCCGCCCGCACCGCCGGAGAGGAAATTGGTATTGCGGTAGATAAGCGGCAGGTCGAAATCCATCGAAAAGCGGTCGGAGAGACCATAGCGCGCGATGGTGTCGTAGGTGAGCGTGTACGACTTGGTCTGGTTGAGATTGATGGTGCCGAGGAAGATGGCATCCAGTGCCAGGAAGCCGGACAGCGACAGCGCGCGCCGGTCGTAGTAGCTATAGATGAAACCGCTGTCGATGGTCAGGCGCCGCTCGAACAGCGGTGCGTGCTCGCTCTGGTAGACCAGGTCCTTGCTCTGCACGCGTGCCTGCTGCTGGGTTTCGCGCGCATCCGAACCCACTACAGGGGTATCGCTGCCGGAAGTCGCGGTGGCTGCGGTGGCTGCGGCTGTCGCGCCAGGTGTGGCAGGGCTGGCCTCTTGTGCCAATGAGGGAACACCGGCGGCGGTCATGGCGCCACCAGCGTTCCCCTCGGCACTGTTCCCCGTTCCCCCTGCCACCCCTCGTCCGCGCGCCCCGACCATTTCCAGGTCGTTCAGGCGCTGCTCGAGAGCCTTGATGGTCTTTTGCTGTTGCTCGACCAGATTCGTCAGCCGTTCGATCCGCTCGTCTGTGCTGGGCTGGACGCTGACCTGGGCCCACGCGCCAGTGGAGATCAGCGTACCCGCCAGGGTACCCAACAGAGCGAATTCGTTCTTCATCTTTCCCCCCGGAAATCTGAATGGGCGCGATGCGGGTGCGCCAGCCCTTGCATGGTGGATTATCGTCGCATCGTCGCCATCGCCGCTAGTGCGTCCCGCATGCTGGTTTGGGTCAGTTGCCGGTTTGACAGTTGCTGCACCTGTAGTGTGATGTTGGTGAGGTTGAGCACTTGCTGCGCGTCGCCGGTGATGCGCGCGGTTTGCATCAGGCTGCCGGTCTGCGCATTCTGCGTGGCGCTGCCCGCGGCCGATTGAATGGCCACCGAGACGCCACCGCCAGCAGCGATCGTGGCACTGGCAGTGATGCCATTGCCCTGAGCCACTTGCGGTGCCGGGTTGCTGTTGCCCGTCGCCGCCTGGATGGGCGCGGTCTGCGTCGTGATGGTACTGACGTTGCTGGCTGAGTTGGCGTCGCCCGCGATCTGCGTGACCTGGCCCACGCCCGCCACCTGCACCGCGGAGCTGGCCACGCCGCCATTGCCCTGCACGTTGCCTGGCGCCAGGCTCTGCACCTGCGCCGACAGGCTCGCGGTGGCCTGGGAAACCGCCCTGGCGGCGGCCAGGTTGGCGGCCGCCACGCGCGCGCTCGCCGTCGCGATCGCCGTGTCGTTCTGCCAGCGCGAGACCATCTCCACCACGAAGCCGCTGACCAGGCTTGCACCCATGTATTTGCCGCGCACGGCCGCCAGTTCGTCGTCACCGACGAGCTCTGCCATGACCGGCGAGGCTACCACCTCGCTCAAGTCGTCCGTCACGGCAGAGGCGCGGGCGGCGGCCGATGCGGTCAGCGCCACGCTGGCCGAGCAGCTCAGGCAGAGGAGGCGAAGCGCGGCGTCCATGTCAGAAGTAGTCCATCCGGATCAGGCCAAAGTCCAGCGCTGCGGGCACCATGCCCCCGGCCAGCGCGGCGTTGGTCCGCTCGCGCAGGGCGGGCGCGGTGACGTTGAGCAGCGGCGAGTTCGGGTCGAACGGCCGGCCGACGATGGCGAACACCAGGCCGTTCCAGTTGGCCGCGAAGTCCTCCTCCTTGATGATGCGGTTCCCCAGCGCAGGATCGGCGACGAACACGCGCCCGTCTATTGCCTTGCGCACTACCACGAAATGCAGGTAGCCGTTGACGTCGAGCAGGGTGATGACGGGGATCTTGAGTTGCCGCAGGGCGCTGTAGTCGACCCGGAAACCTCGTCCGCGCAGGCCGAGCGTCTCCACGTAGTTGCGCATGTCGAGCATGGAGAAGCCGTTCTTGACCACGGTGTCGGCGTCGGCGATGCGCAGCATGTCCTCGACGATCCTGGGCTCCGCCAGGTCAAAGCCATAGCCGTAGCGCAGCAGCGTACCCACCGCGGCCGCACCGCAACTGAAGTCAAGTTGCTGGCGCATCATGTTCTGGTAGCGCATCTCGAGCATGCTCTTGACAGGCTTCCTGAGCATCGGCTGGCCGTCGATGTCGATCGTCATCGTGCTCTGACCGTGAGCGCTGAGTGCCGCTGCTAGCAGCACGCATGCCCCGGCCATGCGGAATAGCGCGCGCATGACACATCCCCCCGTTGGGCGGGATGAGCCGGTAACCCCCCGGTACCCGGCTCTCCTGCCGCGTTTATCCTGCTTCAATGGGCCGCGGTGGAAATCGCGAGCCCGTTGCTCTGTGCATTGCCGGCGCCAGCGGCGATGTTGACGCCGATATTGCCGACTGCGTTGACCAGGGCGCTGCCACTGAGCGTGGCAGCGTTGCTCGGCCGGCAGCCGCACATGGACAGATCGTTGCCGTAAGTCGTCTGGTCGTTTGAGGCGGTGGCCTTGGCCAGCACGCCGACTGGCGCACCGTTGCGGCCACCGCTGTTGCCGCTGCCCGTATTGACCGAGGCAGCCAGCGAATTGCTCTGCAGGTTGCCGGCGCCGGCAGCGATGTTCACACCGACATTGCCCTTGGCCCCGGCCAGCATGTTGTCGCCCATGCTGGCGCCGTTCGCCGCGCCGACCGTATGCACGCCGTTATCCCCGGTCTTCTGGCTGGAGAAAACCTGCGCAGAGGCGAACACGTCCGACGCATCGATGCTGGCCAGCGCGGCCTGGTTGGATTGGCCATTACCCGCCCCCGCGGAAATGTTCACGCCGATATTGCCTTGCGCATTGAACAGCGCGTTGCCGCCGCCGGATGCGCTATTGCTGGAAGGGCCGATGCGCACGTTATTGTCGCGCGCGCTCTGCTGGCTGTTGACCACCGCGCCCGATTCGGACTTGAAGCGGATGTCGCCCCAGGCAAAGCCGAGGCCACGGACGTAGATGTCGTTGCTGATGGCGGTCTGGTTGAAGATATCGGCATCGTCCGCCCGATCGAAATAGCTGAAGCCGCCCGCAAACGCACTGGTGGAAAGCGCGGTTATCGCTGCGATGGCGAGGATTTTCGTTTTCATGATTTTCTCCTTCCCTGCTTAAAAAAAAGTGCCCGCCGGGGGACGGAGCACAAAAACGTTGGACGAGATATTCCCCGATCCTGCCGTCTGGTTCAGCTGCACCAGGCCCGTCGCGTTGCGGTAGGCATCCGGCTGGATGACTGCCTCGCGGGGTCCCGCTGCGTGGCCCGCTGAACCCGGGCGACTCCCTCCGGCCGATTCCGCGGCGAGCAGGCCGTCGGAGATGGCTTCGATCCTTACGCTGGCGGCCGGCGCCAGCACTGCCGCGTTGCTTTGCAGGTTGCCGTTGCCGCTGGCCACGTTGGCGCTCAGCAGTCCGCTGCCATTGGCGAATGCGCCGTTGCCGATCTGGCTCACGGCGCCGCCCGCGGGGACGGACGCGCCGGCGTGCTGGCGCGACTGCACCGTAGCGCTGCCAATGTCCGCGATGGCAGCCTGGTTGCTTTGCGCGTTGCCGCTGCCGGCGGCCAGGTTAACTGCGGCGCGCCCGGCAACGCCGGCGAGCGCGCCCGGATCGATGCGCGCGCTGTCGGTGTTGGTGCCCTGGGCGTGGGATGGGAGGCTGGCCAGCAACAGACTGGCCAGAACGGCAGCATGGGTAAGAGTCATGGCCGGCCCCCCACCGCGAGCGGCGCCAGCGCGCGCATCAGGGCGCCGCTCATGCTGCCGGTAGCTTGCGCGACCTGGCCGGCGATGCCGCCCGAGACGCCTCCAGCACCACTGCCGTTGGCCAGGCCCTCGATCTGGCTGGACACCACGGCCAGCCGCCCGGTGGCAGGCTGGCCGGCGCCGGACACGGCGGTGCCGCCGATGCTGCGGCCCACCGCGGCAGCGAGATCGCTGTCGGTCAGGTCGCTCACTACGGCGGCTGCGGATTGCTGGAAACGGGCGGACGGAAACGGCTCGACAGCGGCTGCTACCGGCATGTCCCCCTGCGGAATGCCGCGATAGGCAATGTGCGGCTCGACGCTGCGCAGAACGACGATATCGCCTGGATCTGCACTCGCGGAGAAGGAAGCAAAGGCGGCGACAAAAGCTGCAAGACCGAGGGCGCAGGCCGCGCCAGCCGATACGAGCGCCTTCGTGCCGTCATTCGCGCAGGCGGCTGACGCATGGCAGAACTCACTCCCGCGTTGTAGGAATCGTCGCGTCATTTTTTTATATCTCCCTGTGCGGAGTAGAGCGACAAGCGTGCCAATACCCTGGGATCCAGCGCCGGCAAGGGTTTGCGGGTGTGTTGCCAGATCGTGTGTAAGTTCCCCGCAAGAGGGGGGACATTTTGGTTGCAGCACTGAAACACGCTGTTGGCAGTGAAGCCGGTTGTAAGCTATTGCCGATCTGCCGCCCAGCCATGATGGATCAGGCCAGACGCCGCGCCATGTGTGCCCCGACGGGCGGGCGGGCGCCGGTTACATTGCTGAAACAGGGCCCGCGGCGGCTGGCGTGCCCGCCTGCCTTTGCTGCCGGCCGCTTTTGTGCCCCGCAGCCCCCGTTTTGCCACGCGCAACGCCGTTCGGGGGTGCGATGGTCCCTACGCAGAAACGGGTACGCCCTGAGCTTGCAGGAGCATGGGTGCCACGCAGGCCGCACCGGCCACGCCGGCCTGCCCTGCGCGGTTGCGAAGCTGGCGATGCGCTCAGGCTGGCGCGCCTGGCAGGCCCGGCGCTGTGCCGCCGGCTTGTTGCGCGAGTCCGCTGGAGATCGGCTTGGGGCCCGGCTGGCTGCGTTCGCAACCAGCGGCGGCGAGCAGGCCGAGCGCCAGGAAGACGGCGGTCCCGAGGCGGCGGATGGTCCTTCTCCTTCTGTTCATGGTGCCTCCTTCCGACTGTCAAAGGGTTGCGTGCTGGAGGACGGTGCTTGCACGTTGGGGATGGCGCTCAACGGTCCGGTGGCGCCGTGCGCGCGCGGCGAAATGGCGCCTTGCCCGTCTTTCAGTCTAGCTGCTGGTGCCGGGATCGGGCCAAAACCGGGCCGCGGGCGGCTTGGGCAAAGCGTGCGATGGGCGGTATCATGAACCCTGGAGCGGATAACAAAACGGGAGATGGCTGCATTGGAGTCGCATCATGTTGCGCTACGCCGTGGTTTTCTTCGTCATCGCCGTGATTGCCGCCTTGTTCGGCTTTGGCGGCATTTCCGCCTGGGCGGCCGCGTTCGCCAAGATTGTCTTCCTCATCTTCATCGTGCTGTTCATGGTGTCGCTGATATGGGGCCTGAGCAAGGACCGGCGCTAGCGCCGCCCATGACAACGGCGCTCATGGCCCCGCCCCTGCGGGGCCGCTCGCCGGCGCCGATCAATAACGGGATCCACGCGTGAATCCAGCCGATTCCCCCGACCGGCCCCTGGACCACAAGCCGCCCAGGCAACGCCCGGGCGGCAATGGCAACTGGTTGCCCGATCGCCATACCGCCGCGCACACGGTCAGCGTGGTGCTGGCCGCGATACGCTCGTGGCTGGAGCACCGTGCCGCCAGCAAGGGCGCTGCGCTGTCCTTCTATATGCTTTTCTCGATGGCACCGATTCTGGTGCTGGTGATTTCCATTGCCGGCCTCTTCTTCGGCGCGGAGGCGGCACGCGGCGAGATATTCGCCCAGATCGAGGGCCTGGTCGGCGCCCAGGGCGCGGCGGCCGTCCAGCAAATCCTTGCCGCCACGCATCGCGCCGGCGGTAGCGGGGTGGCCGCCGCCATCGCCACCGGCATCCTGTTCATCGGCGCCACCAGCGCCTTTGCCGAGCTAAAGGGCAGCCTGGACGAGATCTGGCAAGCGCCCGTGCCGCAAGGCGCGGGCTGGCAGCAATTGCTGCGTGCGCGTCTGTTGTCGTTCAGCCTGGTGCTGGTGCTGGGCTTCATGTTGCTGGTGTCGCTGATCGTCAATGCCGCGCTGGCCGTGATCGACCGCTTCTGGGGGCAGTTGTGGACGCAATCGTGGTTTGCGCCGGTCGCCGAAGCGCTCTCTGCGGCATTTTCCTTTTGCGTGGTCACTTTGCTGTTCGCCGTGATCTTCAAGATGCTGCCCAACGCGCGCATCGCCTGGCGCGATGTGATCATGGGGGCGGTCATCACCGCCCTGCTGTTCGCGGTGGGCAAGCGGCTGATTGGCCTCTACCTGGGCAATAGCGCCGTGGCTACGTCTTACGGCGCGGCCGGCTCGGTGGTGGCGTTGATGTTGTGGGTGTATTATTCGGCGCAAATTTTCTTCTTCGGTGCCGAACTCACTCGCCAGTACGCGCTGCAATTCGGCAGCCTGAGAGGGCAAAGCGGCAGCGTGCCGCCCGATCCTCGCGCCGCTGGTCCCGCGAACCGGTAAAATACGGCCCGATTCCCTTCGTGCATGCCCGCAGTGCCCGGCCCCCGACCGCAAACTGATGGTCGCGCCGGCCCCTGGCGCCGGTCCGCTGCGCCCCGGGCCCTTATTTCATCTTCTGTTTGCCGAATCCACTGCCGTGAGCTCGCTCGTATCCGAAATTGCGCGTCGTCGCACCTTTGCCATCATTTCGCACCCTGACGCGGGTAAGACGACCCTGACCGAAAAACTGCTGTGGTTCGGCGGCGCCATCCAGGTCGCGGGCGAAGTGCGCGCGCGCAAGGCCGACCGCCATGCCACCTCCGACTGGATGGAGCTGGAAAAGCAGCGCGGCATTTCGGTGACCTCCTCGGTGATGCAGTTCCCCTACCAGGAGAACATCATCAACCTGCTCGATACGCCGGGCCACGAGGACTTTTCGGAAGACACCTACCGCACGCTGACCGCGGTGGACTCCGCAGTGATGGTGATCGACTCGGTCAATGGCGTCGAAGCCCAGACCATCAAGCTGCTCAATGTCTGCCGCCTGCGCGACACGCCCATCATCACCTTCATCAACAAGCTCGACCGTGAAGGCCGCTCGCCCATCGAGCTGCTCGACGAAATCGAGGACGTGCTGAAGATGCAGTGCGCGCCGATGACCTGGCCGATCGGCATGGGCAAGTCTTTCCGCGGTGTGTACCACCTGATCGACGACCGCGTGCAGTTGTTCGATCCGCACGGCGACAAGGGCACCTCGGCCATCGTCCAGGGGCTGGACAACCCGGAGCTGGACCGCGTGCTGGGCAGCCAGGCGGAGGAACTGCGCATCGAGATCGAACTCGTGCGCGGCGCTTCGCATGCCTTCGACAAGGACGCCTTCCTCAGCGGCAAGCAGACGCCGGTGTACTTCGGCTCGGCCGTCAACAACTTTGGCGTGCAATCGCTGCTCGACGCGCTGTGCGCGCTGGCGCCGCCGCCGCAGGCGCGCCATACCGAGTCGCGCGTGGTGGAGCCGCAGGAGCCCAGGTTCACTGGCTTCGTGTTCAAGATCCAGGCCAATATGGACCCGCGTCACCGCGACCGCATTGCCTTCGTGCGCGTCTGTTCGGGCCGTTTCGAGCGCGGCATGAAGCTGCTGCACGTGTCCACCGGCAAGACCATGGCGATCAATAACGCCATCACCTTCATGTCGCAGGACCGCAATACGACCGAAGAGGCTTATGCCGGCGACATCATCGGCGTGCCCAACCACGGCACCATCCGCCTGGGCGACGTGTTCAGCGAGGGTGAAGCGCTCAAGTTCACCGGCATTCCTTCGTTCGCGCCCGAGTTCTTCCGCCGCGCGCGACTGAACAACCCGCTGAAGGTCAAGCAACTGCAAAAGGGATTGCAGCAGCTGGCCGAGGAAGGCGCCACGCAGATGTTCCGCCCGATCGCTTCCAACGATCTGGTGCTGGGTGCCGTGGGTATCCTGCAGTTCGACGTGGTGGCGCACCGCCTGGAGCATGAATACGGCGTCGACGCGATTTTCGAGTCGCACGATTGCGCCACGGCGCGCTGGCTCAAGGGCGATCCCGCGGAGATCGACAAGCTGATCGAAAAGGCCGGCCACAACGTGGCGCTCGACGGCGCGGGCGACCACGTCTACCTGGCGCCCAGCATGGTCAACCTGCGCCTGACGCAGGAGCGCTTTCCCAATCTGCAGTTCATGGAAACGCGCGAGATCGTCTGAGGCCGGGTGTCATGGACGAACGCCGCCCGCCCCGGGCGGCGTTCGTCAGTTCACGCGCAGCAGGAAGTGCAGCACCAGCGCGCCGCCCGAACACAGTACCACCGCATTGACCATGCGCAGGAACTGCTCGCGCGACAAGCGCAGCGTGATTCTGCGCCCGGCCCACAGGCCCAGCGCCATTGCCGGCGCCAGCATCAGCGCCAGCTTGAGGATGGCCGCGCCCGCATACACTCCCGCCAGCGCGAACAGCACCAGCCGCGTCAGCGTGCTTACGCCGATCAGCGTCGATTGCGTCATGCGCATCGCGTCCTTGCCCAGCCGTCCCGACAGGTAGATCGCATACAGGAAACCGCCGCTGCCGAACATGGCCGAGCAGATGCCGCCACCCAGCCCGAAAGGGAGCGCCGCGCGCGGCGTGAAGCCCGCCGGGCGCCTGCCGGCAAGCGACCAGACCGCGTAGGCCATGGCGAACATGCCCAGCAGCAGCGGCAGCAGATCCGATTGCAGCTTGAGCAGCAACGCGGCGCCTGCCAGGCTGCCGGCCAGCATGCAGGGCAGCAAGCGGCCAAGCTCGGCGCGGTCCGCGGCGCGGCCATCGCGCAGCAAGGCAAAGGCGGCGGCGCTGCAGTCCATCAGCGCCAGCAGAGGCACGATCTGGCTGACCGGCATCAGGTAGGCCAGCAGCGGTCCCGCCACCAGCGCGGTGCCAAAGCCCGCCATGCCGAAGATCACATAAGCGCCGGTAATTGCCAGGCACATGGCGAGGTAGGCCGGCAGGGAAAAGCCAGGGAGCAGGAAGGAAAGGGAGGGGAGTTCCACGATAGGCTGAGTCTGGGTTGCGTGCCCCACAGCATAGGGACGCGCCCACCGGCGGACCAATATCAAAGCGCCCCGCGATCCATCGCAAAGCGGCATGGCAGGGTGCTGGGCGCGGCGCCCGCGCCATGGCACACTGCGCCGGGGCGGCGCCAATCCCGTCATCGCAGTCCGCAATCCCGGCTCGCGGCCCCGCGCACGACCCGGCCGGGCATGAGCCCGTCCTCCAATAAGCCTGTCCCTGAATGAGCCCGTCCCTCAAGCAGTTGCGTTATTTCGTGGAAATCGTCGATGCCGGCAGTTTCAGCCTGGCCGCCGAGCGGCTCTTTATTGCCCAGTCGGCGCTGAGCCGGCAGATCAAGGAACTGGAGGCCATGTTGCAGGTGGTGCTGCTGGTGCGCAAGGCGCGCCATGTGGAAACCACGCCGGCCGGCCGCGCTTTCCATGAAGCCGCCCGCCGCATCCTGGCCGAGCTGACCGAGGCGTCGGCGCAGGCGCGCCAGGTCGAGCGCGGAGAACAGGGCACGGTGCGCCTGCTGCATTCGAGTTCGGTGCCGCTGACGCCAGCCTGCACGGCAGTGTTGCGCGAGTACCTGGCCGGCCATCCGGGGATTCGCCTTGAAATCTCGCAGGCGTCCAGCGAACAGCAGGCGCTTGAGATCGAGGAAGGCCGCGCCGATCTTGGCCTGGCGCGCGAGCCGTTGCTGCGCCGGCTGCCCCGCGTCAACGTCGATCCGCTCTACAGCGAACGTCTCGAACTGGCGGTAAGCTGCGCGCACCCGCTGGCGCGCGAGGACCAAATCGCGCTGGAGGCCTTGCGGGAGCAACCTTTCGTGTCGCTGCCGCATCCGGATCGCGGCGGCCTGAGCCAGCGCGTGGCGCAGTGCTGCCTGGAGAGCGGCTTCTACCCGCGCGCCGCCGCGGCGATCTCGCGCAAGCTGTCGCAACTGGCGCTGGTGGAGGCCGGGTTTGGCGTGGCCCTGGTGCCGGCTTCGCTCGGGCGCATGGCGCCGCCGGGGGTGCGCTTCGTGCCGCTGGCCGATGCCGGCTGCGACACGCGCGTGGTGTTGCTGTCGCGGCGCGATGCCGCGCCAGCCGCCGCGGCGCTGGCCAGCCGCCTGCGCGCGGCGCTGCCTGCTCAATAAGCCAGCGAGGCCTGGCTGGCCCAGAACTTGGCGTCATTGGGGCTATCGAGCCTGTTGCCTGCCACCGTAACGGTATTGAGCGTGCTTTCGGCGCTGAAAGCGCCAGTGGCCTGCGGTGCGCTTGCGGCATCGGGTGCGGGCACGGCGCCAGGGTGGGTGTCGGCCGCATGCGCGGACAGGGTCAGGCAAAGCAGGGCGGTGCCGATAGCGGCGCACGTGAGCGAGACGGTGGGCTGCAAAATGGAATTCCCGGGAATGGGGCGGGAAAGTCAGGGTGCCGCCGCATCGAGTGGCGCGTTATTAATACGAATGATTCTCGCAGCAAATCGCATTTTTTCGCTCTGTAGCGATATTGCATCATTGTTGATACATGGTGGTGGCGCACGGACGCGATGCATGCGCCTGCATGCATCGCGGGGCTCGGATAGAATCCGAAACTTGCGGGAACTGGTCTGGGAAATTGCCTGGGAAACGACCTGGTAGCCGGTGCGTGGTTTTGGCTGCTATGCGAGTCGTTTCAGGCGCTTTTCAGCGTTTCCCGCCGAGTGAGGCAAGCAAGCGCTTTGCTTCGCCGCCCGCCCCGTCATCACCGCCATCCATGCCGACCCCTGCTACTGCTCCGGCCACCGCGCCGGACTCTGTTTTTCGCGACCCTTCATTTCGGCTGTTCTGGTTTGCCCGCCTGTGCACCACCATCGGCTATCAGATCTTCACGGTGGCCGTGGGCTGGCAGATGTATGACCTCACCCGCGATCCCTTCATGCTCGGCATGGTGGGCCTGGTGCAGTTCCTGCCCTCGGTGATGCTCCTGCTGGTGTCAGGCCATGTGGCGGACCGTTTCGACCGGCGCCTGATCGTACGGACCTGCCAGACGCTGGAAGCGCTGATTGCGGTGTCGATGGCGGTGGCGAGCCTGAAGGGCTGGATCACGCGCGATCACATCTTTGTCTTCGTGGCCCTGATCGGCGCCACCCGCGCATTCGAGACGCCGACCCTGCAAGCGCTGCTGCCCAGCGTGGTCACGCCGCGCCAGCTTCCGCGCGCAGTGGCCTTGTCCAGTTCCGCCACGCAGACGGCCATCATCATCGGCCCCGCGCTGGGCGGCTTTGCCTATGTGGCCGGCCCCGGCGTGGTCTACGCCATCAGCGCCACGCTGTTCGCCGTGGCCGCCTGCCTGGTGAGCGTGCTCAAGCTGCGCCAGGCCGCGCAGCGGCTGACCACGCCGGTCAGCATCGCCACGCTGTTTGCCGGTTTCTCCTATATCCGCAGCCGTCCGGTGCTGCTCGGCGCGATCTCGCTGGATCTGTTTGCCGTGCTGCTGGGCGGCGCCACCGCGCTGCTGCCCATCTATGCACGCGACATCCTCCACACCGGGCCCTGGGGCCTTGGCCTGCTGCGCTCGTCGCCCGCCGTCGGCGCGTTGGTAACCGCGCTGTGGCTGGCACATCACCCGATGAACCGCCGCGTGGGACGCGTGATGTTCGGCGCGGTGGCCGTGTTCGGCGTGGCCACCATGGTGTTCGGCGTCTCGCACTGGCTGCCGCTGTCGATGGCCGCGCTGGTCATGCTCGGCGCTTCCGACATGATCAGCGTGGTGGTGCGGTCCACCCTGGTCCAGCTCGATACGCCCGACGATATGCGCGGGCGCGTGGGGGCCGTCAACTCCGTGTTCATCGGGGCATCCAACCAGCTTGGCGAGTTCGAGTCGGGCGTCACGGCCGCACTGCTCGGGCCGGTCGGCGCGGTGTTGCTGGGTGGCATCGGCACACTGGTGGTCGTGGCGGTGTGGATGCGCCTGTTCCCCTCGCTGGCCTCGCGCGACCGCTTGCACGATCACCCTTTGACGGCCTGAACGCCGGCCGGGCAGCGCCCTGCGGTCCGGCCGCACCGGTTGATTGCGCCTCCCGCACCCAAAGCGTACCCAATTCTGCGTGCCTCGACGGCGCCGTCCGGGCCCCGGAATGCGCCACTCTCCGATCCCGCACCATGCCGCGTGCGCCGAAAATATGCTGCTTGCGTCGCTTTGCAGCGCGATGCCACGCACGCATGAAAGTATCTGAAATGGCACTCAGGCGAATTTTTTTGAACCGGCGCGAGCCCTTGTCCACCAAGGGCTCGCGCCGGTTCGGCAGCCTGCCTCCGCGTAATTCGGGGAAACCAAAGCCCCGCTCATTTGTCCTGAAAGTATCCCCAATTTCAATCAACTGTAGGTGATCGTCAGACATCCGGTCAGACGGTCGCGGGCAGACCAGAACACCGCGCCATGAGAAAACAATACACGGCGCGGTGTTTGGGCTTTGGCAGTCCCATTGGACGTCCCGATACCGCCAGTGACAGGAGAGCGTCCGGACATGTGTGGCATTGCTGGAGAATTACGTTTCGATCAGGTCATGGCCGACCTGCACGTCGTCGCCGTCATGACGCGCGACCAGGCGCCGCGCGGCCCCGACGGAGAAGGCCTGTTCAGCCTGGGCAGCCGTGCCTTCGGCCATCGCCGGCTGCGCATCATGGATTTGTCGCAGCGCGCGCACCAGCCCTTCATCGACAACGAACTGGGCCTGGGCGTCGTGTTCAACGGCGCGATCTACAACCACGAAGCGTTGCGCAAAGAACTGGCCGCCCAGGGCTACCGCTTTGCCTCGAGCGGCGATACCGAAGTCATCATCAAGGCGTGGCATGCATGGGGGCCGGCCGCGCTCGACCGCTTCGCCGGCATGTTCGCCTTCGCCCTGTGGGAGCGCGATTCCGGCGTGACCCACCTGGTGCGCGACCGCCTGGGCATCAAGCCGTTGTACTACTCGGCCACGCCGCAGCGCCTGCGCTTTGCTTCCACGCGGCCAGCCTTGCTGGCCGGCGGCGATATCAACACCACGCTTGACCCCGTAGCGCTGCATCACTACCTGAGCCTGCACGCCGCGGTCCCCGTGCCCCACACCATCCTGCAAGCCGTGCGCAAGCTGCCGCCGGCCACGCATATGTCGGTGCAGCCCGACGGCCGCACCGACAGCCGCACCTGGTGGCGGCTGGATTTCAGCCGGAAAGCAGACGATCTGGAACGGCCGTTCGAGGCCTGGCGCGATCTCAGGCGCGCCACGCTGCGCGACGCCGTGCGCCGCCGCACCGTGGCCGATGTGCCGGTGGGCGTGCTGTTGTCCGGCGGGGTCGACTCCAGCCTGATCACCGGTTTGCCCGCAGAAACGGGTACGCCCGACCTGCGCACCTACGCCATCGGCTTCGAAACCGTGGACGGCGAGGCTGGTGAGGAGTTCCGGTACTCCGACCTGGTGTCTTCCGTACCAACTTCTTCCTGAACCGAACCATGAACCCGCCCGCATGCAGACACTGACAATCGACCCTTACTACCTCAAGACCACGCTGCTGGAGTTGCTCGCCATCCCCAGTCCCGCCGGGCTGACCGAGGAGATCGTGCGCTACACCGCGCGCATGCTCGACAACCTGGACATTCCGTACCAGCTCACCCGGCGCGGCACCATCCGCGCCACGCTGCGCGGCAATCGCGCACAAGCCGGGCTCGGCCCCGACTGCGCTATCGTCGCCCATCGCGATACGCTTGGCGCCATGGTGCGCGAAGTGAAGCCCAACGGCCGCCTGGCGCTCGCGCCCATCGGTACCTGGCCCAGCCGCTGGGCCGAAGGCGGGTGCGTGACGCTGTTTACCGAGAGCGGCCGGCATCGCCGCTCGGTGGTGCCCTTGCTGGCTTCGGGCCACGTATACAACGAGGCGGTGGACGCGCAACCCGCCAACTGGGACCAGCTCGCGCGCAGCGAAACGCCGTTGCCTGACGCAGGCGAACTGGCGCACCGCCGGCGCGGCATCGTGAGCTGCGCATGACCAGTCTTTCCAATTTGATTGCCGGAGCCGAATCCATGGACCTCAACTTCATCGAGCCCAGAAAGCTGGAAGCAGCCTGGACCTACCTGCTGCAACTGGTGGTGCAGCAGGGCCTGAACTGCATCGCTGCCGTCCTGATCCTGATACTGGGCTGGTGGATCTCGGGCCGTGCCCGCGCCGCCGTGCTGCGCGCATTCGACCGCCCGCGCGTCGATGCCACCTTGCGTCCCATGCTGGCCAGCGTCACGCAGTGGATCGTGCGCGTGATCACGATTGTGCTGGTGCTGTCGCAATTTGGCGTGCAGACCGCCAGCATCATCGCCATGCTCGGCGCCGCCGGCCTCGCCATCGGGCTGGCTTTGCAAGGTACGCTGCAGAATATCGCCGCGGGCATCATGCTGGTGCTGCTGCGGCCGTTCCGCGTGGGCCAGTACATCGATGCCCAGGGCGTGGCGGGCACGGTGCGCGAAACCGGGCTGTTCATGACCGAGCTGACCACTTTCGACGGGGTTTGCCTGCGCGTGCCCAACGGCAAGATCTGGGGCAGCGCCATCACCAACTACAGCGAGAACCCCACGCGCCGCCTCGATATCGAGGTCACGGTCACCTTCGGCGCCGATATCCAGGCCGCGCTCGATGCGCTGCGCGCCATGCTCGCCGCGGAAGACCGCGTGCTGGCGGACCCGGCCGCCGAGGTCATGGTGATCAACTACGCGGCGCAAGGCGTGACGCTTAATGTGCGTTGCTGGCTTGCCGCCGGGGATTACTGGACCGTACGCTTCGCGTTCTACCACCGCATCAAGCTGGCGCTGGAAGCCGCCGGCTGCGCCATCGCCGTGCCGGTGCAGGAACTGCGCGTACCCGACGATGCGCAACTCGCGGTGCCCGCCGTGGCCAATCCCGCGCGCAGGCTGAGCTGAACCGTCTGGCCTGATCGCTTTCCGCCGCCGGGGCGCGCAAACGCCCCGGCGGCGATTCTGTTTTGTGGCGCGCCCTCGTGATGCCGCCGCACTTTCGCCCCTTTGGGCCGCTCACGCGTGTCCAGGACCCGCTGCCCGAGCGGCGGGCCCTGGCATGTATTCAAATCTGGAACTGGCATTGACGTTTGACTCCACGCCCGCACTGAACCTCACACGGAACCCATCACATATATCCCCGCGCTTTCGCGCCGTGGCGCCGCCATGCGAAAGCGCATTTTCCCCCGGCCTGCGCCGCAAGCGCGCACTGGCGCGCTGCCTGCCGGCGCTCGCCTGCGCCGCCGTACTGGTCCCGGCCGCACCGATGGCGCACGCGCAGGGCAGCCTCACGCTGTATGGCTTTGCCGATGCTGGCATCTTCCGCCCGGCGCCGGGACAGCCGGTCCAGCTCGGCACCATGCAGCGCAGCTTCATCGGCCTGCGCGGCAGCGAGCCGCTGGGCGGCGGCTGGGCCGCCACCATGAACCTGCAGACACGTTTTGACATGGGCGACGGACGCCTTGAAGCCAGCGGCGCCACGCCGTACTTCCAGGGCGAATCCACCGTCGGCATCCGATCGCCCTATGGCGACTTGCGGTTTGGCCGCGCGCTCACCCCGATGTGGCAATACGACTGGCAGTACGACAGCTGGGACAACTTCAATCGCGTCGGCTCGGTGGCCTGGTTTGTGTACCACCCGTCCTATCGCACCGATCCGTACCCCAACGGTCCGGCGGGCGAATATTCGCGGCTGAACAACGGGGTGTTCTACGATTCGCCGAAATGGGGCGGCGTGCATGTCCACGTCTCCGCCGGCGTGGAAAAGAACGAGACGCCGGATGCCGCCGGCAACCGGGACCGCACCCGGCCGCTGGCCGCTTCGCTCAACTACGACGCGGGACCGTGGTCCGCCATGCTCACCGCCGAGCGCAATTCGGCCCGCGACAACACCTGGTTTGCCGGGCTCGCCTACGCCTTCAGCGCGGTGCGGCTGATGGCGTCGTATAGCCAGACGCATCTGAGCGCCGCCAGTCAGGCGTTTCTCGGCGATGCCAGCGCGAAACGCAGCGCGGCTACCCTCGGCGTGAACTGGCGCGTGGGCGCCGTCACGCTGAAGCTCTCCGGCGCGCGGGATTTCCAGGGCTACGGCCACGCCGGCACGACCGGCTACGTCACCAGCGGGCTGGACTATGCGCTTTCGAAACGCACCACGCTGTATGGCGCGGTGTCGTATCGCCACAGCCGGCAGGCCAGTGGCGGCACCGGGTTTGGTGCCGGCATCAGCCATAGTTTCTAAGCGGCGCGCTTCAGCCCTCCTGCGCGAACAGCGAGCACGCGCCCGCCTCGGCCGTGCTGACATGGCGCCGGAAGTTCGCGAACAGGTCGCGTCCCACGCCGTGCCGGTTGGCGGTGAGATCGGGCGGCGTCACGTCGCGCGCGGCCCACTCCGCTTCCGGCACCATCACCGTCAGCACACCGGTGTTCGCATCCACGCGCATCGGGTCGCCGTCGCGCACGCGGGCGATGCCGCCGCCGCTCAGTGCTTCGGGGCAGACGTGGATGGCGGCCGGCACCTTGCCCGACGCGCCGGACATGCGCCCGTCCGTCACCAGCGCCACGTGGAAACCGCGCTCCTGCAGCACCGTCAGCGTAGGCGTGAGCTTGTGCAGCTCCGGCATGCCGCAGGCGGCCGGCCCTTGCCATGGCAGTACGGCGACGAAGTCACGCTCCAGCTCGCCGCGCTTGAAGGCGTCGATCAGCGCATCCTGCGTATGGAACACCAGCGCGGGGGCCTCGACCACATGGTGCTCGGGCTTGACCGCCGAGATCTTGAGTACCGCGCGGCCGATATTGCCGTCGAGCAGCTTGATGCCGCCCTCGGGCGCGAATGGCTGGCTGGCAGAGCGCACCACGCTGTCGTCCAGCGGCGCTTCCGGCCCGTCGATCCAGGTGAGCCTGCCATCGCGCAGCACCGGCTCGCGGGTGTAGTCCGCCAGCCCCTTGCCCACCACCGTAGTGACATCGTCATGCAGCAGCCCGAGCTGCAGCAGGCCGCGGATCACCACGGGCAGGCCACCTGCGGCCTGGAACTGGTTCACGTCCGCGCTGCCGTTGGGGTACACGCGCGCCAGCAACGGCACCACTTCCGATAGTTCAGCGAAATCGTCCCAGCCCAGCACGATGCCGGCGGTGCGCGCCATCGCCACCAGGTGCAGCGTGTGGTTGGTGGAGCCGCCGGTGGCCAGCAGGCCGACGATGCCGTTGACGAAGGCGTGCTCGTCGAGCACGTCGGCCACAGGCGTATAGCGCTCGCCGCCATGTACCAGGCGCAGCGCCTGCCGCGCGGACTCGCGCGTGAGCGCCTCGCGCAGCGGCGTGTTCGGATTGACGAAGGCGGTGCCGGGCAGGTGCAGGCCCATGATCTCCATCAGCATCTGGTTGGAGTTGGCGGTGCCGTAGAAGGTACAGGTGCCGGGGCCATGGTAGGACTGGCTCTCCGCCTCCAGCAACTCGGCGCGGCTGATCTTGCCCTCGGCATAGCGCTGGCGCACGCGGGCCTTTTCTTCATTGCCGATGCCCGTGGTCATGGGTCCGCCGGGCACGAAGATGGCCGGCAGGTGGCCGAAGGACAGCGCGCCCATCACCAGCCCCGGCACGATCTTGTCGCACACGCCGAGGTACAGCGCGCCGTCGAACATCTGGTGCGACAGCGCCACCGCCGTGGACAGCGCGATGACATCGCGCGAGAACAGCGAGAGATCCATGCCGTCCTGACCCTGCGTCACGCCATCGCACATGGCGGGCGTGCCGCCAGCGAACTGCGCGGTGCCGCCCGCTTCCAGCGCGGCCTCCTTGAGCCATTGCGGATACTCCGCCAGTGGCTGGTGCGCCGACAGCATATCGTTGTAGGACGAAACGATGGCGAGGTTGGGGCGCTCCTGCGCCTTCAGGCGGATCTTGGCCTGCTCTGGCATGGCCGCCACGGCGTGCGCCAGGTTGGTACACGAGAGCTGGGCGCGTTCCACCTTCTGCCCCGCCATGGCGCGGGTGCGGTCCATGTAGGGCTGGCGGGTGCCAGCACTGCGCGCCACGATACGGGCGGTGACCCGTTCCAGGACTGGGTGACTTGGCATGGGGATCTCCTGCGTGGGGATGTCGTTTTTCAGCCTAGCGCACTTTGGGGCGGGGTGCACGTATGGTGCGCTGCAAGTTTTTCCTGCAAGTGCTAGACTCCGCTCCATTCTCTGGAGTCCAGGCAACATGAAGCAAGCAGCGCAACACACCGCCATCGCAGTGTTTGCCGCGGCACCTTACGGTGAACGCGTGCTGCTGGCTATTCACGCCTAGTCTTCCGAGCGTCCGCCCGGAAGGCTGCAAGGCCGGCTCCGGGAGTGACGAAACAGCATATCGCCAACCCCGGACGGCCCGCAGGCCCTCCGGGGTTTTGTTTTTTTGTTTCGCCACCATCTGACACGCCATGCGTACCTACGACAAGCTGATCGCCACGATTCAAACCGGCCAAGGGAACGGGAGCTTGCGCTCGTCCCTTGGTGCGGTAACGGCGTCGGCTGGCGTAGCCACCGAGAAGGTTGCGTGCCGCATGCGGCATGCCGGCGCCGCCCCGCAAGCGATCCCATAGCCTCCCGGCCGCACATGCAGTCCGGGAGGCCTCGCAGATCGCCTCCCAGGGACCCAGGACACCCTGGCAGGCACACACCCGCCAGGGTGTTTGCATTGTAGGCAGCCCATCATGGAAAGCAGAAAAGAGCGCACTAACGAACGCAGGAACGAACGCAGAAACCTCAGGAACATCGGCATCATCGCCCACGTCGACGCCGGCAAGACCACCACCTCGGAACGCATCCTGTTCTACACCGGCGCCAGCCACCGGCTGGGCGAGGTGCACGACGGCGCCGCCACCATGGATTTCGATCCGCAGGAGCAGGCGCGCGGCATCACCATCAACAGCGCGGCCACCACCGTGTTCTGGCGCGAGCACCAGATCAACCTGATCGATACGCCGGGCCACATCGATTTCAACATCGAAGTGAACCGCTCGCTGCGCGTGCTCGATGGCGCTGTGGTGGTGTTCGATGGTGTGGCCGGCGTGGAGCCGCAGACGGAAACCAACTGGCGCCTGGCGGACCGCTATCGCGTGCCGCGCCTCGCCTTCGTCAACAAGCTGGATCGCACCGGCGCCGATTTCCTGCGCGTGGTGGGCATGATCGAGGACCGCCTCGGCGTGGTGCCGCTCGTGCTGCAGTTGCCCATCGGCAGCGAGGGCGATTTCACTGGCGTGATCGATCTCGTCACCATGCAGGCCTTGCTTTGGCAGGGCGGTGCGGGCACGACCGGATACGTGACGCAGGTCGTGCCGGCCGCGCAGAGGGAGCAGGCGGCCGTATGGCGCGAACGTTTGCTGGAAACCCTGGCCGAGCATGACGATGCCTTGCTCGAGGATTATCTCGCCGGCCGCGTGCCGGCCGGCGACGCGCTGCGCGCGGCCATCCGGCGTGCGACGATCTCCGGCGCCGTGGTGCCGGTGCTGGCGGGATCGGCTTTCAAGAACAAGGGCGTGGAGCCGCTGCTCGACGCGGTGACGGCCTATCTGCCGGCACCCGGCGAGGTGGATCGCCATGAAATCAGCGCGGATGCGGACCAGCCGCTGGTGGCGCTTGCCTTCAAGGTGGTGCACGACGCGCACGGCACGCTGACCTTCGTCCGCCTGTATCGCGGCAGGCTTGCCGCCGGGGACACCGTGCTCAATGCAGGCAGCGGCAAGCGTGAACGCGTGGCCCGGCTGTACGAGATGCATGCCGAGCGGAAGCAGGAGCGCGATGTTGCCGTGGCGGGCGATATCGTGGCGATCGTCGGGCTCAAGGCCACCATCACCGGCGACACGCTGACCGATCCGGCGCATCCCGTGGTGCTGGAGAGCATCGAGTCGCCCGAGCCGGTGATCGACGTGGCCATCGAGCCGAAATCGCAGGCGGACCAGGCTGGCTTGTCGCGCGGCTTGCAGGTGCTGGTGCAGGAAGACCCGAGCCTGCGGCTGCGGCAAGACCCGGAGAGCGGCCAGACGCTGCTGTCCGGCATGGGCGAACTGCAACTGGAAGTCACGCTGGAAAAACTGCGCACGCGGTTCAACGTGGAGGTGACTGTAGGCCGCCCGCAAGTGGCTTATCGCGAAACGCTGACCCGCGCCGCCGATGCGCGCTATCTGCATCGCAAGCAAAGCGGCGGGCCGGGCCAGTTCGCGGAAGTGCTGCTGCGTTTCGAGCCGCTGGCGCGTGGAGAAGGCCTGCGGTTCGAGAGCCGCATCACCGGCGGCGCGGTACCGCGCGAGTTCGTGCCGGCGGTGGAAGCCGGTATCCGCCGCGCGGCAGCGCAAGGCGTGCTCGCGGGCTACCCGGTGGTCGATTTCAAGGCCACCCTGCTGGACGGCAGCTACCACGAGCGCGATTCCTCGGCGCTGGCCTTCGAGACCGCGGCGGCGGCGGCCTTCCGCGAAGCCGCGCGCGATGCGCAGCCGATGGTGCTGGAGCCGGTGATGGCCGTGGAGGTGGTGACGCCCGCGGATCATGTCGGCGACGTGATCGGCGACATGCACCGGCGCCGGGGCCTGGTGCGGGGGCAGTCGCAGCGCGGCGGCGATGGCAGCGGCAACACGGCCGTGGTTGAAGCGCATGTGCCATTGGCCGGCATGTTCGGCTATATCGGCAGCTTGCGCGCGCTGACCTCGGGGCGCGCAAGCTTTGCGATGCAGTTCGATCACTATGCGGTGGCGCCAGCGAAGGCGGTGGCGGAGATCGCCGTCTGACGGCAGGCGTTGAACGGGCGGGCACCAGTCTGGTGTCCGCCTTCTTCTTTTTTGTTCAGCGCCGGCTTCCCGGATCGGGGCTGCCAACCTCGGCGTCCCTCCCGTACTCCTTCAAATAACTGAGCACGCCGCGTACCGCCGCCGACATCGGACGCGAGCGCCGCGTCAGCAACCCGAGATTGACCATCGACACCGGCAACTCCACGGGAAGCACGGAGACCATCGCATAACGCGCGTAATACTGCGCAACGTCGTTCGGCACCACGGAAATCATGTCGGAGGTTTCCATCATGGCGGTGGCGGCAAGAATGGATGCGGTCTCGACGATATCCAGGGCATCGATCATGCCCGCCTGCGTCAACGCACTCTCGACTCTCAGCCGCATCGGGCTGCCCACGGGGTGAAGAATCCAGGTCATCGGCACCAGGTCGCACAGCGCCAGTGGATCGAGCCTGGTCAACGGATGGTCCGGCCGCGCGATCACCCGCATCTGCTCGCCCCTTTCGAACAATTCAATGTCCAGGTCCGGATGACTGAGCCGGTCGGGCAAGCGGCCCAGCACCACATCGAAGTCCCCGCGGATCAGCGACGGCAGCAGGGTGTCGCTGGTCCCCACCTCAATGGCAATCCGCACCTTCGGGTGAGCGGCCTTGAACGCCAGCAGCCCGCGCGTCAGGATCGTCGGCACCGGACCCATGACGGTGCCGATCCGCACCAGGCCCGAGGCGCCGCGGCCCAGTTCCGCGATTTCCGCTTCAGCATGGCCGAATTCGTGCGTGACCCCCTGGGCGAAACGGATCAGTACCTCGCCGTAGAGCGTCGGCTCCATGCCCCGCGGAAGGCGCTCGAACAACTGCACGCCGAGTCTTTCCTCAAGCTGCTGCAGCAACAGGCTGGCCGCTGGCTGGGTGGTGTGCATGGCCGCCGCGGCCCGGCGAAGGTTGCGGTGTTCCGCCAGCGCGTTGATCAAGGCGATCTGCCGGCTTGAGATCTTCAGCGGCGCGAACGCTTTCGCCGATTCCGCGGAGGGTTCGGTGGGCTCGGGTTTCACATCGGTTGGCTTCACATCGAATAGATACCAATTTTGATATCGATATATATGAAAGCACGATTATGCAGGTATCAATAGGGGCTGTACAGTCGACGCGTCCCAGATGGCCAGGATGTTCCAGACGGCCCCAACAACCCATCAGCCGAGCGTCAAATGCGTATTCGAATTACCCACCTCAGCGTCCACGACATTCGCTTCCCGACGTCCAGAACCCTTGACGGCTCCGATGCCATGAATGCCGCTCCGGACTATTCGGCAACCTATGTGGTGCTGCATACCGATGCCCCGCAAGGCACGGAAGGCCACGGGCTGACCTTCACCATCGGCCGTGGCAACGAGATCTGCGTGCTAGCCGTGCAATCCCTGGCCCCGCTGGTGGTTGGCCTGACCCTCGAGGAAATCACCTCGGACATGGGCGCCTTCTGGCGGCGGTTTGCCACCAGCGACAGCCAGTTGCGCTGGCTGGGGCCGGAAAAAGGCGTGATTCACCTTGCCACCGCGGCCATCGTCAACGCCGTCTGGGATCTGTGGGCAAAGGCAGCCGGCAAGCCGGTATGGAAGCTGCTGGCGGACATGACGCCTGAAGAACTGGTCCGCTGCCTGGATTTCAGCTACGTGACGGACGCGCTGACGCCGGAGGAAGCGATCGCGCTGCTTCGCCGCCAGGCCCCGGGCAAGGCACGGCGAGAGGCGCAGATGCTCGAGCAAGGCTACCCGGGCTACACCACCGCCGCGGGCTGGCTGGGCTATTCGGAGGAGAAGATGCGCCAGCTGGCGCGCGATGCCGTCGCGGCGGGATGGACGCACTTCAAGCAGAAGGTCGGCGCCGATCTGGAGGAGGATATGCGCCGCGCCACGATCCTGCGTGAGGAGATCGGTTGGGAGCGGACGCTGATGATGGACGCCAACCAGGTCTGGAGCGTGGATCAGTCGGTCGACGCCATGCGCCGCCTCGCGGCCTTCGATCCCTGGTGGATCGAAGAGCCGACCAGCCCGGACGATATCCTCGGACACGCTGAAATCCGCAAGCGCATTGCACCCATCGGCGTGGCCACTGGCGAGCATTGCCACAATCGCGTGATGTTCAAGCAGATGTTCCAGGCGCAGGCGCTGGATTTTTGCCAGCTTGACGCCGCGCGCCTCGGCGGTCTCAACGAGGTGCTGATCGTCGTGTTGCTGGCGGCGAAGTTCGGCATCCCGGTCTGCCCGCATGGCGGTGGCGTCGGTTTGTGCGAGTACGTGCAGAACATCTCGCTGTTCGACTACATCGCGGTATCGGGTTCGCTGGAAAACCGCGTGCTCGAATACGTCGACCATCTGCACGAGCATTTCATCGAGCCGGTAGTGATTCGCAACGGCCGCTATATGCCGCCCCAGCGCCCGGGCTACAGCATCGAGATGCATGCCGGCACGCTTGAGCGCTACCGCTTTCCGGACGGACCGGTCTGGGCCGGCCTCGGCCCGGCCTGAGCCGCGGCGGCACTGGCGCGCCAGCACAAGAAGAACATCAATAAAACACCGATATCAGGAGACCCCATGCTAACTGCCGATGCTGTCGCGGCGCGCGTTGAGCCCTTGGCCGACGACGCGCAGCGCCTGAACAAACTACTCATTCGCAAGCTGATGCCTTTGCTTGTGATTGTCTACGTGATCAGTTTCCTCGATCGCACTAATATCGCCCTGGCCAAGGCCAGCATGGGGATCGACGTGGGATTGTCGGCGGCCTCCTATGGCCTGGGCGCCGGGCTGTTCTTCCTGACCTACGCGCTGTTCGAAGTCCCGAGCAACCTGATCATGCACAAGGTGGGCGCCAGGTTCTGGATCACCCGCATCATGATCACCTGGGGCCTGCTTTCCGCAGGCATGGCATTCGTGCAGGGCGAGACCAGCTTCTACGTCATGCGGCTGTTGCTCGGCGTTGCCGAGGCGGGCCTGTTCCCAGGCGTCATGCTCTACCTGACTTACTGGTTCGACCGCGAGCAGCGGGCCCGGGCCACCGGCTACTTCCTGCTGGGCGTCTGCGTCGCCAACATCCTGAGCGGCCCGCTGGGCGGCGCGCTGCTGCAGATGGACGGCCTGATGGGCCTGCATGGCTGGCAGTGGCTGTTCATCATCGAAGGGCTGCCGACCCTGGCGCTCGCCTATGTTGTCTGGAAGACCCTGCCGGATGGTCCGGGCAGCGCACCCTGGCTGACCTTGGAAGAACGCCAGCGGCTGCAGGCGCGGCTGGACGCGGAGCAGGGCTCGGGAGCGTCCCAGCACCGCTTCACGGAGATGTTGCGCGATCCGCAGATCTGGCTGACCATCGCCGTGTACTTTTGCCACCAGATCACCATCTACACGGTCATCTTCTTCCTGCCGGGCATCATCGCGACCTACGCCAGCCTGTCACCGCTGGAGATCGGCGCGCTCAACTCCGTGCCCTGGGTGGCGGCGGCCCTCGGCGCCGCGATTCTGCCCCGCCTGGCGACAACGCCCCAGCGTTGCCGGCGGATGCTGTTCATCGGGCTCCTGACGATGTCCGCCGGCCTGGTGGTGGCCGCGATGTCCAATTCGTTTATCGGCCTGATCGGCTTCTCGCTGACGGCGTTCATGCTGTTTGTGGTGCAATCTGTTCTCTTTATCTTCCCTTCCAGCCGCCTGAGCGGCACGGCGCTGGCAGGGGGGCTGGCGTTCGTCACCACGTGCGGCCTGTTCGGCGGCTTCTTCGGCCCTTCGATGATGGGCCTGATCGAGCAAGCCACCGGCAGCACCCACAACGGACTGTTGCTGATCGCCGGCCTGCTTGTGGTTGCCGCGCTGATCAGTACCCGGCTGCGGCAGGGACACGAACAAGCCTGATCCGGCACGCATTGGAGACTACATCGCATATGGAAACACTGACCGCTCTCGATTTGTCGGATGCGCTGCCCGACGACGGCTGCGCCGGCACCCTGGTGGGACGCGCCTGGGTGCCCGGGCGGATCTCCGGCCCATCGGTCGTCGCGATTCGCGACGACGGTGTCTATGATCTGTCGGAGCTGGCCTGCACCATCAGCGGGCTGCTCGAACTGGATGCGCCGGCCGAGCGGGTCCGGCGCGCGCCCGGCCGGCGGCTCGGCAGCCTGGCGGAGATCCTCCGCAATACCGGCCGCCCCGCGCGGGATGCGAGCCAGCCCCATCTGCTGGCGCCGTGCGACCTCCAGGTCATCAAGGCAGCGGGTGTCACGTTCGCGGCAAGCATGCTGGAGCGGGTCATCGAGGAGCAGGCGGGCGGGGATGCGTCGCGCGCGGATGCCGTGCGCCAGGAGGTGAAGGCCCTGATCGGCGACAACCTCGCGGCCGTACGCCCCGGCTCGGCGCAAGCCGATGCGCTGAAGCAACTGCTCATCAAGCAGGGGCTCTGGTCGCAATATCTCGAGGTGGGCATCGGCCCCTATGCCGAGATCTTCACCAAGGCCCCGGTGCTGGCCGCGGTGGGCACGGGGGCCGATATCGGCATCCATCCGGAGTCGACCTGGAACAACCCCGAGCCCGAGGTCGTGCTCGCGGTCAACAGCGCCGGCACGGTGCTGGGCGCCGCGCTGGGCAACGATGTCAACCTGCGCGACTTCGAGGGCCGCAGCGCCTTGCTGCTGAGCAAGGCCAAGGACAACAACGCCTCCTGCGCCATCGGCCCCTTCCTGCGCCTGTTCGACGCTACCTTCTCGATGGACGATGTGCGCGCGGAGGAGATCCAGCTGCGCGTGGAGGGCGGCGACGGCTTCGTGCTCCGCGGCGCCAACTCGATGAGCAAGATCAGCCGGGACCCGCTCGACCTGGTGGCGCAGGCCGCCTCCCGCTGCCATCAGTATCCCGACGGCTTCATGCTGTACCTCGGCACCCTGTTCGCGCCAACCGAGGACCGCGATGCGCCCGGCTGCGGATTCACGCACAAGCTGGGCGACGTGGTCACCATTCGCAGCCCCAGGCTCGGCACGCTGCGCAACCGCGTCAACCTGGCGGACCGGGCAGAACCCTGGACCTTCGGCATTCGCGCGCTGGTGAACAATCTCGCCGCGCGAGGCTTGCTGTCGAATCCGCTGTAAGCGCCATCCTTCATTTCGCCATCTTGAGAGCAAGAGGAACCACCATGCAGTCACCCGCCGCGAGGGAATGGCTTTCACCCACCATCAAACTGAGTCCGGCGGACGACGTGGTGATCGCACGCCAGCAACTGATTCCCGGCACGCTCCTGAGAGACGAGGGCGTGACCGTCGCCGGCATGATCCCGCCAGGGCACAAGATCGCGCTGCGCCGCATCGAGAGCGGCCAGCCGGTGCGCCGCTACGGCCAGATCATCGGCATCGCGTCGCAGCGGATCGAGCCGGGACAGCACGTGCACACGCACAACCTGGGCATGGTCGAGTTTGCCCGCGACTATCGCTTTGGCGACGCCGCCCCCGAGCCGGCCGCGAGCGCGGGCGCGGCCACCTTCCTCGGCATCCGGAGAGCCGACGGGCGCGTTGCCACGCGCAACTACATCGGCATCCTGACCTCGGTCAATTGCTCTGCGACCGTGGCACGGGCGATCGCCGACCACTTCCGCCGGGATATCCATCCCGAAGCCCTGTCGGACTACCCGATGGTGGATGGCGTGGTGGCGCTCACGCACGGCGGCGGCTGCGCCATCGATTCGCAGGGCGAGGGCCTGGCGATCCTGCGGCGCACCCTGGCCGGCTACGCCAGGCACGTGAATTTCGCGGCGGTGCTGTTTATCGGGCTCGGCTGCGAGACCAACCAGATCGGCGACCTGCTCGCCGCCGAAGGACTGGCCGGCAAGCCCGGCCTGCGCACGGCGGTGATCCAGGAAGCGGGCGGAACGGCACGCACCGTCGCGCTCGGCGTCGAACAGGTCAGGGCCATGCTGGCCGAGGCCAATCGCGTGGCACGGGAGCCCGTCAGCGCCGCGCACCTGGTGGTCGGCTTGCAATGCGGCGGCTCCGACGGCTATTCCGGCATCACCGCCAACCCCGCGCTGGGCAATGCCGTGGACCGCCTCGTCGGCCAGGGCGGCACGGCCATCCTGTCGGAAACCCCGGAGATCTACGGCGCCGAGCACCTGCTCACCCAGCGTGCCGTGTCGCGCGCGGTGGGCGAGAAGCTGCTCGCGCGCATCCGCTGGTGGGAAGCCTATTGCGCCAGGCTCGATGCGAATCTCAACAACAATCCCTCGGCCGGCAACAAGGCGGGCGGGCTGACGACCATCCTGGAGAAGTCTCTCGGTGCGGTCGCCAAGGGCGGCAATAGCCCGCTGACGGATGTGCTGGAGTATGCGGAAACCGTCCGGAGCAGGGGGCTCGTCTTCATGGATACGCCGGGCTACGACCCGGTATCGGCAACCGGCCAGGTTGCCGGCGGCGCAAACCTGATCTGCTTCACCACGGGGCGGGGCTCGGCCTATGGGTGCGCGCCCACGCCATCGCTGAAGCTGGCCACCAACAGCGCCGTCTGGCGCAAGCAGCGGGACGATCTCGACCTGAACTGCGGCACGATCGCGGATGGCGAGGAGACCGTTGACGAGGTCGGAGAACGCATTCTCGCCTTGATGCTGCGGGTGGCTTCCGGCGAGCGCACCAGGAGCGAGATCCATGGCTACGGGCAGAATGAGTTCGTGCCCTGGCAGATCGGGGCGGTGACCTGAGTTCCTGGCTCGCCCGCTGTCCGACGCGGCCCGGACCATTGCCGACCCGTTCAAGGGAAACCTTCAGCCCATCCTTGCAGACGACGCAAGCTTCAAAAATGCAGCCACCTCGTCTGTATCGCGCAGGCTGTACTTCGAAGCCTGGCACTCAGCGAACAGAAGTGCATGCGCGCAACGGGAGCTTGACCCGGTCCGCGTCCGATAGGTTGCCGCCCAGTCGCGAGACGGCGGAGGTGCCGATCAACTCGTCCTCGATGAATGCGCCAACCAGAACGGAGGATGGCTGACCGGACAACTGCCGGCGAAAACCGTCAAGCGGCCTGGTGAGTTCCTCGGCGAGCGTCAGGCCCATCGGCAACGCCGATCGGCCAGCCGGAGCTGGCGGCCGATCCGCGGTTCGCCGACGACCACTCGCGCTGCAACGCGGAGGGCGCCCTGCGGGCATGCATCGAGGGATGGTCCGCCACGCGCACGGTGGAGGAAGTGAACCAGTTGCTCAGCGCCGCGGGCCCCCATCCGCATTCAGACGTCGACGATCACCAGTGTCCCGTGGCTGCCGGGCAGCACGGCATGCGCGATGCCGGCCAGGGCGAGATACATCTCTCCGGGCCGGACCACGACGGTTTCGCCCTCCGTTTGCAAAATGAGCTGTCCGCTCACGACAAACAGGCCTTCGTTGTAGTCGTGCGTCTCGGCTTCGTACGCCTGCTCATCCATCCTGAGGATTTTGATGCGGGCGGTCCCGACCTGCCCCACGACGGAGGACTTCCAGGCGGCCGGCAGACCGGAGGCAAGGGCGTCAAACTGAATCAGCGGCACAAGCGTGTCTCCAGGTGCGGGGGGGCAGCCGCGCTTGGGGATATCCAGCCCCCTGGCCACGGCGGGACGCGCAAGGAAGGCATCGAGCGCGCGCGTGACGTGGGGGAAATCCTTGATGCCGACCAGTTCGCCGGCTTCGTAGAAGCCGATCAGGTTGCGCACCCAGGGGAAGGTGGCGATATCGGCGATGGTATAGGTATCGCCCATGATCCAGGTCCGGTCCGCGAGGCGGCCATCCAGCACCGCAAGCAGGCGCTTCGCCTCCGCGACATAGCGGTCGCGCGGGCGCTTGTCCTCGTACTCCTTGCCGGCGAACTTGTTGAAGAACCCAACCTGCCCGAACATCGGGCCGATGCCGCCCATCTGGAACATGAGCCACTGGATGGTCTCGTAGCGGCCGGCGGCGTCCTGCGGGATGAACTGGCCGCTCTTGTCGGCCAGGTAGATCAGGATGGCGCCGGACTCGAACAGGGCAAGGGGCTTGTCGCCAGGGCCGTTGGGATCCAGGATGGCGGGAATCTTGTTGTTCGGGCTGATCGACAGGAATTCCGGCGTGTACTGGTCATTGGCGTCGAAGCGCACCAGGTGCGGCTCATAGGGCAGCCCGGTCTCCTCCAGCATGATCGAGATCTTGACGCCGTTCGGCGTGGGCAGCGAATAGAGCTGGATCCGCTCGGGACGCAGGGCCGGCCATTTGTTGGTGACGAGGAATGCGGAGAGATTGGTCATGGAAATCCGTTCTGGCCGGGTTGGGCCGGGTGGGCTGGGCTGGTTTGGCTGATGCGGTGAGGAGGATCGATTGGCTCAAGCCGTGACGGCTCGATGCCGATGGTCATCATCGCGGGGTAGGGCGGGAGATCGCCGGCGCGACGCCTGTCCGGGCAGGCGCAGGTTCACTTCGGCTTGTCGCCGTTGTCCGGCGAGGTGATGCCGGCGGCCACGAGGCAATCGCGCAGGTGCTTGATTTCCTGCTTGGCGCACACATTGCCGTGATGCGGGTGGTGCAGGTAAAACTCGTACTCGTTGAGCACAACCCGGAAGCGCGCGCCCTGGATCGGCTCCACGCTCGCCCCCAGTTGCTGCAGCAGGGACTCGACTTCGCGCCAATGAATGTTGTTGCTCAGCGGGTGGCTGAAGATGGACTGCAGGAGGCTGCGTGATTTGTGGCTCATGGCGCGGGTCAGGCATCGTCGGCGGCAATAGCCGTAGCATACAAGAGAGGGTGCGTTGCTGCTTGCATGTGCGTTGCGCAAGGTTTGCGCGCGGCGCCATTCAATCCTTGCCCATCGCCAGGTAGGCGCGCGGCGTGGTGCCCGTGTAGCGCCGGAACAAGGCGATAAAGCTGCTGACGCTCGTGTAGCCCAGCCCGAGCGCCACGGCGGTGACGCTTTCACCGGCAACCAGCCGCTCCATGGCCGCGAGCATGCGCATTTGCTGGCGCCATTGCGCCAGGCTCCAGCCGGTGTCGGCCTGGAAGTGGCGCGTCAGCGTGCGCCGGGCCATGCCGATGCGCGCCGCCCAGCCATCCAGCGCGGTGTTGTCGTCGGGGTTTGCCAGCAAGGCGGTGGCCATGCGCAGCAGGCGCGGCTCCTGCGGCATGGGCAGGAACAGGGTTTGCGCAGGCTGGCGGGTGAAGTCATCGGCAAACACCGCGAGGTAATGCTCGCGCACCGGCCCGGCTGGCGGGCCGGCCTGCACCAGCGTGTCGAGCAAGGCCGCCAGAAGCGGCGACAACCGCACCACCTTGAGCGCCGCAGGCATCGCGGCACGGCTCCAGGCCTCGTCGAAGTACAGGCTCATGCCGGTCATTGCCCCGTGAATGCTCGCGCCGTGCGATTCGTACGGCGGCACCCAGCCGATACAGCCGGTCGGCATCAGCCAGCGGCCGCCGCCGGCGTCGATCACGACCACGCCGGATTTCACCGTAAACAACTGCCCCTGCGCATGCTGATGCGGCACTTGCTCGCGCGAGGCGCCGTGCGCGAGCGGGCGGATTTCTCGTAGCGGCATCGGTTTGGCCCGTTTCGAACATAAGTTGGCATTCTATCGTTAGTTGGCAGTGCGGCAAGTGCCTAGACTGGCTGCACCAACCACCCCAGGAGCGATCCATCGTGAATGCCAACGTAAAAACGCCAACCCTCTCCGAACGCCTTGGCCAGCCGGTGCCCGACGTGCTCGAAATGCTGACCGCCCTGCTCGCCGGGCAGGGCCGGTGGCTGCGTAGCGGGCAACCGCTGAGTGCGCCGGCCGATTTCGACGCGTTGCGCGTGGCGTTCGATCACCACAGCGGCACCGTGGGTTCGGTGCTGAAAAAAGCCCTGCTGGAGCGCTGGCCAGAGATCCCGTTTTCCGACAGGGAACTGGAGAGCGGCGAGCAACAGGCGCCGGAATTTGCCGACGCCTACTGGGTGTGCGATCCCATCGACGGTGCCTTGCACTACCTGAGCGGCATGCCGGGCTGGACCATCGCACTGTGCCTGGTGGTGCGGGGCGAACCGGTCCTCTCGCTGGTGCACGATCCGGCCACCGGCCGCACTTATCGCGCGGTGGCAGGGCAGGGCGCCGATTGCGATGGCCAGCCGTTGCGGGCCAACGCGCGCTCGGCGCTGACGACGGCGCTGATTGCCACGGCGCATCCGAACTGGCCGGGGCAGGTGCGCAGCGATACGGCGGATTTCCTTGACCGTTTTGGCCGGATGTTGCCGCAGGTGTTCGGCCAGCGTGTGTACGGGCCTACGTCCTTGTTGCTGGCACTGGTGGCGCGCGGCGCGCTCGATGGCTACTGGGAGTGCGGACAGGACTATTACGACTGGTTGCCCGGTGTCCTGCTGGTGAGGGAGGCGGGCGGCTCGGTGACGGCGCTCGATGGCAAGCCACTGACCTGGGGTTGCCAGGGGATTGTGGCAGCCGGGGCGGCCATGCATGGCGTGCTGAACGCGGCGCTGTCGGGAGAGGGCGCATGAAGCCGGACGCGTTGCTGCCCGATGGGGTCGATGTGGTGGAGGTGAATGGCGTGACTGTGCGCAAAGGTAGCGTGGGGGCGTTTTTGATTAGCTGGCGGGTGATGAATGATCCGGGGGAGGATGCGGGGCGGCGGGCAGCGGCGCGGGAGGATTTGGTGGGGTTGTTGCCGGGGTTGAGGGCGATGGGGGTGTTTGATGTTTTTGCTGCGCGGGATCCTGGGTTGGGGGTGTTGATTGATGGGGGTGGCTAACGGTTGGCTGACAGTGGCTGCTTGACTTCAACTTCGACTTCAACTTCAACTTCAAAGGCTTAAAGTCAAAGGCGGTTTCACCCCCCTGCGGGGGGCGACCTACTTTTTTGTCTTGCCAAAAAAGTAGGCAAAAAAGGCGCGCCGGATGGGGCGACACCCCCTCGTCGGCAGACAAAAAGAGCGGCCGGGGGCCAAACTCACATCGCCTTAAGGCGATGCTCAGACATGGCCCCCTCTTTTCCGCTCTTTTTGCCTGCCGACGAGGCGCCCCATACGGCCTGGTACACCTTTACGGCTCGCTTCGCATCGCGCTGGGGTGCGGCCCGCCCTTCGGGCGCTTCGCACGGCTACAGCGAATCGTTGTCTGGCCGCGGCGCTCTTGTTTTTGGTCCTCGGACATCGAAGGTCAGGGATTTCGCGCTAGCGGGATCCGGGCCTTCTGGCGGTCTCATTGCTTACGCAGAAACGGGTACGCTTTGGTCGTCCGGGCTGCGTTTATCCCGGATTCGCGCGTGTATCGGTGCGTGTGTCAGCCGGAGAAATTGCCGTGCCGTCCGGCGCCGCCGACAAAGCGGGCGGCGCCCTCGATGCCTTCCTGGAGGACGATCGGCGCGCCACTGGCGCCTTCGGCTCGCAGGGCGTCGGCCAGCGGCAGGTCCCATTGCCCATAGGCGGAGGCGCGGTCCGTCAGCATGCAACGTTGGGGAAAGGCGGCCAGTTCGTGCGCCAGCGCTTCGGCGGCGGCGCGGGCCTGGCCCGGCTCGACCAGGCGGTTGGCCAGTCCCATGGCCAGCGCTTCCTCGGCGGGCACGGCGCGGCCGGTGAGGATCATGTCGAGCGCGCGGCCCATGCCGACGATGCGCGGCAGCCGTACCGTGCCGCCGTCGATCAGCGGCACGCCCCAGCGCCGGCAGAACACGCCGAAGACAGCGCCGCGCTCGGCCACGCGCAAGTCCGCCAGCAGCGCCAGTTCCAGCCCGCCCGCCACCGCATAGCCGCTGACCGCCGCGATCAGCGGCTTGGACAGTGCCAGCCGGCTCGGGCCCATCGGGCCCGCGCCGCCGCCTTGCGGATCGAGTTCGTGGCGCCGTGCGGGGTCGCCCACCGCCGACAGGTCGGCGCCGCCGCAGAAATGGCCGCCCGCGCCCCACAGCACCGCCACGCGCAGGGCCGGGTCGGACTTGAAGTGCGCGAAGGACTCGCGCAGCGCCAGCGCCATGGGACCGTCCACGGCGTTGCGCTTGTCGGCACGATCCAGAATGATGGTGAAGACCGGGCCGTCGGCTTCGGTCCTGACATACGGGTTGGGCTTAATATCCATGCTCGCGTCCTCGGGGCCTGGGATGGTTAACGTGCTTATCAAGTGGCGATGGGGTGTTGGTTAGGTGTTTTTCCAAATACCAAAATATTTCATGAAATGATATATATGTGGTATTGGAAGAAATATTTGTGGTTTACCCTTCGCCGTTCACGCTGCCGACACTGCACTTGTTGCCGCCCTCATTGTCCCCGCTGCCGCTCATGCATGAAATAGAGATCCGCGAGCCCTCCGCCACCGACCTGGTGCTGGACCTGCTCTTCGGCCACCCGGAACGAACCCTGCCGGTGCAGGCGCTGGCGCGCGGCGCCGAGGTGATGGGCATCGGCACGCCCAGCGTGCGCGTGGCGCTGACGCGGCTGCAGCGCCAGGGCCGCATCGTCAAGACGGAGCGCGGCTGCTACGCGGTGCTGCCGGAGGGCAATCCGGTCTATGACGAGGTCGAGCACTGGTTTGAAAAGGAAAGCCGGCTGGAACACTGGGCCGGCGACTGGCTGGTGGTGCAGGACGCCGCGGTCGCGCGCAGCGAGAAGACCGCGTGGCGGCATCATGCGCGCGCGCTGGCGCTGTGCGGCTTCCGCACACTGGCGGCCGGCATCAATGTGCGCCCCGACAATCTCGCCGGCGGCGCCGTGGCGACGCGCACAGCGCTGTCCCGGCTGGGCATGGCCGGTGCCAGCCTGCTCTTCGTCGGCCGCGAGTTCGACGCTGATGCCGAAGCGCGCATGGAGCAACTGTGGGACGTGCCGGCGCTGCAATCGGCCTACCGCCGCGCGCTGGCGCAGCTGGAGCGCAGTCAGGCCAAGCTGGCGCGCATGGCGTCCGACGCCGCCGCGCGCGAGACCATGCTGGTGGGCCGCGCCATCATCCGCGCCATCGTGCGCGATCCGCTGCTGCCCGAGGCCATCATGGACCCGGCGCCGCGCCGCGCCCTGATCGAGGCCACCCGCGCCTACCAGTTGCAGGCGCGCGGCCTGTGGGTGACGCTGCTGGACAGCTGATCGCGGCCCGGTGCCCGCCGGGAGGCGTATGCGCACCATGCCTCGCCAAGCGGCGGCGACTCACGTAAACTGGCCGGAACTTATGCGGCGCATCGTGTCACTCAGTCAAGTGACGCGCACTGGCGTTGCCGGGACCTCACGGGCCCCGCCAGGTGCTTGCGCCGCATCTACGCTGGCCAAGACAAGGAGTACAGGGTGAGCATGCCCGATTTCGACATGGTGCTGTTCGGCGGCACCGGAGACCTGGCGCGGCGCAAGCTGCTGCCGGCGCTGTTCGATGCGCACCGGGCGGGTCTGCTGCACCCGAACGCGCGCATCCTTGCCACCGGCAGCCACCCCCTGACCACCGCGGACTATGTCGGCTCGCTGGAGCAAAGCGTGCGGCCCGGCCTTGAGCATGCGCCCCCGGAAGCCTGGGCCAGTTTCCTGGCCCGCATCAGCTACGTGCAGGCGGATGCCCGCGAGCCGGCGCACTTCGATGCGCTGGCGCAGAAGGTCCTCCAGCGCGCGCCCGAAGTGGTGGTGTGCTATCTCGCCACGGGCCCGCATATCTTTGTGCCCATCTGCGAGCAACTGGCGCGTACGGGGCTCAATCATTCCAATGTCCGCATCGTGCTGGAGAAGCCGCTCGGGCACGACCTGCATTCTTCCGATGCGATCAACTCGGCGGTGGCGCGGTTCTTCGCCGAAGACCAGATCTATCGCATCGACCACTATCTCGGCAAGGAGTCGGTGCAGAACCTGATGGCGATCCGCTTCGGCAATGCGCTGTTCGAGCCGCTATGGCGCCGCGAATGGGTGCAGGACGTGCAGATCACCATCGCCGAGGAGCTTGGCGTGGAAACGCGCGGCGACTTCTACGACAGTACCGGCGCGCTGCGCGACATGGTGCAGAACCACCTGCTGCAATTGCTGTGCATGGTGGCGATGGAGCCGCCCACCAGCCTGTCCGAAGACGCCATCCGCGACGAGAAGATCAAGATACTCAAGGCACTCAAGCCCATCACGCCGCAGGACGTGGCCGAGAAAACCGTGCGCGGGCAGTATCGCGCCGGCGCCGTGGGCGGCAAGCCGGTAGTGGGCTACCTGGACGAGAAGGGCATCGAGCCCGACAGCCATACCGA
>Ga0255338_1001670_pt1 | contig 39381 bp, 34 predicted proteins | sample MeOH1_35cm_T4_19_FD_203715 | JGI IMG/M metagenome (GOLD analysis project Ga0255338, IMG submission 203715) | Sandy soil microbial communities from University of British Columbia, Vancouver, Canada - MeOH1_35cm_T4_195 | ecosystem: Engineered > Artificial ecosystem > Sand microcosm > Unclassified ... | reverse complement strand
GCCGGATTTTGCCCGGTGGTGGCTCTCAGCATCCAGCGCCCACCCGCGCTACGTCGAAGGTCATGCGAAGCCATTTGCGGCTGTTACTCTAGGCGTGACGGGAAGATGCCGGCCACATGCAGATGCATGGGAGATTGAGGCTGTTATATGTTCGGCGTGGCCATGGTTGCTGGACGGCCCGCTTTCGGGGCAGGCCGCCCTCGATGGGTTGCTATTCGGCCCAATCGCCTATAGCTCCCTCCCCGCATGCTGGATCTTGACAAGACACCCGACCCCGCCACCCCCAAAGTGAGCTTCGTTTCGCTCGGCTGCCCCAAGGCGCTGGTCGATTCAGAGCGCATAATCACGCGCCTGCGCGCGGAGGGCTATGAGCTCTCGCGCCAGCACCAGGGCTCGGACCTCGTCATCGTCAATACCTGCGGCTTCCTCGACAGCGCCAAGGCGGAGTCGCTCGGCGCCATCGGCGCCGCGCTGAAAGAGAACGGCAAGGTCATCGTCACCGGCTGCATGGGCGCGGAGCCGGAGAACATCACCGCGGCCTACCCTGATGTCCTCGCGATCACCGGCCCACAGGCCTACGAAAGCGTGCTCGATGCCGTGCATCGCGCGTTGCCGCCGAAGCACGACCCGTTCCTCGATCTGGTGCCGCCGGAAGGCATCAAGCTGACGCCGCGGCACTACGCGTATCTCAAGATTTCCGAAGGCTGCAACAACCGCTGCTCGTTCTGCATCATCCCGAAGCTGCGCGGCGATCTCGTCTCGCGTCCCGCCGCCGACGTGTTGCGTGAGGCTGAGAAGCTGGTGAATGCCGGCGTGAAAGAGCTGCTCGTCATCTCGCAGGACACCTCGGCTTACGGCGTCGATATCAAATACGCCGCCAGCAAGTGGCGCGATCAAGACGTCCGCGCCAAGTTCATCGATCTGGCGCGAGCGTTGGGCGAGCTCGGCATCTGGGTGCGGCTGCACTACGTCTACCCCTACCCGCATGTAGACGAGGTCATTCCGCTGATGGCCGAGAAGAAGGTGCTGCCTTATCTCGACATCCCGTTCCAGCATGCCGCGCCCGATGTGCTCAAGCGTATGAAGCGGCCGGCCGCGCAGGAGAAGACGCTGGAGCGTATTCAGCGCTGGCGCGAGATCTGCCCCGACCTGACGCTGCGCTCGACCTTCATCGTCGGCTTCCCCGGCGAGACCGACCAGGATTTCGAATACCTGCTGCAATGGCTCGACGAGGCCGCGCTCGACCGCGTCGGCTGCTTCAAATACGAGCCGGTGAAGGGCGCGCCCGCGAACGACCTCGCTGCGCCCGTGCCGGAGGAAGTGAAGGAAGAGCGCTGGCACCGCTTCATGCAGGCGCAGCAGAAAATCTCCGCGCGCCGCATCAAGCGCAAGGTCGGCACGCGCCAGCAGGTGATCATCGACGAGGTCGGCCCGACCGTCTCGAAGGGCCGTTCGATGGCCGATGCGCCGGAGATCGACGGCGCCGTCTATGTCGCGAGCCGCCGTCCCTTGCGCGTCGGCGAGATCGCAACCGTCAAGATCGAACGCGCCGACGCTTACGATCTGCACGGCACCGTCGTCGGCTTCTAAGACCGGCAAGAAAAAGGTGACGACCGCGGCGGCCGTGCCGCGGCCGTCCACTCTGCCGTCCAAGCGTGGGGACGGACGGCGGAGCGATTACGTGATGATTACATCGGCTCCGGCGGCCGCGGTGGCATTGGCGGCAGGAGCGCCACGCGCTGATCCGGCGACAGCGTGTCGTAGAGCGCGCGCACCGGCCCGCTTACCGCCTGCAAGAATTCCGCGCGCGCCGCCGTCCGCTTGGCGGCGAATTCGATTGCATCGGGCAGTGCCGACGGCGGTCCCGCATTCACCGGCACCTGTGCGCAGATCTGACGCAGCTTGGTCACCGCCGGCTCGGCCGCCTCCTCGATCTTGCGCCAAGCCTCTTTCTGAGTGCCTTGCAGATTGAGCTTGCTCCGGATGTAGCCGGCCATAGCCGCATGGAGGTTGATGTCTTCCTCGCAGCCGGCGCGCGTGAACGGCATCGGACCGTGCGGGCCGGGCATCGCGAACGGCGGCGGCCCAAAGGGCCCCGCGGGTGGGCCCATCATGAGATGGAACGGCGGCGCGCCGTTCTCGTCGGGGCCGCCGGGGGGCCTGCGGCCCTCGCCTTGCGGCGGCTGCGGCCGGGCGGCCTGCGCCAATTGAACCAAGGCGGTGCCGTAGTCCTCGCTCTGTACCAGAGCGGCGTTCGCAGGGACGCGTGCCTGATCCTTTGCGGGCAAGGGGCTGCCATCGCGCGCGGCCGCATGGACGGCGACGCTGATGCCTGCGGCGGCAAGGCCTGCGGCGAGGACCAAGGCCGTGACCGAAATTCGCATTGTCTGCACTCCTGTCGTGAGGACGTGCGGGCCTTATCGTCCGGCAAATGTGCGGTGGTGCGGCTTTTGCGTTAAAAATTGTATCGCCGGTTTGGCGAATTGTTTCCCGCGCGGCCTTTGACAAAGATCATGGTCCGGTGCCGCTATCGCGGCACCTTCGTCTATTCTGGAATAACCGCCGTGTTGATAGCCCTCTTCGCCGACATCCATGCCAACCGCCAGGCTTTCGAAGCCTGCCTCGCGCAGGCGCGGGCGCGCGGCGCCGAGCGCTTTGTGCTGCTGGGTGATTATGTCGGCTATGGCGGCGATCCAGCCTGGACGGTGGAAACCGTCATGCGCATGGTCGATGCGGGCGCGCTCGCCGTCCTCGGCAACCATGACCATGCGGTCGACAACCCGGGCGCGAGCATGAATGTCGAGGCGCAAGTCGCCATCGAGTGGACACGCGGCATGTTGGGCGCGGACGAACGTCAGTTTCTGGCGGCGCTGCCGCCGACGCGACGAGAAGACGACCGTCTCTATGTCCACGCCGACGCCAGCGACCCGAAGAAGTGGATCTATGTGCAAAGCACGGTCGAAGCTTCGCGCAGCCTGATGGCGACCGACGCACAGATCACGTTCTGCGGTCATATCCACGTGCCCGCGCTCTACAGTCTGTCGGCGACGGCGAAGATGACCGCGTTCACGCCGACGGCGGACGTCCCGATTCCGCTTCTGCCAGGGCGGCGCTGGCTGGCGGTGCTGGGTGCCGTCGGTCAGCCGCGCGACGGTAACCCGGCTGCGGCCTTCGCCATGTTCGATACGGATAAGCGCGAGCTGACCTATTGCCGCGCGGCTTATGACATCGCTGCGGCCGCTGACCGCATCCGCCAGCAAGGCCTGCCGGTCTGGCTCGCAGAGCGGCTGTTTCGCGGGGTGTGAGGCATGGTCAAGCCGCTGCTCGAAGCCGGCGCGGTCATCGACGGCTTCCGTCTGGAAGAGCCGACACATATGGGCGGCATGGCGACCCTGTGGCGCGTGACGCGCCAGGGCATCGATACGCCGATGCTGATGAAGGTGCCGAAGATCGCGGAAGGCGCCGACCCGGCCGCCATCGTCTCCTTTGAAATGGAGCAGATGATCGTGCCGCGGCTGTCGGGGCCGCATGTGCCGAAGTGCTTCGGCGTCGGCGACTTCGCGGTGCAGCCTTACATCGTGATGGAGCAGATCGCCGGCAAATCGCTGCTGGCGCGGTTGGCTGACTTGCCCCTGCCCTATGCGGAAGTCGCCGAGATCGGCGCCAAAGTGGCGACCGCACTTGATGACCTGCACCGGCAGCATGTCGTGCATCTCGACATCAAGCCGAGCAACATCATGTTCCGGGAAACCGGCGAAGCGGTGCTGCTCGACTACGGGCTGTCGCATCACGAACAGCTTCCCGACCTGATGCAGGAGGAATTCCGTGTGCCCTTCGGCACTGCGCCCTATATGTCGCCGGAACAATTGCGCGACATCCGCAACGATCCGCGCAGCGACCTGTTTGCGCTCGGTGTATTGCTCTACTTCTTCTCGACCGGGGTGCGGCCGTTCGGCGAGAGCGAGACGTTGCGCGGCATGCGACGGCGGCTCTGGCGCGATCCGGTGCCGCCGCGTCACTTGCGTCCGGACTATCCGCTCTGGCTGCAGGAGATCGTGCTCAAGTGCCTGGAGATCGAGCCGGCTTGGCGCTATCCGACCGCGGCGCAACTGGCCTTCGACCTCACCCATCCCAATCAGGTGAAGCTGACGCAGCGCGCCGAGCGGCTGACGCGCGATCCCTGGACCGTCGTGCTGCGGCGGCGCTTCAACACCGATCTCAAGCCGCCCCGGCGCAAGGCGGCGATGGCGGCGCAGCTTTATTCAGCGCCCATCGTGGCGGTGGCGATCGATCTCGATGAGGAGTCGGCGCCGATCAATGAAGCGCTGCGGGTCTCCGCACAGCGTCTGCTCGCCATGTTGCCGTCGGCGCGGCTCGCCTGCCTTAATGTGCGCAGAGTGGCGCGTATCGCGCTCGACACGACGCTCGACGAGCAAGGCCACAGCAAGCAGATCGACCGCCTGGTCGGGCTTCGCCATTGGGCCGAGCCGCTGAAGCTCGATGAGCAGCGGCTCACGGTGCACGTCTTGGAAGCGGTCGATCCCGCCGCCGCCATTCTGGAGTTCGCCGACAACAACCGCGTCGATCACATCCTGATCGGCGCGCGGCACGCCTCCGTCATGCGCAAGATCTTAGGCAGCGTCTCGGCCAAGGTCGCGGCCGAGGCGACATGCAGCGTGACGGTCGTGCGCCCGCGGCGGCAGGCGGCGTCCTAGACGTTACCAGCGACGCCAGGGCCGGCGGTAATACGGGCCATAGCCGTAATAAGGCCCATAGGACGGACCGTAGTAATATGGGCCACCGTAATACACATTCACCCACCGGCATCGCCGTACCCAGCGATAGCCGTTCCAGAAGCGGCGGCACACCCAGACCGCGCGGGTCTTCTCAACGTGACTGATCGCGTCGGCTGCTGCCGCAATCCGCGCCGGCGTGATTGCCTCCGCGCGTTGCGTCGGCAGAAACAGCGCGGTCGCCACGGCGGCGGCCGCGAGCGCCGTTATGATGGTAGTGCGCATGATCGTCTCCGTTCGTCAGAGCAGATGAGGCACTAGAACGAAAACACACGCTCCCGCCGTTGATTTGAATCAACCGTCAGAGACGGTAAAACCTCACCGCGTTATCGTGCAGCATGGCGCGCTGCTCCGCTTCGGTGTATTCCAACAACACCTTGCGATAGACGCCGAAGAAATCGGCGTAGCTTGCGTGCAATTTCTCGAGCGGGAAATTGCTGCCGTAGATCGTGCGCTCGACACCGAAGATCTGGATCGCGTCGCGGATGACTTGACGCGCCTGCGAAAGCGTGACGCCGCCGCTGTACATGCCCAGTCCTGACAGCTTCACGTGCAGGTTCGGAAATGCCGCCATCGCCGTGAGCGCGGCGCGCCACTGCTCGATGGCCTCCGGTGTGCGGTCGGTCAGCATGCCGGCATGCACCAGGATCATGCGCACATTGGGAAAGGCCTTGATCAGCTCGACCGCGTAGGACGCTTGCGAGGCATAAACCTGCAATTCGAAGCTGAGATCGTATTTCTCCAACAACGCGAAACCGTGGCGGAACTCGGAAGCGTTGCAGTAGTCCGGCCGCGGCACCGACTGGCGCACCGGCAGCGCATCCCAATAGAGCATCTGGCGCACGCCGCGCACATTGGGAAACTGCTTTTGCGCTTTCAGCGCGGCTTCGATGCTGGGATCGGCCAGGTCCACCTGTGCGACGATCCCGTGCGGAAAGCCGTGCTTGTCGGCGACCGATTGCAGCCAGCGCGTCTCGTCCAGCGGGCGCCCCCAATTGGCCGTAACATGCACCGATTTCGTGACGCCTTCCGGCGTCACGTCGTGCATGAACTCCTCGACCGGGTAATCGCGGCGGATGCCGAAATAATCGCCGAACATGCGCGGGATCGGCGGATCGGCCAGCCATGACACATCCTTGCGTAGCCAGATGTGGTGATGGGTGTCGATCACGGGACCCGTGTAGTTCGGCATAAAGCGTCTCCTCGGCGCTGACGGCGCGTTTCTTGTTGGCGTTGGCGATCTTGGGCGGGAATGTCAGTTCTGGCTGAGGCCAAGCTCCTCGATCAGCTTCTTCTGCTCGACCAATTGCTGCTGCACAAAGCGCAGGTAGTCGGCGCTGTTCATATAGGCCGATTCCTGATCGAGCTTCTGCATCGATTCAAGGTAGCTCGGTTCTTCCGAGCCCTTCTTGAACGCATCGTGCACGATTTGCACGACCTTCGGGTCCATGCCTTTGGGGCCGGCGATTCCGAATGGCGAATTAGACACGAGGTTGACCCCCGCCTCTTTGAGTGTCGGTGCGGTTGGCCAGTTCTTGCTGCGCGCCGCGCTCCAGATCACCAAGAGCCGCAACTGGCCCGAGTTCACCAGTTGTGCCCAGCCGGTAGCGTCCGCAACCGCGTTGACATGGCCGCCAAGCAGCGCGCTCGTCGATTCCGAGGTGCCCTTGAACGGCACATGCGTCCACTTGATGCCTTGCTGGCGCGCGATCTGCTCCATGGTGATGTGCAGGCTGGTGCCGGCGCCTGGCGTGCCGTAGTTGACCGCCCCAGGATTGGCTTTGGCGTGGGCGAGAAACTCCTGGAAGGTTTTCCACGGCGCATCCTGGCGCACGACGACGCCGAAGGTATAGCCGGACACGCCGATGATGTAGGTGAAGTCCTTGGCCGGCTCGAGCGTGGTCTTGCGCATGAAGGGATAGCGGAACACGGTGATCGGGATTTGGACCAGCGTGTAACCGTCCGGCGCCGCGTTCTGCGCCACTTGCTGCGGCCCGAGCACGCCGGCAGCGCCGGGGCGGTTTTCGATGACGATCTTCTGGCCGAGATGTTTCTCGGTCGCGGACGCGAGCGCGCGCATGCCGATATCGGTGGTGCCGCCGGCCGGCCACGGCACGATCAGCACCACGGGCTTGCTGGGATAAGTGTCGGCCTGCGCGTGGCCGTGAGCGAAGACAAAGAGAGCGATAAGGGAAAAAATCGCGAGCGCGATCCGCCCGCCTGCCATTGCTGTTTTTGTCATGGCCACAGCCTCCCGCTGCGGCCGTCAGGCTACACCCTGCCCAACCAACTTCGCAACGGCGCGCGTCAACTGCGATAGTTCGTCCGGGACGATCGTGAACGCAGGTGCGAGATAAACGATGTTGCCGAAGGGACGCACGAACACGTCTTCGTCGACGAAACGTCTTCGCAATGCACCAAGATTGCCGATGTGGGCGAGCTCCACCACGCCGATGGCGCCGCGCACACGCACGTCTTTTACGTTCGGCATCGACCGGCACGGAGCCAGTTCAAGCGCGAGCTGCCGCTCGATGGCCGCAACCTGATCCAGGCGCGGCTCGCGTTCGAACAAGTCAAGCGAGGCATTGGCCGCGGCACAGGCGAGCGCATTGGCCATGAAGGTTGGCCCATGCATCAACGCTTTGTTCGGATCGTCGGACCAGAATGCGTCGAACACCTTTGACGTCGCGATGGTCGCGGCCAGGGGCAGCGTGCCGCCGGTGAGCGCCTTTGAGAGTGTGATGATGTCGGGCGTCACGCCGGCCGCTTCGCAGGCGAACATCGTGCCGGTACGGCCGAAGCCGGTGAATATCTCGTCGAAGATCAGCAGCAGGTCGTGCCTGTCGGCAAGCGCGCGCAGACGGCGCAGCACATCCGCGTCGTGAAACTTCATGCCGCCGGCGCCTTGCACCAGCGGCTCGACGATGAGGGCGGCGATGGTCTCGCTCTCGCGCGCGAGCAACGCGTCGAGCGCAGCCGCATGCTCTTCGGTGTCCGGCAGATCGGTGATGATGTGTTGCGGCAGCAGGCCGGCGAACAGCGCGTGCATCCCCTCGTTCGGGTCGCACACCGCCATCGCGCCCGTGGTGTCGCCGTGATAGCCGCCCTTGAAGGCGACGAAGGTCGTCTTGCCGCGCGCGCCGCGATTGAGCCAGTACTGCACCGCCATCTTCATCGCGACTTCGACCGCGACCGAGCCGGAGTCGGAAAAGAACACGCGCTCAAGATCGCCCGGCAGCAGCGCGGTGAGCCGCCGCGCCAAGGTCAGCGCCTGCTCGTGCGCCAGGCCGCCGAACATCACATGCGGCATGGCGGCGAGCTGTCGCTCCACGGCTTGACGAATATGCGGCTGGTTGTAGCCGTGGCAGGCGGTCCACCAGCTTGCGATGCCGTCGATCAGCTCGCGCCCGTCGGCGAGCACGATGCGCGCGCTGTGGGTGCGAACGACCGGCAGCGGGTCAGGCGCCGTCTTCATCTGGGCATAAGGGAGCCAGATGTGCGACAGGCCCTCCGCATACCAGCCCGGCAGGGCCTCGTTTTTTCTGGTATTCTCCGCCATTTGGCGCTTCTTAAGCCCTCATTCGCGGGGACTTGGCAAGGGCCGCCGCCTGACCGGGACATCTGATGCACTCGCTCGACCTGTTTGCGCAACAGAAACTCGACGCCTTGGAGGCACGCAGCCTGCGTCGTGGCCTCACCGATACCTTTCGCGAGGACGGCATCTGGGTCGAACGCGCGGGCAAGCGCCTGCTCTCGTTCTCGTGCAACGACTACCTCAATCTCACCCAGCACCCCACCATCAAGGAGGCCGCCAAGGCGGCCATCGACCGTTACGGCGCGGGCTCCGGCGCATCGCGGCTGATCACCGGCAACCACCCGCTTTATGCCGAATTGGAGACGCGGCTGGCGCAGGTGAAGCAGACGGAAGCGGCGGTTGTGTTTGGCTCCGGCTATCTCGCCAACTCCGGCATCATCCCCGTGCTGATCGGGCCGGACGGACTGATCGTGATCGATGAGCTGGCGCATGCCTGTCTGTTCGCGGGCTCGCAATTGTCGCGCGGCAAGGTCCTCAAATTCCGTCACAACGATATCGAGCACGCGCGTGAGCTGCTGGCGGCGCACCGCGCCGCGCACGACCGCGCGCTCATCATTACCGACGGCGTGTTCTCGATGGACGGCGATTTGGCGCCGATCGAGGCCTTGAACGCGCTCGGCGAAGAGTACGATGCGTGGCTGATGAGCGACGACGCGCACGGCATCGGCGTGGTCGGCGGCGGGCGCGGCTCGAGCTTCATGGGCAACGCGCATGTGCCCGTGCCGTTACAGATGGGCACCTTGTCGAAAGCGATCGGAGCCTATGGCGGCTATCTCTGCGCCTCCGCGCCGGTGATCGAACTGATGCGCAATCGGGCGCGCACGCTCATCTATTCGACCGGCCTGCCGCCGTCGGCCGTTGCCGCGGCTATCGCGGCGCTCGACTTGATCGAACGCGAGCCTGCTTACGCCGCGCTGCCGGTCGAGAAAGCGAAGGCTTTCACCGCACGTCTCGGCCTGCCCGAAGCACAGAGCCCGATCGTGCCCATCGTCATCGGTGAGGCCGACGACGCGCTCGCCGCCTCGCGTCTCTTGGTCGACGAGGGCTTCTTGGTGGCGCCGATCCGGCCGCCGACGGTGCCGGCTGGCACCGCGCGCCTGCGGCTTACCTTCACTGCGCAGCATCCGATGGACGAGATCGAGCGTCTCGCCGATCTCGTGCGCGACAAGGTCTTGGCGTGAGCGCTTATTTCGTCACCTCCACCGGCACCGACATCGGCAAGACTTTCGTCACCGCCGGCCTGATCCGCTATTTACGTGAGGCCGGCCAGGCCGTGCACGCGCTCAAGCCGGTGGTGAGCGGCTACGATTCGTCCGTGGTCGAGACCAGCGATCCGGCGGTGCTGCTCAAGGCGCTCGGCAAACAGGTCAGCGCCGAGGAGATCGCCGCCATGGCGCCGTGGCGCTTCCGCGCGCCGCTGTCGCCCGACCTCGCCGCCGCGCGCGAGAACCGGCCGATCGACTTCGACGCGCTCGTCGGCTTCAGCCGTGCGGCGGTCGACGGCAATAAAGGCATGCTGTTCATCGAAGGCGTCGGCGGCATCATGGTCCCCCTCGACGGCCAGCGTACGGTGCTCGACTGGATGGCGGCGCTCGGCATTCCGCTGTTGCTGGTGGTCGGCGGCTATCTCGGCACCATCAGCCACACGCTCACCGCGCTCGATGTGCTGGCGCAGCGCAAGTTAAAGGTGGCGGCCATCGTGGTGAGCGAGAGCGAGCGCAATCCGGTCGAGCTCGATGAGACGGTCGAAAGCCTCACCCGCTTTGCCGACGTGTTGCCGGTGGTCGGACTGCCGCGCCTGCCGGGCGGCCTCACACAACACCCGGCCTTCGCGCGTATCGCCGCGCTGCTATGACGGCGGCTTGAAGTTCTCGATGAAGCGGATGAGCGCGGCGACGGCGAGGCCCATGTCGGCCGGACTCGTATATTCGGCCGGGTTGTGGCTGATGCCGCGGCGGCAGCGCACGAACAGCATGGCGGTCGGACAAAGCTGAGCCATCGTCTGCGCGTCGTGACCGGCACCGGAGGGCAGCCGGATCGGCTTATGGCCGAGCGCGCCGATCGCATCGGCGAACTGCTGCTGCAAGCCGCTGTCGCAAGCGACCGCCGCCGCGTCGTGGAAGGGATCGAAGATTACGCCGAGATCGCGCGCCTCGGCGATGGTGCGCGCGTCGCGCCGGATCGTCTCGATGGCGGCATGGCGCAGCGTGTCGTTCATGTCGCGCAGATCGATGGTGAAGGCGACCGAAGTAGGGATGATGTTGGTTGCGCCCGGCGACACGTCGAAGCGGCCGACGGTCGCCACCATGCCGCTCGCGGCGTTCTCCTTGGCGGTGCGCTCGATCATCAGCGCCATTTCGGCTGCGCCCGCCAGCGCATCGCGCCGCATGCGCATCGGCACCGTGCCGGCATGGCCCGCCTCGCCGCTCACCGTGACGCGCCAGCGGCTTTGCCCGACGATGCCGGTGACGACACCCAGCGGCTCGTTCTCGGCTTCCAACAGCGGCCCCTGCTCGATGTGCGCTTCGACGTAAGCCAGCACCTCGTTCTTGCGATAGGCGGCCTTTGCGATGTCGTCCGGATTCTTGCCATAGGCCTTGATGGCATCGGCAAGTGTGACGCCTTTGCGGTCGGCCATGTCGAGCGTGCCGGTGTCGAACACGCCGGCGCAGGCGGAGGACGAGGCCATGGTGGCGGGAAAGCGCGAGCCTTCCTCGTCGCCGAAGGCAAGCACGTCGATCGGCACCGGCGGCCTGCCCTTGAAATGGCCGGCGGCGAGGATGCCGGCGACGACACCAAGCGGGCCATCGTAGTTGCCGGCGTCGATGACGGTATCGATATGCGAGCCGATGAGGAGGCGCTTCCCCTCCCCGACGCGTCCACGCACGGTGCCGAGCACGTCTTCGGACACGGTCAGGCCCGCCTCGCGCATCCAGCCGGCAACGAGATCGGCGGCGCGCCGATGTTCCGGCGTCAAAAACAGGCGCACGAGCCGGCCGGGCTCGGCCGAGATCGCGGCCAGTGCCTTGATCATCGCCTCGGCGCGGGCGCCGAGCGCTGCGGCGTCAACGTCAGACATTGAAGCTAATCCAGGTTTCGATCATGCCTTCGAGATTGATCAGCGCGTGCAGCAACAATGTCAGGATGGTCGAGCCGGACGCCCAGCGCATGAAGCCGAGCAACAGGCCGAACAGGAAGATCTGCGCCATCACGAACGTATCGTATTGCACGTGCAGCAGTGCGAACAACAAGGCGGTGACGACGATCACCGGCCAGGCATTGCGCGGTTGTCGCAGCCAGCCGCGGAACAGAAAACCGCGGAACAGAACCTCTTCGCCCGCGGGCGCGCCGATGACGACGGCAAACCACAACAGCGCCATCGCCGCCGCCGTGTCCGCCGTGCGATAGATTTCGGTCTGGAACGGCGTGATAATCGGCCGGCCAAGGAGCCAGCTCACGGTGTTCGCCACGACGATGAGCGCGATGACGGCGACGACGCCAAACATTACGTCGCTTTTGCGCGGCATCACGAGGCCGAGATAGTCGGCGGCGCTCGGGCTGCGGCGCAGGGCGAATAGCGCTAAGAGCGCGATCTGGAACGGCGTTGATACCAGGATGATCAGCGAGACCGCGACGCCGTCGCCGCTGAAGTCCGGCAGTTGCGTGAGATCGCGGCCGTACCACCATGTGAGCGCGACGAGCGCGATCAACTGCCCGGCCAGCATCGCGGAAACGCCGAGCAGGAGCGTCGACAGCCGCCCCCAGGGCTTGATGTCTTCTTCGGTCACGGTTTCGCCTTCACCCAGCGGCCCAGCTCATTACGCTCTTCGTCGGTCATGCCGGTCTCGTTGCCGAGCGGCATGGCTTTGTTCTGCACCGCCTGGAGATAAATCAGCGCCGCGTATTTTCTTAGTTCTGCGACGCTTTCCAGGGCGACGTTCTTGGGTGCTTCCTGGAACGATTCATGTGTCGGCTTGGCTGCGTGGCACATCACGCAGTGTTTCTGCGTGATGGCGAACACCTGTGCATCGGAGACGGCGGCGCCTGCTTCCGGCGCGCGCGGGGCGGTGATGAAGATGGCGACCATCAGCGCCGCGATCGCAACCGGCGCCGCCCAGCCATAGCTTCGCCAATCGTCGCCGGCGTCGACGCGGTTCAAGTAGTGCCGGATGCTCGCGCCCGCGACCAGGATCAGCGCCACCACCAGCCAGGCATGCGGATGCGAGGACAGGAACGGATAGTGCGGCGACACCATCATCAGAAGGACAGGCAGGGTGAGATAGTTGTTGTGGGTCGAGCGCTGCTTGCCGACCATGCCGTAGTAAGGGTCGGGCGTCTCGCCGCGCAACATCTGCGCGATCATCTTCTTCTGGTTGGGGATGATCACGGCAAACACATTGGTCGCCATGATGCTGCCGGTGAGCGCGCCGACATGCAGGAAGGCGCCGCGGCCGGAGAAGACATGGGTGTAAAACACCGCCGCGCCCATGATGAGGGCGAAGAAACAGACGGCGAGCACGGTTGCGTTCTGCCCGATCGGCGACCGGCACAGGCCTTCATAGATGCCCCACCCCACCAGGATGGAGCCGAGCGAGAGGACGATCGCCTGCCACGGCTCGAGCGGCAGCACGGAGGGGTCGATCAAATAAGAGCGCGCGTGCAGATAATACTGCACGATGAGCAGCCCAAAGCCGGTGACCCAGGTGAGATAAGCCTCCCACTTGAACCAGTGCAGCTTGTCCGGCAGTTGCGGCGGCGCGACCGTGTATTTCTCGACGTGGTAGAAGCCACCGCCGTGCACCTGCCAGGCCGTGCCGAGAATGCCGGGGCTGGCGCGCTCGCGCTTGTCGAGCGAGTAGTCGAGCGCCATGAAGTAGAACGAGGTGCCGATCCAGCCGATGCCGACGATCATGTGCATCCAGCGGATCAACAGGTTGGCCCATTCGCCGAGAAAGACCTCCACGGCTCAGGCCCCCCTGCGGGCATCAGAAGAAAAGGACAACAGGCAGGCAATGTCGGTATTGGCGGAAGGCGCGCGGGGCATGGGATCCATCTGGGTGAAGGCGTCGGCGGGGTATCCCGCGACTCCTTTTCGACAGGCAAGGACCATGCCTAGCGAAAGCAAATGGCCGGGGCCAGCCCGACCATAAGCTATTGAGAATAAGTGTTTTCCTGTTGCCGCCTAGGGGACGAGGATGGTCGAGCCTGTGGTCTCGCGGCCTTCCAGGTGCTCATGCGCCGTGCGGGCGTCCTTGAGGGCAAACTTCTGGTTGACCGGGATCTTCACCGCGCCCGAACCGACCTTGTCGAACAAGTCGCCGGCAATCGACAGCAGGTCCTCGCGCTTGGCGGCGTAGTGGTTGAGCGTCGGCCGCGTCGCGAACAGCGAGCCCTTGAACTGCAGCATGTTGATGTCGAAGGCCTTGATCGGCCCTGACGCGGAGCCGAAACTGACGAAGTAGCCGAGCGGACGGAGGCAGTCGAGCGAGGCCGGGAACGTGCTGGCGCCGATGCCGTCGTAGACGACGTCGCAGAGCTTGCCGCCGGTGATCTCCTTGATGCGGTCGACGAAGTTCTCGTCGCGATACAGGATGGTGTGGTGACAGCCGTTCTTCTTGGCGAGCTCGGCCTTCTCCTTGGAGCCGACAGTGCCGATGACGGTGGCGCCGAGGTGGTTCGCCCACTGGCACAAAATGAGACCGACGCCGCCCGCTGCCGCGTGCATCAGCACGGTCGTGCCCTTGCCCACCTTGAAGGTGCGGTTGAGCAGATATTGCGCGGTCATGCCCTTGAGCATCATGCCGGCGGCCTGCTCGTAGCCGATGTTGTCGGGCAGCTTCACCGCGCGCGCCGCCGGCAGCAGGCGCTCGGCCGCATAGCCGCCAAGCGGCACCACGTAAGCCACGCGATCGCCGACCTTGAGGTCGGTGACGCCGGGGCCGACCGCGATCACCTCGCCCGCACCCTCGTTGCCGGCCACGAACGGCATGCCGACCGGCGACTGATAGAGGCCGCTGCGGAAGTAGGTGTCGATGAAGTTCACGCCGCTGGCATGCTGTTTGATTTTAACCTGGCCCTCACCCGGCGCCGGAACCTCGATGTCCTCGAACGTCAGCACTTCGGGACCGCCGTGTTTGTGAACGCGCACTGCCGCGACCATGTTTCACCCCTTGAATGGACTGATCTTACGAACGAAATCGGCCGGGATCATAGGCGGCGCGCGGGCGGGCGCAAGCGCGGCGCAGGCATGCATGCGCACTTGTTACCGCGCGCCGGAGACCCGCACGTTGGCGCCATTGACGTAGGACGCCGCGTCCGAGAGCAGGAACAGGATCGCTTCGGCGACCTCGTGCGCCTGGCCGGGCCGGCCCATCGGCAGCATCGGCCCGACGCGATCGAGGCGACCGGGCGGCTGAATGTCGGTATCGATGACGCCGGGCGTGACGGCGTTGACGCGCATGCCCTCTTTCGCCACCTCGCGGCTCATGCCGATCACCATGGCATCGACCGCGCCTTTGGCGGCGGCGTACCAGACGCACTCGCCGGCGCCGCCGATGACGGCCGCCATCGACGACAGCATCACCACGGAGCCGCCCTGCCCGCCGTTCTTGGTCGACATGCGGCGCGCACATTCGCGCAGACACAGAATGGCACCGAAGGTGTCGACCTCGAACACCTCGTGCATCATCGCGGCGTCCGCCTCATCGAGCCGCGAATAAGGCCCGATGATGCCCGAAGAGTGCACGAAACGCGTGACCGGACCGAGCGCCCGCGCTGTCTCATCGAACACGCGGGCGATATCGGCTTCGAGCGCCATGTCGCCTTGGACGGCGAGCGCGTTGCCGCCTGATTCCTTCACCGCGGCGACGACGCCGGCCGCGGCATTCGAATTGCTCTTGTAGTTGATCGCGACATCGTAGCCCTGCTTGCCGGCAAGCCGCGCGGTCGCAGCGCCGATGCCGCGGCTGCCGCCGGCGACGAGAAGCACGGGTCGCGTCATAGCTTGCTCCTTTACGGTTCGCGCGGACGCAGGAGCCCGGCAGCGAAGAAATAGGCGGCGATGAGAACGAGCGGCCAGGTGACGTAGGGGCCCGGCTCGAGGCCTGAGATAACAGCGGCCAAAGCCAGCAGTGCCCACACCCCCAAAAGCGCGATGTTGAGTATCCGCAAGTGGCGCACGCGCAGCGGATGAATGAACCGGATCGGCACAAAACTCAGCACCGCCAGCGCGACGATCAGAACGACACCGGCCCATCCCGGCGGCTGCAGAACGTAGAGATAGAAGGCTGCGAGATTCCACAGTGCCGGGAAGCCGCGGAAATAATTGTCGTCGGTCTTCATCTCGCGGTCGGCGAAATAGAGCGCGCCGCAAATGACGACGATGACGCCGGCAGCGATCTCGAACCAGGCCGGCAGCAAACCGCTGGCGGCGATCGCATAGGCTGGGACGAAAACATAAGTGGTGAAATCGACCACCAGGTCGAGCGTATCGCCCGACCAGCGTGGCAGGAGTTCAGCCACCTTGAATTCGCGCGCTAAGGGCCCGTCGACGCCGTCGACGATGAGTGCAATGCCGAGGCAGACGAACATCGCCTCCCAGTGCCCGCCGGTGGCGAAAATCATCGCCATCAGCGCGAGTGCAGCGCCGCTCGCGGTCAATACATGGACGGCATAAGCGCGGATGCGCGAAAAGCCCGCCACTTAGACGTTGCCCCAGTTGAGCTTGACGATCTCGGCCGAGCGGCCGGCCAGATTCCAATTGCGGCCGAAGCCGCGGAAGCGCGACTTGTCGGACTTTGCGACGACGACGTCGGCGCCGATCCAGTATTCGCTGTTGTGGATCACGACGTTGCCGTCGCGCTCCTTGCCGCGCACCGGCGTGACCGCGCCGCCGCCATATTTGTCGAGGCTGACGATGCGGGTGTTGCCCTGCGTCTCATAGGTGATCGGCACCTGATGCACCCCGAGGAACTGACCGACCAGGATCGACAAGAGATGCGTGGTGCCGCCGACGCGGCCGGTGAAGATGCGGGTCAGCCCCTTCACCGCCTGGATCGGCGCCTTGTCGTCGATGAACAGTGCCGCCGTCCAGTTGCCGCGCGACATGATGCCCGGCAGGTCCATCATCAGTCCGACATTGATGCCGGCGAGGCTGATGTCGTCGAAATGGCCGTCGTCGATACGAACGCCGGCCCAGGTCTGGCAGCGGCCTTCGGTCGGCGGATGTTCGCCGAGCGAGAGCACGCAGGGACAAAACACCGTGCAATTGCACGACAGCGTCATCTCGCCATTCAAGGTCCACGCTTCGGTCACGCTTCCTCCCGGTCTTTACTTGATGTGTAGCTTAACCCGCGCGCACCGGCCAATGGGCGGCGAAGGCTGTGATGATGAAGAACAGGCCCACCGCGATCAGTGCAACGCCCACGGCATAAGTGAACTTGCGGCCGGTGCCCATCTTCTCGATGGTCATCACGATGCCCAAGCCCGCCATCCAGATGACGTTCATCAGCCCGACGGCGAACATCACCCCCATCATCGCCCAGCAGCAGCCGAGGCAGAAAATGCCTTGCCGCAGGCCCAGCCTGTAGACGCCGCCCGTCGTTGTTGCCCAGTTGGCGAAGAAGAACGGAAACGGCCTTTGGCATTGCGTCAGGCAGGCGTGCTTGAGCGCGCTGAACTGATAGAGGCCGGCGGTCAGGAAGATCGCGCCCGAGAATAGCCCGCTGGCCGAGGCCATGCCGGTGTCGAGCAGCGCCACACGGGTCAGCCCGATCTGCGCCAGCGTGGCGCCGGCGGCGACGGCGAACCAGATGGTCAGATAGCCTCCGGCGAGCACGAAGGGCGAGACGATGCGCTCGCCCTTGCGCGCCGCCGTGTCGGCGATCTCCGCATAGGTGAAGATCATCGGCGCCGCACTCGGCAGCATCATCGCGAGCGTCATGGCGCCCCACATCAACGCGATCAGCGCCGCACCGGTGAACCCGGACGAGGTGTCGGCCATGGCCCGGCAGAGCGCGTCGAAGGCGCTCAAGGGGTCGTAAGAACCGGCGGTCAGCAGCGCGAGATAGGCCCAGCCCAGCACCGTCAGCGCCACCACGCAAAATGCGGCAACGGCTCTCGGGCGGGCGAAGACGCTCCCCAGCCGGCTTTCGGCCGGGGGCAAGTGCGCGAGGGGGTCGTGCGTGGTTTCGGTCACGGTTTCGTCCTTGGCCGTGCATAGCCTATTGGGACAGGCCGGCGCTATCCGGGGCATCCCCGATGGTTGCCGTCCTCCTGTCGTGCTAATCCGGCTAGCGTGGAATGGAGGCTAACCAATTGATGCCGGACAAAATCGGCGACAATAGCGCGATCGTGGTCGGCGGGGGCCCGGCGGGGCTCACTGCGGCCATCGCACTGGCCCAAGGCGGGCTGCCGACGGTGCTCGCCGGCAAGCGGCCGGACAAGGCCGACAACCGCACCACGGCCCTCCTCGGCGGTTCCGTGACCGCGCTGGAAACCCTCGGCGTTTGGGATCTCTGCCGGGAGCAAACCGCGCCCCTGCGCACCATGCGCATCGTCGACGACACCGGGCGGCTGTGGCGCGCGCCGGAGGTGAAATTCGACGCGCAGGAGATCGGCCTCGACGCCTTCGGCTACAACATCGTCAACCAGGACCTCTTGGCGGCACTCGATGAGCGCGCCCGGGCGCTTCCCAACCTGCGCCTGATCGACACGGCGGTGATCGGCGTCGAGCCCGGCGAGGACGCCGTGACGATCAGACTCGAGGGCGGCGAAACCCTGCGGACGCCGCTGGTGATCGGGGCGGACGGGCGGGGCTCGCTCTGCCGGGAAGCCGCAGGCATTGGGCTCGACACCCGGAAATACCCGCAGGTCGCCTTCACGGTCTGCTTAAAGCACTCACGCCAACATCACGATATTTCAACGGAATTCCATACGCCGACGGGGCCCTTCACGCTGGTGCCGCTCCCCGGCGACCGCTCCAGCCTCGTCTGGGTGCTCGATCCAGCCGAGGCCGAGGAACTGGCCGCGCTCGACGACGCGGCGCTGTCGGACGAGATCGAAGATGCTGCGCATTCCATCCTCGGCAAGGTCGAGGTCGAGCCGGGGCGCGGGCTGTTCCCGCTGTCGGTCGCGACCGCCCGCTCCTTCGGCGCGCACCGCATCGCGCTCGTCGGCGAGGCTGCGCATGTGGTGCCGCCGATCGGGGCGCAGGGGCTGAACTTAGGGCTACGCGACGCCGCCACCATCGCCGAGCTCGCCATCGAGGCCGCGCGGCGCGGCCGCGATATCGGCGGCGACGACGTGCTCGCGGTCTACGAGCGCAAACGGCGCGGCGACGTGACGAGCCGCACCATGACCATCGACGTCCTCAACCGCACTTTGCTCTCGGACCTGTTGCCGGCCCAGGCGTTGCGCGGGCTCGGCCTCTACATGATCGACCACATCGGCCCGTTGCGCCGCGCCGTGATGCGCGAGGGGCTGGCACCGCGCGGCGGCGAGCCGCGACTGATGCGCGGGGAAATGCTGTAAGGCGTCATTCCGGGGCGCGTGCGCAGCACGCGAACCCGGAATCCAGGCAATTCCTCCGTGCTTGTAGCTGAATTCCGGGTCCGGCCCTTTGGGCCGTCCCGGAATGACCATTCATGGCGCCTTCTTCGCTCTCGGCGTATCCCGGAACTGCGGCGCGATCGGCACCGGCAGCGCCGGCAGCGTCTTGCCCTTTCCGATTGCCACCTCATGCGCGAACAGGCCGCGCGCGACGAAATGCGGATCGCGCAGCGCTTCTTCCAAGGGCGTGACGATGGTGGCGCAGCAATCCGCGGCGGCGAGGATGGGCCGCCATTCCTCCGCCGTGCGCGTTGCAATCAACTGCGCGACGGCGTCGCGCGTGGCCTTCGGGTCGCGCCTGTCGTCGATGTATTCAGTGCCGAGCTCGATCGCCTGCGCGAAGGCGTGCCAGAACTTCTGCTCCAGCGCGCCGCAAGCGACGAGCTTGCCGTCCTTGGCCGGATAAAGCTGATAACGCGGCGAGCCGCCGGCGAGCATCATCTCGCCCGGTTTCGGAAAATGTCCGCTCGCGGTACCCAAAGCCAGCGCATACCAGGCGAAGGTGAACATCGCGTCGGTCATGGCGATGTCGAGATGACAGCCCTGCCCGCTTTGATCGCGCGCGCGGAGCGCCAACAGGATGTTGATCACCGCCGGAAAGCTGCCGCCGGCGATGTCGGCCGCGAGCATCGGCGGCACCACGGGCCTGTCGATCGGTCCTGGTTGCAGGTCGAGCAAACCGGTCGCGCCGATGTAGTTGAGGTCGTGCCCGGCTTCGTCCGCGCGCGGACCGCTCTGGCCATAGCCGGAGATCGAGCAATAGATCAGCTTCGGATTAAGCTTGGCGACGTCCTCGTAACCGAGGCCGAGGCGCGCCATCACGCCCGGACGGAATTGCTCGACCAAGATGTCGGCGCGCTCGATCAGCGGCTTGAGCTTGTCGCGATCCGCCTCGCTTTTGAGATCGAGCGTCAGACCCTCTTTGCCACGATTGAGCAGTGCGAAGGCCGCGGCCTCGCCGTCCACCTGCGGCGGAAAGAACCGCATGTCCTCGCCGCCCGGCCGCTCGATCTTGATCACTTCGGCGCCGGCTTCCGCCAGCATCAAGGTTGCCAAGGGGCCCGGCAACAGTGTCGTGAAATCGAGCACCAGAAGGCCGGACAAGGGCTGCATGGATCACCTGAAGAGAAGCGCTGGCAGGTTATGCGTTTTCACCAGCCACATCACGCTGGTGAGCGTCACGACCGACACCAGCGTGCCGATCAGCACGGCGCTCGAAGCCTGCTCGACCCATGTATCGTACTGCCGCGCGAACACGAACACATTCAGTGCCGGCGGCAGCGCCGCCATCAAGACGGCGGTGTAGATCCAGGTCTGCTCGAACGGGCCGAACAAGGACAGCATCAGGAACACGATCACCGGGTGGATCGTGAGCTTCACCAGCACCAGGAACGGCACTTCCCACGGCATCTTCTTCAGCGGCCGCAGCGCCACCGTGACGCCGAGCGCGAACAGCGCGCAAGGGGCGGCCGCGTTCTGCAGGAACTGCAGCAAACGGTCGAGCGCGACCGGTGGCTCGAAATGGATGGCCGCCGACAGGATGCCGACGGCGGTCGAGATCACCAGCGGATGCGTGACGATGCGCTTGACCACATCGATCGCGGTCGCGCCGATGCTGGTCCGCTGCGGGCTGGCGATCGCCATCATGAAGGGCACCAGCGAGAACAACAGCAGCGTATCAAAACAGAAGATCAGCGCCACCGGCCCCGCCGCCTGCGCCCCGAGCGTCGCCAGCGCCAGCCCCGGACCCATGTAACCGATATTGCCGTAGCCGCCGGCGAGCGCCGCGATGGTCGATTCCGCGATGTTGCCCTTGCGGATGACCATGCCGATGGTGAAGGAGATCGCGAAGGCCCAGAACGTGGAGAGTGTGGTCGCCACCACGAACTCGACGCGGGCGAGCTGCTCCAGCGGCGTCTGCGCCAGGATGCGGAAGAACAGCGCCGGCAGCGTGACGTAGATGATGAAGAAGTTCATCCAAGCCAACGCCGTATCGGGGATTTGCTTGAGCTTGCCGCAGGCAAAGCCGATGAAGATCAGCCCGAAAAACGGCAAAGCCAGATTGACGACGTCGAGCATTCGCGGATGGTCCCGGCCGGCCCCCAGGCCGGTATTGCCGCCACTTCCTAGCTACTTGGCGTGGCCTTTGCATTCCTCTAAACGGCAGGCCTGCCTTTTGGAAGGACCCCGCCCGTGAAGCTGCCCCGCCAATTCTTCGCCCCGCTCGCCATCGGCGCGCCCGCCCCTCTGCGCGAGCTGCCGGTGCGGTTGGAGCGGATGATCCACTTCGTGCCGCCGCACATGGAGAAGCTGCGCGCCCGCGTGCCGGACATGATCCGCCAAGTCGACGTGGTGCTGGGCAACCTGGAAGACGCCATCCCCGTCGAAGCCAAAGCCGCGGCCCGCGCGGGCTTCATCGAGATGGCCAAGTCCGTTGATTATGGCACGACCGGGCTGTGGACGCGCATCAATGCGCTCAACTCGCCCTGGGTGCTCGATGACGTGACCGAGATCGTCGGCGCGGTCGGCAACAAGCTCGACGTGATCATGCTGCCCAAGGTCGATGGTCCCTGGGACATCCATTACCTCGATCAGCTTCTGGCGCAGCTCGAAGCGCGGCATCAGATCAAGAAGCCGATCTTGATCCACGCCATTCTGGAGACGGCGCAGGGCGTCAACAATGTCGAGGCGATCGCGAGCGCCTCCCCGCGCATGCACGGCCTGAGCTTAGGCCCGGCCGACCTTGCCGCCTCGCGCGCGATGAAGACCACCCGCGTCGGCGGCGGCCATCCCGAGTACAAGGTGCTGGCCGACGCGCAAGGCGATGCTCCGCGCGCGGCCTATCAGCAGGACCTCTGGCACTACACCACGGGCAAGATGGTCGACGCCTGCGCCGCTGCCGGCATCAAGGCGTTCTACGGCCCGTTCGGCGATTTCTCCGATAGCGCCGCCTGCGAGGCCCAGTTCCGCAACGCCTTCCTGATGGGCTGCCTGGGTGCGTGGACGCTGCACCCCTCGCAGATCACTATCGCCAAGACGGTGTTCTCGCCCGATCCGGCCGAGGTCGCCTTCGCCAAGAAGATCGTGGACGCCATGCCCGACGGCGCCGGCGCGGTGATGATCGACGGCAAGATGCAGGATGATGCGACCTGGAAGCAGGCAAAGGTGCTGCTCGACCTTGCCAAGCTGGTCGCCGCCAAGGACCCCGACATGGGCGCGCGTTACGGCCTTTAAGACGCGGGCGCGGTTGCCGCGCCTTCGGCCGCCCAGTGCGCGCGCTGCACGCGGGCGCGGCGCTTGCGCCACCAGAGGATCACGCCGAGCACGGCCAGCACCGACACGGCCACACCGCTGACCGCGATCAGGATCTGTCCCGGCAAGCCGACGATGCGGCCGCTGTGCAATGGCAACTGCCACTGCAGGAAGATGTCGCCCGCGCTGCCTTGGCCCGGAATATCCGCGCGCACCACCTCGCCCGAGACGCTGTCGAGATAGATGTGCGGATGGCCAAGTCCCTCCTCCGGGTCGCGGCCCGGTTCGGCGAGGCTGACGATGTAGACCTTGTAGTAGGCGAGATAGGCGACCTCGAAGGCTTTCATCGCCATGCCGCGCGCGGTCATATCCGCCTCCGCCCGCGCTGCCGCTTGCGTGTAGGTGAACGTCGGCACCGGCGGCCGCAAGGTGAAGCGCGAGCGTCCCTGCTCGCGCGGACTGGGCGTCACCGTCGAAACCTGCGACAGCAAAGGCCGTACGAGCTCGTCGGCGAGATTGAGCGAAACGCCAGTGATGGCAAGCATCAGCAGCAGGCACCAGAACCACAGGCCGCTCGCGCGATGGATGTCGAGCACCAGCCGTTGCCCGTTGGTGCCGCGCCGCACGAGAAAGGCCTGCCGCCAACGTTCGAAGAAGGGCCGGCTGCGCGGAAAAGTCAGCATGATCGCGACGAAGCAGTCGATCGCCCACAACAGCGCCACACCGCCCATCAGCCAGTTGCCCCAGCGGCCCGGCAGCATCAGGTTGTTGTGCACGACATAGAGAAACGGCATGAGCTGCTTGCGCTCGAAGCAGCAGGCGCCGGTCTTGCGCTGTCCCAGGATGTCACCGCTCGCCGGGTCGACGAAGACCTGGTTGTAGTCGAGCTGGAACGGGCGGCCGATGGCCGGATCGACGCGCGGCAGCACGCCGATGGCATAAGAGCTGCCCGGCTCCGACTGCAACGGCACCTGGCTCACCAGCAAGCGCGGATCGTTCTGCTCGATACGCGCGACGATCTCTTCGACCGGCAGCGGCGGCCCGGCGCTGCGCGCTTGAAAGAGATCGGGATTGAGCCAGACGTCCAGCTCGTCGCGAAAGGCGATCAGGCTGCCGGTCAGTCCGGCCACCACCATGAAGACGGCAATGGCGAGGCCGACATAACGATGCAGAAAAACGAGAATCTGCCGGCCGATCATGCGCCGCTCACCACTTGTATCGTGCCGTCAACATGACCGTGCGCGGGCTGATCCACTGGCAACCGCCCGAGGTGGTGCACAGCGCCTGCTCCTTGCCGAAAAGGTTGGAGATGTTGAGCGCGAGCCTGAACCCCTGAACCTCGTAATGAAATGCGGTGTCGTAAATCGTGTAGGCGGCGTTCGGGATGGTGTTGGCGAGGTCCATATAGGTCTCACCGATGTAGCGCACGCCACCGCCGAAGCCGACGGCGCCGACGGGACCTGCCGGGAAGGTATAATCCGCCCAGAGCGAGGCCATGCGCTGAGGTATCAGCACCGGCACCTTGCCGAGATCGGCATTGTTGCTCTCGGTGACCTCGACCTTTTGTTGCGAGTAAGCCGCCGTCAGGCTCAGGCCTTCGGTCAGCGTGGTTACGGCCTGCGCCTCGAAGCCGCGCGAGCGCACCTCGCCGGTCTGCACGTTGAAGCCGGTATGGCCAGTCGCTGTGTCGGCGGTGAGCACATTCTGCTGCACGATGTCGTACACCGCTGCTGTAATGAGCGTCTTGGTGCCGGGCGGCTGATATTTGATGCCGCCTTCGTATTGGCGGCCGGTTGTCGGCTTGAACGGATTGCCGGAGAAATCCGTACCCGTCGTCGGCAGGAACGACGTCGAATAGCTCACGTAAGGCGTGAGCCCGTTCTCGAATAGATAGGTCAGGCCAATGCGCTTGGTGAAGTCCTCGTCGTTTGCCTCCGTGATGACGGTCGTCAGCCGGTTGTTGCTGTTGAGTTCGGCCCAGTCGTAACGCGCGCCGAGCGTCAGCAGCCAGTTCTGAAACCTGATCTGGTCTTGAATGTAGGTGCCGAGTTGCACCGTCGTCTGATCGGTGCTGGTGAGGAGCGTGGTCGGCGTCGTAACGTTGACGAAATAGACCGGGTTGTTGACGTTGAGCGAAGGCGCCGTGCCGCCCTTCTGTACGTCGTCGAGATTGAAACGCAGGTAATCGACGCCGGCCACGACCTTATGCTCGAGCGGTCCGGTCGCAATTTTGGCGTGGAGCTGCGTATCCGTCGTGATGCTGTCGGTCTTCTCCTCGATCGAGCGTGAGACGCGCGAGACCGTCGACGCTGTATTGACCTGGTAGCCGGTCAAATAGCGGTAGTCGAGATCGACGGCACCGTAACGCGTGTTCTGGCGCACCATGAACATGTCGTTGAACCGGTGCTCGAACTCGTAGCCGATACGATATTGGTTCTGCTCGAATTTGTTGAAGTTCGGATCGCCGAGGAACAGTTTGGTGGCGGTGACGCCGACGGTCTTGCCGCCGGTCATCTTGATCGTCGACACCGGAAAGGCGTTGTCGGTGCGGTCGTGCTGGAATTCCGTGAGCAATGTGAGCTTGGTGTCGGCGGTCGGCTGCCAGGTAAAGGCCGGCGCGATCATCTGCCGATCGTCCTTCACGAAATCGGAGAAATACGCGACCTGCGCGTTGGAATCGCGCATGAGGCCGGTCAGACGGAATTGGTATTCCTTGTTGGCGCCACCCGCGCCGCCGACATCGAAAGCGCCTTGATAGCGCTTGTAGTCGCCGAGCAGCCCGACGACCTCGCCGATCGGTTGGGTGCTGGGCCGCTTGCTGATCTTGTCGATGATGCCACCCGGACCGGTCTGCCCGTACAGAACCGAGCTCGGACCGCGAACGACGTCGATGCGTTCAAGGCCGTAGGGCTCCGTGCGGAAGAATCCGAAAAAGCTGTTGTCGCCGAGCTCCCGCAAGCCGTCGCGGTAGCTGCCGGACCCTTGCGTGTTGAAGCCGCGCAGGTAGATCCCGTCGAAGCGCGGATCCTTGCCGCCGGCATGCGTCGTCACGCCCGGCGTGTACTGCAGCGCCTCGACCACGGTCTGAACGCCACGATCGCGCATCTGATCGTTTGTGACCACCGACACGGACTGTGGAATTTCCACGATCGGCGTGTCGGACTTGCTGCCCGCCGCGCTGCGCGTAGCGACATAGCCCTCGACAGGTCCCCAGGCGCTCTCGCCTGCTACGCTGATCGTCGGCAGTGCGAGCGAGCCCGGAACATTCGTTGTTTCAGTGTTGCCTCGGCGCAAGGCGACGGTGTTCTGGCCCGTGAACTGGAAGCTCACGCCCGTGCCAGCCAGGAGCTGCGTCAGCGCTTGCCGCGCCGGCATCGTGCCGCGCACGCCTTTGGTTTGCAGGATGCCGACGTCGTCGGTGGTGAACGCGATTTGCAACCCGGAGTCCGCGGCGAATTGGCGCAAGGCCGAAGCCAGACTTTGGGCCGGAATGTTGAAAGCTTGGGGTTGGTTGGCATTCTGCGCATTGGCCGGCGTGGCGACCCAATACGCAAGGGCGGCAAGCAGCGTTGCTACGACCACTCTTATCGCGCGCGTGCGCTTACTCGCAACGGCACACGTCAAACCATTTCCCGTCATCATCGCCCCCATATGCGCGCGCAGCCGCAACGCCCTTCTCAGAAACATGACGTGCGGGCGCGTGCGTCGCCTAAGGGGCGGACGACAAAAATTCTTCTTTAGAATCTATCGAATGAAGACCGCGACGCGTGGAATGCGATAGACCGCAAAACCTTGCGTCGCCGCCAGCGCTTCGATGGCGCGATAGGGATAGCGAATGGAAAACACGCCACTGACCGGCCGCGCCTGTTGCGCAGTCTGATCGAGCACGAGACGCTCTGGGATGTAGCGTCCGATCTCAGCCATGGCCTGCGCGAAGGGGCTGCCATCCAACACGATGCTGCCACCGCGCCACGCCAAAGCGTCCGTAGCCTTCACGGCGTGCGGACGCGCCGGAGTGTGGCCTGTCATATATGAGGTCTGCTGATCGGCCCTGAGATCGATCCCCTCGCCCGCTTCTCGTTTGGCTTCCGGCGCGGCGGGGCCGAAGACGCGCACGCTTCCTTCCGCGACCGTAACCGTCACTTCGTCGCCGTTGAGCCGCGTGGCAAAGGCTGTTCCGGTCGCATCCGTGTTGCCGCCGGATGCCGCCACGCGGAAGGTGGACTGCGGATCATGGCGCACCGCGAACACGGCTTCGCCTCGCTTGAGGAGGACAAGACGCAAGCCCTCGCGATAGTGGACGTCGATGGCGGTGTCGGAATTCAGAAAGGCTGTTGAGCCGTCCGGCAATAAGATCGTCGCCTGCTCGCCGATACCGGTCGCATGATCGGCCATCAGACGCGAGGGAATGCCGGTGAAGGACCACAGAATAGCAAAGAGGCACACGGCCACGAGCCCGCTCGCGGCCAGCGCGGTGCGACCGTGGCGCCAGATTTTGGCCAGCCGGTCAGGCCGGCCTGCTGCCGCAAAGTCTTCCTTGAGAACGCTCAGGTCCCGCCAGAATTCCTGTTCGCGCTCGAAGGCCGTGCGGTTGACGGCGCTTGCCGCGAGCCACCGTTCAAAACGCTCGCGTTCGTCCGGCGTCATCGCGCCCGACGACAGGCGCACGACCCAGTCGCGCGCTTCGTGCTCGGCGGACATCTGCCCGGCTGAAACCGGTCGCTCCGTCATGAAATTCATCCGCTCAAAGGCCGCCGCACCGCGCGCCACGTCGGCGGCTCTCTCAGCTTAGAGACGATTGAGAGAGAAGATCGCCTAACCTGCTTAGGCGGATTCGCCCGGCGTGTCGCGCAGATCGGCGAGTCGCTGGAGCACGCGGCGGATATGGAAATTGACCGTCGTCTCGGAGATGCCAAGCTCCTGTGCGACGCGACGGTGCGATTTTCCTTCGAATCGATTCATGAAAAAGATCCGGCGGCTCTGCTCCGGCAAATCGGCCACCGCGCGCCGGAAGGCCGCGATCTGATCGCGGCCCACCACCACGCGCTCGGGCGTGAGCTCCTCGGCGCCCGCATCGAGCAGCCCCCGGCTCGCCAGGCCGAAATTGAAGCGCCGCTTTTCGCTGCGTACGTAATCGAGCGCCAGATTCACGGCCACGCGGTGCACGTAGGCGCTGGCATTGTCGATGGGGTGATCGGCGTCGAGGCGGGCCAGATGCAGCCAGGTGTCCTGAACGAGATCGGCGGCGGTGCTGCGGCAACGCACACGCTTGAAGATCGCCGCTTCGATCTTCGGACGCATACTTAAGAATAGCTCTAAAGTACTGATCTTGCTCGTCTTTTCCATTCCTCCTCAAGTACCATCTGAACTTAGGGCAGACAATCGCTAAGTTCCGCGGTGTCGCGCCTTTCTAAGGCCTGGAAGCTGCGGGAAATGCGTGAATCGACCGCTTTCGCTGTGGCCGGTTATGAATTATGTGGTCGGGTTATGAGCAAGATGCGCAACGCCAAGTTCAACATCGGCCAGGTGGTCAAGCACCGCCTGTTCTCGTTCCGTGGCGTGATTTTCGACATCGACCCGGTGTTCAACAACACCGAGGAGTGGTGGGAGGCGATCCCGGCCGAGATCCGGCCGAGCAAGGATCAGCCGTTCTATCACCTGTTCGCTGAGAACGACGAAACCGAATACGTCGCCTACGTCTCCGAGCAGAACCTGCTGCCCGACGAGTCCGGCAAGCCCATCCGCCATCCCGACGTCGCCGACGTGTTCGAATGGGACGACAACGGCGGTTACCAACCGCGCGACAGCCGGCTGCACTGACTTGTGCCTCGGAATGCGGTAGGCAAATAAAAAGGCGCGGCCGAAGCCGCGCCTTTCGCGTTTTGATCTGGAAGAACGAGCTTATTTCTTCTGCGCCGGAGCCGGTGCGGTCGGCGCTGCAGAACCCTGCGAGCCTTCCAGCTTCTTGCGTGCCTCTTCGGCCTTCTTCTGCAGCTCTTCCTGCAGCTTGCGCTGCTGCTCTTCGAAGGCCTTCGGGTCGGTCGCCGGGCCGTCATAGGCCTTGGCGAAATCGCCGAGTGGCAGCGGCAGGCTGATCGGTGTGCCCTGCATGTTGATCGCCTGAACGACCAGATTCTGGCCTTTCTTCATCTTGGCGATCATGTCGTCGGTGACCGGATAATCGGCCATGCAGCCCACCGGGAAGCAGATCTTGTAGGGTGACTGCTGCGGCGGCTGCTGATCGATGAGCATGCGCGTGCCGTGCGCGAGCTGCATGCCAAGCGGAACGGTGACACGCAGCACCTTCGCCTCGCCTTCCGGCTCGAAGAGCTGCACGATTGCGACCGGCATGCCGTTCTCCAGGCGTCCGTCCTTGGTGATGACGCAGACCTGCTTGTTGTTGGTGTCCGGACCCTTGCCGCAGACCTTCATCCAGGGCGAGTACATGAGCTGCGGCTGATCGCCCCCAGCCTGTTGCTGCAGCTGCTGCGGCGCGGGCTGCGCGGCCGGAGCCTGCGCCGGTTTGGCAGGGGCAGCCGGCTTGGCCGCCGGCTTCTGCGCCGGCTGTTGCGCCTGTGCGAAGGCAGCCGTCCCTGCGAACGCCAGGAAGCCCGCGGCAGCCAAAGTGACGGTCAGCGCCCGACCCAACGGCCGGGCCGATGCGATCCGATGATCCATTGCATAGTCCTTTGTTCTTAACTCGCCCGGAGGTCGTGCGCGGACCCTCGGCCGGTCGCCCTCAGTCCGGCTCTCTCCGTGTCAAATACGGCGGGAGCGTGACCCTTAGGCCCGCTGCCTGATAGCCGAATTCGGCCCCGCGATAAAGCCACGAATGGGGCGAAAATGCCCTTCGGTCATGAACCCCTGTGATAAATTCGGACCTGAAACAAAACGAATCGCATCGCCCTTGTACGCGCTCCGTCTCCCCTCGCAGGATAGGACGCCGTGGCAGTTGTCGCGGCGCACCGTCATGCTCGGCGCGCTTGCGACCGCCTGCCCGCTCGGCAACGCGTCGGCGCAGGCGGCGGCGACCCACGCGATTGCGATGCACGGCGCACCCGACTGGCCCATCGGGTTCAAGGCACCGACTTACGCCAACCCGTCCGCGCCCAAGGGCGGCCAACTCGTGCAGGGCGTGCTCGGCACATTCGACAGTCTCAATCCGTTTATCGTGAAGGGAATCCCGGCCGCCTACATGCGCGGCTATGTGATCGAAAGCCTGCTCGCGCGCGGCTACGACGAGCCGTTCACGCTCTACGGCCTGCTCGCCGACAGCGTCGAGACCGATGCCGCACGCACGTACGTAACCTTCCGGCTCAACCCCGCCGCGCGCTTCTCCGACGGCAAGCCGGTGACGCCGGCCGACGTGATCTTCTCATGGGAAACGCTGCGTGATCGCGGCCGGCCGAACTTCCGGCTCTATTACGCGAAGGCGAGCAAGGTGGAAGCGCTCGACGCGCGGACGATCCGTTTCGATCTGTCAAAGGCAGACGATCGCGAGTTGCCACTCATTCTCGGGCTGATGCCGATCCTGGCCAAACACGCGATCGATCCGGCGACGTTCGAGGACACGACCTTCACGCCTTTGCTCGGCAGTGGACCGTACACGGTGACCAGCGTGCGGCCGGGCGAGAACGTGATCTTCAAGCGCGACCCGAACTATTGGGGACGCGATCTGCCGATCAACCGGGGCCTGTGGAATTTCGATCAGATCCGCGTCGACTATTACCGTGACGGCAACACGCATTTCGAGGCTTTCAAGAAAGGCCTCTACGACGTGCGCACGGAGACCGATCCCGGGCGCTGGCAGACGGCTTACGATTTTCCGGCGCTGCGCGACGGCCGCGCGCTGAAAGAGGAATTCCCCTATGGCCTGCCGAAAGGCATGCAGGGGCTGACCTTTAACACGCGGCGGCCGTTGTTCGCCGATGTGCGCGTGCGCGAGGCGCTGTTGCAGCTTTTCGACTTCGAGTGGATCAACCACACCTACTTCTTCGATCTGTACAAGCGCACCGCCAGCTACTTCGACGGCTGCGATCTGTCGGCCCACGGCAACCCGGCCAATGCCCGCGAGCGCGAATTGCTGGCTCACTTCCCCGGCGTGGTGCGCGACGACGTCATGCAAGGCAAATGGGCGCCGCCGGTCACCGACGGTTCGGGCCGCGACCGCACGACATTGCGCAAGGCCTTCGCGCTGTTCGCCGAGGCCGGTTACGAGCTCAAGGGCACGGAGCTCGTACATAAGGCGAGCGGCCGGCCTGTGGCGTTTGAAATCCTCACCACCACGCGAGATCAGGAGCGGCTGGCTCTCGCTTACAGTCGCAGCCTCAAGCGCGCCGGCATCGATGCGCGCGTGCGCACGGTGGACGCGACGCAGTTCGAGCGCCGCCGCATCGCCTTTGACTTCGACATGATGGAGTACCGCTGGGAGCAGTCGCTTTCGCCCGGCAACGAGCAGTTCTTCTATTGGGGCTCGGAGGCTGCCGACCAACAAGGCAGCCGCAATTACATGGGCGTCAAGTCGAAGGCCGTGGACGCCATGATCGCGGCCATGCTGAACGCGACGACGCGCGAGGACTTCGTCGCCGCCACGCGCGCGCTCGACCGCGTGCTGCTGTCGGGCTTCTACGTGATCCCGCTCTATTATTCGCCGGTGCAGTGGGTCGCGCGCTGGACGAAGATCGAGCACCCCAAGCACACCTCGCTGTTCGGCTACCTGCCGGAGACGTGGTGGGCGAAGGAGGTCACATGATCCTCGGCGACGGCGATCCGGCCGACAATGACCTCGGCACGCTTGACGGCCTGTTCCGGCGCGCTGGGGTGCGCCGTCCGGACGCGCTGGCGCTGGCCGATCCGCCCAACCGCGCTGGCCGCGCACCGCGCCGCCTGACCTATGGCGAAGCCGACCGCGCCATCTCCGGCATCGCCGCACGACTGCGTGCGCTCGGGCTATTGACCGACTCCGTCATCGCGATCCAGCTCGACAACACCGTCGATAGCGTGGTTGCGCTCTTGGGGGTGCTACGCGCCGGCATGATCGCGGCACCCTTGCCGGTGCTGTGGCGCCAGCAGGAGATAGTGCAGGCGCTGTCGCCGATCGGCCCGAAGGCGATCGTCACCGCCGGCCGTATCGGCGCCTATGCGCATGTCGATATCGCGATGCAGGTGGCGGCGGAGCTGTTTCCGGTGCGGCATGTCTGCGCCTTCGGTAGCGAGTTGCCGGACGGCATCGTGCCGCTCGACGATGTGTTCGCCTCGGCTGCCGTAGATCTCGCGGGCGCGTCGCGGCTCGACCATCCGGCCGCGCATGTGGCGGTCGTCACCTTTGAAACAGGTCCCAAAGGCTACGCCGCGGTCGCACGCAACCACGGCGAACTGATTGCCGGCGGCCTGTCGGTTTTCCTCGAATGCGGCCTGCCCTCGGATGCCTCGATCCTGTCGACTATTCCGCTGTCGACGTTCGGCGGCCTGTGCGCGACGCTGATGCCTTGGCTATTGAGCGGCGGCACGCTCCATTTGCATCACGGTTTCGAGGCCGACGCCTTCGCCAGACAATGCGCCGACCTCGGCTCCGGTGCGTTGGTCTTGCCAGGGCCCGTGCTGACGGCCCTCGCCGAGGCTGGCCAGTTGGGCAAGGCCTCGCACGTTCTCGCCCTCTGGCGCGCATCGCAACGCATGATGGGTGCCCCGCCCTGGGAAGGGCGAGCGGTGTTGACCGACATCGCGTGCCTCGGCGAAGCGGCAGTCTGCGCGGGCAAGCGCGCCATCGATGGTCGGCCGGCGGCGATTCCGCTTGGCGGCGTGCGCGCGCCGCGTGACGCCGCCCGCACGCCGACCGTGCTCGAGACCATGCGCACCAAGTCCGGCATGCTGGCAGTGCGCGGCGCCATGGTGCCGAAGGCGGCCTTTCCGCCCGGCATCGAGGACGGCGGCGGCGCTTTCTTCGCGCCCGAGCCGGATGGGTTTGTGGACACCGGCTTGATGTGCCGCCTCGAGCCGGCTCGGCACGGTGTCATGATCACCGGCGCAGCCGGAGGACTGGCCAGCGTCGGTGGCTATAGCTTCCGCGCTGCCCACATCGAAGCGGAGGTCGCCAAGGTGGATGCTCAGGCGACGCTCTTGACCGTTCCCGATGCCCTGCTCGGCCAGCGGCTCGCCGGGCAAGGCCGTGACCGCACCAGCGCTTTCCTCCAGGCCTTGGGCTTCAATCCGCTCGTTGCCGGCGCCTTCCGGCGGCGTAAGACCGTAGACGCGGCTTAATCTTCTTTTCGTCGTTGACGCAGTATTAACACGCGCTCCGTACAGTCGCGCCGGTTTTGGTCGCGTAAGCGTGCGTTCATGTCGCTGCAAGGTCCGTTGATCGTCGTCGCCGATGTCCCGGCGCCCGATGTCGTTGAAGCCTTGAGCGCCGCCGGCGCTTTCCCCATCATCGAAACTAATTGGGCCGATGCCGCCACCGCTTTCGTGTCGGTGAAGCCGGCCGCCGTGGTGCTCGCCGAGCCTGGGCCGGCGCCGAGCGAGTCCGCCGCTCGCATGCTGTGTTTGCAGATCGCCACTGCGCAAGGCCCGATCGTGCCTACGGTCGCGCTCTGCCATGAAGACCGTGAGCCTGCGCTACCGATCGCGCTGCCGGCAGACGCCGCCTTGCCGCGCACCCATCTGGTGCGGCGCCTGCAATCGGCTTTGCGCGTGCGCGCGCTGCACGAAACCGTGCTGCGCCGCCTGGAATTGTTCGTGTCGGAAGGTGGCGACGCGCTCGCCCTGTCCCCGAACGACGCGCTCGAAGACGCGACCGTGCTCATCGCCGGACGCGGACCGCTTTATCCGGCGCTGAGCGTCGCGATGGGCGAGCGCGTGAAGATGATCGGCGCACTCAGCGTCGAGACCGCCGCCAAGCATCTCAACGCGCGCGACGTCAGCGGCATCGTGGTCGGCGACGGCTTCTCGCCGCGCATGGTCGAGGCGTTCCTCACGGTGCTGGCGCAGGACACACGCTTCCGCGACATCCCGGTGGCGGTGATCGGCGACGCGTCGCTCGAATTTGCCGAGGCGCTGCCCAACATCGATCACGTTGATGGCGATCCGGCGCGGCTCACTGCGCGCATGATGCCGCTGGTGCGGCTCCACGCCTTCGAAGCGCGGCTCAAGCGCATGCTGAAATCGCTCGATGCCGGCGGCATGCTCGATCCGGAGACCGGGCTGCACGCACACAACGCTTTCTGCCGCGATCTCGACAAAGCGATCGCGGAGGCTGCCGACCGTAGCCAGCCACTTTCGATCGCCCGCTTTTCCTTCGAGGGCGTACTCGACGAACGCGCGAGCCTCGATGGCGCGCGGCTGGTCACACGGCTCATGCGCGAGATCGACTTCGCCACCCGCGACGAGGACGGCGCCATTCTGATCGTTTTCGCCCATAGCGATTTGCGCGCAGCGCATGTGGTCGCCCGCCGCATCGCCGGCGCGCTCAAGAACGCGATGGTCGGTCCGGCGCGCGATACCGTCACCGCCAATGTGACGCTTGCCACGCTGAAGGCCGGCGACACCATCGACAGCCTGATGCAACGCGTTATGGGCAGCCGCATGGTTGCGGCGGAGTAGCCGCAGGCCTAGGCTTCTTGCAAAAGGAGCCGCCCCAATGTCCGACCGCCCGCCTGTCCGCATCGATGTCGTCTCCGACGTGGTCTGTCCGTGGTGTTTCATCGGCAAGCGCCGGCTGGAGCAGGCGATCGCCATGAAGCCCGATATTCCGGTTGAGGTGCACTGGCGGCCCTACTTCCTCAACGACTGGATTCCGCGCGAAGGCATCTCGCGCGAGCAATATCTCACCACCAAGTTCGGCTCGCCCGAACGCTACAAGGACATTGCGCAGCGCGTGCAGGCTGCCGCCGCCGCCGAAGGTCTTGTCTATGCGATGGACAAGATCAGCAGCCAGCCCAACACGACCGACGCGCACCGGCTGATCCGCTGGGCCTCCGGCATCGGCAAGGCCGCCGAGATGAAACAGCGGCTGATGGACCTTTACTTCACCGAGGGTGCCGACCTCACCAATGCGGCGGTGCTGGTGCAAGCGGCGGCCGATGTGGGCCTGGACCCGGAGGACGTGCGCGCGGCGCTCGCCAGCGATCAGGACGTGGAGGCCGTAACGCAGGAAGCGCAGTCCGCGAAGGAGGCCGGCATCGAGGGCGTGCCCTGCTTCATTTTCGGCGGCAAGTTCGCGGTCTCCGGCGCGCAATCGCCGGAATACCTCGCCGAGGCGATCGAGCGCATCGCGCAAGCCGAAGCGGCCGAATAACCCCTGAGCTAACGCACAATGAAAATCACCGCCGCTGTGGCCCGCGAGCGTTTCGGCGCCTTCGCGATCGAGCAAATCGACCTCTGCGATCCGCGCGACGACGAATTGCTCGTGGAGGTCATCGCCTCCGGCATGTGCCAGACCGATCTGCACGGGCGCGATGGCTATTACGGCACGCCGCTGCCGGCCGTGTTCGGCCATGAGGGCGCCGGCATCGTGCGCGCGACCGGCCGCGGCGTCACCAGGTTCAAAGCCGGTGACCACGTGGTGATGTCGTATCCATTCTGCGGCACCTGCCCGAACTGCGTCACCGAACGCCAGAGCTATTGCCTCACCGTGCAGGAACTGAAGATGGGCGGCTCGCGCGCCGACGGCTCGACCCTGCACAGCCTCGACGGCAAACCGGTCTTTGGCTCGTTCTTCCAGCAGTCCTCGTTCGGCAATTTCACCATCGCCAATGAGCGCTGGGCGGTGAAGGTGCGCAACGATGCGCCGCTGGAGATATTGGGGCCGCTCGCCTGCGGGGGGCAGACGGGCGCCGGCGCCGTGCTCAATGTGTGCAAGCCAACGCCCGGTGACAGCGTTGCTGTGTTTGGCGTCGGCGGTGTCGGGCTTTCGGCGCTGATGGCGGCCAAGATCGCCGGCGGCGATCCGATCATCGCCGTCGACGTGCGGCCGAACCGGCTCATGCTGGCGCGCGAACTCGGCGCGACGCATGTGATCGATCACAGCGGCCGCGACAACGTGGTCGAGGACATCCGCAAGATCACTGGTGGCGGCGTTCGATTCTCGATCGACACGTCGGCTATCGCCTCTGTAACCCGCGAGGCGATTGAGTGCCTGATGTATGCCGGCACCTGCGTGGTGCTCGGCAGCGCGCGGGCCGGCACCGATGTGTCGTTCGAGATGCCGTTCCTGCAGCAAGGCCGCTCGGTGCGGGGCGTGATTCAGGGAGACAGCGTACCGCAAGAATTCATCCCGCTGCTCGCCGACCACATCATGGCCGGCCGCTTCCCGATCGAGCGGATGATCACCTTTTACAATTTGGCCGACATCAATCAGGCGGCCGCGGATTCGGTGTCCGGCGTGACGATCAAGCCGGTCCTGCGTATGCCGCATTGAAGCACTCTGCTACGCGCCAAGCGGTAGTATGAAAGTAGGCTACCTACGTTTGGCTCTTGCCGTATCTAGGCGCATGCTTTTGGAGAGCGCCGCTCTCTGTCCGGGTCACGTGCATGCAGACCGACTCTGTTTCGATCGCCAGCATCGATCGCGCCCTCGCCACCGGATTTCGGACACTGCGCTTTCCCGCGGCAATAGAAGCACGCTTCGAGCAAGATACCGGCCCTGCGCGCGCACGCTATCTGGCCATTTCGGCGGCGATTTTGTTATCGCTGAACATATTTTACATCTGGCGCGACCGCACGGTGATCGGCGACGTGTATTCGCTGGCGCTGTTCGTGCGCTTTGGCATCATTATTCCGCTGGGTTTCCTGGGCTGCGTGATCGTCTGGCGCACCCGCCGCGCCTGGCTGCGCGAGGGCTTGGATGCAGCGCTCGTCGTGTTCGTCATTGGCGCGTTGCTCTATGTCTACACCAAGAGCCGCAGCCCGCTGGCCGCCCATGTTCACTATTCGCTGGTGGTGTTGCTGATCTTTCCAAACATCATTCAACGACTTCGCTTTTGGTACGCCCTAACTGCTTCGGTAATGGCAATTGTGCTCTGCTCGGTGGCGCTCCCGTACATTGAAGCGATGCCGGGATCGGCGGTCTATGGTGCTGTTTTAACGCTCTTGACGGCAACCGGCCTGACATTGATTGCCAATTGGCAATTCGAGCACGAAGAACGGCGGCTCTATCTCATCAATTTGCGTGAAGTCTTGGTGAGTGAGCAGTTGAGCAATCTCAATCGCGAGCTCAGCGCCGCCTCAGTACTCGATCCATTGACCGGCCTCGGCAACCGCCGACGGCTGGATCAATTTGTCCAGGCGTTGTGGGTCGCGCGCCATGGCAGTCACGGACCGGTTGCATTCCTCATGGTCGACATCGATTTCTTCAAAAGCTTCAACGATGCGTATGGACACCAAGCCGGCGATGATTGTCTCAAGGTCGTGGCAGCCACCGTGTCGGCACAATTGCGCACCGCCAAGGACTTGGCCGTACGTTATGGCGGCGAGGAATTTCTCATCGTGTTGCCCGATACGGATTTGGAAGCGGCCATTCAGGTCGCCGAATGCATCCGCAGCGCAGTTGAACGCTGCGCCATCACGCGACCGCACGCAGAGACCGGCGATGTGGTGACCGTCAGCATCGGTGCCGCCGTGGTTTCGCCCGACGACACCGAGAGCAGCATGGGGGCGATCGCCGCCGCCGACTCGGCGATGTACGCGGCCAAAGCGCGCGGCCGCAATCGCGTGTGGCCGTCCTCGACAACGCCGCTGAGCGGCGAAGCCGGGACTGACGGAGCCAAACGCCTTGACGCCTAAGCCGCCTTGGCTTGACCGGCGATCCTGGCGAGCCGCCGCAAAATGGCGGCCGTGCCCTTCAACCGCTCTTCCGGCGTATCCCATTCCTCTAGAATGACGAGCCGCTGGCCGTTCTTGTCGTTGCGGATCTTGGCGAAGGCGCCGTGCTCGCGGATGAAGCCGATGAGCCCTTCCGGATTGGCAAACAGGTTGTCGCGGAAGGCGAGCACCACGCCCTTCGGCCCGGCATCGACTTTCTCGATATTGGCCTGGCGGCAAAGCGCCTTGATGCCGACGACCTGCAACAGGTGATCGACCTCCTTCGGCAATTTGCCGAAGCGGTCGACGAGTTCGGCCGCGAAGGCGTCGATCTCGCGCTCGTCCTCGATGTCGGCGAGACGGCGATAGAGTGCCAGGCGCACCGACAAGTCGGCGACGTAGTCGTCCGGGATGAGCACCGGCGTGCCGATGGTGATTTGCGGCGCCCAGCGGTCCTCGACCGGTGCGGTGATGCCCGCCTTCAGGCTGACGACCGCCTCCTCCAGCATTTGCTGGTAAAGTTCGAAGCCGACTTCCTTGATGTGGCCGGACTGCTCCTCGCCGAGCAAGTTGCCGGCGCCGCGGATGTCGAGGTCGTGCGTCGCGACCTGGAAGCCGGCGCCCAAGGTATCGAGCGACTGAAGAACCTTGAGACGACGCTCCGCCTGCGGCGTGATCGGTTTCTTCTCCGGCAGCGTGAACAGCGCATAGGCGCGCAGCTTGGAGCGCCCCACCCGGCCGCGCAATTGATAGAGCTGTGACAGGCCGAACATATCGGCGCGATGGACAATCAGCGTGTTGGCGGTCGGGATGTCGAGACCGGATTCGATGATCGTGGTCGACAGCAGCACGTCGTATTTGCCGTCGTAGAAGGCCGACATGATGTCGTCGAGCACGGTCGGCGGCATCTGGCCGTGTGCGACCGCAACGCGGACCTCCGGCACGTTCTTCTCCAGGAAGTCCTTGGCGCCGGCGAGGTCCTCGATGCGCGGGCAGACATAGAAGGATTGCCCGCCACGGTATTTCTCGCGCAGCAGCGCCTCGCGGATGGTGACGGGATCGAAAGGCGAGACGAAGGTGCGCACCGCCAGACGGTCGACCGGCGGCGAGGCGATGATCGACAGGTCGCGCACGCCGGTGAGCGCGAGCTGCAAGGTGCGCGGGATCGGCGTCGCCGACAGCGTGAGCACGTGCACCTCGGCGCGCAGCTGCTTCAGTTTCTCTTTGTGCGAGACGCCGAAATGCTGCTCCTCGTCGACGATCAACAGCCCCAGGTCCTTGAACTTGATGCCGCGGCCGAGCAAGGCATGGGTGCCGACGATGATGTCGACGTTGCCGTCGGCAATGCCGGCTTTGGCCGCCGCCAGATCGGACGACGAGACGAGTCGCGAGGCCTGCGCGACGTTGACCGGAAAGCCGCGGAAGCGCTCGCTGAACGTCTTGTAGTGCTGCCGCGCGAGCAATGTGGTCGGCACCACGACCGCCACCTGCTTGCCGTTGATGGCGACGTCGAAAGCGGCGCGCAAGGCCACCTCCGTCTTGCCGAAGCCGACGTCGCCGCAGACGAGCCGGTCCATCGGCCGGCCCTTGGCGAGATCGGCAATGGTCGATTCAATGGCGGTGAGCTGGTCTTCGGTCTCTTCGTAAGGGAAGCCGGCGCAGAATTCGTCATAAGCGCCGGGCGTCACCGTCAGCTTGGGCGCCTCGCGCAACTGCCGCTCGGCCGCGATCTTGATCAGATCGCCGGCGATCGCCAGGATGCGCGCCTTCATCTTGGCCTTGCGCGCCTGCCAGTTGCCGCCGCCTAAGCGGTCGAGCTCGACATTCGTCTCTTCCGAGCCGTAACGCGAGAGGAGGTCGACGTTCTCGACCGGCAGATAGAGCTTGGCGCCCTCGGCGTAATGGATTTCCAGGCAATCGTGCGGCGCGCCGGCGGCCTCGATCGCCTGCAGGCCGACGAAGCGGCCAATGCCGTGGTCGACGTGCACAACCAGATCGCCGGGCGCCAGGCTGGTCGCCTCGGCGATGAAATTGTCGGCCCGGCGCTGCGCCCGCCGTGGCCGCACCAGGCGGTCGCCGAGGATGTCCTGCTCGCTGATGAAAGCGGCTTCTTCCGTTTCGAAGCCGGACTCGATGCCGAGGACGCCGAGCGCCACCGTATGTTTGGGCAAAGCAAGCGCGGCGGGCCAGGAGGCGACGGACTTGAGATTGTGCAGCTTATGGTCGGCGAGCACGGTCGACATGCGCTCGCGCGCGCCCTCGCTCCACAGCGCAATCGCCACGCGCTTGCCCTTGGCTTGCAACGTCATCACGTGCTGGCTGACGGCCTCGAAGACA
>Ga0255338_1001669_pt1 | contig 39407 bp, 36 predicted proteins | sample MeOH1_35cm_T4_19_FD_203715 | JGI IMG/M metagenome (GOLD analysis project Ga0255338, IMG submission 203715) | Sandy soil microbial communities from University of British Columbia, Vancouver, Canada - MeOH1_35cm_T4_195 | ecosystem: Engineered > Artificial ecosystem > Sand microcosm > Unclassified ... | reverse complement strand
TGATCGTCACCGGCACGCCCGGCGGCATCGGCAACAAGCGCACCCCGCCGGTGTTCATGAAGCCCGGCGACGTGGTCGAGATCGAGGTGGACGCCATCGGCGTGCTGCGCAACGGCATCCGCGACGAATAAAGCCTGCCACTCGTTCCTGCATTCATCAATCAACCTCACAGAACTTCACAGGAGACAACCATGCAACGCATTTCACGTCGGTTGGCAACCGCACTCGCCTTGTCAGCGATGCTCGCGCCCCTGAGCCATGCCCAGGGCTTCCCGAGCAAGCCCATCACGTTGATCGTGCCTTACGCCGCCGGCGGCCTGACCGACCAGCTGGCGCGCGAGGTGAGCGTCTACATGTCGAATGCCCTCAAGCAATCGGTCGTGGTGGACAACCGGCCCGGCGGCGGTGCACAGATCGCCATGAACGTGCTCAAGCAGGCGCCGGCAGACGGGCACACCGTCTTCTTCGGCGACGTGCCTTCGCTCGCCACCAACGTGGGGCTGTTTTCCAAGCTCAGTTACGACCCCCGCAAGGACGTGCAGGCGGTCACCCAGCTGATCGTCGCGCCGGCCCTGGTGGTGGTGCCCAACGGCAGTCCCTACAAGACTTTTCCGGAGCTGGTCCAGGGCGCCAAGAGCCGCCCGCAGGGGCTCACCTACGCCTCCCAGGGCGTGGGCACGGGGGCCCATCTGTTCGGCACCCTGCTGTCCAAGCACATCGGTGCGTCCATGACCCACGCCGCCTATCGCGGTTCCATCCCCGGCCTGACCGACGTGATGAGCGGCCAGGTGGACTTCATGTACGACGCGATCCCGACCAGCGGCTCCTTTGTGAAGGGCAACAAGATGCGCGCCCTGGCCATCGGTGCCGACCGGCGCTCGTCCTTGTTCCCCGAGGTCCCGACCCTCAAGGAGCTGGGCTACGAGGCCATCGTGCCCACCTTCTGGTGGGGGGTGGCGGTGAAGGCCGGGACGCCGGCAGACACGGTGGACAAGTTGAATGCGGTGATCGTCGCCGCCATGCACGATGCGGCGCTGTCCAAGAAGTTCACCGACCAGGGGGTCGTCGTGAAGACCTCCTCGCCGAAGGAGTTCAGCGCCTACATCGACAGCGAGATCACGCGCTGGACCAAGATCATGCGCGAGGCAGGCATGACGACGGACTGAGCGTGGCGCCGCACCCGATCGATCTGACGGGCGGGGCGGCCTCCGCCGTGCGCGCCCGCCAGCAGGACTGGATCCGTGGCCTGCTGGGCCGCGATGTCGCGGCGCTGCAGTCCCTGCTCGCGCCCGAACTGGTGTACGTGCATTCGACGGGCGTGTGCCACGATCGGCAGGCCTATCTGAGGTTCGTGGAGACGGGGCCGGCCTTCCTGGTCGTCGCACTCGCCGAGACCAGCCTGCAGGGCTCGGCCGACTGGTGCGTGGCGGGCGGTCTGCTGTCGCTGACCCTGCGCAAGCCCGGAATGAGCGAACCACAATCCCTGACCTCCATCGTGACGCAGGTCTGGCGGCGCGATTCCGGTTCGTGGCAGCTGCTGCGAGCGCAGGCGACCCGACCGGCGATGGCGTGATCAACCATGAAGAAGGAAGCATTTTGATGAAACGATTCGAAAACCAGGTGGCCCTCATCTCGGGGGGGCTGGGTGCGATGGGACTGGGCATCGCGCGCCGCCTGATCGGTGAAGGGGCGCGGGTGGTGCTGGGCGATCTGGCCGCACCGGTGCCCGACAAGCTGGAGGCTGCATTTGCCGGCATGGCGCAGCCTCATGTGCTGACATTGGACGTGACGGACCCGGCCAGCTGGGACAACGCCGTGCGTCAGACGCAGGAGCGGTTCGGTCGACTGGATGTGCTCGTCAACAACGCGGGAGTGGTGATGCAGGGCTCTCATGCCTTCGACGACATCGCCCTGGACGAGTGGAAGCGGGTGTTCGCCATCAATGTGGATGGCGCCTTCCTGGGGGTGCAGGCAGGCCTGAAGGCGATGAAGGCCAGCCCTCAAGGGGGTGTCATCGTGAACCTCGGATCGATCGCCGGGTACGTGGGGTCGCGCGACGGCGGCGCTTATGGTGCCAGCAAGGCGGCTGTCCGCAACCTGACCAAGCAGGCCGCTCTCAGTGCCGCCCGCTTCGGCTACAACGTCCGGGTGAATGCCGTCCATCCTGGCTATGTGTGGACGCCGCTGATTGAGGAGAAGCTGATCGGTCAGTTCGGCAGCCGGGAAGCGGCCATGCAGGCGGTCGGGGCCATGAATCCCCTCAACCGGATCGTGGAGGTGGACGACGTCGCCGCGGCGGTTGCGTTCCTGGCGTCGTGCGACGCGAAGATGATCACGGGCGCGGATCTGGTGATCGATGGCGGACGTCTCATCCAGTGACGGCGGTGCCATGCCGAAGGCGGGGGGCTTGGGGCGTGACATGGTCGACGCCTTGCCGCGGCCCTCGGGTATAAAGGGCGTCCTTTGCGAAAACGACGTCCTGTCCCTTTCCCACAGCTGAATTCCTGACATGTCGAGTTTGACCCGAATGCTGGCGGTCTTGGATCTGTTCACCAGCGACAAGCCCGCATGGAGTGCGGAGGCCATTGCGGAGCGGTTGGGCTACTCCGTCCCCACCGTGTACCGTTACGTGCGGGAGCTGTGCGACGTGGGGCTGCTCCGGGGGGAGTCGGGCGCCAGTTACGTGCTGGGCCCCAAGATCATCGAACTCGACTACCAGATGCGCACCGGCGATCCGCTCATCACGGCCGGTCGGGTGGCCATGCGCCAGCTGGCGGACGTGACGGGTTGTGACGTGGTGCTCGTCACGCTGTGCGGGGGGCATGTCATCACCATCCACCAGGAATTCGGCTCCGAAGGCATCAGCGCCAGCTACGGGCGCGGTCGACGCATGCCGCTGTTCCGTGGCGCGATGTCCAAGTGCCTGCTGGCGGCCTTGCCACGACCGCAGTTGCGGCGGCTCTACGCGCAGAACGAGCGCGAGGCCGCAGGCGAAGCATTTGCGGACGTCTGGGACACGCTGCTCGCCCAGACCCGGCAGATCCGCCAGGACGGCTACGCGCTCAGCCAGGGCGAACTGGATGCGGGCAACGTGGGGATTGCGGTGCCACTCACCAGTGAGGATCACAAGATCGTGGCGGCCCTGGGCTTCATCATGTCCAGGCAGCGTTTCTCGATGATCGAGATCCAGCGCTCGGTGGCCATGCTCCATGGCTGCGCGGCCGACATCCAGGCCAAGCTGGCGGCGCCGTCGACCGATGTGTACCTGGTGCCGCTCACGGCCATGTAGCCCGGCGATGAACCGGTTCCATGCCTCATCGGCATGGGCGAGTTGACAGAAGGCGCTGTGCCTTGCCCCCACCGGCCGCGAGGCAGCTTTGGCGCATGACGTGTTGTCAATAAACATTGACGAGAAATGGGTGTCGCGACGTTGCCGAACGGATGCCTGTGTCTCGGCCACAATGCGCGGATGAAACCGCACGAACCCCTGTTGCGCAACCTGTTGCTGGCCCGCTCCGAGTGGATGGAGGCGCGCATGATGGAGAATGCCGAGCGCCGAGGCTATGGCGAAGTCACCACCGGGATGAGCCGCATGTTCGCCCATCTCGCGGGCCGGCCGATCGGCCTCTCCGAACTGGCCCGGCGCCTGGCGGTGTCGCGCCAGGCGGTGCATCAGATGGCGAACGAAGCGGCGCGCCTGGGCCTGGTCGAGTTCGTGTCGAGCGAGTCGGACGGGCGTGTGAAGCTGCTGCGCTTCACGCAGGAGGGGTGGACGATGTCGGAGACCGCGGTGCGCGAACTGCAGGCGATCGAGGACGAACTCGCGCGCCGGATCGGCCCGCGCGATCTGGAGGAACTGCGCCGCATCCTGGGCAAGGCCTGGTCCGACGACGAGCCGGCCTGACCATCGTCCGGGAAAACCCCGGTCCGCAAGTTGTCAATTCATCTTGACATGTTTTGAGGCTGGCCCAAGAATCCGCTGTATTGTCAATTTGCATTGACAAAAAATGGAGGCCGTGCGGACCTGTCGTGCTGCGTGGCCCGTCCCATTCAGAACCGAGGAGACTTGCATGGATCTTTCCCGTCGTGACTTGCTGAGCGCCGCTGGCGCTGCCGCCCTGGGGGCGACGCTGGGCCGCGAGGCGCTGGCCCAGGGCCTGGAGATGGCGCGCATCGTGACCGGCTTTGCGCCGGGCGGCAGCACCGATGCGGTGTGCCGGCGTGTGGCGGAAAAACTGGCGCCGGCCTACGCGCGCGCCGTGATGGTGGACAACCGTCCCGGCGCCGGAGGGCAGATCGCGGTCACCCACGTGAAGGGCGCGGCCCCCGACGGCTCGACCCTCCTGCTCACGCCGATGGCGATTCTCGGCGTCTACCCGCACACCTACAGCCGGCTGGCCTACGACCCGGTGGCCGACCTGGCGCCGGTGTCCATGGCCGTGTCCTACGACCTGGCGTTCGCGGTCGGGCCGATGGTGCCGGAGAGCGTGCGCACCTTGCCCGAGTACCTGGCCTGGTGCAAGGGGAGTCCGACGCGGGCGCTGTTCGGCTCGCCGGCCATGGGGTCCACGCTGCATTTCACCGGCATCCTGCTCGGCCGCGCCGCCGGCGTCGAGCTGACCCATGTCGGCTTCCGGGGCGCGCAGGCGGCGATGATGGACCTGATCGGCGGCCAGATTCCGGCCGTGTGCGCGCCGGTCGGGGACCTGCTGAAGTACGCCACGGCGGGCAAGTGCCGGCTGCTCGGCACCTCGGGCGCGCTGCGCAGCCGCTTCACGCCGAACGTCGCCACCTTCGCCGAGCAGGGCTACAAGGACATGGCGTTCAGCGAGTGGTACGGCTTCTATCTGCCGGCCCGGGCCTCGGCCGCGGCGGTGCAGAAGCTCAACACCGCGCTGCGCCAGGCGCTCACGGCGCCGGAGGTGAGCGAGGCCCTGGCCCAGCTGGGCCTGGAGGCGAAGCCGTCCAGTCCGCAGCAGCTGGCGGCGGCCCTGAAGGCCGATGCGCAGCGGTGGGGGGCCGTGGTGCGCTCGATCGGCTTCTCCGCCGAAAGCTGAGTGGCGCGCGGGGGACGAGCATGAACGATCGGATGCTGACTGGCGACGAGCGCGCGGCGATCAACTCGGCGCCGTGGTTCGCCTCGCTGTCGCCCTCGCTGCGCCATGACATCCTACGCAGTGCGCGCGTGCGGCGCTACGGCGATGGCGACTGGATCGCGGCCCGAGGCGATCGGGCCGCCGGCTGGATGGCCTGCGCGCGCGGCTCGATCCGGATCTGCGCCACCACCGTGCAGGGCAAGCCCACGACGCTGGATTACGTCGAGCCCGGTCAGTGGCTGGGCGAGATCGCCCTGCTCGACGGCGGGCCGCGCACCCACGATGCCTGCGCCCATGGCGCGACCACCGTGCTGCATCTGGCGCAGCCGGATTTCCAGGAGATCCTGTCCCGGCACGTCGAGCTCTACGGGGCCCTGTTGCGCGGCTTCGCGCGCAACACGCGTCGCCTGTACGAGCAGGTGGACGACCTCAAGACGCTGGACCTGCGGGCGCGACTGGCCAAGCAGCTGCTGGAGCTGGCGCGCAAGTACGGCATCACCGATGGCAGCGGCGTGCGCATCACGCTGCGCCTGGCCCAGCAGGAATTGGCCCAGTTGCTCGGCGCCTCGCGCCAGCGCATCAACGAGCAGCTCAAGCGGCTGGAGCGTCAGGACACGATCCGCATGGACGACGGCGCACTGATCCTCTGCGACGAGGGCCTGCTGCAGCGCATGGGCGAGGCCTGCGCCTGAGCGTCGCGCCCTAGCCGCGGGCCAGCCGCGCGCGTTCGACCATGATGCAGGCGTCCTGCACCACGCGCAGGCCGGCGGCCTCCGCCTGGCGCGCCGCGCCCTCGTGCGCGATGCCCAGCTGCATCCAGACTGCTCGTGCGCCGATGGCGATGGCCTCCTCGACCACGGGAGGCACGTCTTCGGCGCGGCGGAAGATGTTCACCAACTCGATACGCTCATGACGTACGGCCTCGGTGAGCGTAGGGTAGACCGGCTCGCCGAGGATGGGGCCCTCGGCGTTCGGGTTCACCGGGATGATGCGGTAGCCGGCCGCCTGCATGGCGCGCGTCACCTCGTGGCTGACCCGGTGCGGGTCGGGCGAGAGGCCGACCACGGCGATGGTGCGGCACTCGGTCAGGATCTGGCGCATGGTGGCGGAACGCATGGAGTCAGTGTAGTGCGGGGATGCCGCCCTGGCGGCATCGGGGTCAGAGCCGCGCCAGCGCGCCGCGCACCTCGTCCACGCTGAGGATCTCGGTCAGCACCTGCGGCGCCTGGCCCGCGCGGTACAGCACGTAGACCGGCACCCCGTTGCGGCCGAGTTGCGCGAGTGCGGCGGTGATGGCCGGGTCGCGCCGCGTCCAGTCGGCGCGCAGCAGCTGCACCTGCCTGGCCTCGAAGTCGGCCAGCACGTCGGCATTGGCCAGCGTGGTCTTCTTGTTGTACTGGCAGGTCACGCACCAGGCGGCGGTGAAATCGACGAACACCGGGCGGCCGCTGGCCAGCAGCGCCTCTACCTTGTCGGGTGACCAGGCCTGCCAGCGCTCGCCGGTGGCCGAGGCCTGCGGTGCCTCGATCGGGCGCAGCACCTGCGGCCCGATCGCGCCGGCCAGCCAGGTCAGCGCCGCGACCGACAGCGCCGCGAGCACCCAGCGCGTGCGCCCGCGCAGCGACAGCGTCCACAGCACCAGGCTGGCGGCGACCAGCAGCGCGAGCAGGGCGCCGGCACCGTCGATGCCGCTTTGCTGGCCCAGCACCCAGGTCAGCCAGGCCACGGTGGCGAACATCGGGAAGGCCATCAGCTGGCGGAAGGTCTCCATCCAGGGGCCGGGGCGCGGCAGCGCGCGCGCCACCGCCGGCAGCAGGCTGGCCAGCAGGTAGGGCAGGGCCATGCCGACGCCGATCGCGCCGAACACCGCCAGCGCCTGCGCCGTCGGCAGGCCCAGCGCCAAGCCGAGCGAGGCGCCCATGAAGGGCGCGGTGCAAGGCGAGGCGATGGCCACCGCCAGCACGCCGGACAGGAAGGCGTTCGCCACCGGATGCCGGGCTTCGAGCGCGGCCACGCCGGAGGGCACGAACTGGCCGAAGGCGAACACGCCGGCCAGGTTCAGGCCGAGCACGGTGAACAGCAGCGCCAGGCCCGCCACCACGGCCGGCGACTGCAGCTGGAAGCCCCAGCCGAGCTGTTCGCCGGCGGCGCGCAGCGTCAGCATCAGCGCGCCCAGCGCCAGGAACGACACCACCACCCCGCCGGCGTAGGCGAAGCCGCTGAGCCGGTGGCCGCGCCGGTCGTCGGCGTGGCGGGTGAAGCCGAGCACCTTGATCGCCAGCACCGGGAACACGCAGGGCATGAGATTCAGGATCAGGCCGCCGGCCAGGGCGCCCAGCAACGCCAGGCCGAAGGCCAGCGCATTGACCGGTACCGTGGCCGCGCCGGCGGCGTTCTGCGCCAGCGCGGCCTGCAGCGCGGGCGAGACCTCGGCGGCTGCGGCCAGCGCCGGCCAGGTGCCGCGCACCGGCGCCTCGGCGCGCCAGCCCTGGCCGCCCTGTCCGCCGACCGAGAGCACCAGCGGCATCATGGCCGGGCTCTCGGCGCGCTGCTCGGCCACGGGGATCCGCGCCGTCCACAGTGCGCCCTGCCAGGCCTGGGTCCAGCCGCGGCCGAGTTCGGCGGCGGTGTGGATCACGTTGGGCGTCTCCGGGAAGAAGTCCAGCGTCTGGCCGCGCACGCTGGCGGGCAGCCCGGCTACGGTCACGGCAAGCTGTCGGCCGCCGTCCACGAGCTCGACCTGGTGCGCGCCCGTCACCGGCTGGGGCTGGGCCTTCAGCGCGGCGTCGAAGGCCGCGCCGTGCAGCGCGGTCGAGCCCTTGAGCGGCAGCTTGAGCGCGAACTCGCCCTCTTCCGGGATGCACTCCTGGCGGCAGACCAGCCAGCTGGCCTTGAGCCGGATGTCCAGCGTGTCGCCGAACACGGGCGGCTTGAATTCAGGCGTGAGGGTCAGCGGCACCGGCAGCAGCACCGTGCCCTCGTAGCCGTAGTTGGCCAGCGTGCCGATCGGGATCTTCCTGGGCAGCGGCCAGGCGATCTCGCCGGCCATCACGCCGGGCGGCAGCGTCCACTCCAGGGACGTGGGCAGTCCTGAGTCGCCCGGGTTCTTCCAGTAGGTGTGCCAGTGCGGCTGGTGCGTCAGCTGCAGGCCGACCCAGACTGACGCGGCGGCGGTGTCAGCGCCGACGCCGACGGGCACGCCCTGTGGCGCATGGGCCAGCAGTTCGGCGCGCACCCGGGGCGTGGTCACCACCGACGAGGCAGGCCCTGTCTGGGCAAAGGCCCCCGTGCAGACGAGGAGGGTGGCGAGCCAGCACAGGGCGGTGAGCAGGGGGCGGGGTAGGCGGGCGGAGGTCATGGAAAGGCTGGGCAATAGCCCGATGGGAGCCGCCGGGGAGGCGTTTGGTTCCGCGCCGACTATAGCGCCGTGCCGGGCGGGCGGTGGCTTCACAGGGCGCGGCAACTCCTGAATAATGGGCCGGCCTTGCGGGTTTTCTTGGCTTGTTCGCAGTGAATTTGACAAGGAGGGTTGACACATGCCGGGACTGGACTTGACGTTGACTTCGGCGCTGGAGCCCTGGGCGCAACGCCTGCGATCGCGGGTCAACCTGCCCGTGCTGGTGCGCTGGGGCGAGTCCCCCGGGGTGCGACTGGGCGATTTCGCCGAGCCGCGGGTGGAGATCCTGCTGCGTCACCCGGCGGCCGCGCCGGCCCTGCTGTCGCCCAGCCTGGACAGCCTGGGCGAGGCCTATGTGGAGGGGCGCATCGACCTGGTCGGCACGGCCCAGGACATCGTGCAGATCGCGCGGCGGCTGGCCGAAATCGGCGCCGAAGGGGCGAGCCACGCCGCCGAGGGTGCTGTCGCGCGGCTGCTGCACCGTCTCGCCCATGCCGCCGACCACACCAAGGAGGCGGACCGCCAGGCGATCCAGTACCACTACGACGTGTCGAACGCCTTCTATGCCGAATGGCTGGACCCGGCGATGGTCTATTCCTGCGCCTATTTCGAGCGGGGCGACGAATCGCTGGCCGAGGCCCAGCAGAAGAAGATCGACCACATCCTGACCAAGCTGCGCATCCAGCCCGGCCAGACCCTGCTGGACATCGGCTGCGGCTGGGGTGCGCTGGTGATGCGAGCGGCCAGCCGCTTCGGCGCGCGCTGCGTGGGCGTGACGCTGTCGCAGGGCCAGTACGCGCTGGCGCGCGAGCGGGTGCGCGAGGCCGGCCTGCAGGACCGCGTCGAGATCCGCCTGCAGGACTACCGTGACGTGACCGGTCCGTTCGACCGCATCACCAGCGTCGGCATGTTCGAACATGTGGGCCTGAAGCACCTCAAGGACTACTTCGCCCGCATCCACGACCTGCTGGCGCCGGACGGCTGGGCGCTGAACCACGGTATCACCTCCACCGACGCGCACGACGGCGAGACACGCTACGGCGGCGGACGCTTCATCGACCGCTATGTGTTCCCGCAGGGCGAGCTGCCGCACATCGGCACCGTGCTGCGGACCATGCAGGAGGGAGGCCTGGAAGCTGTGGACGTGGAGGGCCTGCGCCGGCACTACGCGCGCACGCTGCAGCTGTGGAGCGAGGCCTTCGAGGCCAGTGGCGAGCAGCTCAAGACCCTCGTCGATGACCGGCACTGGCGCATCTGGCGGGTCTACCTGGTCGGCAGCCAGTGGGCCTTCGAGCAGGATGAGGTGTCGCTGTTCCAGGTGCTGTGCCGCCGCGCCGGCCGCAGCGCGCAGGAGCAGCCCTGGTCGCGCGGGTGGATGTACGGCCAGGGCTGAGGCCCGGTCAGAAGGCCGGCGGAGCACCTGGCGACTTAAGATCGCGCCATGACGAGTTCCTCCCGTTTCTGGGCCGACCTGAGCACGGCCGACTTCGCTGCGCTGGACCTGGCGCGCACCATCGCGGTGTTGCCGGTGGCCGCGACCGAGCAGCATGGCCCGCACCTGCCGCTGTCGGTGGACACCGATCTGGTGAATGGCGTGGTGGTGGCGGCGCTGCCGCACCTGGCGGCGGACCTGCCCGTGCTGTTCCTGCCGACCCAGGCCGTGGGCTTCAGTCCCGAGCACGCGCGCTTTGCCGGCACGCTGACGCTGAAGGCCGAGACCGTGTTGCGGCTGTGGACCGAGATCGGCGAATCGGTGGCCGCGAGCGGCGTGAAGAAGCTGGTGCTGTTCAACGCCCACGGCGGCCAGGTGGGGTTGATGGACCTGGTCGCGCGCGACCTGCGGGCCAGGCTGGGCCTGCTGGTCTACAGCGTGAACTGGTTCAACCTGCCGCTGGTCGATGCGCAGGGGGCGGATGTGAACGCGCAGTTCAGCGCCGCCGAGCACCGCTTCGGCATCCACGCCGGCGAGATCGAGACCTCGATGATGCTGGCGCTGCGGCCCGGCGTCGTGCGCATGGCTCAGGCCGGCGATTTCCACTCGACCTCGCAGGACCGCGCGGCCAGCTTCCCGATCCTGGGCAACGGCAGGAGCGCCAAGCTCGGCTGGCAGATGCAGGACTACAACCCGGCCGGCGCCGTGGGCAATGCGGCAGCGGCCACGGCGGACAAGGGCCATGCCGTGGTCGAGGCGGCGGGCCACGCGCTGGCCCGGCTGCTGGCCGAAATCGACCTGCTGCCCCCGGGCACGTTGACGGATCGGATCGACCTGCCGGGCTGAGCGTGGGGCGCAGGCCGAAACGGGGGCCGGGTGGGCGCCCCCTGGGGCCTGTTTATGGCGTGCTGCGCAGCTCGCTGAAGCGGCGCTCCATCTCGCGCCGCATCTCGCGGCGCACCTGCGCCGCGGCGTGGCGGCGGTGTTCGTCGGGCGTGCTCGGCGTCAGCGGCGGCACGGTCACCGGCTTGCCGTCGTCGTCGATGGCGACCATGGTGAAGAAGCAGCTGTTCACGTGCCGGACCACCTTGGCCCGGATCTCCTCGGCGACCACCTTGATGCCGATTTCCATCGACGAGCTGCCGGTGTGGTTGACCGAGGCGAGGAAGGTCACCAGCTCGCCGACCTGGATCGGCTGGCGGAACATCACCTGGTCCACGCTGAGCGTCACCACGTAGCGCCCGGCATAGCGGCTGGCGCAGGCGTAGGCCACCTGGTCGAGCAGCTTGAGGATGGTGCCGCCGTGCACCTTCCCGGAGAAGTTGGCCGTGTCCGGTGTCATCAGCACCGTCATGTGCAATTGGTGGGCAGGCAGGTCCATGGCGTGGGGTTCCTTGAAGGGAGGGATGCGGTGTCAGCGCGGCAGCGCCGGGGCGCCGGCTGCGTCGGTGACGGGGGTGTTCAGGGTCGGTCCGGACGGCGGCATCGGGAAGCCCTCGGCCGGCGGGTTCGGCGCCGGCGGCTGCAGCTCGGGCCAGGGCGCGCCGCCGAGTTCGGTGTGCACCGGTTCCGGGGCCGGCTGGGGCAGGGGTTCGGGGATCGGTTCCGGCCGCGGGGTCGGCGGCCGGACCGGCTGCGGCGGCGCGGGTTCGGGCGCCGGGGCCGAGGCGAACAGCTGTTGCAGCCAGTTCCGCACGCCCGCCACCAGCGGGCCCAGCACGCTCGTGTCCGGCGGCTCGGCGAAGCGCTCGCGCGGGTCGATCGCGCGGGCGCGCAGCGCCTGCTGGAAGAAGTCGCCCACGATGGGCAGGGCGCTGTGCGCGCCCTGGCCCCAGTGGTCGCTGCGCAGCGTGATGCGGCTGTCGTTGAAGCCGACCCAGGCGCCGGCCACCAGTTGCGGGTGCATCAGGATGAACCAGCCGTCGGCGTTGTCCTGCGTGGTGCCGGTCTTGCCGGCCACGTCGGCGCGGATGCCGAAGCGGTTGCGGATGGCGCTGCCGGTGCCGCGATCGACCACGCCGCGCATCACGTCGAGCAACGTGTAGGCCACCTCGGGCGACAGCGCGGCCTCGGGCTTGGCGGGGGCGAATTCGGCCAGCACCTTGCCATGGCGGTCCTCGATGCGGGTCACCAGCACCGGCTCCAGGTAGCCGCCGCCGTTGGCCAGCGTGCCGTAGGCTGTGACCATCTCCTTGAGCGTGACGGGGCTGGTGCCCAGCGCGAGCGAGGGCACGGTGTCGAGCTTGCTCTCGCGCACGCCCATGGCGCGGGCGAGCTTGGCGACGCGGGCCGGGCCGACGTCCTGCATCAGCTGGGCGGTGATGGTGTTCTTCGAGTAAGCCAGGCCATCGCGCAGGCTCGTGGTGCGCCCGGTCGGCGGGCTCTCATCGCTCGGACGCCAGACCTCGCCACCATCGAGCGAGATCTCCACCGCCTGGTCCACCAGCGTGTCGTCGGGGCTGGCGCCGCGCTGGAAGGCCGCGCCATAGACGAAGGGCTTGAAGGTGGAGCCCGGCTGGCGCCGCGCCTGCTGCACATGGTCGAACGCGTCCTGGCTGTAGTCACGGCTGCCGACCCAGGCGCGGACCTGGCCGGTCCGAGGGTCCAGCGCCAGGAAGCCGGCCTGCACCCGGATCTTCTGCTCGCGCAGGGCCCGCAGCAGGGGCGCGTCGGCCTGCAGCTTCTTCAGCGCCTGCTCGGGCGTCAGTCCGCCTTCGCGGGCCGCGCGGTACTCGGGCGTCTCGCGCAGGAGGGCTTGCACCAGGGGTTGGCTGGCGTTCCAGGCGCCCCGCTGCGCCCACGCCGCGTTCGCCACGCCCTGCAGCTGGTTGCCCTGGCGCGCCACGGCGCGGTTGGCCCAGGTCTGCAGGCGCGCGTCGAGGGTGGTGCGCACCACCAGCCCGTCGGCGTAGATGTTGTAGTCGTTGCGGTCGGCCCAGGCGATCAGCCACTTGCGCAGCTGCTGGGCGAAGTGCGGTGCCGGGCCCAGTGGCTCCGTCTGCCGCTCGAAGTCCAGGCGCAGCGGGCGCTTTTTCAGCGCCTCGAAGCGGGCCGGCGCCAGCTTCTCGCGCTTGACCATCTGCGCCAGCACGGTGTTGCGCCGCTGCAGCGCGCGCTCGGGGTTGAGCACCGGGTTGTAGTAGCTGTTGCCCTTGAGCATGCCCACCAGTGTGGCGCTCTGCAGCACGTCCAGCCGGTCGGCCGAGGTGTCGAAATAGGTGCGCGCCGCCATCTCGATGCCCCAGGCGTTGTAGAGGAAGGGCACCGTGTTGAGGTAGGTCTCGAGGATCTCGTCCTTGGTGTAGAGGGCCTCGATCTTCAGCGCGGTGATGGCCTCCTTGAGCTTGCGCGTCAGGCTGGGCGCGCGGCCGATCTCCTCGGGGTAGAGGTTGCGCGCCAGCTGCTGCGTGATTGTGGAGCCGCCCTGGCGCTCGCCGGAGAAGGTGTGCAGCGCGGCGGAGGCGGTGCGCCGCCAGTCCAGGCCGTGGTGCTGGTAGAAGCGGTGGTCCTCGGTGGCGATCAGCGCGGCCACCACCTGCGGCGAGATGTCGGCCAGCGGGACCCATTCGCGGTTGGAGCGCTTGAACTCGGCGAGCAGCCGGCCGTCGGCCGACAGCACCTGCGCGGGCTGCTCCAGCTTGGCCTTGCGGATGTCGCTGATGGCGGGGGTGAACGGGATCAGCACCAGCGCGTAGAGCAGGAACAGCGCCGGCACGGCCGCCAGCGCGAGGGCGACGGCGCGCCGGCTCGGATGGCGCAGGCGCTGCAGCAGGGGGGCGAACAGGGGTTGGAGGGAGGCCAGGTCCGGTTTCATCACGCGGGCATCAAGAGACAAGAGGCGCGGGCAGGCGTCGCCCGATGGCGGCACCCACGCCCGGCGAGACTGTAGCGCTTTTGGGTGAGGGCCGGCCGGTGGCGGGCGATCACCCGGGCGGCCGTTGCGGTCTTGGACCGTCGCGGCACGGCGCTTTCAAGTCGTATCGGGTTGCAGCCCTTGCAGGAAAAGCGTAGCAAGCTATTGTTTCGGTAGCGCATGACCGCGCAGAGCCTGGGCAAAGCCCAGGCCGATCAGCGGCAGGGCGATCGCCGCCGCCGCGAACACGCCGCGCACGCCGACGCTGTCGGCGGCCAGGGCGGCCGCGGCCACGCCGGCGGACTGGCCCAGGAACAGCGCGCAGGCAAACAGCGACACGGCGGTGCCGCGCGATTGCGGCGCCATCTGCGTGGCGTGCGTCTGCAGCGTGTTGTGCAGCATGTACATGCCCAGGCCCGCGCCGAAGGTCGCCAGCACGGCCGGCAGCCAGTGGTTGACGAAGGCGAGGGCCGCAAAGGCCGTGCCGAGCAGCACCCCGCCGACAGCGGACAGCCCCCGCTCGCCGAGCCAGCCCACCCAGCGCCGGGCCGCCGTGGCATAGGCCAGCCCGCCCAGGCCGAACGCGGCCAGGATGCCGCCGGCCGCGGTGAGCGGGATCTGCAGTCGCTCGTGCAGGTAGGACGGCACGAAGGCCAGCGCGCCGTACATCGCCACGCCCTCCAGCGCCACGGCCAGCAGCACCACGCGCGCCCAGGGCACGCGGATGACGCCGGCGATGGCCGGGCCCATGCCGGTGTGCGGCGCGGCTGGCGCCGGCGCGGCGGCCGCGCCCGGCGTCAGCACGCGGCGCAGCATCAGCCAGGCCGTCAGGTAGAGCCCGGCCAGGCCGGCGAAGGCGGGGCGCCAGTTCGCCAGGTCGGCGCACAGGCCGCCGATCAGCTGTCCGCCGATGACGCCGCCGAGGGTGCCGACCATCAGGCGCGCCAGCGTTGCCTGCCGGTCGCCGTAGGGCACGGTCTCGCCGATCCAGGCGATAGCCAGCGGAATGATGCCGGCCGCGGCGGCGCCGGAGAGCGCGCGCCAGAAAATGATGCCGTCCAGCGAGCCGGAGGCGACGACGCCGAGGTTGGCCAGCGCCGAGGCCAGCAGCGCCCAGGCGATCACGCGCAGCTTGCCGAGCCGGTCGGCCAGCGGGCCGAAGAAGAACTGGAACACGCCGTAGGCCACCGCGTAGGCGCTGATGGCGTGGGCCGCCTGCCCGGTGGTCGTGTCGAACTGCTGCGCGAACAGGGGCAGCAGCGGGTCGCTGATGCGCATCGCGGCCATGCTGGCGAAGGCGGCCAGCGCGAGCAGTGCCACCATGCGGGCGGTGGAGGTCATGTCGGGATCCTGAGACGGGGGAGAGGGGCCGCGCCGGTGCGGCGCGGCGGTGACGCCGGGTTCGTCCGCGCGGACGGCCGGCGTCGGGACGCGCATCAGAGCGCGGCGTCCTTGAGCTTCTTCAGCGCGCGCGCCTTGATGCGCACGGTGGCCGGCTTGGCGTCGAACCAGCGCTCTTCGCCGGAGAACGGGTCCTTGCCGAAGCGCTTCTTCTTCGCGGCAATCTTCTGCGCGCCGATCTTGAGCAGGCCGGGCAGCGTGAACTCGCCCAGGCCCTTCTTGTGCACGGCGCCGAGGATGGTGGCTTCCAGTGCGGCCAGCACGGCCTTCACGGCCTTGGGCTCGACACCGGCCTGCTCGGCCAGGTGGGTGGCCAGCGCGACCTTGGTGAAGGTGGACTTCACGGGCTTGATGGCGTTGTCGGCGGCCTTGGGGGCGGCCTTGGCGGCTGCCTTCGGAGCGACCTTGGGCGCGGCCTTGGCGGCTACCTTGGTTGCAGCGGCCTTGGGGGCGGCGGCTTTGGGTGCGGCCTTGGCAGCGACCTTGGTGGCGGCCGCCTTGGGTTCGGCCTTCGCGGCTACCTTGGTGGCCGCGACCTTGGCTTCAGCCTTGGCGGGGGCGGCGGTCTTGACGGCCTTCTTGGTGGCGGGTGCGGTGCTTGCCTTCTTGGCAGTTGCCATGATCAGTCCTTGATGTGTGAGTTGAATGAGCATCCCGCGTGGCAACGCGGGGAGGGGGCCGATTCTACGGAGGTGCGCCGGCCCTCCGCGAAACAGTGGGCCGACGGAGGCTTTGGAAGGTGGTCCGTGGTGCGTGAGAAGGGGTACGTGGCACCCCGCGCCGCGGCAGTGGCATCCCTTACCCGACCAGCGCCACCGTCTTCACCTGCGCCCATACCGGCGTGCCGGGAGCCAGCCGCAGCGCATCGACCGCACGCGCCGTGACGCGGGCCAGCAGCACGGATTCGCCCAGGGCCACGCGCACCAGGGCCTGCGAGGGATGGGCACCGGCGGCGATGGCCTGCACCGTGCCGGGCAGCAGGTTCTGGATGCTGGTGTGCCGCGCCGGCGCGGTGGCCAGGCTCACGTCGCGCGCCAGCACGCGCAGGCGCACGCGCTGGCCGAGCGCCAGGCCGCTGTCGCGCAGCCACAGGTGGCCGCCGGCGAAGGCCACGCGCGCCAGGTGCCAGCGCGCGTCGCGCTCCGCGACCGTGCCTTCCAGCAGCGCCCCCGCGTCCTCGCCCAGCACCACCGGCGTGCGCACGTCGGCCAGCACCTCGGCCACCGGGCCGGCGGCCACCACGCGTCCCTGGTCGAGCACGACCAGCGTGTCGGCCAGGCGCGCCACCTCGTCGGCGGCGTGGGTGACGTAGAGCATCGGCACCCGAAGCTCGTCGCGCAGGCGCTCCAGCCAGGGCAGGATGTCCTGGCGGCGCGCCTGGTCCAGCGAGGCGAGGGGTTCGTCGAGCAGCAGCAGGCGCGGCCGCGTGGCCAGCGCGCGCGCGATCGCCACGCGCTGGCGCTCCCCGCCCGAGAGCTGGTGCGGGCGCCGCGCCATCAGGGCGCCGATTCCCAGCAGCTCGACCACGGCGTCGAGCGCCAGCGCCGGCGCGCCGGGGTCGGCGCGGCGCAGGCCGTAGGCCAGGTTGCCGCGCACGTCCAGGTGCTCGAACAGGCTCGCCTCCTGGAACACGTAGCCCAGCGGCCGGCGCCAGGTGGGCAGGAAGACGCGTTGCGCCTCGTCCTGCCACACCTCGCCGGCGATGCGCACCAGGGCCTGGCCGGCGCGCTCCAGCCCCGCCACGCAGCGCAGCACGGTGGTCTTGCCCGAGCCCGAGGGGCCGAACAGCACGGTGATGCCGCGCGCCGGCAGCGTCAGGTCCACCGACAGCTGGAAGGCCGGCCGCGTCAGCGCCAGCCGGATGCGGTGCGGCGCCGCGTTCATGGCAGGACCCGGGCGCTGCGCCGGTTCAGCCGCGTCAGGCCGAGCAGCGCCACGAAGGAGAACAGCACCATGGCGGCCGCCAGCCAGTGTGCCTGCGCATATTCGAGCGCCTCGACATGGCCGTAGATCTGCGTCGAGACCACGCGGGTCTGGCCCGGGATGTTGCCGCCGATCATCAGCACCACGCCGAACTCGCCCACCGTGTGCGCGAAGCTCAGCAGCGCGGCGGTGACGAAGCCGGGCCGCGCCAGCGGCAGCACCACCGTGAGGAAGGCGTCCAGCGGCCGCGCGCGCAGGGTCGCCGCCACCTCCAGCGGGCGCGGGCCGATGGCCTCGAACGCGTGCTGCAGGGGCTGCACCGCGAAGGGCAGCGAATAGACCAGCGAGCCGGCCAGCAGGCCGCCGAAGCTGAAGGGCAGGGTACCCAGCCCCAGCGCCTGCGTGAGCCGCCCGACCCAGCCCTGGGGGCCGAGCAGCACCAGCAGGTAGAAGCCCAGCACCGTGGGCGGCAGCACCAGCGGCAGGGCCACCAGCGCGCCCACCGGCGCACGCCAGCGCGAGGCCGTGCGCGCCAGCCACCAGGCCAGCGGCGTGGCCAGCAGCAGGAGCAGGAGCGTCGTCAGGCTGGCCAGCTTCAGCGTGAGCCCGATGGCGTTGAGATCGTCGGCGCTGAACAGCATGGCTCAGAACCCGTAGCCGTAGGCCCGGAGGATGGCGCGGGCCGGCGCGCCGCGCAGGTAGGCCGCCAGGGCCGCCGCCGCGGGCTGGTCCTTGCCCGGGGCGAGCACGACGGCGTCCTGGCGCAGCGGCTCGTGGAGCGCCTCCGGCACCTGCCAGGCCGAGCCCCGGACGATGCGGCCGTCCGCCATCACCTGCGACAGCGCCACGAAGCCCAATTCGGCGTTGCCGGTGGCGACGAACTGGTAGGCCTGGGCGATGCTCTCGCCCTGAACCAGGCGCGGCCGCAGGCGCTCCAGCAGGCCGAGCCGGGTCAGGGCCTGCACGGCGGCGGCGCCGTAGGGCGCCAGCTTCGGGTCGGCGATCGCCACGTGCGCGAAATCGCCCCGGCGCAGCACCTCGCCCTGGTCATCGACCCGGCCGGCCTGCGCGCTCCACAGCACGAGCCGGCCGATGGCGTAGGTGAAGCGCGTGTCGGCCACGGTCAGGCCCTCGCGCTCCAGGCGGGCCGGCGTTTCGTCGTCGGCGGCCAGCAGCAGCTGGAACGGCGCACCGTTCCTGATCTGCGCGTAGAACTTGCCGGTGGCGCCGAACGCGAGCACGGCCCTGTGGCCGGTGGCCTGCTCGAAGCCGCGCGCGATCTGCTGCATGGGCGCCGTGAAATTGGCCGCCACGGCGACCTGGACGTCGTCCGCCAGGGCGGGGCCGGACAGGAGGGCGCCCAGCAGGGCGAGCAGACGGGCAAAGGGGCGCATGGTGCTTCGCTATTCTGAAATGGAATAACGAAGTATAGCCAGCACCCCGCCCGGGGCGGCACAATGCGACGCCATGAAGAAGCATCCCCTGCAACTGGCCGAGGCCCTGGGCCACGAGGCGGCCGACAAGCGCCTGGACCTGCTGCGCCGCATCGGCGAGGCCGGCTCGATCTCCGAGGCGGCGCGTGGCGCCGGCGTCAGCTACAAGGCGGCCTGGCAGGCGCTGGACACGCTGAGCAACCTGGCCGGGGCCGCGCTGCTGGAGCGCGCCGTGGGCGGCGCCGGCGGCGGTGGCGCGCGGCTGACCGACGCCGGCCGCCAGCTGCTGCGCGCGGCCGAGCTGCTGGCCCAGGCGCGTGCGCGGGTGCTGGCACAGCTCGCGGACGAGCCGGAGGGAGCCTTGCCGGCGTCCGGCTTGGCCGCGCTGGGCCTGCGCACCAGCATGCGCAACCAGCTGCCGGCCACGGTGCAGGCCCTGCAGCGGCAGGGCGCGGCGATCCGGGTGGCGCTGACGCTGGCCGACGGCACGCCGCTGGCCGCGCGCATCACGCGCGAGAGCGCGCAGCTGCTGGCCCTGCGGCCGGGCCAGGCGGTGCTGGCGCTGTGCAAGGCCACGGCGGTCGCCGTGGCGGCGGACGCCGCGCCCCAGGCGGGGCGCAACCGCCTGCCCGGCCGCGTCGCGCGGGCCTCGCGCGCGGCGGCCGGTGGCGAGGTCGCGCTGACCCTGCCCTCGGGCCTGCAGCTGGTGGGCTTTGCCGGCGCCGGCAGCGGCCTCAAGCTGCGCGGGCCGGCGGTGGCCTGCGTGGACGAGTCCGCGGTGGTGGTGGCCGTGGCCGGCTGAGGTCCGCGCCGCCCCGCCGGCGCTCAGCGGCGTGCCGGCTTCAGCGTGGCCAGCTGCCGACCCACCAGCGCCATGAAGCGCCGCCCCAGCGCGGAGGTCGCCGCCTGGCCCTGGGTGACCGAGAGGATCTCGGCGGACGGCGCGCCGCGCACGGGCCGGAAGCCCAGCCGGTCGCTGGGGTAGGCGCGCGCGGTCAGGTCGTCCACGACCGCCACCCCGGCGCCGCAGGCCACCAGCGCGCAGGCGTTCAGGCCCGAACGCACCTGGATCGGCGCCGCCAGGCGCACGTCGTGCTGATCGCACCACCCGTCGACGAAGCGGCCCTGCGTCGTCTCCGGCGCGAAGGCCACCAGCGGTTCGGCCACCACGTCCTTCAGGGAAACGGACTTCTGCGCCTCGAAGCGGTGCCCCCTGGGGAAGGCGCAGACCAGCGTCCAGCCGCCCAGACGCTGCTGGGCCAGCGCCGCCTCGTCGAGCCGCACTGTGGAGATCGCGACGTCGGCCTGGCGGGCCACCATCTGGCGCGTCATCTCCGCCACGGTCAGCGTCTCCAGATAGAGCCGCGCCGCCGGGTACTCGCGCGTGAGCGCGGTGACCGCCAGCGGCACCAGCTCCAGCATCACGCTCGGGCTGGCCACCACGCGCAGCGCCAGGTGCTCCCCGGTCTTGAGCGCCTCGGCGCAGTCCTGGATGCGCTGCACGCCACCATAGACCTGCTGTACCTCGCCGAACAGCGCCTGCGCCTCGGGCGTGGGCAGGAGCCGGCCCTTGCGCCGCTCGAACAGCGTCAGGCCCAGGCGCAGCTCCATGTGCGCCAGCATGCGGCTGACGCCGGGCTGCGAGACGTGCAGGAGGCGGGCCGCCTCCGAGACCGAGCCGGCCAGCATGGTGGCGCGGAACACCTCGATCTGGCGCAGGTTCAGCGCGCTCATGCGGGCCTGGACCGGAGGCGGCCGGTCACGGATAACAACATGTTATGGGTCATCTATATCTTGGTATTTGAAGGCATCGGATCCGCTTTCTATCATGCGTCCGATCCCTTCATCCAGACGAGACAAGCCATGACCGAGACCTCTGCTTCCCCCGCCGGCGCCGCCTGCACGCGCCGGGCCGTCCTTGCCGCCGCGCTGGCCACGACGGCCGGCCTCGCCGCGCGGCCCGCCGCCGCTACCGAGGCCTGGCCGGCCAAGACCGTGCGCATCATCGTGCCGTTCGCGCCCGGCGGCGCGGCGGACAGCTCGGCGCGCGTGCTGGCCGAGCTGCTGGCGCCGCAGCTGGGCCAGGCCGTGATCGTGGAGAACAAGCCCGGCGCCGGCAGCGCCATCGGCGTGACGGCCGCCGCACAGAGCCGCGACGGCCACACGCTGCTGATGGGCAGCAACAGCATGGTGATCAACCCCATCCTGAATCCGGCCCTGAGCTACGACGTGGCGCGCGACTTCGACGCGGTGGGCATGGTGTCCAGCCAGCCGCTGGTGCTGGTGGTCCCGGCCGCATCGAAGATGCACAAGCTGGCCGACCTGGTGGCCGAGGCCAAGGGCAAGCCCGGCCAGCTCACGGCCGGCAACAGCGGCAACGGCACGCTGGCGCACCTGACCTCGGTGCTGTTCGAGCTGCAGACCGGCGTGGACTTCACCAGCGTGCCCTACAGAGGCGAGAGCGCGCTGATGCCGGACCTGCTCGGCGGTCTGGTCTCGCTGGGCTTCCTGAACCTGCCCAGCGTGCTGCCGCACCTGCGCAGCGGGCGCCTGCGCGCGCTCGCCGTGTCCGCGCCGCAGCCGCTGGCCGAACTGCCCGGCGTGCCCACCTTCCGCTCCGCCGGCCTGCCGGCGCTGGAGGTGCAGGGCTGGGCCGCGCTGCTCGCCCCGAAGGGCACGATCCCGCCCGAGGGCCTGGCGCGACTGGAGGCGTTGCTGGGCAAGGCCCTCGCCTCGGACACGGTGAAGAACCGCTTCGCCGCGCAGGCCGTGGCACCGTTCCCGCTGGCCCGCGAGGCCACGGCCGCCCACCTGCGCCAGGAAGGCGCGCGCTGGCAGCAGGTGATCCGCACGCGCGGCATCAAGGTGGACAACTGATGGCCGCGCTGCTCGACACCGACGTGCTGGTCTGCGGTGGCGGCGTCGCCGGCACCATGGCCGCCGTGGCCGCGGCCCGCCAGGGCGCGCGCGTGACGCTGGTCGAACGCTATGGCTTTCTCGGCGGCAACGCCACCGCCGGCGCCGTGGCCCAGTTCAACAGCTGGCAGACCGCCAACGGCCGGCGCGTGGTCGCGGGACTGGCCGACGAGGTGGTGGCGCGCCTGCGCCGCCACGGCGCGGCCGGGCCGCACGAGGTCTTCACCATGTCCACCGGCCACCGCATGGACCGCGTGGCCTACTCGCCCGAGGTGCTCAAGCTGGTGCTGGACGAGCTGGTGCTGGAGGCCGGCGTGCAGCCGCTGCTGCACGCCGCGCTGCTGGACGTGCAGGCCACCGGGCGCCGCATCGACGGCGTGCGCGTGCTGACCAAGGGCGGCGTGCAGGCGCTGCGCTGCCGCGTGTTGATCGACGCCTCGGGCGATATCGACGCGCTGCAGCGCGCCGGCGCGCGCTTCCTCGACCTCGCCGAGGGCGAGGCGCTGCAGCCGGCGACCATGATGTTCCGCTTCGGCCCGATCGACTTCGCGCGCTTCGACGCGCTGGCCCCGGCCGAGATCGCGGCGCTGGCGCAGCGCGGCTACGCTTCGGGCGAGCTGGCGCGCGCGGCGCTGCATGTGGCGCGCGACCCCGACTCGGCGGACGGCTGGTTCAACATCAGCCGCCTGGGTATCGACGCCACCGACCCCTGGTCGCTGAGCCGCGCCGAGATGGAGGGTCGGCGCCAGGCCTGGCAGGCGGCGCAGTTCCTGGCGCGCGAGGTGCCGGGCTGCGCGGACGGGCGGCTGCGCGCCTTCGGCACCCAGGTCGGCGTGCGCGAGACGCGGCGCGTCGCCGGCGACCACGTGCTGACGGCCGAGGAGCTGCTGGCGCCGGCGGCCTTCCCGGACGCGATCGCCGCCGGCGCCTACCCGATCGACATCCACCCGGCCTCGGGCGGCGAGCTGGACTACCGCGGCCTCGGCGACGACCACGCCTACCAGATCCCCTACCGCAGCCTGATCCCCGACGCGCTGGACAACGCGCTGGCCGTGGGGCGCGGGATCTCCGCGACCCACGCGGCGCTGGCCGCGATCCGGGTCATGACGATCTCGATGGCGGTGGGCCAGGCGGCCGGGGTGGCCGCCGCGCTGGCGAGCGCGGCGCCGGGTGACGCGGCGGTGCGCGGCGTGCCGCTGGCGCGGCTGCAGGACCTGCTCGTCGAGCAGGGCGCGCTGCTGGGTTGAGGGCCGTGCTGGTTCAGTCGGCGGGTGCCACCGCGCTGCGCAGCGGCAGCGCGGCCAGCCCGCGGTAGGCAGGGTTGGCGCACCACTGCGGCGTGGCGCTGGCCAGCTGCAGATGGGGCTGGCGCGCGAGCAGGCGGCGCAGCACCACCTCGGCCTCCAGCCGCGTGAGCGCCGCGCCCAGGCAGACGTGGACGCCCGAGCCGAACGAGAGCGCGCCCGGGTCGGGGCGCGTGATGTCCAGTTCTTCCGGCCGCGCATGGCGCGCCGGGTCGCGGTTGGCCGCGCCGATCAGGGCCAGCACCAGGTCGCCGCGGCGCAGCCGCTGGCCGTGCAGCACCAGGTCGGTCGTCACGCGCCGGCCCGTGTACTGCACCGGGCTGTCGTAGCGCAGCAGCTCGCGCACCGCGCCGGGCACGAGGTTCGGGTCCTGCCGCAGCAGGGCCCACTGGCCAGGCTGGCTCAAGAGCGCCTGCAGCCCGTTGCCGAGCAGGTTGCGCGTGGTCTCGTGCCCCGCGAACAGCAGCATCGCGCACTGCGCCAGCAGCTCGGCGTCGTCGCGCAGCTCCCCGCGCTCGCGCGCCTGCAGCAGGCTGCTCAGCAGGCCGCCGTCCGGCGCCGCGCGCCGGGCCGCCAGCTGCGCCTGGAAGTAGCGCGTCATCGCCAGCAGGCTGGCCTGGGCGCGGCGCGCCTGCTCGCGCGAGGGCCGGGGCGCGCCGATGAAGGCGGCCAGGTCGTCCGACCAGGCCATGACCTCGGCGCGGTCCGCGCCGGCGATGCCCAGGATCTGCGAGATCACGCGCACCGGCAGCGGGCGCGCGATCTCGGCGATGAAGTCGAATTCAGCCACGCCCTCCAGGCGGTCCAGCAGATCGTCGGCGAGGCGCTCGATCACGGGCCGCAGGCGCGCCAGCGCCTCGGGGCGGAAGGCCGGCTGCAGCAGGGCGCGCAGGCGCCCATGGTCGGGTGCGTCGAGGAACAGCAGGGCGCGCGCGAACAGCTGCTGGAAGCCCGCCAGCTCGCCGCGCTCGGCCGCCGCGTCGTTGACCCAGCCGCCGGTGCGCTGCGCGGCGAAGCGCGGGTCGCGCAGCACGGCCTCCACGTCGGCGTGGTGCGTGAGCAGCCAGGCGCCGCCGAAGAACTCCTCGCTCCAGTGCAGCGGCCCGGCCTCGCGCAGCGCGCGGTAGCTGGGGTAGGGGTCGGCGAGGAAGGCATCGTCCACGATCGGCCGGCCCAGCGCGCAGGGCGGCCGGTCGAGCACGGCACTCACCGGCTCACCCCCGCCTGGCCGGCGGCGGCACGCGCCCCGGATGCGGCCCGCCGGCTCATGCGGCCGGTCCTTCGCACGGGGTGGGGCGCGCCGCCGGACGCTCGCCTTGCACGCGCAGCCCCAGGCGGGCCATCAGCGCGCGGTCGCGCTCGGCCTGCGGGTTGCTCGTGGTCAGCAGCCGGTCGCCGTAGAAGATCGAGTTGGCGCCGGCGGCGAAGCACAGCGCCTGCAGCGCCTCGTCCATCTGCTCGCGCCCGGCCGACAGGCGCACCATGCTGCGCGGCATGGTGATGCGCGCCACGGCGATGGTGCGCACGAACTCGAACGGGTCGATCGGCGCCGTGCCCTCCAGCGGCGTGCCCGGCACCGCGACCAGGTTGTTGATCGGCACCGATTCCGGATACGGATCGAGGTTGGCCAGCTGCGCGATCAGGCCGGCGCGCTCGACGCGGCTTTCGCCCAGGCCCACGATGCCGCCGCAGCAGACGTTGATGCCGGCCTCGCGCACGTTCGTCAGCGTGTCCAGCCGGTCCTGGTAGGTTCGGGTGCTGATGATGTTGCCGTAGAACTCGGGCGCGCTGTCCAGGTTGTGGTTGTAGTAGTCCAGGCCCGCATCCTTCAGGGTCTGGGCCTGCTGGGCGTCGAGCATGCCCAGCGTCATGCAGGTCTCCAGGCCGAGCGCGCGCACCTCGCGCACCATCTCGGTCACCTTCTCCATGTCGCGCTCCTTGGGGCTGCGCCAGGCCGCGCCCATGCAGAAACGCGTCGCGCCCTCGGACTGGGCGGCCTTGGCCGCGGCCAGCACCTCGTCGATCGGCATCAGCTTGCTGGCCTCGACGCCGCCCTCGTGGTGGGCCGACTGCGGGCAGTAGCCGCAGTCCTCGCTGCAGCCGCCGGTCTTGATCGACAGCAGGGTGGACAGCTGCACCTCGTTGGGGTCGAAGGTCTCGCGGTGGATCTGCTGCGCGCGGAACAGCAATTCCATGAACGGCAGCGCGAACAGGGCTTCGACCTCGGCGACGCTCCAGCGCGCGGGGGCCGTGGTCGCAGGGGTGGAGCTGCGCGCGCGCAGGCCGGAGACGTCGATGGTGGCGGTGGTGGTCATGTCAGGTCCTTCTTACAGACAGGGAAAACATCAGGGATGGGCGAACACGGCGCGCAGCGCCGCGTCGTCCAGGTGGGCGGCCACGGCAGCCGCGTCGGTGGAGGGCAGCCACGGCACCAGGCCGAGGCAGGGGGCGCCGTGCTGGCGCGCGAGGCGCTCGCGCAAGTAGGCCATGTTGTCCTCGCGCCAGGGCATCCGGGCGTCAATCGCGTTGCCGATCCAGCCAGCCAGGCGCAGGCCGCGCGCGCGCACCGCCTCGGCGGTGAGCAGCGCGTGGTTGATGCAGCCCAGGCGCAGGCCGACCACGAGAACCACGGGCAGCCCGAGGTCCTGGGCCAGGTCGGCCGTGTCCCAGTCGGGGCCGAGCGGCACGCAAAAGCCGCCCACGCCCTCGACGACCAGTGCGTCGGCGCGCGCGGCGAGGTCACGCGCGGCCTGCAGGATCACGCCGCGCTCGATGGCGCGGCCCTCCAGCCGGGCGGCGATGTGCGGCGCGCAGGCGGCCTCGAACTGGAACGGGCAGATCTCGGCGTCGCTCAGCGGCAGCGAGGCCGCCGCGCGCAGGGTGCGCACGTCTTCGTTGGCGCGCTGACCGTGGATCAATTCAGTGCCGGCGGCCACCGGTTTCAGGCCGGCGCTGCGCCAGCCTTGTTGCGCGCACCAGTGCAGTAGCGCCGCGCTGATGCGGGTCTTGCCGACCTCGGTGTCGGTGCCGGTGACGAAGCAGGCGCGGGCGGGAGGCCAGCGGTTCATGCGAGCTCCTTCGCGGCCCGGGCCAGGCCGTCGAGCAGGCGCTGCACGTCGTCCGCGCTGTGCGCGGCGCTGAGCGTGATGCGCAGCCGCGCGGTGCCGACCGGCACGGTGGGCGGGCGGATGGCCGGCACCCACAGGCCCTGCGCATCGAGCGCGGCGGCCAGCGCCAGGGCTGCGGTGTTGTCGCCGACGATCAGCGGCTGGATCGCGGTGGCCGAATCGGCCAGGCGCCATCCGAGGTCGGGGCGCTTGGCGATCAGCGCGGACAGGCCGGCGCGCAGCTGCGCGATCAGGCCTTGCAGGTGCTGGCGGCGCTGCGCACCTTCGGTGCCGGCGATCAGCCGCAGGCTCTCGCGCAGCGCGTGGGCCAGCGCCGGCGGCGTGGCCGTGGTGTAGATGTAGGGGCGCGCCGCCTGCACCAGCCAGTCGATGATCGTGGGGTGGGCGGCGACGAAGGCGCCGCCCAGGCCGGCCGCCTTGCCCAGCGTGCCCATGTAAATGATCCGTTCGCTGCGCAGGCCGAAGTGGGCGAGGCTGCCCTGGCCTTCCGGGCCGAGTACGCCGAAGCCGTGCGCGTCGTCCACGATCAGCCAGGCGTCGTGCTGCTCGGCCAGGGCCAGCAGGTCCGGCAGGTCGGCCAGGTCGCCATCCATGCTGAACACGGCGTCGGTCACGATCAGCTTGACCGGCGTGGCGCAGGCTTCGAGCTGGCGCGCCAGCACCGTCAGGTTGCCGTGCGCGTAGCGCTGCATCGGCGCCTTGGCGAGCAGTGCGCCGTCGATCAGCGAGGCGTGGTTGAGCTTGTCGGCGAAGACCGTGGCCTGGTCGTCGCCCAGCGCCGTGAGCAGGGCCAGGTTGGCCATGTAGCCGGTGCAGAACGTGAGCGCACGCGCGCCCGGAATGTTCGGCGCCAGCCACGCGGCCAGGTCTTCTTCGAGTTCGGCGTGGGCACGCGAATGCCCGCTGACCAGGTGCGAGGCGCCGCTGCCGGCGCCGAAGCGGCGCGCCCCCTCGGCCAGCGCCTCGGCCAGGGCCGGGTGACTGGCCAGGCCCAGGTAGTCGTTGCTGCAGAAGGCCAGCAGCTCGCGCGCCGGCCCTGCATCCACGCCTGGGCCCGCGCTCACGCGCTGGTGCGGCGCGCAGGGCGTCTCGGCGGTGCGGCGCTGGCGGCGCAGGGCCTGCGCCTCGCGCTCACGCAGTTGCCGGTTCAGGTGTTTGATCAGCATCGGGGGAGCTCTCGGAAAGGACGGCGTCCAGCGTGGCGCGCACCTGCGCGGCCAGCCAGGCCGAGAGGGCGTCGTCCAGCACGTAGGGCGGCAGCAGGTAGACGGTGCGGCCGATCGGGCGGATCAGCAGCTCGCGCTCCCGGCCGGCGAGGTGGAAGCGCTCGGCGAAGCGCGGGCCGGCGAAGGGCTCGCGTACGTCGAAGGCCCAGATCATGCCGGTCTGGCGGAAATGCGCGAGGCGCGGGTCCTCGCGCAGCGGCGCCAGGGCCGCGGTCAGCGCGGCAGCGCGCTGGCGGTTGGCCTGCAGCACCTGCTCCTCTTCAAACCGGTCCAGCACGGCCAGCGCGGCGCGGCAGGCCAGCGGGTTGCCGGTGTAGGAATGCGAGTGCAGGAAGCCGCGCGCCACGTCGTCGTCGAGGAAGGCCTGGTAGATCGCGTCGCGCGAGAGCACCAGCGACAGCGGCAGGTAGCCGCCGCTGATGCCCTTGGACAGGCACAGCAGGTCGGGCCAGATCGGCTGTTGATCCGGCAAGGCGGCCTGCTCGAAGGCAAAGAAGGTTCCGGTGCGGCCGCAGCCGACCGCGATCTCGTCGGCGATCAGGTGCACTTCGTAGCGGTCGCAGAGTTCGCGCGCGGCGCGCAGGTAGGCCGGGTCGTACATGGCCATGCCGGTGGCGCCCTGCACCAGGGGCTCCAGGATCAGCGCGGCGATCTGCCCGTGCCGGGCTTGCAGCAGCGCCTCCAGTTCGGCGGCGGCGCGCCGGGCCACGTCGGCTGCGCTCTCGCCCGGCAGCGCCTGGCGCGCGTCGGGCGACATGACCTGGTGCGCGCGCAGCAGCAGCGGGTCGTAGGCGTCGCGGAACACCTGCACGTCGGTCACGGCCAGCGCGCCCAGGGTCTCGCCGTGGTAGCCGCCGCGCAGGCAGACGAAGGCCTGCTTGGCCGGCCGGCCGACATTGCGCCAGTGGTGGAAGCTCATCTTCAGCGCGATCTCCACCGCCGAGGCCCCGTCGCTGGCGAAGAAGCAGTGGCCGAGCACGCCGCCGGTCAGCGCGGACAGGCGCTCGGCCAGCTCCACCGCCGGTGCGTGGGTGCAGCCGGCGAGCATGACGTGCGCCAGGGTGTCCAGCTGGTCCTTGATTGCGGCGTTGAGGCGTGCGTCGGCGTGGCCGAACAGGTTGACCCACCAGGAGCTCACGGCGTCGAAGTAGCGCCGGCCCTGGTCGTCGAACAGCCACGGCCCCTGGCCGCGCACGATGGGCAGCGGCGGCAGTTGTGCGGCCCGCTGCATCTGCGTGCAGGGGTGCCAGACGGCGGCCAGGCTGCGCTGTGACAGATCGGAAGCGGGTGGATGCATGGTGTCCGGGGTGAAACGTGAGTCAGCGCTCGCCTTGGCGGGTGCATTGTCTGGGTGCGGGTCTGGTGCTGGCGTCAGGGCAGGGCGCGCAGCGGCGGGCGCGGGGGCGGTGTGATGGCCGCGGGGCTCGGCGAGGCGTCATGGCCTGTGCCTGAGCGATCAGGTCGGGGCATTCTAGGGTGTCTCCTTGGCGGCAGGAAGTGCCGGTTTTCCCTGGTGAATATTAATTAATAATTATGAATGATGCAAGTCGAGTCTGCGTTGGTCCCCGGCTGGCACCCGGGGGAGGTCGATGCGGGGCGGCGTGGCGCGTGGCCATGGCGCGGACCGTGAGAGGCCGCGCCAGCGCGCCGGTCACCAGGCGTGCAGCGCGTCGTCTGGGAACTGGCCCTGCTTCACGGCTTGGACATAGGCCTGCATCGCGCCGAGCACGCTGCCGGTGTCGGCCATGAAGTTGCGCACGAACTTCGGCATCTTGCCCAGGTTGACGCCGAGCATGTCGTGCAGTACCAGCACCTGGCCGGCCGTGCCGGCCCCGGCGCCGATGCCGATGGTGTGGCAGTGGGGCAGTTCGCCGGTCAGCTCGCGCGAGAGGGCGGCCGGCACCATCTCCAGCACCACCATGGTGGCACCGGCGTCCTGCAGCTCGTGCGCGTGGCGCTTGAGCGTCTGCGCCGCGGCGTCGGTCTTGCCCTGGACGCGGTAGCCGCCGAGCGCGTGCACGGTCTGCGGCGTCAGCCCGAGGTGGGCGCAGACCGGGATGCCGCGCTCGACCAGGAAGCGCACCACCTCGGCGGTCCAGCCCCCGCCTTCGAGCTTGACCATGTGCGCGCCGGCCTGCATCAGCACGGCGGCGCTGCGCAGCGCCTGCTCCTTGGACTCGTGGTAGCTGCCGAACGGCAGGTCGGCGACCACCCAGGCCGTGCCCTGCACACGCTGCAGGCCGCGCACCACGCTCTCGGTGTGGTAGCGCATGGTCTCCAGCGCCACGCTCACGGTGCTGGGCAGGCCCTGGCAGACCATGCCGAGCGAGTCACCGATCAGGATGGACTCCACGCCGGCCGCGTCGGCGACGGCGGCGAAGGTGGCGTCGTAGGCGGTCAGCATGGTGATCTTCTCGCCGCGCTCGCGCATTTCCTGCAGGCGGGGCAGGCTGATCGGCCGGCGCTGCGGCATGGGCGAGGCGGGGGGCAGCGTGCCGTAGGGCGTGCCGCTGGCGACAGGGCTGGAAGAGCTCATGGTCCGGGTCGAGGGGTAAAGGTCGGCGGTTGAACTTGAAGGGGCGAGTCGGAGTCTATGTGACATCGGCATGAAGGCGGCAGGCGTTGCCGTTATGCTTCGCACCCATGAAACAGAATACACCGTTCTCCCCCGAGGCCGTCGCAGCGCTGGCCCGGGAGGATGTGGCCCGTGCGCTGGCGGAAGACGTCGGCGCCGGTGACCTCACGGCCGGTCTGATCGATCCGGCGCAGCAGGCCCGTGCGCGCATCCTGGCGCGTGAGAGCGCCGTGATCTGCGGCGCGCCCTGGGTCGAGGCCGCCGTGCACGCGCTCGACCCCCAGGCGACGCTGACCTGGCACGTGCCCGAAGGCGGGCGCGCCGAGGCCAACCAAGTGGTGCTGGAGATGCGGGGCCGCGCCCAGGCGCTGCTCACCGCCGAGCGCACCGCACTGAACTTCCTGCAGCTGCTCAGCGGCGTGGCGACCAAGACCGCGACCTACGCCGAGGCCGTGCGCGGCACCCAGGCCCAGGTGGTGGACACGCGCAAGACCGTGCCCGGCCTGCGCCTGGCGCAGAAATATGCCGTGCGCACCGGCGGTGGCGTCAACCACCGCATCGGCCTGTACGACGCGGTGCTGATCAAGGAAAACCACATCGCCGCGGCGGGTGGCATCGCCCCGGTGCTGCGCCGCGCGGCCGAGGTGGCGGCGCAGGCCAGCTTCGTGCAGATCGAGGTCGAGACGCTGGCGCAGTTGAAGGAAGCGCTGGAAGCCGGTGCCGAGATGATCCTGCTCGACAACATGGACCTGCCGATGCTGCGTGCCGCCGTGGCGCTGAACGCCGAGCTCGGTGCCCGGCGTCCCCAGGGCCCGGCCATCCTGGAGAACTCCGGCGGCGTGACGCTGGAGGGCCTGCGTGCGCTGGCCGAGACCGGCGTAGACCGCATCTCGATCGGCGGGTTGACCAAGGACGTGAAGGCGGTGGATTTCTCCATGCGATTCGAGGCGGTGTGATGAGCGAAGTTGTGATCCCCCTGCGCGACGTCGAGTACGACCAGCCCGACATGCTGCACGCCGGCGGCGTCTGCAGCACCCACCATGCCTGGGCGCGCGTGCCGGCCGAGCCCGGCCCCGCCGAGCGCGCCGAACTGAAGGACCGCATCCGCCGCCTGCTGAAAGAACAGAACGCGGTGATGGTCTCGCACTACTACGTGCACCCGGACCTGCAGGACCTGGCCGAGGAGACCGGCGGCCTGGTCAGCGACTCGCTGGAGATGGCGCGCTTCGGCCGCGACCACGCCGCCAAGACGCTGGTGGTCTCCGGCGTGCGCTTCATGGGCGAGACCGCCAAGATCCTGAGCCCGGAAAAGCGCATCCTGATGCCTGACCTGGAGGCCACCTGCTCGCTCGACCTGGGCTGCCCGATTGAGGAGTTCAGCGCCTTCTGCGATGCGCACCCGGACCGCACCGTGGTCGTGTACGCCAACACCAGCGCCGCCGTGAAGGCGCGCGCCGACTGGCTGGTCACGTCGAGCTGCGCGCTCGACGTGGTGCGTGCGCTGAAGGACCAGGGCCACAAAATCCTCTGGGCACCGGACCGCCACCTGGGCGCCTACATCGAGCGCGAGACCGGCGCCGACATGCTGATGTGGAACGGCTCGTGCATCGTGCACGACGAGTTCAAGGCCTTCGAGCTGGAGGCGCTGAAGAAGGCGCATCCCGGCGCCAAGGTGCTGGTGCACCCGGAAAGCCCGCCGGATGTGGTGGCGCTGGCCGACGCCGTCGGCTCGACCTCGGGCATCCTGAAGGCGGCCAAGGAGCTGGACGCGGCCGAGTTCATCGTCGCCACCGACAAGGGCATGATGCACAAGCTGCGCACGCTGAACCCCGGCAAGGTGTTCATCGAGGCGCCCACGGCCGGCAACAGCGCCACTTGCAAGAGTTGCGCGCACTGCCCGTGGATGGCGATGAACAGCCTGGCCGGCGTGGCCCATGTGCTGGAGACCGGCGCCAACGAGGTGTTCGTCGATCCGGCGCTGATCCCTCGCGCGCGCGTGCCGATCGACCGCATGCTGGCCTTCACCGCCGCGCTCAAGGCCGGCCAGGCGCCGGGCACGCTGGTGCCGCACCTCGGCGCGGCCTGATCGGCGGGGGCGCGGCGGCAAGGCCGCCACCCGTCCGGCCCGCGCACCGCGCCATCTCCCTCTTCCCCTTGGGGTTCTGCGATGCTCACCCTGATCGATTTCGCCGCCGTGGCGGCGGGCGCGGCGCCCTTGCGCTGCGCCTTCGGGCCGCCGCGCGAAACGCTGGTGGCACAGCGGCCGGAACAGGTCGCGCCGCTGCTCGACGCGGTGCAGGCCGCGGCGCGGCAGGGGCGCTGGTGCGTCGGCGCCCTGCGCTACGAGGCCGCCGCAGCCTTCGACCCGGCGCTGGCGGTGCATCCAGCGGACGGTCCGCTGGCCTGGTTCGGCGTGCACGACGCGCCGCTGCCCTGGCCCGAAGACCTGCCCGCGGGCGGCGCCCAGGCGCAGTGGGATGACGGCCTGGCGCGCGACGCCTTCGACGCCGGCATGGCCGCCATCGGGCGCGCCATCGCCGCCGGCGAGCTCTACCAGCTCAACTACACGGCCCAGTGGCACGGGACCTTGCGTGGCGATCCGCTGGCGCTGTTCGCGGCGCTGCGCCGGGCCCAGCCGGGCGGCTATGCCGCCTTCCTCGACACCGGGGACGAGCAGCTGCTGTCCGTGTCGCCGGAGCTGTTCTTCGACTGGGACGGCTCGCGCCTGCTGGCGCGGCCGATGAAGGGCACGGCGCCGCGTGGTGCCACGCCCGAGGAGGACGAGGCCCAGGCCGGGCGGCTGCGCGCCTCGGCCAAGGAACGCGCCGAGAACGTCATGATCGTGGACCTGCTGCGCAACGACCTCTCGCGCGTGGCCGAGCCGTTCTCGGTGCGCGTGCCGCGCCTGTTCCATCTCGAAGCCCTGCCCACGGTCTGGCAGATGACCTCCGATGTCGAGGCGCGCACGCGCGACGGCGTGACGCTGGCCCAGGTGTTCGCGGCGCTGCTCCCCTGCGGCTCCGTGACCGGCGCGCCCAAGGTGCAGGCGATGCGCGAGATCCGGGCGCTGGAGCCGGGGCCGCGCGGCGTCTATTGCGGCGCGATCGGCGTGGTCCGCCCCGGTGGCGCGGCGACTTTCAACGTGCCGATCCGCACCGTCACCGCGCGCGGCGACCAGCTGCGCTGCGGCATCGGCAGCGGCATCACCGCCGACGCGACCGCGGAGGGCGAGTGGCGGGAGTGGCGTCACAAGCGTGCCTTCCTCGACCGCGCCAGCGCGCCGTTCGAGCTGCTGGAGACGCTGGCGCTGCAGGACGGGGCCTTGCGCGACGCGCCGGCCCATCTGGCGCGGCTGGCACGCGCGGCGGCGCATTTCGGCTATCCGTGGGACGCGGCGCGGGTGGAGGCCCGGTTGCAGGGGCTGGCCCAGGCCCATCTGTCCGGCCTGTGGCGCGTGCGCCTGCGGCTCGACGCGGCCGGGCAGGTGCAGGCCGAGGCCTATGCCTGCGAGCCGGCGCCGTCCCGGGTTCGGCTGGCGCTGGCCACGCGGCCCTTCGAGGCGGCGGACAGCGAGTTCGTGCGCTTCAAGACCACGCGGCGCGCGCATTACGAGGCGTTCGCGCCGAAGGACCCGCAGGTGTTCGACACGCTGCTGTGGAACCCGCGCGGCGAGCTGACCGAGTGCACGCGCGGCAACATCGCCGTGCAACTGGGCGGCGAGTGGCTCACGCCGCCGCTGGCCTGTGGCCTGCTCGATGGCGTGGGGCGCCGGCGCTGGCTGGAAGCGGGCCGCCTGCGCGAGGCGGTCGTGCGCGTCGAGGACCTGCCGCGCGCCACCGGCCTGGCCTTCATGAACAGCCTGCGCGGCTGGATCGCCGCCGACCTGGCGTGATGGGGGCCGGCCCGGGGCCGACCTCACATGGTGTGGGGCGCTTTCAGTCGAGCGGCTGGACCGGCACCTTGTGGCGCAGCTCGGTCTGGCGGTTCTTCTCGTCCACGAACACCAGCTGCGGCTCGTGCGTCGCCACGTTGTCCTCGTGCACCTGGGCAAAGGCCGCGATGATCAGCAGGTCGCCCACGGCCGCGCGGCGTGCCGCCGAGCCGTTGACGGAAATCATGCCGGAGCCCCGCTCGCCGCGGATCGCGTAGGTGATGAAACGCTCGCCGTTGTCCACGTTCCAGATGTGGATCTGCTCGTTGTCGGCGATGTTGGCGGCGTCGAGCAGGTCCTGGTCGATCGCGCAGGAGCCTTCGTAGTGCAGCTCGCAGTGGGTCACGCTGGCGCGGTGGATCTTGGACTTCAGAAGCGTGCGAAACATGGAGGGGTCTTCCGTGAGGGGCCGATCGGGTCGGCGATCGGCGGATTGTAGAAAAAAGTATTCGTTCTGTCTCAGGCCCGCGAAGAGGCCGGGGACGATAGGCGGGGTACCAGGATGGTCGGTGCCGCCGGGGCGGCGCGCTCGGGATAGTCGCGGCTGAAATGCAGGCCGCGGCTTTCGTGGCGGGCCTGGGCCGAGCGCACGATCAGGTCCGCCACCTGCACCAGGTTGCGCAGCTCCAGCAGGTCGCGCGTGACGTGGAAGTGGGCGTAGAACTCCTGGATCTCGCCCTGCAGCAGCGCGATGCGGTGCGCCGCGCGCTCCAGCCGCTTGTTGGTGCGCACGATGCCGACGTAATCCCACATGAAGCGACGCAGTTCGTCCCAGTTGTGCGCGACCACCACCAGCTCGTCGGCATCGCTGACCCGGCTGTCGTCCCAGGCCGGCAGCGGCGGCAGGGCCTGGGCCGGGACGGCCGCGATCACCTTGGCGGCGGCACGGGCGAACACCATGCACTCCAGCAGCGAGTTGCTGGCGAGGCGGTTGGCGCCGTGCAGGCCGGTGCAGGCGGTCTCGCCAATCGCGTACAGGCCGCGCAGGTCGGTCTGGCCGGCCAGGTCGGTCAGCACGCCGCCGCAGGTGTAGTGCGCGGCCGGCACCACGGGAATCGGCTCGCGCGTGATGTCGATGCCCAGCGTCAGACAATGGGCGTGGATGGTCGGGAAATGTTCGCGGATGAACTCGGGCGGCTGGTGCGAGATGTCCAGGTGCACGCAGTCCAGGCCGTGCTTCTTCATCTCGAAGTCGATGGCGCGCGCCACGATGTCGCGCGGCGCCAGCTCGGCGCGCGCGTCGTGCTGCGGCATGAAGCGGGTGCCGTCGGGCAGCTTGAGCAGCCCGCCCTCGCCGCGCACCGCCTCGCTGATCAGGAACGAGTCGGCGTGCGCGTGGTAGAGCGTGGTCGGGTGGAACTGGATGAACTCCAGGTTCGCCACCCGGCAGCCGGCGCGCCAGGCGGCGGCGATGCCGTCGCCGGTCGCGGTGGCGGGGTTGGAGGTGTAGAGGTAGACCTTGCCCGCGCCACCGGTGGCCAGCACCGTGTGCGGCGCGCGGAAGGTGCGCACCTGGTCGGTGGCCTCGTCCAGCGCGTACAGCCCCAGGCACTGCTGGCCGGGCAGGCCGAGCTTGGCGCAGGTGATCAGGTCCACCAGCATGTGCTGCTCGAACACGGTGATGTTGGGCGTCTGGCCGACCCGCTCGATCAGGGTCTGCTGCACGGCGGCGCCGGTCGCGTCGGTCGCGTGCACGATGCGCCGGTGGCTGTGACCGCCCTCGCGCGTCAGGTGCAGCGCCCCGGCCTCGGTAGTGAACGGCACGCCGAGCTCCCGCAGCCAGGCGATGGTCTCCGGCGCGTGCTCGACCACGAAGCGGGTTGCGGCCAGGTCGCTGAGGCCGGCGCCGGCCACCAGCGTGTCGTCCACGTGGGAGTCGAAGCTGTCGCCCTCGCCGAGCACGGCGGCGATGCCGCCCTGGGCCCAGCGGCTGGCGCCGTCATTGAGCGCGCGCTTCGTGATCAGTGCCACGCGGTGCGTGGGCGCCAGTTGCAGGGCGGTGGTCAGGCCAGCCAGGCCGCTGCCCACGATCAGGACGTCAAAATCGAATGTGTTCACGGTGTTGTGCAAAGGGGCTGCGCCGGGTGGCCAGCATCGTCCCGCAGGCCCCGCGCGGGCAGGGGCCCCGTGCCATGGCCCTGTCGGGCATGGTTGGGTATTTTAGCGAGCGGGGTCGCCGGCTGCCGGGGACACCGCGGCGCGTCCGGCACGCCGGACCCGATTTGACGACAATCAGCGCTTGCCCACTGCGTCCCCACGAGGTTCCGAATTGCCGCTGCCACCTTCCCAGCCCCGTACCCACCTCCACACCCGCAACGTGGTCTTTCGCGGCTACCTGCGCGAGGACGGTCTGTGGGACATCGAAGCGCAGATGCGCGACACGAAGACCTATGACTTCGACATTCCCGGCGAGGGCGTCTGGCCGCCCGGGTCGGCGATCCACGACATGACGATCCGCGTGACGGTGGACGATGCGCTGGTGGTGCGCGAGATCGCCGCCGACATGGCCAGCGTGCCGCACCCCGAATGCCCACAGGCGCAGGCGCCGATGCAGAAGATGATCGGCGCCACCATGGGGCGTGGCTGGCGCCAGGCCATCGAGCAGCACCTGGGCAGCGTCCGGGGCTGCACGCACCTGCGCGAGCTGTTGTTCAACATGGCCACCGCGGCCTACCAGACCATCCCGTCCGGGATGGCGCTGCGCGAGCCGTCGTCGTCGTCCGACACGCTGCCCAAGGCCGATGGGGACCAGCCGCCCATGCACCTGGGAAAGTGCATGACCTGGGACTTCAACGGGCCGACCGTCGAACGCCACTACCCGATGTTCTTCCAGCGCGACCCGAAAGCGCGCGCGGTCCTGCCTCCGGCCGACGGCCCGACGCGTTGAGCGATGCGCATCGAGACTTTCCGTGAGCGCCTGCGCGCCCTGGGGGCCAAGCCCGGCCATGAGCAGCGCGTGCTGCGCCTGTGGTCGCAGGCCCTGCCGCAGGACAGCGGCCGCCGCCGGCTGCAGGACTTCATGCCGGGCGCACTGCACGAGGCCCTGCCGGCCCTGAGCGCCGAGCTGCAGGGTCTGGCGCGGCTGCGCGCTGAACACCCGGGCGAGGATGGCTCGGCGCGCCTGCTGGTCGAGCTGGCCGACGGCCAGACGGTGGAGAGCGTGCTGCTGGCGCCGGGCCGCATTCCGGGCCTGTGCGTTTCCACCCAGGTCGGCTGCGCGGTCGGTTGCGTGTTCTGCATGACCGGCCAGGGCGGGCTGCTGCGCCAGCTCGGCAGCGCCGAGATCGTGGCCCAGGTGGCGCTGGCGCGCAGCCTGCGCCCGGTGAAGAAGGTCGTCTTCATGGGCATGGGCGAGCCGGCGCACAACCTGGACAACGTGCTGGAGGCGATCGAGCTGCTTGGCACGGTGGGCGACATCGGGCACAAGAACCTGGTGTTCTCCACGGTCGGCGACCCGCGCGTGTTCGAGCAGCTGCCGCTCGGGCGGGTCAAGCCGGCGCTGGCGCTGTCCCTGCACACCACGCGCGCCGCGCTGCGCGAGCAGCTGCTGCCGCGCGCCCCGCGCCTGGCGCCCGAGGAGCTGGTGGACCTGGCCGAAGGCTACGCCCGCGCCACCGGCTATCCGGTGCAGTACCAGTGGACGCTGATCGAAGGCGTCAACGACAGCGAGGAGGAGGTGGATGGCATCGTGCGGCTGCTGGCCGGCAAGTACGCGATCATGAACCTGATCCCGTACAACACGGTGGACGCGCTCGAATTCCGGCGCCCCTCCTGGGAGCGCGCGGCGGCGATGGCGCGCGCCCTGCACCGGCGTGGCGTGCTGACCAAGCTGCGCCAGTCGGCCGGGCAGGACGTGGACGGTGGCTGCGGCCAGTTGCGTGCGCGCGAAGCGGCGACCGAGGCGCCGATCACGCTTGTGCGTCGCAGGCCGTCCGCAGCGACGGCTCCGGCAGCGGCCTGACCCGTCCTGACGGGGCGCGGCTCAGGCCGCGAGGCCGAGCCGGCGCGCCAGCCGCGCCAGGTTGGCGCGGTCCAGCTGCAGTTCGCGCGCCGTGGCGGCCCAGTTGTGGCCGTGCCGGGTCAGGCTGGCCTCGATCCGCTGGCGCTGGAAGGCGTCCACCGCGTCGCGCAGGCCCTGGGGCGGGCCGCCTGCGGTCGGCGGTTCCGGCACCGCCGCGACGGCGTTGCCCGGCGCCGCCGGCGTGGTGCCGGACAGGCCGAGGTCGTCGGCGCTCAGGGTCAGGATGCGCGGGCGCGGCTGGTGGCGGCCGAGGGCGCGCAGCACGCTGCGCCCGATCAGGTGTTCCAGCTCGCGCACGTTGCCCGGCCAGTCGTAGGCCAGCAGGGCGGCGCGCGCGCCGGCGTCCAGGCGCAGGCTGCCCAGGCCCAGGCGCGAGCGGTTCTCCTCCAGGAAGCTGCCAGCCAGCAGCAGCGCGTCGTGGCCGCGCTCGCGCAGCGCCGGCACCTGCAGCGGGTAGACGCTGAGCCGGTGGTAGAAATCCGCGCGCAGGCGGCCGGCGCGCACCTCGGCGGCCAGGTCGCGGTTGGTGGCGGCGATCAGCCGCACATCGACGTGGTGCTCGCGGTCCGAGCCCAGGCGCTGCAGCTGGCCGCTCTGCAGCACGCGCAGCAGCTTGGCCTGCACGGCGAGCGGCAGTTCGCCCACCTCGTCCAGGAACAGCGTGCCGCCGTCGGCCAGCTCGAACTTGCCCTGGCGCTCGCTCACCGCGCCGGTGAAGGCGCCGCGCACGTGGCCGAACAGCTCGCTCTCCACCAGCGTGTCGGGCAGGGCCGCGCAGTTCAGACTGACCAGCGGCCGCTTCGCCCGCGGCGAGCGCGCGTGCAGGGACTGCGCCACCAGTTCCTTGCCGACGCCCGTCTCGCCGGTGACCAGCACCGTCAGGTCGCTCGCGCCGACCAGCTCGATCTCGCCAAGCAGCTTCTTGAACGCGGGGCTCTGGCCGAGCAGCGGGCGCGCCGGACTGCCGGCGGCGAGGCGGTAGCGCTCGGCGCGCAGGTGCTCGTCCTCGGCGCGCAGCGCCAGCTGGTTGATGCGCTCGGCCGCCGCCACGGTGGCGGCAGCCAGGTCGCCGAAAGCCTGCAGCGCGTCCATGTGGGACGGGGTGAAGCGCTCCGGGTCCAGTGCGTCCAGCGTCAGCAGGCCCCAGGGGCGGCCCGCGACCTGCAGCGCGCAGCCCATGCAGTCGTGTACTTCCAGCTGGCCGCTGACGCCTTCGACCAGGCCGTCGTAGGGGTCGGGCAGGGCGCTGCCGGGTGGAAAGCGGGTCGGGCCCGGCGCGGCCAGCAGGGCCTGCAGGCGCGGGTGCTCGCCGACCCGGAAGCGCCGGCCCAGCGTGTCGCGCGTGAGCCCGTCGATGGCCAGCGGCACCAGCACGTCGCCGTCCAGGCGCAGCAGTGCTGCGGCATCGCAGGGCAGGACCGCGCGCAGCGCCTGCAGCAGGCGCCGGTAGCGCTCGGCCTCGGGCAGCTCGCGCGAGAGGTCGGCGACCAGCGGAACCAGGGCGTGCAGCAGGGTGGAGGTGGTCATTCTGACTTTCTTCAGGGTCGAAGTGACGCGATTTTGATCGTGTCAAAAAGACCTTGTCCGCGCTAACGTCTTGATTTGCCTCAGTTCTTGAGCTGGCACGGCGCTTGCGCTTATGACGCCGTGGCGGCCGAGGGGCCGCTGGTTGTTGACTGTCCTGAAGGAGTTCCCGTGCTGACCGACGCCCAACGCGCCATTGTGAAAGCCACCGTCCCGCTGCTGGAGACCGGCGGCGAAGCCCTGACCA